>Ga0315542_1000827_pt1 | contig 19627 bp, 18 predicted proteins | sample SalMarSW160120MG_FD_202541 | JGI IMG/M metagenome (GOLD analysis project Ga0315542, IMG submission 202541) | Salt marsh sediment microbial communities from the Plum Island Ecosystem LTER, Massachusetts, United States - Salt Marsh Sediment SW1601-20 ... | reverse complement strand
GAGCGCTGCGGTGGAGCGCAGATGGACCTGACCGGCGCCCGCGACCACGAGCGAAGGGACCGTCTCCGGCTCGAACCCGTGCCGGCGCAGCAGCTCCCTCCCCGCACGCGACTGTGCGGCGGCAAAGCGGAGTTCGTTGTCACGTTCGTGGCTCAGAATGAACCTAACGGAGCCCGCGCACAGGTCGCACATCCCGTCGAACACCACGACGCAGCGCTCGCTCATGCCGGGAATGAAGCCGTGCCCGTCACTCACCCTCTCCCAACGCCTTGTCCATCACACGCTGCTGCTTGGTTTCAGAAAAGCCCAGGCGCTCGTAGAAGAGCTTGGCGTCGGCCCGGCTCGTGCGGCTGCGCACCCGCAGCTTGCCCACGCCACGGCCCGCGGCCCACGCCTCGGCAGCTGCAAGCAGGAGCTTGCCGATGCCCCGGCGCCGCTGCGGCTCGCTGACGACGAACCCGCCAAGCTCCGCGAACCGGTCCGACTCGACACGGAGGGCGAGGAACACGTGAATCCACCCGACAACCGTGCCGTCGGGCAGGGCGGCCACGATCACAGCATGGTCATCCGAGCCGAGGACGGGCGGCAGGCGGTCTTTGGCGGCGGCAGAAGAGGTCGGGTAGCCGAGCTCGGTCGACAGCGCGGCAAGGAACGGCGCATCGTCCAGGGTCGCGCGGCGAATCGCTACCGGATCCATGTCAGGAAAGGGGTCGCGACAGCCCCGGCGGCGGTCGAGGACCCAGGCTTCATGAACCACCCGCCGTTGCTACTCGGCCGGCTCGGTTTGCATCGTACGCCAGGCGACACGCCACTCACCTCCCGATCGTGACAGGATGAGGATATCGCGCCCGCTCTCCCGGTGCGTCACGCCCTCCACCTCGTACACGATGAAGAATGGGGTCACCGCGACCGCCACGTCTCCCACCACGTCGATCTGCGGCTCGCCGGGGGAGAACTCGTGCGTCGTGGCTGCCTGGTCGTAGTCGCGGTAGGAGCGGACGTATGCCTCGCGCCCGCCAACGCGCGTCGCGAGGCCGGGCGGCGCGACCACGACGTCCTCACAGACGAGCCCGCCGATCTCCTCGTACCGCCGGCTCAGCCACAGCTCGTTGATGCTCTCGACGACGCTCCGGATTGCCTCTTCCGCCGATACTCCAGGGTGACTCATAGTCTTTCCCCCGCCAATCCGTGGCCGCGCGCGGCCGTGGCGCTGCGAGGCCGCACCCACCGAGCCAGACCCGGAGCGCGACGCCCCACAGGGCGCCGCTCCTCAGAGAGCGGGCGGGAGTCGAAGCGGCGACAGTTTCAGCTCGATGCGTCGGAGCCTCCGTAGTCCAACAGGCCGGTGTGGAGAATCAGGAGCCAGCGGTCACCGACTTTCGTGTACCCCTTGCACGCCCGGCCCTTCCAGTGGAATGGCTCGCCGGTTGCCCGGCTGCGCCACAGGGTGTCAACGTCAACCACTGCGAACGCGCCGTCGCCCTGCTCGGAGACCTCGATCCGAACCGTGCGGCGGTGGTTGTGCACGAGCTCGTAGTCCCGGAAGAGGGCTTCCCAACCCGCCCGCCAGCGCTCCCGGTCGTACCTGCCGAGCGGAAAGACCCACGTCTCCGGGTCGTGAGCGTGAGGAGCCGGTGGCCACGGCCAGACCATGTCCGGGTGGAAGAGCGAGACCAGCGTCTCGGCGTCCAGCCGGTTCCACGCCTGGGTCTCGCGGTCGACCATGGCTTGAATCTCGGCCTCGATGCTCGACATGGACGCTCCCTTGACCGGATCTTTGATAAGCGGGACAGGCCCGCGATGTGGCGGCGGCACCTCACTCCGGTTGCTTCGACCTGAGCTCCTCGAGCGCCTGCTCGTAGTTCTTACCGTCGAAGTGCTTGACCTCGATGCCGGCTTCCCCAAGGTCGCAGTTGTCGAGACAGCGCACGTTGATGCTGAACAGATCCGGCGCCGAGCGCGGGTTTGAGAACGGGTGAATGCCGCAGTACCGGCAGTACCAGTGCTTGGCCGTGTCGGTCCCGAACTGATAGAGAGCCAGCGACTCACCCCCGGAGAGGAGCCTGAAGCGCTCCGGCGGGACACGGTGATGCAGGGCGCCCTTCTTCGTGCAGATCGAGCAGTTGCACTCCGTGACGCTGGTGAGGTCGGTCTCGATCTCGAACCGGACCGCACCGCAATGACAGCTTCCCGTGTAGGTCCTCATGCTGGCCTCCCAACGAGCTCGAGAACCGTACGGCGTCCTCGAGAGTCTGACTGCTCCACTGACTGGACTCTCCCGGCCATGAGCGTCCTGACTCCAAGTATACGGGTCCGACCGTTCTTGGCGCCGGCCACACTGGTCTTGTGGGCGTCATCGCGCCGCGCAGGGGAGGAGATGTGGTGCCTGGCGGCGGCTCGGCTACCTCTCGATCGCCAGTCGGAGCGCCAGAATGGCGAGGACAACGCTAACGGGCGTGAAGATGAGGCTCTCGAGCGACGACAGGGACACGAGATTGCCGACGATGTTGAAGGTGAAGTAGATGAAGACCAACCAGATACAGTAGCGGCCTGCCGTTTGCAGGGCGGCCGATCGGAACTGCCCGATGCGGGCAACGACGACCAGACAGAAGAGCAGGGTCACGACCAGGCTGACGACCTCCAGCAACAACGGATTGACCGGCGCATCGACCGCCCGGCCGCCCCACACAAGCGTCATCGGCACAACCCGTACCAAGACCAGAAGGTGGAACATCGCCAACAGACAGAGGGCGGCGAGCAGGATGTAGCCTGCCGTCCTGGCGGAGATGAGGTCTCTGAGGACTCTCGTCACGCCTTCGCTCGGCTCTGGACGACTCTGGTTTGCGCCAGGCGATCTCCGATACGCGTGCGGTCCCCAGAGGTCGCGATCAGCACGGCGCCGAGAATTCCGAGCGCCGGCAGGCCGTCCACGACGCGCAGGACGTTCCTGACCAGGGACCGCGGCAGGCCGGGCCTCCCCCCGACGGGGCGCACGACGCGCAGTCCGGCCGCCATCTTCCCGGGCGTCGCACCTGCGAACGCCTCGAACAGAACGAAGTACAGGAATATCGCGGCGAGGAAGGCGAGGCACAAGGGGTCGGTGACGAACCAGCCGTGAGCCCAGCGGTGGTCGCTGGCCGACATGATCCATGTGCCCTTGGCGATGCGGGTGACCGGGAAGAACACGGCCGACAGCACCATCAGGTCGAGCAGGATTGCCAGGTAGCGGATCGCCACGCCTGCGTAGGCCATACGGGTTGTCCTCCGTACCTCGAGCGTACCCGGATCGCTGCCGCGCTACAACAGACCCGGGACGAACCGTTTGGTGCGGGCGCAGTAGGCCGCATATGCGGGGCCGAGCGACTCGAGAAGCGCCCGCTCCTCCCTGGCGACCCGGTTGAGCACCCCGAGGATGATCGGGACCAGCAGCCCGGCGATGCTGAGCCAGTCGGCGAAGAACAGCCCCAGCCCGAGGAACGCGATCAGGAGGCCGGTGTACGACGGGTGGCGCATGAAGCGGTAAAGCCCACGTTCGACCACGGCATGGTCGGAGTGGATGGCCACGTCGACCGTGAACAGCCTGCCGAGCGTGATGATGGCCGTCCAGCGCAGGGCCAGGCCCCCCACCAGCAGCGCCAGCGCTCCATCGCGGACGATCGACAACGAGACCGGGAGTCGAGTCCCGGGGACCCATTGGGCGGCGATGGCCAGGGCCATCCCGAGCATGATGCTGAGCCAGAGCAGCCGCATCGAGCCCCGGTCCTCGGTCCTCGCCGCTCGGCCGCGCGAGCGCTTGAGGAACGAGAGCGCGATCTCGGAGATCGGAAAGAGTGCCACCACGACCAGGAGAATGCGACTGATCATCCGCCCTCCGGATGCGGAACCCCGGCTCCAGGCGCCTTCGCCCGCTACCTTTCGACCCGGACGGCCGCGGTGGCGCTCCACAGCTGGCTGCCGCCCTCGCTCACCGCACCGTCAGGTGTGAGATACGTTCCGCCACCCCTCTCGGGTTCAACCCGGGGGTTGATGAGGGTGTCCGCCCCGAGCTTGCGTGCCTCGGCCTTCATCTTCTCCAGGGCTCGTTCTCCCTACCATCGGACCATCGGCAGAGGGCGGAGCGGATGATGCAGGAGCTGGCGCACCACGAGGGTGGTGAGCCGGCGGTGAAAACCGGAGTTGGGGAGGGAGGCCCTGATGTCCCGAACAACGGCCCGCTGGATGCCGAAGCGGATGAGGCCGAGAGAGACGTCGACCAAATCGGCCCTTCTGAACAGCTCGACGGAACGGCCGAACGGACCGCGGTAGCGCGTCAGCTTGTGGTGGTTGAGGATGATGGCCTCAACCTCGGGAGCGTGAGATCCGTGGCCGGTCGATTCCAGGTACTGGTGCGCGAGGCGTACCGACGGCATCAGGTAGTCGAACGTGCCGTCGGTCCAGATACCGAGGTCATGAAAGGCGGCGGCAATGACGACCTGGTCCGGACAGCCACCGCCGAGCTCCTGGAAGAAGCGCAGAACGCGAAGGACGTGGTTGGTGTAGGCGAGACGATCTCGACCCAGGGCCGGAGCATGCGCCTGAATGATGTCTTCTGCGAGCCGAGAATCAGGTGGGGCACCCATCGCCTTCCTCCCATGTAGCAGCTCTCGGTTCGAGATCAAGTATACGGGTGCGGGCAACGGAGTGCCCGGCTCACTCCGTGCTTTGCCTCCACTCGGCGATCTGTCGCGGCATCTCCTCTCCCGTGCTGCGAGCATAGTTGAGCTTGCCTTCGGGGAAGAGCCGTTCAAACGCGTCAGGCTTGTGGGCCTTGAGCCAGCGCCTGAACGCCATGACGCTGGCTACCGACCTGACGACAGGATACTGTCCCAGAAGTCACACTGCTCGGTGCGGACACCGTCGCCGGCACTGACCGGCACGTCGAGCCGCAGGTGCGGGTCGTCGCCGGACGCCGCCTGCGGCCACCCTACGCCCTGGACCACACCGGGGTCGCCGTCGGCGGCGAGGGACGCCCAGGCGCCGAGCATGGCGTCGGACAGCGCCTGCTCCTCCGGCGGCGGGTCGTAGCCGGCGATGTGCAGGTCGCCGAAGACGTAGGGCAGCTCGGCGCCGTGGTAGGCGCCGTACGCCTCGAGCAGGGCCGAGCCGCCGTGGTAGGCGCGGGCGAAGAAGTAGCGCCACACCGGGAGACCCTGGCCGGAGCGGGCCGCGCGCACCACCCGGCGCGCGGTGCAGATGAACTTGACGTCGCTCGTCAGCGCGACGTAGGCGCCCCGCGGCGAACCGTAGTCGGAGACCGGGTAGTGCGCCAGGGCGAGATCAGCCAGGGCCTGGTTGCCTCCGGCCAGCCCCAGCACCGCCGCCCGGTAGCCGTCCTCGGTCATTCTCAGCGGGGCGTCACGACCGGTCTCCTGGGCGTTGGCCCCGACCACCAGCGGCACCTGGTGGTGGCGGCCGGACGCGATCATGGTGAGCGGGTCGTCCGGGATCACCACCCCGTCGACCACCGGCTGGTACGGCCCCTGCGGGCCGGTGACGCTGGGCGGCGACGGCAGCGCGAGCACGACCGCATCCGCCGGCAGCGCGCGCATGCAGCCCGCGACGTCGGCGGCGCCCGAGCATCCGGCCGCTGCAACCAGCTCGGCGGCGGTGGCGTGGGCGGTGCTCAGGGTGTGGGCGCTGCAGCCGCCTGACTCCATCAGCGCGGAGGAGAAGAGGCCCGCCGCGGGGGTTGCGACCAGCAGCATGCAGGTCTCGACCGCCCCGGCCGACTCGCCGAACGCCATCACCCGGTCGGGATCGCCGCCGAACGCGGCGACGTTGCGGTGCAGCCACTCGAGCGCGGCCACCAGGTCGAGGGTGCCGAGGTTGCCGGAACCGCCGTCGGCACGCTCGGCGTCGATCTCGGGGATACTGACGTAGCCGAGGGCCCCGAGCCGGTACTGCACGGTCACCGCGACCACCCGGCCGTGGCGGGCGGGCTCGGCGCCGTTGTAGAGGATCTCGCCGGGTCCTGCTTCCACGGTGGCCGAGCCCTGCACGTGGCCGCCGCCGTGGATGAACACCATGACTGGCAGCAGCGTGCCTGGTGAGCGCACAGACGGCGTCCACACGTTGAGCTGGAGGCAGTCCTCGTCGCCGAAGTAGGCGCCATTGTCGTCGAGCTGCGGGCACGGCGGCCCGAACTCGGAGGCGTCGCGTACGCTCTGCCACGGCGCCGGCGGCTCGGGCGGGAGCCAGCGCAACGGCCCCACCGGCGGCGCTGCGAACGGAACATCGCGGTAGACGACGACATCGCCCTCACGCGATCCCCGCACCAAGCCCTGCTCGACGCGGACGACGTCCGATTCCGGCACGGTCCGTGCCCTGGCGCGGCGCGCCTGCGCTCCCGCTGCGCCCGGCACAGCGATGGCGAGCAGCAGGATCTGGACTAGGAACCGGGGTCGAGCCGTCATCGTGCCGTTCGACGCCGGTTCGGGTCGTGGAGTTGACGGGCTACCCGGAACGCATGCCGCCAACGACCACTGGCCGACGCGGACCTCTGGAATACCCTACACCCGGCGTGTAAGGCGAGATCGATGACGCTCGCGCGTCGATGGCGCTGCGCCGCGCGCTCGACGCCGGCGCGACGATGGTCGACACTGCCGACAGTTACGGCAGGGGCCACAACGAGACCCTGGTGGGGCGTCATCGCCAGCCGCCGCCACGAGATCGTGGTGGCCACCAAGTTCGGTTTCCTCCTTCCGCCCGAATCCGAGCCGTACGCCTTTCCGGTCGGCTTCAACTTCGGAGAGCTTGCCGTCAACTGCTAGCCACGCCACGTCCACGAATACGCCGAGGCCAGCCTGGGGTGCCTCGGCACCGACTAGGTCGACGAGAACCTCGCTGCCGCCGCCCTCGATGTGGACGCCGACACGCTGGGACGGATAGACCGCACGCTGGCCGGCATCAAGCCCCTCGGCGGCACCCTGTTCGAGAAACGGTGGGAAGCCCGTGGGTCGCTCAGTCCCAGCTCGAGACCTGCACCCACTGGAGATCCCGATCGACTGTCAGCAGCGTGCCTGCGGGGTAGGTTTTCCCGGCGAGGGTGAGCGGTACTCTGAGCTCGAGCCGGGTCCCATGGCATTGGAGCTGGGGCTCGTGGTTGCGGTAGCTGAGTAGGCCGGTGGTTGTCCACTTGCCGTCGCTGGAGATCTCCTGGACGATCAGGTAGGTGGTGCAGAGCTCGGTCCCTTTCGGGTAGGTGGACACGACCTTGGAGTAGCTCGGCAGGCTGGGCTGCATTCCACTCAGGTCCATCCGGCGCAGGTGGCTCTGATAGAGCAGCTCCACATGCGTCGTGCGATCCCCGGTGGCCGAGTCCGCCGGGATCAGGATCGTCGCCGAGGTCACCCGCTCGTCAGTGCTGTGGGTGAAGTTAATCAAGCCCCAGATCTTCGGGTTCCCGAGACCCCCGGAGGCGGAGTCGGCGTGCACGCCCTTGTCGTAGCTCCAGCCGGGGCGTCTCATCTGCCGATCGTAGAACTCGTACACCTCCTGCTTCGAGGCGTCGGTGCGGAGCGAGAGGCTGCACATGGTCTGACCGGTCTGCTCACAGGCCTCGACCGGCATGATCGTGGCCCCGGGAAAGACCGGGAAAGCTTCCCTGAGCAGGGCGGGCAGTTTGGAGACCTGGTCTCCGCCCGCAGGGGCATCGAGTCGCCGCAGGACGGACGTGAGCCCCCTCTTCTGGGCGAGGCTGACGGCGCTGACCCCCGTCGTGGTCACGCGCGTGCTGTCGCCGCCCCGGTCGATGATCAGCTCGGCGATCTCCTCGTGGCCGCCGTTCACGGCGAGCATCAGCGGGGTCCAGCCATCGGTTGTGTGCGCGTCGAGTGAGGCGCCGACCTGGATGAGCATCCGTGCAAGCTCGATGTGGCCGTTGGCAACCGCCGTCATCAGGGGAGTCCAGCCGTCCTTGTTAGCGGTGTCGAGGGTGGCGCCGCGCTCGATGATGAGTCGCGCACACTTGGGCTGACCGTAGCGCAGGGCAAACAACAGCGGCGTCCAGCCGTCATCGTTGCTCACCTTGAGGTCGGCGCCCTTCTTGACCAGCAGCTGCGCGTTGTCGCCTTGGCCGTAACGGAGCGCGCACATCAGGGGCGTCCAGCCGGACTTGCCCCGGACCCCGATGTCCGCGCCCTGCTCGATCAGATGCCGGGCCAGCTTGGGCTGCTCGAAGCGCAGGGCGAACATCAAAGGCGTCCAGTTGTCCTTGTCGGCGGCCTCGGTCTCGGCGCCCTTCGCGATCAACTGCTCGGCGCACTCCGGCTGCCCGTTGCGGATGGCGAACATGAGAGGGGTCCAGCCGTCGCCGTTGTGGATGTTGAGCTTCACTCCGCGGCCGATCAAGGTCTTGGCGAGCTCGGGATGCCCGTACCTGAGGGCGAACATGAGAGCGGACCACCCCTTGCTCTCGATGGCATCCAGGTCAGCGCCGCGCTCGATGAGCGCGGCGGCTGCTCGGACCTGTTCATAGCGGATGGCGAACATGAGGGGCGTCCACAGGTCCTTGTCCCGGGTATCGATCGCCGCACCCGTGTCCATCAAGGCGAGCGCGATCTCCTCGCGGCCGTTCCGGATGGCGAGTATCAGCGGAGTCCAGCCGTCGGAGTTGGCCACATCAACTCGGGCGCCCTTGTCGATTGACAGCCTGGCGAGCTCGGCGCCTGCATACCTGATGGCGAACATGAGGGGGGTCCACCCATCCGCAGTGGTCGCATTGACGTCGGCCCCCGCCTCGAGCAAACGGCGGGCCATGGCCGGCTGCTCGTTGCGAAGCGCGAACATGAGCGGCGTCCAGCCTTTGGCGTCGGCGACATCGATCTTGGCGCCGCGCTCGATCAGCAGCCCGGCGATCTCGGGCTGTCCGAAACGAAGGGCGTACATGAGGGGCGTCCACTGGTCCTTGTCCCGCGCATCGATCTCGGCGCCGCGCTCGATGAGCAACCGGGCCTCGGCCCCGCCCTCGTTTCGGATTGCGAACATCAGGGGCGTCCAGCCGTCCTCGTTGTGGGCTTGGATGTCGGCGCCGCGGTCCACCAGCAGGTGGGCCGTCGCCGTGCGTCGGTACCTGAGGGCGAACATGAGCGGTGTCCATCCCGAGCGGTTTGCCGAGTTGATCCCGGCCCCCCTGTGGATCAGCTCACGGGAGACATCCTCGTGGCCGTAGCGGATCGCGAACATGAGAGGGGTCCACCAGCCCTGGTTCTTGGCGACGAGGTCGGCTCCCTTCTCCACTAGACGCTGAGCGATTCGGGGTTGGGAGAAGCGCAGGGCGTACATCAGGGGCGTCCACTGCTCTTTGTCTCGAGCGTCGATCTCGGCGCCCAAGCGCAGCAGCTCCTCCGCCATCCGGGGCTGGTCGTAGCGCAAGGCGAACATGAGCGGGGTCCAGCCCGAGTCGTTCGTTCGTCTCACTAGCGTCCGGTCCCGCGCCAGCTCCTTGACCGCCTCGAGGTCCCCGTTCTTTGCCGCGTCGAGGAACCAAGCAAACTGGTCATACCCGGGCTGACCGGGCGCGGTCGGGTAGACGTAGCCGCGCAGGACGGCGGCGGCGTCGGCGTGGCCACGCTGAAGCGCCAGGCACAGTGGGGTGCCATCGATCGCCTTCCCACTCTCGTTGGCGCACTTCTCTGGATTGAAGTCGGGCAGGACGGTTGTGCTGGCCTGAGCCTGGTGCAGGGGACCGTGGTTGCTCTGGATGTTACGCAGGGTGACGCTGGCACCGGCCTCGATGAGCTGTTGAATGATCTTCTTCGATCCCTGCCACGAGGCCCAGTGGAGTGCGGTCCAGCCCGCCTCATCCCGGAGGTTGGGCTCGGCGCCGGCCTTGAGCAGGGCCGCGACCAGGTCTTCATGGTTGCGGGCCGCCGCCCAGATCAGCGGCGTCGCCCCGTCCATGTCCCTGGCATCGATCTCGGCGCCCCGTTCGATCAGCAGCAGGGCAATCTCGACGTTCCCGGTCGTGGCGGTGAGGTGCAGGGGGGTGACCCCGCCCTTCGTTCGCGCGCTCACGCCTGCGCCCCGGTCCAACAAGAGCTCCACGATCTCCCGGTTGCCAACGTGAATCACCATATGGAGGAGCGAAACACCATCGTCCGAGGAGCTGCTGATGAGCTTGGGAGTGTCGGTCAGCCGCGCACGGATCTGCTCGATCTCGCCGGCGGCGGCCAAGTTGCACATGCTCTCCAGCTCCGGCTTGCCGCGGGCGGCGACTGCGCAGATGGTGGCCGCATCCTCGGCCGGCAGGTTGCCAGCAGTTGCCAGCAGAAGTGCGGCTAGCAGGCAGCACCTTCCGCCCAGAGTTACTGAACCAGCTCGCTTGTGTTGTCTCATGTGTCCTTCCCTTTGTGCCGGGATTCCCGGCCAGGCCTCTAGGGTTGCAAACGCCGGTCCAACCTCGTCCGCGTCCTGGAAACTCCCGCGGCCTCCTGCTGCCTCAGCACTTTCCCGTCAACGGGGCGATGTCGATAATCGTACTACGTGTAGGGTCTCATACTCGGTGAGGTGCGGTCATACCGGCTGGGGTATGGCGCTCCGGGCCACCAGCTACGGACCCGTCGTTTCAGTCCCGCTGACGAGGCCGAGTCTCTCACGGTCGCTGGAGCTTGATTCGTATCAGGGTCTCGATGTCGTCAAGTGCGGAGAGTGCCATGGGTAAGATCCTCCAGGGGTTAGGGCCGGCGAGCCGGCGGCTTGCTAAAGGGCGAGCCAGGGGATTGCAGCCCGGCGGTCGTACGCCGCGGAGAGAACTCCGCTGAAGCGAGACATCAGGTTGAGCTTGACGGCCGGCTGCGTCGGATCGACTGAATCGCTTCGTCGAGCTGCTGGAGAAAGCGTGAGCGGTCACGCTGGGTCAGGGGCCGGGGTCCGCCCGTGATCTCCCCGGCGCCGCGGAGGTCCGCCAGCAGGTCCCGGGTCGCGACGGCCTGGCCGATATTCGCGTCCGTGAACGGCTTGCCGGTTGTGCCGATCACCCGCGCCCCCTCCTTGAGACACCGGTTCGCGAGCGGGATGTCGGCGGTGATGACGATGTCGTCGGGCTCCACGTGCTCGACGATCCAGTCATCGGCCGCGTCGAAGCCCTCCTCGACGAGCTCGAACGAGACGCGTCGCTCATCCGGAACCCGCATCCAGGAGTGGGCCACCAGCGTTACGCCGAGGCCGTAGCGACGGGCGACGCGGTAGACCTCCTGCTTGACCGGGCAGGCGTCAGCATCGACGTAGATGTGCAGCATCCGATAATCCTCACTCCGTGCTGAACCGGAAGCGGAGGCGCACCCAGCTGGTGACCGGCTCGCCGGCCGGCACGCTGTGAAAGAGCATACACGGCCACACGATGGGATGGCTGCGGAGCCGCGCGAGGCGGAACGCCAGACGCATGAGGCGGGGTGGCGGTCTTAGCTACCGGGCCTTGGTCACTCCGATGACGATCAGAAAGCCCCAGCTGCGTGCGTCGTACTCCGGGAGGACGGGGAGCTTGAGGTAGCGGCACGCGATGGAGAGGCCCCAGCGGCCGGCCTCAGTCCTTTGCCGGGCCATGATCTCGGCGCCGTAGCTTGAAACAACACTCGCGTCGGAACGCCGGACGGCACCCACCACGGGTCCGATTTCGAGATCAACCGGAGCCAACGGGAGCAGGTGGAAGTGCATGCCGCCGGCGAGGTATGCGATCGGCTCCCGCTCCTGGGCGTGCATTTCGTTGGGGCCGCCGCCGGACCAGTACCGGCTGGCGACCTCGACCTTGCGCCGGGCGTACCCGACAGCCAGGGAGTATCCCAGGCCGTCCCGCTCCCACTCTCGCCGGACCTCGACGCCGAGCCCGGGTTCTGGCGTGAGATTCTCGGTGAGGCTTGGCTGGCCAGCGCGAACCTCTTGGGCGCCGACGAGGAGAGCTCCTCCGATGCTGGTCAGGGTCGACCCGGTCTGCGCGCTGGCCGGGCGGGCCAACATCATGACGAACGGTATCGCCAGCAGGAGTCGAAATGCGCCTTTCATTCTCCGAGATCCTCCAGGACTGATCATCATCCAGTCTACGGATTGCACGCGGCATCCGTCGGGAGGGAGTTAGAGGCGATGGGGGAGCCTGACAAGAACCAACTGGCGACTCGGGTACGGGGGAGCCGGTTTGCCCGGTGACCGAAGGTCGGGCGTCGGCAGCGACCCGCTTCGGCGTCTCATGTTCCACGCGTGTTTGCCGATACCTGGTCCTCGACGAAGTCGATGACCTCTCGGCAGCCTCCGTCGGCGATGAAGGAGGCGTGATCCTCGGGGGTCGTGAACAGTCGGCCGACGATCTCGCTGCAGAGATCGCTGCCGTGCTGGCGCTGGAAGTTCTCGAGAAGGCGGGCGGGCCTTCTGCGGAAGCTCGCCAGGCCGAGTTCGTGCAACCTGCCCAGGAGCTGCGAGTCTCGTCTCGGGCGTCGGCGGCCGGAGTAGTGCCGCAAGGTCAAGACGAAGATGCCGACGGTCAGGGCCGCACAGCTGCGGCCCCGAAGCCCGACTCCCCCGGCGAGCCCGGCCACGTAGGTGGTCCCGGACCGCGCCAGCTCCTGCTCCGAGGCGATCCGTTCGAAGGTCTGGACCGCGCAGTTGGCGCAGTTCTGAGTCCGGCCGCGCGCCTCGAACTCGGTCAGCGCCCTATCGATCAGCGCGTCCGTGCGGCTCGCCCACTTCATGAGGAGGCGGCCACACTGGCGGGCCTTGCCGTCGCGCACGTACCGGACCTTCTCTCCGAGCCTGACCAGTGATTGGCCCGTGATCTCCCAGCAGTCAATCGCGCCTGAGGCCTCGGAAAAGGCCTCGGCGAGCCGCACAGCAGCGTGCAAGGTCGCCGCCGCCCGGGTGGCGTTGTCTTCAAAACGCCGCGCAGCTTGCAGGCCGGCGGACAGGACGGCGCCCGAGAGCAGCCCGCACGCGTCGCCCCTGTGCATGAGACCGCCGGACAGCAGATGTGACGCTTGCTCCTCGAGGGGCGCCTCGATGCCCGCGCACCGGTTGTGGGTTGTGAAGGACGCCTCGGAGCAGCTCACTCCCCGCAGCCACCATTCCCTGGCTAGCCCCCGGACCCTGTCCTCGCGCTCGCCCATCGGATGCTCCCTCTTGCAAAGGCTACCACCCGAAACGGCGGAACCGGCGGCCTCGACAGGGGTCGGCCGCACGCTAGCATGGTGGGCGCCGAGAAGGGAGCCCGCCATCACCTTCGTCTGCACGGTGATCCGGCGCCTGCCGCTCTCGACCACCAGGGTGCGGGCCGCTCCCGGCCGGCCGCGCAGGGCTCCGATCACCTGCCCCTTGGTTGCCCCCTCAACCTCGAGCTGTCCGACTCGGACCAGCCGGTCGCCGGCCTCGATCCCATCGACCGAGGGCTCGCTGTTCACGGCAACCACACCGGCCACAGAGAAGCCGCCGTCATCCTCGGCGCGGACCGTGAGCCCGACGATGTCGATGTCGTGGTCGTCGGTCTCGGGGCCGGCTTCCCAGTAAGAGATCCGGTTGGGGAAGTCGGCCTCGAGGCGGAAGAGCTTCAGGACCTTGGCGCCGAGGAAGCCCGAGACCGGCCCCGCGGACCTGCGCGAGTCCCAGTCGAACAGCCTCTGGCCGAGCCCGAGCTCCCGGGGACCGCCTCGGTCACGATCAGGACCTCGGTGCCGGTGTCGACCCAGGCGTTCGCCTTCCTGATGGTGCCGTCCGGGCGCACCAGCCCGACCTCGACGATCATCCGGTTGTGATCGAGGGTGAACGGCACGGTGACCTGGCTCTTGACCTGCGGCTGCCTGCTTCCCGGGGCGGCGTTCCCGACGGCCTGCTCGCCGCCCAACACGGCGTGCGTTCCCAGAGCCAGCACGCCGACCACCACCAGGGCACCAAACTTCGGTGCACGCGTCATGGAATCACCCTCCTTGACCGTGGTTCGACGCAAGCATCATGTCCAGCTGGAGCTTTCAAGAAATACACGTGCCCGCGCCGAGACGGTTTAAGATCAGAGTTCTTCTCAGGGTTGAGCAAATCCCTGAGTTCTCAAGGCTCGGTGCCACTGGTAATCTTAGGGAGGAGGTACGGTGGAAGGGCGACGCGCTGCCGGAAGGGTCGGGGGTTGCGGTTTGTCAGGGCGGCCTGGGCTTGCCGGCACCGCCCTGTCGACCCTGTTCCTGCTCGTCGCCCTCGGGGCCGGCGCGGCGACGGTCGAGACGCCGCCGCCACGGATCCACGACGTGTGGAGCACCGCCGAGGGGCTTCCGCAGAGGTCGGTCAACGACGTGATCCAGGACCGGCAGGGTTATCTCTGGCTTGCCACCTTCGGCGGCCTCGTCCGCTTCGACGGGCGCCTCTTCAAGACCTTCGCGCCGGCAACGACGCCGGGGTTGACGAGCATCCGCATCCTCTCATTGCTCGAAGACTCGGCAGGCCGACTCTGGATCGGAACCCAGGACGCCGGCATCATCGTCCGAGAGGGTGAGAGATTTCGGCCCGTGGCGATGGGCAAGGGCTCAGGGCAGCTCGTATGGGTCTTCGCCGAGGGCACTGACGGCTCGGTCTGGGCGGGATGCGGAGGGGGACTCCTGCGGTTCGAGGGGCTACGCCTCGCTGCCCGCTACGATGTCAGCGACGGCCTGCCTGCCGACGAGGTTCTGAGTCTGACCGCCGGACACGACGGCACCATCTGGGTAGGAACGCGGGAGGGCCTGGCACGTTGGTCGAGAGGGACGATCGAGCGTGTCCGTGACCCGGCCTTCCGAACCGCCGGGGGGGTGTACGACATCGTCTCGGATGAGTCAGGGTCGGTCTGGATCCTGATGGACGATACCGTCTACCAGCTGGTGAATGGGAAGGTCGTCCGGCGTGTGCACGTACCCGCCGTCGGGAGCAGGTCGGTGGGAGCGCTAGCCGTGGATCCGGCGACCGGGGTATGGGTGGGAGGAGCCGGCCTGTACCTCCTCCCCCGCGATGCGCCGGAGCACTTCGAGCCGGTAGAACGCTTCAGGCGTAGTCCAGTCCGTGCCCTGGCGCTGGACTCCGAGGGTAGCCTGTGGGCAGGCACCGACGGAGCCGGCCTGCACCAGTTGCGGCCCGGCCGGGCAACGACCCTGGCCGGGGATTACGGATTGCCTGAGCGCAGCGTTACCGCGATCCTCGAGGACCGCGCCGGGACGTTGTGGGCCGGCTCGCTCTGCGGCGGTCTGTTCAGGGCGACCGGCCGGCGGTTCGAACCCGTGCTGTTGCCCTCGGGTGCCGGCTTCGGGTGCGTGTACTCGCTCGTTGAGGATAGGCGTGGCGGCCTCTGGGTCGGACACGAGGGACTGACGCGGATCGCTCCTGACGGCGGGATGCGGCATTTCGAGCGGGCGGACGTGATCCCCCAGGGCAGCCTTTACACGCTCCTCGAGGACGACGACGGCTCACTGTGGATCGGCACCGATCGTGGCCTTGGGCGACTTGCCGGGGGGCGCTTCGAATTAGTCGCGGCGGGAAGCGACAGTGACCCGCTGGACGTGCGCTTCCTGGTGCAGTCGCCCGACGGCGCGATCTGGATTGGGACGACCAATGGGATCGCGACCTGGAAGGCGGGAAGGCTCGACCGCTTCCGCGACGTGCCGGGAGCACCGCGAGGGAGGGTTCGGGCGATTTGGTTCGACGGGGACGGCTCCACCTGGATCGGGACCTACGGCGGCGGGCTCGGCCGCCTGCGTGAGGGCCGGTGGTCGTGGTTGACGACGGACGAGGGCCTAGCAGAGAACGTCGTGTCGCGGATCCTTGCCGACGAAGCCGGCTTCCTCTGGCTGTCGGGCAACCGCGGCATCTCCCGGCTGTCGCTGGAAGAGCTCAGGGCCGTCGCGGATGGCAGGTCGGCGCGCGTTACCCCGCTGGTGATTGGCGAGCGGGACGGGCTCACCAGTGCGGAGACAAACGGTGGTTTTCAGCCCGCGGGTTGGCGCTCGCGCGACGGTAGGCTGTGGTTTCCCACCGCGGCCGGCATCGCAGCCATCGATCCCGCCCGCCTCCGCCGCAACCTGGTGCCGCCGCCCGTGGCGGTAGAGGACGTGTGGGTGGGCGGCCAGAGGCTCGTGGGAGCCGCACCGCTCCATGTTCCCGCAGGAGCGCGGAACCTGGAGTTCCACTACGCAGCGCTTGCCTTGGCGCATCCGGATGCAGTCGAGCATCGCTACCGCCTGCGAGGTTTCGACGACGACTGGGTGCGCGCCGGAAGCCGGCGGCTCGCCTTCTACAGCCGGGTACCGCCCGGCCGGTACGAGTTCCAGGTTGTCGCCGCCAACGAGGACGGCGTATGGAACGAACGCGGTGCCTCGCTTCCGCTGGTAGTCGACGCTCACTTCTACGAAACCTCCGGCTTCAGGCTGTTCGTGGTGCTCGCCGCCATCGCACTCGTGGTCGGCTCGCACCGCTTGCGGGTTCGGAGCGTGGAGCGACGGCGGCGGCAACTCGAGGCGGAAGTGGAGGCCCGCACCCGGGAGCTGTCCGGCGCACACCGGCGGGCCGAGCAACACCTCAGACTGCTCAGCGAACAGGACGAGGAGCTCAAGAGGCTCAATCGGAACCTGGCGCAGCTGGTGGACGAGCGTACTCACGAGCTGCGGGAGACCCGCGACGCCACCATTCTCTCTCTGGCGGGGCTGGCCGAGCTGCGCGATGGCACGACCGGCGCCCACCTTGAGCGCATTGCCGCCTATTCGCGACGGCTGGCCGAAGCCATGGACGGCGGGGCCTACGGTGACCTCGGGGAAGCGTTCATCGAGCAGATCGCCCGATCCAGCCCCCTGCACGACATCGGCAAGGTGGGCGTGCCGGACCTCATTCTGCGCAAGCCCGGGCCGCTGACCGTCGAGGAGCGAGAGGTCATGGAGGAGCACACCAACATTGGCGGCAACACTCTGCGCGCGACCCTCGATCGGTTCGAAAGCCAGGGGTATTTGGAGATGGCGATGGACATTGCCTACTCCCACCACGAGCGCTGGGATGGGACGGGCTACCCGCTCGGGCTCGCCGGAGAAGCCATCCCTCTCGCCGCACGGATCGTGGCATTGGTTGACGTCTACGACGCGTTGACCAGTGAGCGGCCGTACAAGTGCGCCCTTCCCCATGAGCAAGCGATCCGGGAGATCGTGGCCGACCGTGGTACCCACTTCGACCCCATCGTGGTGGAGGCGTTCCTCCACGTCTGCGATCAGTTTCCCGACCTGGGTGCGCATTGCTCGACGGACGACGAGGCCTCGCCCGCCGGCTAGCCCAGGTCAGCGGGCGCAATTGCAGCGAGACCGGAGAAGATGCCCCGCGGTCGAGGGAGGCAGCTCGAGCGGGCTCGGGCGGTCGCTACGGTGTCGCTCAGTCCTGCTCAGTGGCTCGCGGCCGCCGGAGCCCCCAAGAATCATCCCCCCTCCCGGAGAATGTCGGCGCGACGGCGGGCGATTCGTCGGTCGGGGCAGGTGCGGGGTCCATTCCATCCTTCTCTGTGCCTCATGCGGCAGGCGTGTGGCGACCCGGGACAATGATGGGCGCGCCTCTTTTCACCGGTCACTCCAGCCGCATCGAGGCGATTCCGACCGCGAGCTTGCGGGTGTCGCGGCTGCGGTCGAGCTCGGCGGGCGACGCCGCGTCGGGCAGCTCGAGGACCAGCGTGTTCTTCTCCTTCAGCGTGCCGGCCGGGATCTTCCAGCGCCAGTCTTGGAACCTCCGGTCGCTGCACTCGAAAGAGGCCACGGTCGTGCCGTTGAGCTCGGCGCGGACGTGCTGCGTGAAGTAGCAGGACCCCTTGACCACGAGCGCCCTCGCGCGGGTGGCGGCGTCCCGCACCGAGAACAGCGCCACCGCCCTCGTGCCGCGGCTCCAGCGGAACGTGCGCTCGGGGCCGTACCAGCCGCTCCACAGGTAGCGGTCGGCGTCGTGGCTGCCGAACCGGACCACGGCCCCGAGCTTGAGTTGCGGGTAGGTCCGGGCCACCGGTCGGGCCTGCACCTTCACCACCGACATCCGGTCGACCCTGGCGACCTCCCGGCTCGGCCCTAACGACAGCAGCCAGTCGCGCTCCTGCCGCTCGCCGCTGGGGACGTCAGGCTGATATCCGATGTTGGTGCAGGCCCAGATCGTGACCGGCCGGTCCTCGCGCAGACGCTGCTCGAGCTTTGCTCGACTGAGGACGGGCATTCTCTGGTGCAGGTAGTAGTGCGCAACGCGCCGGTTCCACCGCGGGTAGAAGTAAACCGCCTCGGGCGGGCCCTCGCGCCTCCAGACCTTGACGAAGTCCCGCATGCCCGCCTTTTCGAGGTAGCCGTACTGGAGGCCGGTGGCCAGGAGCTGGACGGCGACGACGGACACGATCAGGGTCATCGCAGCCGCGCGCCGGGTCGAAGTTGTTGCTGCAACCGCGACCAGGGCGATGACCGGCGGGACCACCAGCACGCTGAAACGCGGATGGTAGAGCACGGGGTGGTAGAGGTCGCTGGTCAGCAGCGCTATGGCCACCGGTGCGAGTGCCATCCAGGCGAGGAACGCCGCGCCGGCGCCGCGGCTCGCCGGGGCGCCGAGGTCCTCCTCCCGGCGCCGGGCGCGGACAATCAGCAGCCCGGCGGTCAGCGCCAGGATGGCGACTGACGCCAGCTGCGCGGCCGGCCACCAGCGGGACGGCAGGCCCGGCCGTCCCCAGAGGATGTCGCGGGCGTACACGGCCCACGCCGTGGAGAGGGAGGCGGGCGGGATCCACGATAGGATCCGCGACGTGTAGAGGCCCGACCTGAAGTGGTCGACGTAATAGAGCCACGGCAGGAAGACGAGACCGACCGCGACCGCGCTCAGGCAGTATCGGCCGATGTCTCTCCACCTGCGGTGTGCGGAGAAGAAAGCGAGAGCGAAGAGCCCCTGCGCCAGCAGGATCGTGATGCCGATGTAGTGGGTGAGCAGCAGCAGGCCGGCGGCCGCCGTGTAGCCGACCAGGAGCCACCGCCGCCCGGCGTTTCGCTGCCCAGTGGGGCCGAGGAGAGATCTCAGGAGCAGGAGGCTGGTCAGCGCGCCCAGCGCCGCCGCCTGCGCGTACATCCGGGTTTCCTGCGCGAAATAGATGTCGAGCGGGTTGACGGCCGCCAGGAAGGCCGCGACCAGGAAGGCGCCTCGGCGTTGCGTGACCTCCCATGCGAGGGCGCCGACGAGGAGGACGCCCGCGATGCTCCACAGCGCGCTGTAGCCGCGCAGGATCCCCTCCGACGATCCGAATGCCGAGCGCCACGCCTGGAGACCGAGGAAGTACGCCGGCGGGTGGACGTCGCGGGCGACGGCGGACAGCGTTTGCGCCGCCGTTCCGCTGGTGAAGTCAAACGCGAAGATCTCGTCGAGCCAGAACGGCTCCCTGGTGATGCCGCCCAGCCGCAGCACGGTAGCCAGCGCGACGATCACCAGCGTGATCGAAACCGTCCATTGGACGCCGCTCGTACGCCACGGCCCCGGGGCCTGCGGCCCCCCTCTCGGCGTCCCCCGGCCATCGATGCGGCCGGTGCGGCGCTGAGCAGCTTCAGGGATGGCGGCTTCTCCAAACGAGCGAGAGATGTCTTGGTTCATGTGCTGGAAACGAGCGCGCTCCGTC
>Ga0315542_1000826_pt1 | contig 19630 bp, 13 predicted proteins | sample SalMarSW160120MG_FD_202541 | JGI IMG/M metagenome (GOLD analysis project Ga0315542, IMG submission 202541) | Salt marsh sediment microbial communities from the Plum Island Ecosystem LTER, Massachusetts, United States - Salt Marsh Sediment SW1601-20 ... | reverse complement strand
GAAGACCGCCGCGTCGGCGACCACGTGCCCGACCCGCGGCGCGGAAAGGCGCAGCCGACCCCTCTCCACCAGAACGTACCAGAGAGCCGGGAAGAGCACGATCCACGCCTTGCAGGCGAGGAACGCCGCTCGGCCCAGGGAGGTGCCCGGCCACAGCGCCATGGCGGCGAGGACGCCGAAGCTGGGGACCGGGGCCAAGAGGAGGATCGCGGCCAGCGCCCGAGCCCTGCCGGCCCGTTCCCGGGGCACGTTGCCGGCGGCGCTCAGTCGGCCTCCTCGAACAACGTGGGGGGCAGGGTGGAGGGGCGCGTCACCTTCTCGTCGGCGAACACCACGGTGATGGTGCGGAATCGATCGCCGCCCCACTGGCCCTCCGAGAGCAGCCAGCCTCGCACGAACTCGGCCAGCCGTCGGCGGCAGGTCTCACGCACGAGGTCGATGGTGTCGGGGTCGGCGGCGCGGCGGCTCAAGAGCTCGGTGAGGCTGCGCTCCAGGTCGGCCATCCGCTCGTCGGCGTCGAAGCGCAACCACCCGCTCTCGCTGTGCTTCTCCAGCCCGGCCGTGTCGATGGCCGGGGGCAGGGTGGGCCGGATGGGGGGGGCCCGGACCAGGCAGCGGTGGTCATGTACCGTCAGACGCCAGGGTTCGTCGAGGCGGACGTGATAGCGGTAGGTCACCGGGACGCGGATCTCCGAGGTGGTCGTGCCCAGGGGGAGCAGCTCGAAGAGCACGCGGCGGTCGTCGGATCGGGTGAAGGTCTCGGTGGCTTGGACCGCGGTGAGCTCCAGCTTGGTGCCGCCGGACACCAGGTGGGGCAGGGAGGCGATGAAGGTGGTGGTGATGGTCCCGGTCCGGAACCGGGCCGCGACGTCCGCCGCCCCCTCGGACACCGCCTTCGCGCCCGTTGCGATCATGCCGCAGGCCTGCTGGACCGCCAGGTAACCGAGGACGGCGAGCAGCATCCCCACCAGCGGCCAACGCCAGGCGTGCAGTGCAACGTGTCGCCGGGGCGGCCGAGGCTCCGGCGCGGGTGACGGGCCCGAGCTCATGATGGAACCATGGTACCCGTACGGCCCGGTTCCGCGACAGCGTCAGCGAGCAGGGGCAGCAGCGACCCGCTCATCAAGGACAGTGGGCGTCGGGAGAAGAGCCTCTCCTGCGGACGTGCCACTGGTGACACTTTTCCCAGGCAACGCGAGTCAGTGGTGGCAACCGGGGGGAATGCGTCGACAGAATCGGCGCGTCGCAGCATCTCTCGCATTGGATACGCCAGAGACGGTACCAGGCACCCTTCCGAATGAACCGACGTGGGGACTGTCGAATCGAGACCGGGTGCCGGGCACCCTCGGTCTCGGCTTCCGGCGGTCCTCGGGCCTCGACAGGTCGCCCGGCCACGGCTCTGCCGGGTGAGAGGTCAGAGTTTGTCGGCCAGGAAGCGCACCGTCCTCTGCCACGCATCGGCCGCCGCCTCGGGGTCGTAGTTGCGCCCGGACGGGTTGGCGAAGGCGTGCCCCGCGTCAGGGTAGACGATGATGGTGGCGTCCTTGCCCAGGTCGTGGAGCGTGTCCTCGAATTGTTGTACCTCGGCCGGCGGGATGCTCTGGTCCCGGCCGCCGAAGAAGCCCAGGATGGGCATCTCGAGCGTTGCGAGCTGCTCGCGATCGGTGACCAGACTGCCGTAGTAGATGATGACGGCGGACAAGGTCCTCGGCATTGCGAGGGCGGTGCGCAGGGACCAGCCCCCGCCGAAGCACCAGCCGATGCTCGCCACCTTCGGCGCCCCGACGTCGTTGGCCAGGTAGCCGAAGGCCTGACGGAGGTTGGAGAGCGTCTGCGGTGGGTGGTCGTTGGCTCTTGTGGCCAGCTCGCGGGCGCCTGCGGGCTCCTCAGCGGTGCGGCCTCCGTACAGGTCCACCGCCAGCGCTGCGTAGCCTTCTCCGGCAAGGCGCCTGGTCATGGCGCGGATGTTGTCGTTGAGCCCCCACCACTCGTGGATGACGATGAGGCCGGGCAGGCCGTCCGCTCCCTCCTCGGGGCGAGCCAGATAGCCCTTCACGGACCGGCCGTCCACGGTGGCGTAGACCACCGTCTCGCCGGTCACCGGCACCGCCGGGGCCGCCTCGGAGACGGGGTTGGCCACGGGCGCATCGCCTCGGTGCTCCTGCGCCATGCGCTCTACGGTCTCGTTCTGCTTGTCACTGTCGTCGCCGGCGCCGGCCGCCCCGGCCCACGTGAGGGCGAGTGCGACGAGCCCGATCGTGATGGTCTCCATCATGGTCTTCCTCCGCTTCGCTTGGACGCCCACGACAACAGCGGTCGCGTCGCGTCTGTTCCGCAGGGAGGTCAGGCGAAGTCGCGCAGGCGCACCGGCAGCCGGCGCGGACCCCAGCGGCCGGGCGTGGCGGCGAAGCGGCCGCCGCAGGGAGTGCCGCAGCTTCGGCAGCGGCCGCCGTCGTCCAGTCGCCACGTGGAGAGCTGATACCAGTCGCGGCCGATCAGGAGCTCGCCGCAGTTGTGACAGTAGGTGCTGCCCCCTCGGGGGTCGTGGACGTTGCCGGTGTAGGCGTAGCGGACACCGTTGGAAACGGCGATACGGCGTGCACGGGTGAGCGTTTCGGGTGGGGTGGCCGGGGTGTCCATCATCCGGTAGTCGGGGTGGAAGGCGCTGAAGTGCATGGGCACGTCCGGGCCCAGGTTGGCCACGACCCAACGTGTCATCCGGTCCAGCTCGTCGTCGGAGTCGTTCTCGCCGGGGATCAGAAGGGTCGTGGTCTCGAACCAGACCTCGGTCTCCCCCGCCAGGTAGAGGAGGGTGTCCAGGACGGGCTGCAGGGCGGCGCCGCAGAGGCGCCGGTAGAAGTCCTCGGTGAAGGCCTTGAGGTCCACGTTGGCGGCGTCCATGTGGGCGTAGAGCTCGCGCCGCGGCTCGGGCTGGATCTCGCCAGCGGTCACGGCCACGGTGGCCAGGCCACGCTCGTGGCAGGCGCGGGCGACGTCGACGGCATACTCGAGGAAGATCACCGGATCGTTGTAGGTGAAGGCGACGCTCGAGCAACCCAGGGACTCCGCGGCACGGGCGATGACCTCGGGCGACGCCTCGTCCGCCAGGGTGTCCATCTGGCGCGACTTGGACATGTCCCAGTTCTGGCAGAACCTGCAGGTCAGGTTGCAGCCGGCGGTGCCGAAGGAGAGCACCGGGGTGCCGGGGAAGAAATGGTTGAGGGGCTTCTTCTCGATGGGATCGACGCAGAAGCCGGAGGAGCGGCCGTAGGTCGTGAGGACGACCTCGCCGCCGTGGGCCATGCGCACGAAGCACAGGCCGCGCTGCCCGTCCCTGAGCTTGCACAGCCGCGGGCACACGTCGCACCGGACGCGGCCGTCCTCGAGGCGGCTCCAGTAGCGCGTGGGGTGCAGGTCGATGTGGGTCTCGGTAGCCATTCTCGCCCCCCCGGGGCACCCGTCGTCCGCCCGGTGCAACTGGACGATGCCGGGCCCGATTCCTTCGTCACCATACGCCGCCGACGTCGATCGCTGCCCACTGCCGCGGATCGCCGACGCAGCCCGCCGGTCAGGACGGGGAGCCCTCCGGCGCCGCCAGGATCGTTCCACGGACCTCGCCGAAGCCGATGCGCACGCCGTCGTGCTCGCCCCATCCGGTCATGATCACGGTGTCGCCGTCCTCTAGGAACGAGCGGGTTTCCCCGTTGGGCAGGCGGACGGGCTCCGTGCCGCGCCAGGCCAGCTCGAGCATGGAGCCGCGTTCATCGGCGCCCGGACCCGAGATGGTCCCCGACGCCAGGAGGTCCCCCGGTCGCAGGTTGCAGCCGTTGGAGGCATGGTGGGCGAGCTGCTGGCAGACGCTCCAGTACAGGTGGCGCAGGTTGGAGGTAGCGATCCGGGCGGGCTCATCCATGCGCTCGCTCTGGAGCCACACCTCGAGGTGGATGTCGTAGGCGCCGTCGCCCCGGCCCCTCAGATAGGGGAGGGGCTCGGGATCCTGGGCCGGCCCTTCGGTCCGCAGGGGCTCCAGGGCGTCCATGGTCACGACCCAGGGCGAGATGGAGGTGGCGAAGCTCTTGCCCAGGAAGGGTCCGAGGGGGACGTACTCCCACTTCTGGATGTCCCGGGCCGACCAGTCATTGACCAGGACCATGCCGAAGATGTGCTCCTCGGCATGGGCGATGGGCACGGGGTCTCCGAGGGGGTTGCCGGGACCGACCAGGAAGCCCATCTCGAGCTCGAAGTCCAGGAGGCGGCTCGGTGCGAAGCATGGGGCCTCGACATCGTCGGGCTTGATCTGGCCCCAGGGGCGGCGGATGGGCGTGCCGCTGAGCACGATGGAGCTGGACCGGCCGTGGTAGCCCACGGGGAGATGCAGCCAGTTGGGCTGGAGCGCGTTGTCGGCCCCACGGAACATGGTACCGACGTTGGTGGCGTGCTCCCTGGACGAGTAGAAGTCGGTGTAGTCGCCGATGCTCGCGGGCGGCAACAGCTCGACCGATGCCGTGCGCCACAGGGCCGCGTCGCGCAGACCCTCGTCGTCGCGCAGCCGAGGTTCATCGGCGCGCAGCAGCCGGGTAAGGGTGGCGCGAGCCTCGCGCCAGGCGGGGCGCCCCAGCTCCATGAAGGCGTTGAGGGAGTCCTCGTGGAAGACCCGGCTTCCCGCCAGCGAAGGACCGTCGAAGAGCCGGCTCTCGGCCAGGACGGCCAGGTCGAGGACGCAGTCGCCGATGGCCACGCCGACCCTGGGGATGGACGCGACCCGTGGCCGGAAGACCCCGAACGGCAGGTTCTGGATGGGGAAGTGGCTGTCCGGGGGGACGTCCACGAAGGAGCGCGCGCTGGAGTCGTGTTGGGTCACCATAGATATGCCTCTTCCCGGGGTCGGTCAGCCGCCGACCAGCCCCATGTCGCGCAAGTGGTCGCGGGGTTCGCTGAACGAGCAGCTGCCGAACGAGGTGACGGCGCGCTGCCGGCCTTCTCGGATGGCGGCGACGTCCACCGTCAGGTCCCGCCAGCGCACCTCGCTGTCGGAGAACGCGAAGGCGGCAGGGTCGTCGTCTCCGATGACGGCGGTGAGCGCTTCGGCGTCGAGCCCGTGCCGGCGCGCGAGCAGTCCGGCAACGAACAGGTTGAGGAAGCCGTGCCCCGCGACCTCGAGCACCGGGTCGACATGGCGCAGCGGATGGTGGAGCCCCTGGGTGGCCTTGAGGGGGATGCCGGCGTCGCGGCAGGCCGCCAGGGCGGCGGCCACCGCCTCGGTGGTCGGAACCGCCGCGGCATCGGCGCCGCCGCAGCGGATCTTGAGGCCCACCGGCGTGCCCTCGCGCGCGCTATCGGCGACGGCTTCGACGGCGGCGGGCACGCGTTCCTTCCAGTCGCCGAGCAGGGAGGCCTCGAAGTAGGCGGTGGGAGGGACCTCCCCGAGCTCACGGGTGAGACGCTGGGTGTCGCGGACGACCTCGCCGAGCGTCGCTGGGCCGGCAGTCGGCGGCAGGCGGGCTTCGAGCTGGTCGCATCGGGCGCGGCCGTGGGCCTTCTCGAGGAACCACCCGACGGACTCGAGGTCGGCGGCGGTGGCGGTGCAGAACGCTTCCCCGGTCTCTCCGCCCCGGCCGAGGACCGCGAGCGGGACCACCGGTTCGCGGTCATCCAGATTCGCCAGGAGGGCTGCCAGCTCCTCGAGACGGCCGGCCGGGCACACGAAGCACGCCAGGAGCCAACCGCTCGGTCCTCGGCGATGCTCGAGGTAGCGCTCGAAGGCCTCCTCGAGGGGCAGCCGGGCAGGAGGAAAGAGCCCCGCGTAGTCAATGATTTCGGCCAGCAAGGCCTTGGCGCTCATGTGCATCGGTCGCTCCCCGGACGAGCCCGCATCCCCCGCCGGAGGGCCCCGGACCGACCAGCCCGTCCCGTTGATTCCACACAGGGAAGTGAAAAACGGAAGGCGCAAATTCCCCCGCCGCGCGGACGTTCAGGGGGGTGGAAGGCGTGAGCGGAGCGGGCGGATGCCCGCGATGGTCGCCCACCTCAGGGGGTAGCGCATGGCTCCCCCTCCCACCTGCTGGGTGACCCGCAGCCCGTCCGACGTCACCGCGTCAAGGACGACCCGTCGGCTCGTCCCGTCGGTCAGGTCCAGCATCACCGTCTCCCCCAGGTGGTCGCCCGCTTCGTCGAAGGGAATGACGTGGGGAGTCGGGCTCGGATCCGCGTGGTCGACAGAGGATTCCCGATGGGGGGACGGGCCGGGCGTCGGCGGAGGTGAGGGGAGCACCGTGGGGACCGCCGGTTCTGCAGAAGCGACGGATGGGGCCCGAGTGATCCCGGTCTCGTCGACGGTGACGCGGGCCGCGTCGGCCGCCTGCTGCCGGGACGGCGGGTTGTAGTCGTCGAGCTCGGCCACGGCGTTCGTCGCCAACGACCCGGCCAGCAGGAAGCTGCCGACCCCCGAGATCACCCAGCCCGAAACGGAGAGCAGAAAGCCGGCCCGTGCCTCGGGCCAGTACTTGACCAGGAACACCACCAGTGGAATCACCAGCCACGAGAGGAAGAGGACGGCGAGACCCCAGCCGACGCTGATCCGGAACGCCACCGTGACGACGACGAGGAAACCCGCCAACGCCGCCAGCCCTCCGACGGCGATCAGCATGTAACTGGCTGTCTCCATGGGTCCGCTCCCTGTCTCGTGGGCGACCACTTGTTGGCGTCGGCGGCGAGCGCCGCGGCCCTCCCTGTGCTCTCTTTGGACGACGCAGTGGCCGCCACGCCCAGCGACCTCGCGCGTCCCCGCAGTGTCCCGCTCGTCTCAGTGTACCGAACTCGAATCGGTCTCGGGACGGGGGGTTGTGATCGTGGTCCGATGCCCGCGCCACAGGATGGGGGCGAGGGGACCGGTGCTCGCGGTGGCCCCGCTCCACGGGAGGCCGTGGCTCGCTGCCCGGACGGAGGTTCGAGAATCGGTCATAGTATGATGCGTACCCAGCATCGTGGCGCCGGGGAAGCGAAGAGGAGATCTTCTGTGAGCTCGAGACGTTCCGGTGGTGATGACGTGGCCTGCCTCATCGCGAGCGGGGGCCTGGGGCAGTTGTCGGCGGCCGACGATCCGCGTCTGGTCGCCGGCGCCCTCAGCTCGTCCCTGCTGGCGATGTGCGTGGTCGACGGCGGACGACGATTGCAGTTCGTCAGTGGCGCCCTGCTGCGGATGTGGGGATACAGCGAGCCGGACCAGGTGCTCGGGCGCCGTTTCGAAGAGTTCGTCCGGGAGGGTGACCACGCGCCCATATGGGCTCTTCTCGAGCTCAACGGAGAGGCTCACGGTGACCTCCCCGCGCTCCGCGCGGACGGTTCGGTGTTCTCGGTGGAGTACATGGCGCGGCTGGTCCGCAGCTCCGACGGCGAGGTTCTGTACGCCATCGCGACCTTCCTCGACGTGACCGAGGACCGGAGGGCCGAGGAGCAGCTCCGACTTGCCCAGCGCATGGAGGCTGTCGGTCAGCTCGCGGCGGGCGTGGCCCATGACTTCAACAACCTGTTGATGGCCATCTCCAGTCACGCTGATCTCTTGCGGATGAAGCTGGCGCCCGACGCCCCTTTGGGTCGTCACATTGCCGAGATCAAGGATGCCACCGTGCGAGCCGCGAAGCTGGTGGACAAGATGCTGGCCTACGGCAAGCGACAGATCATGCGGCCGGAGGAGCTCGACCTGAACACGGTCATCCGTGGGCTGGAGGAGCGGTGCAGACCGATTCTCGGCGACCGGGTCGAATTGGTCCTCGAGCTCGAGGACGATGTGGGTACGGTCCGGGCTGATCGTCGACAGCTCGAGCTGGTCGTGATGAACCTGGTGGAGAACGCGTGCGACGCCATGCCTTCCGGCGGGAGCATTCGCATCAGCACCGCCAAGGCCGGCGATGACAACCACGGAGCGGGCGCCGCGCGCGGGAACGCAGGAGCACGATGCGCCGTCGTCGAGGTGAGGGACGACGGAGAGGGCATGGACGAGTACGACCTGGCACACGCGTTCGAGCCGTTCTTCACCACTCGTCCCCCGGGTACCGGGCACAGCGGGCTCGGTCTGGCGCAGGTGTGGGGAACGGTGGAGCAGACCGGCGGCAGCGTCAACCTCGAGAGCTCGAGCGGGGAAGGCACCACCGTCCGCGTCGTGCTGCCCCTGGTCGCTCCTGCGGTGGAGGAGTCTGATCGGCGGTTGGCTGCGGCCGACGCGTTGCAGACCATCCTGGTCGTGGAAGATGACGAGCGGGTCCGGGCGGCTCTGCGGGAGTCCCTGGACGAGCTCGGGTACGAGGTGCTGGAGGCGGGGGACGGCGATGAGGCGGTCCGCGTGGCGGACGGCTGGACAGGGGCCATCGACGCCCTCGTCACCGACCTCATCATGCCCGGCATGCCGGTGCAGGAGATGGTGGCCCACATGAGGCAGCGGCGACCCGACCTGCCCGTGCTGTGCATCACCGCCTATCGGGGACAGCAGGGCAGTCAGGCGGTGGTTGGCGGTTCGCGCTCGGCGGTGCTCCTGAAGCCGTTCTCCCTCAGCGACCTGTCGCGCAGCCTCCGCGGGCTGATCGCCGACGCCGGGGCGGCGAGCCCCGAGAGATGACCGGGACGGTCCGACGGCGCGTCCAGGGCGACCGCTGGCGGTCGTTGGTCGATCAATATCCTCTCGCCGTGGTACCAAGGGGACGATGGCAGCTACCGCACGGCGCCGAAGGAACGCGGCGTGATCGACCGGTGGCATGCTGGGGAGGGACGTGAGACGACAATGGGAGCCATGACTGAGGGCGGTTTGCAGGCACCTGCTCGCGGGGATCCGGGCGGCGGGGAGGAGGCGCCGGCGGCGGCCTCCCAGCCGATGACCACCACCACGGATCCAGGCTCCGGCGCCCCCGGTTCCGAGGAGAGCTCGGAGACCATCGCTCGCGCCCGCGCCTTCATCCTCCTCCGTTTCACGCTGATCATCGCCACGGCGAGCATGCTCCTGGCCGAGGTGGGGCCGAGCGGCTTCTTGTGGGTCCCTTTGGCGCTGTTTTCCGCCGCACTGCTCTCCAACGTCGTCGCCGTGTTCTTGCCGCCAACCTTCACCGAGCTGCCTCTCTTCACCACGGCCGTGGTCATCGGTGACACCGTCTGGATCACCATCGCCCTGTTGGCCACCGGGAAGTTCACCGCGGATTTCTTCTATCTGTACTTCTTCGTGCTATTCCTGGCGGCCATGGGGGAGAACCTGCGCCTCATCGTGCTCGGTGCGGTGGTCGTGTGCTCCGCCTACGTGGTCACCGTCCTGGCCACCGGCTCCGCGTTTCGGGTGCTGGAGACGCAGTTCCTGATCCGGCTGCCCTTCCTGTTCGCAGTGGCGATCTTCTACGGCTACCTGGTGGACCGACTTCGTCGCGAAAAGCAGCGGGCGCACGGCGAACGCCTCGTCATCGAGGGCCTGCGCTCCAGCCGCAACTCCCTCGAGGAGGCGAACAGGGCGCTGCAGTCCGAGATCCGGGAACGGGAGGCAGCCCAGGAGGAGCTGAGGAGGGCCAACGAGCGGCTGCAGGAGCTTTCCGACGTCAAGTCCCGATTCTTCACGACCGTGTCCCACGAGGTGAAGACGCCGCTGACCGCCATCAAGAATGCTCTGAGCCTGATCCGGTCACAGCGCGATCCAGGAGCCGAGCGCCAGCTCCTGGACATGCTCCAGCGCAACGCCGACCGCCTGAACCTCATCATCTCCGACATGCTCGACATGTCCCGCGTCGAGTCGGGGGTGCTTCGGATCCGGGCCGAGTCGGTGCGCCTTTCTGACCTGGTGCCGCCCATCCTGCAGTCTTTGAGGGACAAGGCGGACGACGCGGACGTCGAGCTCGCGCTCGACGTCCCCGCCTCCCTGCCCGCTGTGTGGGCCGACCGCCGCCGTGTGCAGCAGGTGGTGACCGACCTGCTCGCCAACGCCATTCGGGCGACGGCTCGCGACGGCAAGGTGACGATCAGCGCCCGCCATGTGGGCGGCCGGATCGAGGTCAGCGTGGAGGACACGGGAATCGGCCTCACCCTGGAGGAGCAGCGGCGGGTCTTCGAGCCCTTCTATCAGGTGGGCAACAGCCTGGTCGGGCGATCCCCGGGGGCCGGGCTGGGGCTGACCATCTCCAGGGATCTGTGCCGGGGCCACGGCTGCGAGCTGAAGGTGGAGTCCGCTCCCGGAGTCGGGAGCCGCTTCCACTTCGTGCTCCCCGTGGACTCGCCCCAGGCGACCGAGATCGTGGAGTTCGAGGACGCCATGCGTTCGACCTATCGCAGATATCCGTACTTCTCGTTGCTGGTGGTGACCCAGCCCCTGGCCGGCGGCGAGGAGGCGGAGAGGGAGCGCTGGGGGCCCGTGCTGGGCCAGCTCCGTGACCGGCTCAAGAACGTGTTGCCCCGGGCCCACGACCGCTTCGTGCTGCAACCGGCCCATGGACGGCTGGTCGTCGTGCTCCTGGCAACGCCCCGCGACGGCGGCCAGGTGGTGCGCAAGCGGGTGGAGGAGGCTCTCACCGCCGACCCGGCGGTTGCGGACGGACAGCCGCTGCCCCCGCCGCGGGTGGCGGGTCCGTCCTGCTACCCTGACGACGGCCTGTTCGGTGCCCGGCTGATCGAGGTCGCGCTGGCGGCCGCCGAGGGCAGACTACCGGTGGAGGAGGTTTCATGAGCAAGGGCAGAATCCTGGTCGTCGACGACGAGCCAGACATCCTTCAGACCGTTCAGCGGATCCTGGAGCTGGAAGGCTACGAAGTGGTCACCGCCGTCAACGGTCTCGAGGGCCTGGGCGCGGCGCGAATGCACAAGCCTGACCTGGTGCTCCTGGATGTGATGCTGCCGGGGGAGAACGGCTATCGGGTGGCCCGTGCCATCCGGGAGGACGAGGAGCGCGGCGTCTACGAGCGCCCCATCCCCATCGTGCTGGTCACGGCCCGCGACCTCAGCGCCGACCCCGAACGAGAGAAGATGTTCATGGACTTCAGCAAGGCCGACCACGTCCTGTACAAGCCCTTCGAGTTCGACCATCTGCTCCGCCTCGTCGATCGCCTCATCGTCTCTGCCGGCTGAGCATTCGCCACAACAAAGGCGGATGCGCGTCGCGCATCCGCATGATGAGGGGAACGGGGGGTCGATCTTCGGTGCGGCCGGGGGCCCGTCTCGAGATGGGCTCCCTCGGCCGGCGCTCAGAGGCTGTGGACCGTGCCGCCGCGGGCGTCGAGCCAGGCGTCGGCGCCGTCGGTGACGGCGACGGCGTGGTCGCCTTCGATCACCACGGCGCCGCGCTCGACCTGATCCAGGATCCGTCGCACCTCGGTGATCTCGTACACCTGCTGCAGGCTGCTCTGACTCCCTTCCACGACCCGGACGACCGCCTGCTCCGCCGGCGAGGGGGTCGGCGGTGTGCGGCCGGCGGCCTTGGCTGCGAGCTGCTCCCAGCCCGGTCCGACCAGGTTGATCGACAGCGACATGGTGCCCGCCGCCTGGGTGCCCGCCCACGCCGCCGGAGCCAGGATCACGACGAGGAGGACGATCGCCGTGCACCGGTGGGCGCTGGTGCGGATCGGATCGGTGGTCGCGGTTGCCTTCATCGCTCCTGTCTTGAGCAAGGGTGGTGCCATCCCTCGGGATTCCAATTAAGTGTTGTGAATAATGCACTTGAAATTTCACTCTCGAAACGCTCTTGATCCTGTTATGTCCGAATTCCGGACATGCCCGGACGGCGTGTGGCTCCCCGATCACCGAAACAGCGTGTCGTAGCTCGTCTTTGGCGACACCGCACTCCCTTCGTGATCCTGTCCGGATTCCGGACACCTCGGGCTTGTCCGGATGGGTGGCGGGATTCCGGTACAATTCGCTGGAGAATGAGCGCGGCCATGAACGACGAGGCGAGCGGACCCGGCAGGGTCCTGGTGGTGGAGGACGACGAGTACGTCGCGCCGGTGATCTGCAGCTATCTCTCGCAGGCGGGTCACCGGGTGGACGCGGTCGGGAGCCTGGGAGCGGCCCGCGAGTTCCTGGTGGAGCGCACCCCGGACCTGATCCTCCTCGATCTCGGTCTCCCGGACGGCAACGGCCTCGAGCTCCTGCCCGAGCTGCGGGATCTGGACGAGTTCATCTCGGTGGTGGTGTTCACCGCCCAGTCCGACATCTCGGTGGTGGTCGACGCCATGCTCAAGGGTGCCGACAACTTTCTCCCCAAGCCCGTGGACCAAGAGACCCTGATCGAGACGATCCAGCGCACCCTGGACAAGCACCGTGACCTCCGGAAGGCCTGGGTGTACCGCGAGGTCACGACCTCCAGGTCCAACGATCCGGCCTCCATCCTGCACGCGCTGGTCGGATCGAGCTCGGCCATGGACCGGGTCCGGGAGCTCATGCTCAACGTGGCCGGGACCGATGCGGCGGTGGTGCTGATCGGCGAGACCGGGACCGGCAAGGGTGTGGTGGCCCGCAGCATCCACCGTCTGTCGCGGCGCGCCGGGGGGCCGTTCACCGACGTCAACTGCGCGGCTCTCCCCGAGAACCTCGTGGAGTCGGAGCTCTTCGGACACGAGAAGGGCGCCTTCACGGGCGCGGCGGTTCGCAAGCCGGGGCTCCTCGAGGTCGGCTCGGGGGGCACGGTCTTCCTGGACGAGATCTCGGAGCTCGACCTGCAGTGCCAGAGCAAGCTCCTCAAGGCGGTCGAGGAGCAGACGTTCCGGCGGGTGGGAGGGGTTCGAGAGGTATCCACCGACGTGCGTTTCGTGGTGGCCAGCAACCGCGACCTCGAGGCGGAGGTCGAGGCAGGGAGCTTCCGACGCGACCTGTTCTTCAGGCTCAACGTGTTCCAGATCACGATCGCGCCGTTGCGCGATCGCGGAGACGATGTCCTGGAGCTGGCCCGGCACTTCATCGGCACGCTCAACCCCGTGCTCGGACGGCGCGTCGAGGGTCTGTCGTCGCGGGCCGAGGAGCTCATCTCCGGCTACCGCTGGCCCGGCAACGTGCGCGAGCTGCGCAACGTCATCGAGGGCGCCATGATCGTCGCCGGCGATGTCAAGCGCCTCCTGCCCAGCCACCTGCCGGAGAAGCTCCGGGATGCCGGCGGGGCCGGAGCGCATCGGCTCAAGCCCCTGGCGGTGGTGGAGGAGGAGCACATCCGTCGCGTGCTCGACGCCACCCAGGGCAACATGGCCCAGGCGGCGAAGGCACTCGGCATCTCCCGCTCGACCCTGTACGAAAAGCTCAAGGACAGGACGCGATGAGGCCCCTCTCCGATCCTCATCGCCTGAGCCGAGCCGGCGCGGTCGCGTATACTGGGCGCGACGGGGTCGAATTCGTCTTCTTTCGAGGCAAAGTCGTGATGGCGTCTGTGTTCGGCGTGACGGTTGCGAAGACCAGGAAGGGCGCGACGGCGCATTCCCGGCTCGTGCCGCGCTTCACGTCGGCCGTGGGCCGTTGCGTCGCGTCCGGCGCCGCGCGGGGAGCTCCCGGGTGGGCCGCGCTCCTGTTGAGCTGTGCCGTCGCGAGCGCCCAGGTCGTCAACGGGGGCTTCGAGAGCGGCAACCTCACAGGGTGGGCGGTGGGCGGCAGAGGGCGCGCCGAGGTCCTCCGGTCGGACAATCTCTCCCCCGGCATCACCCCTCCCGAGGGGAGCTACATGGCGCTGCTGTCCACGACGCCCAGCAGCACGTCGGGGGTCGCCGCTGGGGACCTGGACGGAAACGGCACTCAGGAGTACGACCTCACCACCCTCAGCGTGGACATCACGGTGACGGCGCCTCTGCAGACGGTGAGCTTCTCCTGGGCGTTCCTCACCAGCGAGGAGAACGAGGCCACGGCCTTCGACGACATCTTCGACGTCACCATCGCAGACGAGCCCGTTCTGAGCGGAAGCGTGAACAAGCCGGGGGGGATCTCGCCGTATCCGGACACCCCCGCCTACGATGGGCTCGCCTACGGCGTCGACAGCGCCGGTCCGACCGACGGCAGCGTCTTTGCGAACGGCTCCACGGCCTTCCACTCGGTGTGCATCGCCATTGCCGAGCCCGGCACCTACACGTTGAGCTTCCGAGTGGCGGACCAGGCGGACGGCCAGGTCGACAGTGGTCTCCTGATCGACGACGTGCGGGCGCCTTCGTTGTGTGAGGGCATCACCCAGGTCACCGACACCAGCGGCGCCACCCTGCAGGTCAAGGGAGGAGGCCTGGTGTTCTCGCCCCACTCCAGTCGCGCCGTGGCCGTCAGCGACAACGGCGCCGTGCTGGCCTTCGTCTCCAACGGCAACCTCACCGGGGACAACCCCAACGCCGAGAACCAGGTGTTCGTTGCCGAGGGAAGCGTGTTCCGCCGGATCACCACCATGGTGGACGGGCAGGCGGGCCGGCCCAGCCTGACGAGCAACGGGCGCTGGCTCGCCTTCTCGGCCACCGCCGACGGCAACGAGGACGTCTACCGGGTCGATCTCCGGGACCCCGCGCTGTCCCTCCAGCAGGTGACCAGCACCACCGGTTGCTCCAACCGTGACCCGACCGTCAGCGACGACGTCCTCGGTGATCGGATCGCCTTCACCTCCGACTGCAGCGGCGACCAGCGGGTGGTCGTCTGGGACGCCAACGGCGGCTCGCCCGTGGTGCGGTCCAAGGGCGCCGCCGGATGTAGCGCCGAGCGACCCGCGATCGCACAGGACGCCGACGGGCGGCACGTCGCCTTCCTCTCCGACTGCGATCTGACCGGGAGCAACGGCGACCACAGCGTCGAGGTGTTCCGTTGGGATCTGCTCACGGACAGCATCGACCAGCTCACCGACGGCGCGTCCGGCATCGTCAACGACGGGGTGACGGCGAGCGCGGACGGACGCTACCTGGCGTTCGTCTCCAATGCGGACCCCACGGGGGAGAACCCGGATGGGGGCCTGGAGGCGTTTCGCCTCGACACCACCAGCGGCGCCACCGACCAGCTCACCGACGGCGGCCCTCTGTCGTTCGCCCTGGCGGCGGACATCGACGACTCGGGGCGATACATCGCGGTGGAGCGGATGGACTTCCTCAGCTTCGTGTCCCAGGTGGTGTACGTGGACGCCCAGACCGGTCACGTAACCCCGGTGGCGTCCGGGGGACCGTCACTGCCGGCGATCGCGGTGCAGGCGTTCTTCCCGGTGGTGGCGTTCCAGAGTGCGGACGACTACGTGGGCGACAACGGGGACGGCAACGTGGAGATCTGGAAGGGCGGTGCGGTCTTCTCGCCTCCCAAGCCGCCCCTCGAGCTCTGCAGCACGCCAGGCTTGACGATCCCCGACAACGATCCGACCGGGGCCTCTGACACCATCACGGTGGGGCAACCGGGCAGGGTCACCGGTCTCGACGTGTCCCTGCGCGTGACCCACACCTGGGTGGGCGACCTGGTCTTCGTGCTCCGCCACGTGCCCACCGGCAAGAGCGTGACCCTGATCGACCGCCCGGGCATGCCGCCCGGGGGCGTCGGATGCTCCCGAAACGACATCGAGGCCGTGCTCGACGACGGTGGCGAGCGTCCCGTGGAGGACGAGTGTGCGACGTCCTCACCCGCGATCCGCAGTCCGCCGAGCTTCACCCCCAACGAACCCCTGAGCACCTTCGACGGCGACAGCCTCGCCGGTGACTGGGTGCTCACGATCTCGGACCACAACCGCCAGGACACCGGGCGGCTGGTCGAGTGGTGTCTCCTCTTCGAGCAGGACTGATGGAGGGGCCGGCTCTTCTCAGCACCGTGCGGAGGGGCGGCTCGGTGCTCCGGCCGGCCGGCGGGGTGGCAATTGCGGCCGTACTCGTGCTCGTTGGCGTCGCCATCAGCGCGAGCTCGGCGGACCGTTACGGCCCCGGTACCGGGCCCGACGCCTACGGGTACACCGCCCTCGACGACAGCGATCCCCGGTGCGTCTACCAGTTCGTGGACATCGCAGGTGGCGGCACCCCGGTCTCCTTCACACCCAGCGGTGCCGAGCCCGCGGCCGATGACGGTGGCGCGCTGGTGACCTTGGCCGACGCGTTCGAGCTCTACGGTCAGGCCGTGACCACCCTGGTGATGTCCAGCAACGGCTACCTGGCCGCCGCGGACAGCCTCCTGGCCGAGGACGGCGGCGACTTCTCCAACGACTGCCCCCTCCCGGCCGTGCCCGGCAACGACGAGGGGGTCGCCGCCCGCATCATGGCCTATCACGATGACCTGTCGGGAGCCTCCTCCGGAGGCGGCGCCCAGGTCGCGTACTTCTCTGTCTGTCCCCGGCCCTCGGGAGCCATCGCCGACGAGCCGTGCACCGTCTTCCAGTGGACCGACTGGGGCTTCCACGACTCGGCCGATGTCGTCGACCTGCAGGCCGTCCTCTACCACACCAGCTTCGAGGTCGTCGTCCAGGTGGCCGCGGGAGACTCGAGCCAGGGAGGTAGCGCCACCGTGGGTCTGCAAGACGCCGGCGCGCGCACCGCCCTGCTCTATGACTGCAACCAGCCGGGCGCGATCCCGGGGGGCACGGCGGTGTGTTTCTACGATCCGCGCTTCCCCGTCGGCGGGCCGGTGGCCGACCTCGCTGTGGAGGTCACCGACAAGCAGGAGTCGGCGGCCGCCGGTGATCCCCTGGTCTACACCATCGGGGTGACGAACATCGGACCGAGCCCGGTGTCCGGCGCCACCGTGGCCGACCAGCTCCCCGACGCGCTGAGCTGCACCTGGACCTGCGAGGCTGGTGCCGGTGCCGCGTGCACCACCACAGTCGCAGCGGGAGATCTGCTGGACACCGGCGTAGTCCTCCCACCCACGGGCGAGGTGGCATACACGGCCACGTGCACCATCGCTGACGACGCCTCCGGCACCCTGGTCAACACCGTCACCGTGAACGGCCCGAGCGACGTCGTCGACCCGGATGCCACCAACAACGCGGCGAGCGACTCCACGACACTGCTCGCGGGCGCCGAGCTGGCCGCTACCAAGACGGCCGGGGGCAGCCTCTTCCCCGGGGGCCGGGTGGTGTACACGCTGACCATCCACAACCTCGGTGCGGGAGACCAGCTCGACAACCCAGGCGACGAGGTGGTAGACGCGCTGCCCCCCGAGGTGGAGCTGGAGTCGGCGACCGTCCTCACCGGCGGCGGTGACCTGGCGGTGGACACCACCTCCGACCTCGTGCGGTGGAACGGCGCCGTGCCTGCGCTCGGTGAGGTCGCGATCCAGATCGTGGGGGCCATCGGACCCGTGGCGGTGGGCACCTCGATCAGCAACCAGGCCGTGCTCGCCTGGGACAGCACTGGCGACGGGACCAACGACGCCGCCGGGCTGTCCGACGACCCCTCAGCTCCCGGCGCCCAGGACCCCACCACGTTCACGGTGGGGGAGCAGATCGCGGGGATCCCCACCGCGTCCGACCTGGGCCTGCTGTTGCTCGCGATCCTCATTGCGGGCGCGGCCCTGCTCCTGCTCCGCCGCAACCTGGGGCGCTGACCCGCTCACGCGGGACAGCCACTTCCAGAGAACAGCACCTCCCTCGGGCGTGCCACTGGTGACACCTTCCCGTGGCCTCGCGGACCGGCAACGGGTCGCTCGGGGTCGGGAAAGCGTCAGCGGTGGCAACCGCGGGGAAGGCGCCGACAGAATGGCGCGTCGCGGCGACCTCCCGCCCTCCGGGTGGGTCAGAGACCGAGCACTTTGGGCAGGCCAGACACGCTGCACGCCGCCGCTGACTGCTGCCCCTGTCGCTGATTACGGTTGCTGGTCACCGCCGCTGCCGCGGCCACTGTCCCGGTCGCCGGCGGGAGCGACGGCGACCGGAAGCTCGAGGTCCTGGTTGAACAGGAAGGCGTCCCGGATGTCGACGGACCGCGTGGGCAGGGGGCGGTTCAGCTCCGGCCGCCAGGAGTCTGCGACCCGTAGCTGGTAGGTGCCCGGGGGAAGGCCATCGACGCGATACAGCCCGAAGCGATCGGTGGCGGCGTCGGCAACCGTCCCGTCCGCGTCGTTGACGATCTCCAGGGAAACGCCCGGCACGGGGCGACCGGCGGCGTCGCGGACGCGGCCCGCGATCCCGAACTCCGGTCGCACCGCGAAGTCGACGCGGGTGACCGCTGCCTCCGCCACCTCGGCCACCACCACGCCGGTGACGGGGGAGAGCTCCAGGGGCAGGTTGTCGGTGTCCAGGCTGACCGTGTAGATCCCGGCCGGGAGATAGGAGATGTAGAAGCTGCCCCCGTCCCCGGTCTGACCGGCGATGCGGCCGTTGACGAGGATGTTGAGGTGGTCCAGGGGATCGCGCTGGAGGGCCTTGGGCCCCTGGATCGCGACCCGGCCGGCGATGGCGCCTCGGCCGTAGCGCGAGGACTGGGTCCGGGCCGCGAGCACGCCGCCGCCGGCGAAGGCCAGGTCCAGGGTCACGCCGAGGGTGACCTGCTGCGAGCGGCGGCCGATGATAGCTGCATCCTGGGGGTCGCTGAAGGCGTCCAGGCGGGCCATCACACCTGGACGCACCGGCCAACGAAGGCCGGCCTGGTAGCCGTACCGTCCGTCGGCGAACAATCCGCCGACCACCACCTGGGTCGGCCACGTTCCCATGCTCAGCCAGTTGAAGGTCACCGAGTAGCGGTCGGGTTCTCCACCACCGGTGCTGCCGCCGATGGCGAGCTGGGAGGTGTCCGAGGTGGGGAGGCGGTACTCCAGGGTGGTCTGGCCGCGGACGCTGGCGGAGATGGCGTGGCGGTTGGGCAGCAAGACGTACCCGTCCACGGTGTAGTCGCCGTCGGCGTCGGGACGTACGAAGAGGTTGGCGCCACGGAACGGCCGCCAGCGCAGTGCCGGCAAGAGGTACTGCACGCGCTCGCCACCCCAGTCGCGGCGCTGGCCGACCAGGAAGGCGTCGAATCGCAGGTCCAACGCGTACCCGAGCTCCAGGTAGTGATCGCCGTATCGTGCGGTGTCGTCCTGGAGATAGCCAGCCTCGAGGTAGCGTGATCGGCCGAGCAGCCGCCACGGGCCGCGGTAGCCCTCGAAGGTGACGTCGTAGGCCAGGGAACCACCCTCGGCGAGACCGAGCCCGAGCGAGGCGATCGCTCCCTCACCGAGCCGAGCAACGACGCCGGCCATGCCCTGGGTGGTGTCCAGGCCCCGCTGGGCGGCGGCCTCGAAGGTGAGGTTGCGCGACACCGCCTCCCGCCATTGCACGAAGCCGGTGGCGCGTTCGTCGCCGCGGAGTCCGTCGATGTGGTCCTGGAGGACGTTGCCCTGGGCGCCGGCGCCGGCCAGGAACATGCGTGCATGCTCGTCCAGCAGGTACTGGGAAGCCGAGACCTGCTCCTCGTACACCGCCACCGGGATCTGCAGGTTCGATCGGGCGAAGACCAGCACCTCGATGCGGCTGGTCTGGCGGGTGCCCAGGGGGACGTCCAGGAACTCGTAGGTCCCGTCGAGGCCGATGTTCTGGCGGGCCACCGTGATGCCGTCGATGCGGAGCTCGGCGATCCCGCCCGGTGGACCCGGTCCGCGGAACGTGGAGATGGGCTGGAGCTGCCGCGGCAGCAGCTCGCGGGGCTCCGGGCCGGGCTGGAAGAGCTCCAGGGGCTGGTTGGTCCAGCCCACCTGGGCGCCGGTGAAATCGAGGCTGTTGAGGATCGGA
>Ga0315542_1000825_pt1 | contig 19631 bp, 15 predicted proteins | sample SalMarSW160120MG_FD_202541 | JGI IMG/M metagenome (GOLD analysis project Ga0315542, IMG submission 202541) | Salt marsh sediment microbial communities from the Plum Island Ecosystem LTER, Massachusetts, United States - Salt Marsh Sediment SW1601-20 ... | reverse complement strand
GCCATCCTCTTGATGCCGGTACCCCAGGTTGACGCTATCCTCGAGACGATCCAGCGGTATGGGGTGAGATGGTTCCTCGGGGTTCCGGCCCTTTACAGGATGATCCTTGACAATGATCGCCTTGACCGCTACGACATACGTTCTCTCCGCTACTGCTATTGCGGGGGAGACGTGCTGCCCCTCGAGGTGTTCAATCGCTGGGAAGAGCGTTTCGAGATTCCCATCTATCAGGTGTACGGCTCCACCGAGGCCGGTCATGTGACCTACGGGCGAATTGACAGGAAACCAAGGCCGGGAAGCATCGGGCTGCCCCTCAAGAGCAGGAAATGCATGGTTGTGGACCCGGAGACCCTTACCCCCGTCGGTCCGGGCGAAAGCGGTGAACTCCTGGTAACGTCACCCTACACCATTAAGGAATATTGGAAAAAGCCGGAAGAAACAGAAAAAGCCTACGTTGAGATCGACGGCGAGACCTATTACAGGATGGGGGATTTCGTTCGCCAGGACGCCGATGGGGAGCTTGCCTACGTGGAGCGATCTGCCGACATTATTAAGCACAAGGCGTACCGCGTCTCAGCATCGGAGGTGGAAGCGATCCTCCAGGATCATCCCACGGTTATCGGCGCGTGTGTCGTGGGGGTGCCGGATAAGAAAGTGGGGGAGCGGATAAAAGCCATTGTGGTGCTGAAAGAGGATGCACGGGGAGTGGGTGGAGCAGAGCTGCTCAAATGGTGCCGGGAGCGGCTGGCCTCGTACAAGGTTCCCAGCTATATTGAATTCAGGGACATGCTCCCCAAATCCAAGGTGGGAAAGCTTCTGCGCCGGGAGATCAGGGACGAGGAGCGCCGCAAGATGAGAGAATAACGCGGTACCCATTCAGGGGTCATAGGTGAATGGTGCCTGCCGTTTGACTTCGGACATGTGATCAATGCCGGTTTGTCCGGCGTGGAGATTCCCAATGTCGGAAAGCGTATTGAAGGACAAAAGACTGCTTGCAGTTGATGACGAACCAGATGTTCTGGAAAGCCTGGCTGAACAACTGGAAGACATTGAAGGCCTGGTGCTGGATACGGCAACCGATTTCGAGACGGGCTATCATCTGCTCAGGTCGTGGACCTACGATCTTGTGATCCTGGACATCATGGGAGTACGGGGCTTTGATCTCCTCAATGCGTCTGTGTTCCTGGGATTTCCGTCGGTCATGCTGACCGCCCACGTCCTCTCGGTCAGGGCACTCAAGAAATCCATCGAGATGGGCGCAAGGGCCTACATCCCCAAAGAACACATGGGTGATATTGTCCAGTTTCTGGAGGATGTTCTCACCCTGGACAGGCAGGCGGGTTGGAAGAAGGTGTTCGAACGCCTGGGCGGTTTTTTCAACAAACAATTCGGGCCCCAATGGCGGCGGGATAAGAGCACATTCTGGGACCAGGTCATCTCGGGAAAGTATGACAGTGGTCCGGTTATTCTGAAAAAATAGTCGGCTTCTACAAAGCGGTTTTCATTTCAGCCTCGCGATCTCCGTCTTTTGCATTTCCCAAGAGCTTTCCTGCCCCAGCCTCCTGTTTTTGTTGCCTCTCCACATGAAAAAGGGTACCGCCGACCGGCGCAAAACAGAGGAGCAGAATATTGAGACCCGGGACGAGAAAAGGCAGGCCGAATCCCAGGTGAAACGGGAGATTTTTCAGGAGGAAGCGGAATCGTTCCCTGAAAGGGACCAGGTGCCGGGCAGGCACGAGATCTGTGTTGTCCCAGGCCAGAAAGATGACGGCCGCTCCCGCTGAGAGGACCATGATGACCGGTCCCAGGGGAGTAACCCATCCGAAGATCATCAGTATCAGGGAAATCAGCACCGGTATGACCGCCCGCGGCAGTTCCTGCTTTACCAGGATGGAGAAAAGCTGAAGGAACGCTATCTTCCCCGGTTCCTTGACCATGCCGGTTAAAAGGCGTTCTGTGATGCGTGACATGAGATCCATGAGGACGACCGCAAAAAGGATCTGGGCAAAGAGATAGGATAGGACCGCCGAGAGCCCCACCAGCAGAAAGGAGAGAAACCAGGAAACCATATACCACAGCCAGACGATCAGGCTGCTGTCGGGTCTTTTCCAGATGAGTCCCAGGATTTCCCCGTGGTAACTCAGGATGATCCAGGCTGCAACGACGGTTACCACCAGCACGACCGCAAAACGGACCAGTCCGAGAAAGAGGAGTCTGGGGTTTTTCAGCCCCAGCCAGAGCCCGCGACCATTGCAGAGTATGCCGTTCAGCACATTCATATCTTCATCCCCCGGTCCCACGGGCCGTGAGCCGGTAGTCGAATTTGGCCTTTATATGAAGCTTCGTCACGGTCACGGACGATGGAAAGGCGGGGAAAGGTGCTGCGGACCTGACGGCGCTCATGGCTCCGTTGTCCAGAATACCGAAGCCGGAAGGCTCCAGAATGCGCATATCCACCAGGGTTCCTTTTCGGTTGAGAGTGAACAGGAGCAACAGTTTTCCTTCAAGGAGGTTCTCCCGGGCCTTTTGAGGGTATTCCCAGTGGCTCATGAGCCTTGCCTTGATGATTCCCGCGTAGGAGCTATACCGCTTGTCGCTGGTTTCAAGGGAGATGGTATCCTCGCTCTCTTCTAACGGTGTTCGGGGGGGAGGCCCGATTTCTTTCAGGTTGGCCTCACTCCCGCCGTCAGTTGCCGAGGGGTCTACAGGGGGGCGAATGAGTTCGACACGGTACGCTTGGGTGGGTTCGGAGGTCCAATGAAGTGGAAATGCCTTCTGGATAGCCAGTACAATTCCCAAATGGCACGCGACAGATATCACCAGACTGAGTCTCATGATCGTTCTGCCCGCATCGTGAGAAAATAGACTGTTACGTACTCGAAGGGTTTTCCGGGCCATTAATCCACCAGTGTGCCTTTTTCTCAAACCACCATTCGGTGCTGTCAGTTTCGAGTATTTCCCAGGCCAATTGCTTCGCGCCCTCGGTAAAAAGTCTCTTCACCGCATAGGAGAGCCATTCGTCGGCATAGGGGTTTCCCAGATCCATTTGTTCCTTGAGCTCAAGGATCAGATCCAATTGGTCCGCATCTCTGGAGAGCCGGGCTTCAATGGTTCGGGCCTCATTGAACTCCTGTATCAACCGGAAAATTTGCTCACCGAATTCGAGATCCTGCACCAGATCAGCGGCGGCTTTCTCTTCAAATACCTGCACATATCTCTTATTGACGTAATTGTGATCTCCTGTTCTGGCCTCCGGCAGATCATGAAAGAGACACATGCAGAGGACTTTTTGCAAATCTGCGGTCGAATTACCCGCTGCCAGGACATAGCCTATCACTGCAGTTCTGAATGAATGGTCAGCCACTGACTCTCCCCCGGACCCGAGAAACTGATACCCGGTTCGGGGGGTTTTCTTGAGCATGCCTACTTCAAAGAGAAAATTCGCAATATTTTTTGTCATGGTTTTTCAATAGGGACATGGCGGTCAAAAGTCAAGGCCGTTTTGTACGCCCGTTTTCTTGATTTCTTTCAAGAGAGTGTTTAAGATAAAAAAATGTGTCTGAGAGAGAAACCATGAATAATGAACATTCCGAAGAAATGAAAATATGTGTCTATCCCGATCCTGTGCTCAGGGCAAAAGCAGAGCCGGTCAAGGACATTGATGGGGAGCTGCAGGCGTTTATGGAAAGGATGATCAGGACCATGTATGCGGCTCCCGGAATCGGCCTTGCAGCAAACCAGGTGGGAAATTTGACGAGGGTCATTGTGTTTGACCGGTATCCGGGAAAAGAGGACAAATCTCCGTTTGCCCTCATCAACCCGGAAATTGTGGACGGCGAGGGTAGAGTAGTCCGTGAAGAGGCATGCCTGAGCGTCGTTGATTTTTCGGCCGAGGTGGCACGGATGGCGAAGGTTTGTGTCAAGGGCTTTGATCGGGAAGGGAAGCCGGTAAACATTGACGCGGAAGGCCTGCTGGCAGTCTGCCTGCAGCATGAAATTGATCATTTGGATGGTACCCTCTATATAGACCATATCAGCAGCCTGAAACGCGCCCTCTACAAGAAAAAATTAAGGAAAAAACAGAAGAGATCGTGACATCGGAACAGCCATCCATGAATTCCCGCCAGATAGAGGATCTGCCCGAAGAGCCAAGGATTATTTTTTTCGGAACGCCGGCATTTGCCGTACCTGCCTTGAAGGGGCTTGTCAAAAAAGGGGGTCGAGTGGTTGGAGTGGTTACTCAGCCCGACCGGCCCGGGGGGAGAGGAAGAAAGCTCATGCTCTCTCCGGTCAAACAGGCCGCTCTCGAGCTTGGAGTGCCGGTGATGCAGCCGGAAAAGGCAGCGGATCCTTTGTTTTGTGAACGGATCAGGGCCATACAGCCGGATCTCCTGATGGTCATTGCATTCGGACAGATATTGAAGAAAAACCTCCTTCACATTCCCGAATGGGGTGCTCTCAACATCCATGCATCTCTTCTCCCAAGGTATCGGGGCGCAGCGCCGATTCAGTGGGCCATTCTCAACAATGAAGCACGGACAGGCCTGACGGCCATGCGGATGGATGAAGGGCTTGATACAGGACCAATACTGTACCAGGAGGAGCTGGCTATTCTCGAAAACGAGACAGCAGGGGAACTTCACGACCGACTGTCAGATATGGCCGGAGGGTTCGCCGGAACGGTCCTGGAAAAATGGGCTGAGGGCAGTCTCAGTATAAAGGAGCAGGACGATTCCCTGGCGTCCTATGCCCCCAAAATCGAGCGGCACATGGCACTGATAGACTGGAGTCGGTCCACGGATACGATCCATGGACAAATCCTGGCCTTTGATCCGTGGCCGGGAGCCACAACAGCCCTTTCAGGCAGACAGGTGAAGGTTTTTTCGTCGCGAAAGGTCCAGGCAGATGAACGGAATGGAGCGCCGGGAAGGGTGGTCAGGACATCTGCTTCAGGGATAGTGGTCGAAACGGGAGACGGCCTGATCGAGATCGGGGCGTTACAGCTTGCCGGAAAGAAGAGGCTGACGGCCGGGGAATTCATGCGGGGATTTCCCCTGGCAGAGGGAACCATCCTGGGTAACTAGCGGCGGCATAGCAGAGCGTCCTGAAATGTTCCGTGAAAATGGCCGTTTTCACACGGGATAATAAAATAATTGTCTCTTCGTCCAAATTCTATGGACCGCCTGGACGGAAAATTAACAAGCACAGAGAATGGTATCCTTTTTCGTTACCGGGTGGAGGGCTTCTTATTTTTGTGACGTATTTTTGGGGGAAGCGGCAGTACTCCGTCCTTGACGGAGTAAGTGCGGAGTCCCGCCTATAGAACTATAGGCGGGACGTGGATAAGTCACAAAAATACCAGCCCGGGAGACTTGTAAGCGAAAAAGGATACCATTCTCTGTGCTCCAGATGTTTCCCTCCCATATGGAGCATCTGAGAGTATACTGTAACGGGTGGCGTTCGATGTATTGAGGTGAGGTGCAGTGAAAGGACCTGAAGGGCTGGAAGAACGCCCGCACAAGCGAATATTCATTTTCCTCTTGCTCATTGCCTGTGTTGTCATAGTAGGGTTGGCATTCCTGCTCTGGTGGGTTCCCTATGTCGGGCTGGCACACATAAACGTGCACCTCCCGTTCCTGCTTGCCGTTGGGCTCGGGGCATTGGTCGCGTTTTGCCTCGGCGGCGCCCTCACTCTCGTGCTGACCATTCTGCGGGGGAAAAATCTCTTCTTCAGCAAAAAGATCCGGGGGGTGGTTATCCGGGTACTTTTCCCCCTGCTCGTGGGCATAGGAAAACTGCTGGGCATTCGAAAGGATGAGGTGAGGCGTTCTTTCGTGGCGATCAATAACCGGCTTGTTTTGGCCGAGGCCAGAAAGGTCAGACCCCAGAAGTTGCTCCTCCTGCTTCCTCACTGTCTGCAAAATCACGATTGTCGGGTGAGAATCACCGGGAACATTGAAAACTGCAAGGCCTGCGGCAAGTGTAAGATCAAGGACCTGGTGGCTCTTTCAAGGAAATACGGGGTATCGGTTTCCGTGGCCACAGGGGGAACGCTGGCGAGAAGGATTGTGGTTGAGAAAAAGCCGGATATTATCATCGGGGTGGCCTGTGAGCGGGATCTCACCTCCGGTATTCAAGACAGCTATCCCATTCCTGTTTTCGGTATTTTCAATCGAAGACCGTTCGGCCCCTGCTATGATACTGATGTAGACCTGGACCTGGTGGAAAAAGGGATACGGATTTTCCTGGGAGAAAAGGCGCATGAATCCGAGGGACCTGGCACTCCGTGTGCTGAACAATCGAGATCGTCTGTCGGGTCATCCTGAATTTTCCCTGGAGAGCAGTGTTCAAGGAGATATTCCCGACTCCGACAGAGACAAGGCCTTCACTCTGCACCTGGTTCAAGGCGTTCTGCGGTGGCGCCTTCGCCTTGACTGGATTATTCGGCAGAGTCTGCGTTTCCCTTTCAGGAATATCCGGCCGGATGTCCTGAACGTGCTTCGTCTTGCGGTCTACCAGATCTTTTTCATGGACCGGGTGCCTGATTCTGCTGCCGTGAACGAAGCGGTCGGACAAGTCAAGGGCATTGCTGGAAATCACGTGGTGAGATCGGTCAACGGCATTTTGCGGCAGGTCTGCAGGGGGAAAAAGGATATTTCCTGTCCGGATCGCTCCAGTGATGTCATTCAGTATCTCTCTGTCTGTCACTCGTATCCCGAATGGATTGTTCGCAGGTGGGTAAAGGAAATGGGAGAAGATGGTGCGGAAAAGCTTCTGCTAGCCGGTAATCAGATCCCGAACCTTATCATAAGAACCAACACCCTGAAGATTGACCGATCTCAGCTTATCATTTCCCTTGAGAAAGAGGGAATCTCGGCGAAGACTACTCATTTTTCCCCGGAAGGCCTGGCCCTTGCGAATATAAAAGGACCTATTGACCGACTGGCATCATTTCGATCAGGCTTTTTCCAGGTTCAGGGGGAAGCGGCCCAGGTATGTTCTCACCTTCTTTCGCCGGAACCTGGAGAGGCGATCCTGGATATCTGCACCGGTCTGGGTGGAAAGAGCACACACATGGCCCAGCTCATGCAGAACCGGGGAGTGATTGTCGGCATTGACAGAAGCCGGAAGAAACTGCTAAAGCTGGGTGAGAATTCAGTACGCCTTGGTGTCAATATGATCAGGTCCCTGGCCGGCGATGCTGAGCAGGGTCTTTCCAGGTTGTTGCGGCGCTCTTTCGATAGAATCATGGTAGACGGCCCTTGCTCGGCTTTAGGCGTTATTTCGAGGCACCCCGACGTAAAGTGGAACCGGGAAGAAAAAGACCTTGCGCGTTTGGGGGAGTTGCAGGGACGTATCCTGGACGAGGCTTTCTTGCTGTTGCGGCCCGGCGGAAAAATGCTGTATGTGACCTGTACTGTTTCACAGGAGGAAAACGAGAGTGTGGTGGAGGCATTCCTGCACAGGCACGGGGAGATGAAATTCATAAATCTCCGGGACCATGCCCCGGCATGGACGATGGATCTTATGGATCATGAAGGATTCTTCAAGTGCTTCCCCCATCTGCATGGGACCGATGGCTTTTTCGGTGCCGCTTTTGAGAAATTATGCAGATAATGAATATGAGAACCCTGGAGGAAACTGCATGGGAAAAATAGCACCCTCAATCCTTTCAGCGGATTTTTCCCGACTCGGGGAAGAAGTCCGGGCCGTGGAAAAGGCGGGAGCCGATTACATTCATATAGACGTTATGGACGGCCATTTTGTGCCGAATATCACCATCGGTCCGTTGATCGTGAAGGCGGTCCGCAGGATGACTCGATTGCCGCTGGACGTGCACTTGATGATCTCCAATCCTGACCGCTATATTGACGAATTTGCCAAAAGCGGAGCGGACATTCTCACCGTGCACCCGGAAGCGGTGATCCATCTGCACAGGACTATCCATTATATCCAGAACCTTGGCGTCAAGGCATCGGTTTCCCTCAACCCGGCTACGCCTCTGAATGTGCTGGAATATGTCCTGGAGGATCTTGACATGGTTTTGCTGATGACCGTGAATCCGGGATTTGGGGGGCAGGAATTTATTCCATCCGTTTTGCCCAAGATCAGGCGGTTGCGAGAGATGGCGATTGAGCGCGGGCATCCCCTGCAGATTGAAGTGGACGGTGGTATCGGCCCGGATACTATCGGGAAGGTTTCGTCGGCAGGGGCGGATGTGTTCGTGGCAGGATCGGCTGTCTTCCACAGCGAAAATTATGCGGAAACCATCCGCTTAATGCGGAAAAATATGGCATAGCAGAGGTATTGCCTCAACTGCGGGGCCATCGCGGCACCTGATGCCTCCCGCTCTGCAGGAGGAGATTCACTCTGAGAAGACGGGTCGTTTTTTTTTGACTCCCGGTTTGCTTTTCGCTACTATAAAAATTCCGGCGTGGATAGATGGAGGGGTGTCCGAGTGGTTTAAGGAGGCGGTCTTGAAAACCGTTGTCCCGAAAGGGACCGTAGGTTCGAATCCTACTCCCTCCGCCATGGTCAGTGCATGTTCACGGCCGGGGTTTGTGGTGCCGTGATAATCAGCAGTATCAGCAAGATAGTGTATCTGCGGAGAGATGGCCGAGTCGGCTGAAGGCGCTCGCCTGCTAAGCGAGTAACGGGAGAAATCTCGTTCGAGGGTTCGAATCCCTCTCTCTCCGCCATTTCTTTGTCTCCGAAGTGCACCGTGATCAAAGAGTTCCGTGCCTCTTTCCCCCGTCTCATGCTGCGCATGCTCCACATATGCGGGCCGAATGCCGGAAGCTGTGCCGCATTGTTCAAAAGAGGGGAGGGAACCTGATGACAAAGGGCAGGACTTGCCGGGAACAGGCCGAATCCCTGTTGTTGTCTGGTCGGTGAAAAAAAATGTCTCCTTTTGGAAAAATGGTCATACTTTCCAAGTGGCTGTTCACCGATCAGCCCACCACTGCTGCCATCGATGTCACGCACCGTTGTAATCTTCATTGCGCTCATTGCTACTGGTGGAAACAGGACCATCCGCGGGAACTCGATGACCGGGAGATGATCCGGTTTATGCAGTCGCTGCGGGCAGGCGGTCTCAGGGCGGCTATCCTGTATGGCGGGGAACCCACGTTACGGCCGGAGGTGTGCCAGGCGGCAGGTGAGATCTTCGACGCGACTCTCGCCTTTACCAACGGCACAAACGGATTCCCGGATTTACGCAACGGACAGTGGGTTCTGTCGCTGGACGGCCCCAGAGACGTCAATGATGCCATCCGGGGGGAAGGGGTCTTCGATCGCGCCGTTGAAAATCTGCGGTATGCCGGAAGTCCCCCGATTGTCCACATGACTATCTCCAGGCTGAACCGGAACAGCATCGAGCAGTTCGCGCGAGCAATGCTGAACCTGCCGATAAAGGGCATTGGGTTCTCTCTTTTTACCCCTGACGTGGAAGATGGAGATGATCTCTGCCTCAACCTGGCGGAGCGGGACGAAGTGGTGAAAGATCTGCTTGCGCTGCGTTCAGCATATGGAAAAAAGATTGGATTTACTCCGGCAATGGCGGTTCAGCTGAAAAGCGATGGCGCTTTCAGCCAATGGAACCATTACACAAAGTGCCCGGTGAGCAGGAGAGTGAGATGTTACCGGTCGGATGGGGCAAGAAAGACCTGTACCTATGGAAACAGCGCGGATTGTTCCCGGTGCGGATGTGCCGCGGTTGCGGTATTCAGGGGAGCGTTCAAACCATTTGACGTGGAGACGGTCATGCTGATCCTCGGTCTGGTTTTCCCCGGCCTGATGCCAATCGGGAAAGGCAACGGATTTTTCTCCCGCCGGAATCAACACACATGGGAGCCCACAGGATCGTGAAGAGTGAGGAACAGGGAGAAATGAAACAGGCCGGTGATGCGGATTCCACTTCCGACAAGAGCTCTTTATTTCAATGCATTTCCTGCAAAAATTTTCGGTATTTTATAAACCGCAAAGGACACAACAGCCTCCAGGCCCTTGGTGAATGCCGGTCAAACTCCTGGGATGGGAACAAAGGGCAGTGGCCGCTGCTCAATCACCCCTGCAACAGCTTCGTCGAACGGGAAATCAATCCGGGGTCTGGAAAAGCGTAATGCTCAGGGAAGGAAAGGGTTCCTCTCTGAGCCCTCCTCTAGGGGCTATCCTATGCCTTCCGCTTTGCCGGAGGCGGTGCACTCTATTTGTCTGATAAAAGATCGACTGTTTTTCGCCAGACAGGCCCCTCCCGGGTATCAAAGACCTCGATGCCCATCTCCAGCAAGCGACTGCGTAAGTCATCGGCCATTTTCCAGTCTTTCTTTTTTCGTGCCTCTTCCCTCTCGTGCACAATGGACTCTATCTCCGCATCTTCTTCTTCGGGCTCCAGCACCATGACTCCCAAAACAGAATCTATCCGTTTGAGTGATTCAAGAATTTTTGCCTTGTCCTGGCCTGCCATGCCGTTCCGGTCCATGATCCGGTTGGTTTCCCTCGTGAACCGAAAGAGGGATGCCAGGGCGGAGGAGATGTTGAAGTCATCATCCATGGCCTCGTCAAATCCGTGCCTCAAGTCATAAGTCCGCTGGTCCATTTCCGGATCTAATGACCCTTTGGGACAGAAGTGCACTTTTCGGATAAAATGATCCAGATGGTTCAGGGTATTCCTCACCGTTGCGAGTTTCGTCCACGAAAAATAAAGCGGCTTGCGATAGTGACGACTCAGCAGCCAGTATCTGATCTCCCTTCCCGTATAGCCTCTGCGAAAAAACTCTTTCAGCGTCAAAGCGTTGTTTTCTCCCGGTCCATCCGTTTTTTCACCATTCAGCCTGACAAGCTCATTATGCAGCCAGTAATTGGCCGGAGTCTTTTCCGTCAGGGCCTTGATGATCGCGATGGTATTTTCGTGGTGAGGGAAGATGAGGTCCGTTCCGCTGGTGTGGATATCGTATGGTGCCCCCAGATATCGCAACGCCATTGCTGAACATTGCAGGTGCCATCCGGGCCGTACGTTCCCCCATTGGGTCTGATAGAAAACTCCTTTCTTGAGTTCGCTGAGGGTGGATCGTTTCAACAGGGTGAAATCCCGCGGGTTTTCCTTTTCATACTGATCCAGATCCACGGTTTTTCCAATCCTGATTTTATCCAGATCAATTTTGGAGAGTTTTCCGTATTCTCTGAATCGTGAGATATCAAAATAGATGGATCGAAACTTTTCATAGGCAAAGCCTTTCTCGAGGAGTTTCCGGGTAAGATCGATCATCTCCTGCACGTGGAGGCTGGCTTTCGGGTATTTTGTCGCCTCCATGATATGTAAGCGATTGATATCTTCAAGGAAGGCCTTGTAATATTTTTCCGTGAATTCGGCGAGAGATACCCCATTATTTTCCGATCCCTTGATGGTCCTGTCATCCAGATCCGTCACGTTCATAATATGCTCGACCTGGAAGCCCTTGAGCAGAAGATACCGCTTGACGAGGTCGGCGAACACAAAGCGCCTGCACTGACCGATATGGATATCCTGGCAGAGGGTCGGTCCACAGGTATATATTGATACCCGGTCATCCTGAATGGGAAGAAAATCCTCTTTTCGGCGCGTAAGGGTATTGTACAGTCGGAGCCCGCACTTTTTCCGGACCGTGTAGAGGGGCGTGCTCAGATATCGTTCTCCGCCGTCAGGGAGAATAACGACCAGCCGTCCGGCGGACATCCTGTCGGCGATCCTGAGGGCCGCCGCCATGGCTGCACCTGAACTCATGCCCACAAACATCCCTTCTTTTTGCGCAAGGAGACGGGAGGTCCGGAATGCCTCGTCATCTTCTATGTTCACTATTCGCGCCAGACGCTTTTTTTCGAAAATCCCCGGCTGATAGGATTCCTTCATATTTTTCAAACCCTGGATCTTATGGCCCAGGTAGGGCTCCACCCCGATGACTTGGACATCCGGTTTAATTTCGTGGAATTTCCTCGCAAGACCCATGAGAGTTCCCGTAGTGCCCATGGTGGCCACGATAACGTCCAGGTTGCCATTGGTCTGTTCCAGTATTTCCACGGCGGTCCCGTGATAGTGGGCCTTCCAGTTGGCCTCATTATTGAATTGATCGGCCAGCCAGTACTTTTCCGGTTCCTCCCTCACGAGCCGGTACACGTGTTCAATGGCTCCGTCGGTGCTGAGACGGGCAGGAGTAAAAACGATTTCCGCTCCCAATGCTCTGAGAATTTTCACTCGTTCTTCGCTCACCGATTCAGACATGGTAAGGAGAATTCGGTATCCCTTAACGGCGGCCACAAGGGCGAGACCGATCCCCGTATTTCCGCTCGTAGCCTCCAGAATGGTCTTGTCTTTTGTGAGTTCGCCTTTCCGTTCAGCCTGTTCGATCATATACAGGGCCGGCCGGTCCTTTACCGATCCTCCGGGGTTAAAGCATTCAAGTTTGGCCAGAATCTCTACGCCGTTTTTCCTGAAAAGGTTCCTGATGGGGACAAGCGGAGTGTTCCCGATCTGGTCGAGAATGTTTTCGTACTGTCGATGCATCCCTTGGTTGCTCCTCATTGAGTACGTCTGGTAGACACAGGCACAGGATACTATACGAATCGCGGCATGTTTGCAATTGGATTCACCGGGTTGCGGCAGGCTTCATGCCATCTTGACCTTGACGTATACCACAGATCCTGGTAGTTGTAACCAACAGCCAACACCTTCATATCTGGTGGAGGACCGGGACAGGTTCTGCCGATTCAGGTATGTTAGGGCATTTTTCTGGAGGAAATGATGAGGATACTGGTTACCGGAGGGGCAGGTTTCATTGGCTCGAACGTGGTGGACGCATATATAAGAGAGGGCCACGATGTGGTGGTGGTGGACGATCTTTCCTCAGGAAAACGATCCAACGTGAACCCTCGGGCTAAATTCTATCACGTGGATATTCGCTCCGAAGAGCTACGGGCGGTGATTGAACAGGTGCAGCCTGATTGTATCAATCACCATGCGGCCCAGATCAGCGTACCTGCTTCCGTGTCCGATCCCATGCTTGATGCTGATATAAATATCAGAGGACTTTTGAACCTCCTTGAGGGTGCTGTGAAAAGGGGAACAAAAAAGGTCATTTTTATTTCGTCGGGCGGAGCCGTCTATGGGGAGGCGGATGAATATCCCACATCGGAAAAATATCTGCCAAAACCTCTTTCACCGTATGCGGTTGCCAAGTATTCCTCTGAGCATTACCTTGCCTATTATCGGCACCAGTATGGCCTTGAGTATACGGTATTGCGTTACGCGAATATCTACGGTCCCCGGCAGATACGTCACGGGGAGGCCGGCGTGGTGGCTATATTCATGGATAATCTGCTGAAAGGAAAGCCCTCAACGCTGTACCATTTCCCGGAAGACAGCGGAGGAATGGTGCGTGATTACTGCTTTGTCGGAGATGTTGCAAAAGCAAACAAGCTCGCGCTCACCAGGGGAAATCTGGATTGCTTCAACATCGGGACGGGGCGCGAGACCAAGACCTTGGAGTTATATGGAACCATTTTCCAGGCATTCCAGCAGCAGGGTGAAATATCGGCGGAGTCATTGGCCGTGCCTGTGCGGAAATTGGCTCGCCCGGGTGATCTTACAAAGAGCTGTCTGGTGAACGAAAAGGCAAAGGAGATCCTGGGCTGGGAGCCCGATACAAGCCTTGAGGAGGGGATCCGGAAGACCTGGGATTGGCGGAGACAGCAACCGTCTTGATCCAGCCTGAATTTTTTTCTGCCTGCCACTTGACATTCCAAGCGTCGAGATTAACTTTTCCCAGTAAAGTTTCGGTGACCCCCGTTCATATTTCACAGTGCACGATGTCAGGAAGCCTTGTGCACTCAGGCTGCTGTTATAATAGTCCAAATTGAGGAGGAAAGGAAAAAATGAAAGTAAGACCATTGCATGACCGCGTTATCGTAAAGAGAGTTGAAGAGGAAGAGACGACAAAGGGAGGGATCATCATACCGGATACGGCCAAGGAAAAACCCATAGAGGGAAAAATTGTCGCCGTCGGGAAAGGGAAGATCCTCGAAAACGGAAAGAAACAGCCGCTCGAGGTAAGAGAGGGTGACAAGGTTCTTTTCGGAAAATACGCCGGGACAGATATCAAGATTGACGGTGAAGAGCACCTCATTATGAGAGAGGACGATATTATTGCCATCGTGGAATAGCCGTGGCGTCGAAATCGCAATATGTTACTATAATTCTGAAGGAGGAGAGGAAGCATGGCAAAAGAGATTAGATATGATGCAAAAGCAAGGGAGGCCTTATTGCTGGGTGTGGATACCCTTGCCAACGCAGTCAAGGTCACCCTGGGACCGAAAGGAAGGAACGTGATCCTGGATAAATCCTTTGGTTCGCCGAATATCACCAAGGACGGTGTCACCGTGGCCAAGGAAATTGAACTGGAAGACAAGTTTGAGAACATGGGAGCACAGATGGTGAAAGAAGTTGCCTCCAAGACATCTGATGTGGCAGGTGATGGAACAACGACCGCGACAGTGCTCGCCCAGGCCATTTACCGGGAAGGATCAAAACTGGTAGCAGCGGGGGTAAACCCAATGGCCATCAAACGCGGTATTGAAAAGGCTGTCAGCACGGCCGTTGAGGAATTGAGAAAGCTGTCCAAGCCCACAAAAGACCAGGAAGAAATAGCTCAGGTGGGAACTATTTCCGCGAACAATGATGAAACCATCGGGAATATTATTGCCGAGGCCATGAACAAGGTTGGAAAGGAAGGGGTTATCACGGTCGAAGAAGCAAAAAGCATGGAAACCACGCTGGAAGTGGTGGAAGGAATGCAGTTTGATCGAGGCTATCTCTCACCATACTTTGTAACAGACCCTGAGAAAATGGAAACCAACCTGAGTGAACCGTATATCCTCCTGCATGAAAAGAAGATCAGCAATATGAAAGATCTTATTCCCATCCTGGAGCAGATCGCCAAGATGGGGAAACCGCTCCTTATAATTGCCGAGGATGTGGAAGGAGAGGCCCTGGCCACTCTGGTGGTCAACAAGCTGAGAGGGACACTCCAGGTGGCAGCGGTGAAGGCCCCGGGTTTTGGTGACCGGAGGAAAGCTATGCTGGAAGATATTGCCATCCTGAGTGGTGGCAGGGTTATCTCAGAGGACCTGGGTTTGAAATTGGAAAATGTGACCCTGAATGATCTGGGCACTGCCAAGACCATCCGGATCGACAAGGACAATACCACCATCGTGGATGGCGGCGGCAATCGGAGCGATCTTGAGGGAAGGGTCAAACAGATCCGCGCGCAGATTGATGAGACCACCTCCGACTACGACAGGGAGAAGCTCCAGGAAAGACTGGCCAAGCTCATCGGCGGGGTGGCTGTGATCAATGTCGGTGCCGCGACCGAGACAGAGATGAAGGAAAAGAAAGCGCGGGTTGAGGACGCGTTGAATGCCACCAGGGCCGCGGTTGAAGAAGGAATCGTCCCGGGCGGCGGCGTGGCATTGGTCCGCGCCATTCCGGCAGTTGCTAAATTGAAGCTGGTCGGCGAAGAGCAGTCCGGGGTGAATATGGTAATGCGCGCATTGGAAGAGCCCATTCGCCAGATTGCCAATAACGCTGGTGCCGAGGGTTCCGTCGTGGTGGAAAAAGTGAAGGAAGGAAAAGGGGCCTTTGGATATAATGCCGATAAGGGAGCATACGAAGACCTGCTGAAAGCGGGGATTATCGATCCGACCAAGGTCACCCGGTTCGCCCTGCAGAACGCGGCGTCGGTCTCTTCGCTTCTGCTGACCACCGAGGCCATGATCGCGGAAAAGCCGAAAGACAAGGATGACATGCCCCCGATGCCTGGAGGAGGCGGTATGGGCGGTATGGGCGGTATGGGCGGTATGATGTAACGCCTGGTAAACGTTCCGGCTTGTGAAGCTTGCGAGCCGTTATAAATGAAGAGATTGTGTCCGGAAAAGATTCACGCCCGGATGCAGTCTCTTTTTTTTGGCTTTTATCTTCAGATTCTGGTAAGCGATACAGGAAATCCGAAAAGGAGAAACGGCGATGGTGGAACGAAAACGGACCGTGCTGGTGACAGGCGCTGCAGGATTCATCGGCTTCCATGTCTCAAGGAAGCTCCTTCAGAGGGGAGATACGGTGGCGGGGATCGACAATCTGAATCCCTACTATGATGTTCAGCTGAAGAAGGACAGATTGGCCATGCTGGAGGAATTCAATCATTTTTCCTTTTACCGCGAGGATATCCAGGACCTCCAGGCGATGCAGAAAATTTTCCAGAAGCATGAACCCGGAATTATCTGCAATCTTGCGGCCCAGGCAGGCGTCAGACATTCGCTCAAGGATCCCTTTTCCTATCAGAAAAGCAACCTCGAAGGCTTCCTGAACCTCCTTGAGCTGGCGAGGGCACAGGGGGTGAAAAATTTCGTCTACGCATCGTCTTCGTCCGTGTATGGGAACAATAAGAAGGTGCCGTTCAGCGTTGAGGACCGTGTTGATACCCCCGTATCTCTCTATGCTGCCACAAAGAAGGCCAATGAACTCATGGCCTACGCGTACAGTCATTTATACGGGATCCCCTGCACGGGGCTTCGTTATTTCACGGTGTACGGACCGTGGGGACGTCCTGACATGGCACTCTTTCTATTCACTGATGCCATATTGAAGAACAGGCCCATCAACGTGTACAATTATGGAAAGATGAAGCGTGACTTCACGTATATCGATGATATCGTTGAGGGAACCCTGGCCGCGCTTGATCGGGCGGTTCCGTATGACATTTTTAATCTCGGGAATTCCAGTTCAGTGGAACTCATGGACTTCATTGAAACAGTAGAAGAGGAACTGGGCAAGAAAGCCGAGAAGAACATGATGCCTATCCAGCCCGGGGACGTCCCCGAGACATCGGCGGATATTGAAAGATCAAGAACATTGCTGGGCTTTTACCCGAAAACCCCGGTTGAAGTCGGGATCAAGAATTTTGTGGCCTGGTACCGGGAATATTTTAGAGTTTGATCTATCATTGCGGTTGTCGAAAATAATTTGTTACAGGGTATCCCATTTTTTGACTTCAATTGGTTGGGCTCCGGGAGCCGTTTATTGGACATCAGGCAGTGAGAAAAATTCATGGACAGGAGATCGGTATATTCCCTCTGCTCCGCTCGCTTGGCTGTCCATGGCTCCGCTCACTGCGGATGTGTCCGCGCTGCGCTTGGACTCCCCACCGTTCGGGTGGGTCCCCGGTTTCGGCCCTTCCAGTATCCTGTTTCAGGGCCGACATGACGCCGCCTTGGGAACATCCCGTTCCCCTGCCCAACCGTAAACACCGTTCTTGGGTAGAAGTGATCCGTCGACCAAACACAATGAAAAGCTGATGGAAGGGCCTGGCGGTCGCTGGGTCAGGGTTGCTCTCGTTTGGACCGGAGCTGATCTATCTTTTGTGCCAGGATCGTTGCGTAGCGAGCTAATTCTCCAGCGTTCGAGAAACGCTGATCAGGGTCTTTTGCCAGAGCCCGGTCGATGAGCTGCACGCAAGGGCGGATAACCTTTGGATTTATCTCCTTCGGGGAAGGATGTTTTGCCTGGGTGATCTGGTAAAAAAGCTCGGTCAAGGTCTGGCCCTTGAACGGGAGATCACCGGTCAAAAGCTGAAAAAACACGACTCCGAGGGAAAAGATATCAGAACGGCCGTCGATTTTGCGGCCATTGATCTGCTCGGGCGACATATAGTTCGGGGTTCCGAGAATAATGCCGGTCCTCGTCTGAGAACTGGAAACCGCCTTTGCAATCCCGAAATCGGTTACCTTGACGCCGTCCTTTTCCAGGAGCATGATATTCGCCGGCTTGATGTCCCGGTGAATCACCCCCTGCCGGTGGGCGTAATGCAGTGCTTCGGCTGTTTGAGCGACAACCTGGAGCACTTTCTGCAACGGGAGAAGCGTATCTTTCTGACAGTAGTAATCCAGGTCTTTTCCTGTCAGAAGTTCCATGGCCATGTAGGTCAGCTCGTAGTCTTCCCCCACGTCATAGATCGATATAATGGAAGGATGAGAGAGCTTTCCGGCCAGTTCAGCCTCCTTGAAGAAACGCTTTTTCACTTCACTTACCCGATCATCTTCAAATTCATCTGAAAACCGGATGGTCTTGATTGCCACGAGCCGATTGATTTTCGGGTCTCGCGCCTTATACACCATTCCCATGGCTCCCTGACCCAGCTCATTAAGGATTTCATACCTTCCGACCGTGGGCTTCGTTTCCAGGTCTTCTGAAAAGACTATTTTGGCTTCTTTCTTCTCCTTGAGGCTGGAGACAGGGAGTTCTCCGGCAATCTTCCGTAATTTTGGAATTCGACCGCCGAGATCTCGAAAATCCTTCTCTCCCTGAGTAACGTATTCATAAACTGAGATGGCCTTGTTCACCATGCGTTTTCGTTCGAAATCAAGACCGAGGTTATAGAGGACGTCTTTCATTGCGTCATCCAGGGGACATTTTCTGAACTTTTCAAACGCCAGGTCCAGCAGCCCTTGGCTCTGGAAGCTCAGGCCCAGCATGCGGTTGGTTTCAATGCTTTCCTTTGACGTCCTCTCCATGGACCGTTCCCTGACGACAAAATCCCTGACCATGAAAAACGCATATATGGAGATGAGTGAAAGGGATATATACGTTATCTTGAACCAGCTGTTTATCGCCGTAAAGAGGACGATACTGGTAACAAACAGAAGGAAGAGCAGTGAGACCGTAAATACCGTGCGGCCCAGGTAGCTCAAACGGGGAAGAAACAGAGAAGCTGCGATTCCCATGAAAATCAGGAGAAACGCTTCCAGGAAGACCATTGCAGTGGGGCGCTTCAAATACCGCCCTTTCAGGAAATCGTTGATGATATTTGCCGCCAGCTCAACTCTGGGCATTTCACGGTCAACCGGTGTATCTATCGCAGATCTGGTGTCGCTGGCGGTAAATCCTATAAGGACGATTTTCCCGTCGAAAACGGCGGGTACTTTCTTTACCTTCAGAATGTCAACAAATGAATAGTAAGGAAAGGAGCGCCTAGCGCCCTTGAACTTAATAAACACTTCTCCATTTCTTGCCGGGATAGTCTCATTGCCGATGGTGATGGCATTTTTTTTAATAGCCACCTGATGCGGATATTTGTTCAGGTAGTCAAAGGCCATCGTCAGCGGCATGGATGGAATGATGTTTCCCCGATAGTTTATGAACGGCAGGTGGACCTGACCGGCGGTTCTCTTATCGGGAGGGAGATTAATGTGCCCCAGTCCATGGCTTCCATTTAAGAGCTCCGAAAAGGGGGTGATAATCCGCGTGACGGAAATGAATTCTTCGAGACTCTTCCGAATGCTGGGACTGTGGACAGTATTCCTTGCAAGCGGCGTATCAGAAGGGATGACCAGTTCCGTGTCATACCTTCCAAATGTTCCAACGATCGGCAGGATAATATTCCCGGCTGTTTTCACTGCCCGGGCAAGCTCTTTGTCTTCGTCCAGCTGGTTTTCGATTTCTGCCACTCTTTTGAGGAGAATGTCGTACGATGTACTATTCTGATCCTGTCTCTGTAGTTGGTAGATGAGGTCATAGAGTCCCCGGACGGCCTTCAGACCTTCATTTTGCG
>Ga0315542_1000823_pt1 | contig 19648 bp, 18 predicted proteins | sample SalMarSW160120MG_FD_202541 | JGI IMG/M metagenome (GOLD analysis project Ga0315542, IMG submission 202541) | Salt marsh sediment microbial communities from the Plum Island Ecosystem LTER, Massachusetts, United States - Salt Marsh Sediment SW1601-20 ... | reverse complement strand
CTTCTTTGCTGAATTGCTCATAGATAACCTTTAAAATTCTTGGTTACCTATATTATGACCCAACGACCTTTTTACAAATCGCCTTCGGTTACCTTATTTATGGTCCAATGCGCGTTTAGCATATAATTAATAAATTCTTGACAAAGGTTATATTAATCAATAAATTCTTTTTAGCAATTCACAGACCTGCGGAAATTCTAATTCTCAAAGATTATTAATAGCTTTTTTTTCTAAAAATAGAAAAACGCATTTTGTTTTAACTTAAATAAAAGAGGAGTAAGTCATGCCAGTATATATGGATATACATGATACAACCGGAGCAACAGCAGCAGATATTGCGTCTGATCATCATAAGGATTTTGCCATACAGGATAATTTCAATTGTAAATTTATTTACTTCTGGCATGACGTTCCAAATAATACGGGTTTCTGCGTATTTGAAGCCCCGGATAAAGAGTCTGTAATTAATTTGCATAACGCATCCCATGGACATACGCCTAATCAAATAATAGAGGTGGAGCTTAGCGAAGTAGAATTTTTCTTGGGTAAGATAGCTAATATTGCTTGGTCAAATAAAAATTCCCCATTTGATGGTTATATTAATGAAACTGTTCATCGGACAATTCTGTGTGTTGAAATTGTAAATCCTTTATTATTAAAACTGCAAATCAGTAAAAGTAAATTTGCAGACTTATTAAAACTTCAAAAAAAAATAATAAAAGATTCTTTTTTGAAATTTGAAGGCAATGAAATCTCATGGGAAAACAATAGTATTTTAGCATCTTTTTTATCGGAAGAAAACGCAATAAATTGTGCTGTTGTCATACAAAATAAATTTACTAAGCTTTCGAAAGAAGAAAACATAAAATTTAGTGTTTCAATGGGATTAAACTTTGGGGCTCCGGTTACAGAAAGCAGCGATCTATTCGGAGATGTTATTAATTTAGCAAAAAAAATGGGATTTATTGCCGGGGAAAATAGAATTCTAATATCATCATCCTTAGGAAAAGTTTATAACGATCTTAAGTTTAAGGCTGATTTAAAAAATAGCCTAATAAAAGTTTTAAGTTCGCAATACGAAAATTTCTTAAACAAACTTTTTGAAACCTTTGAACAAAAATGGAACGAGGAAGAATTTAATATAGACAGCTTAGTTAAACAATTCGGGATGAGCAAAGCCCAATTGTATCGCAAAATTACCTCACTAACCGGATGTTCGCCAAATGTTTTCATTAGAGAATATCGGTTAAAGCAAGCATTGAAATTAATAGAAAAGATGAAAGGTAACATTTCGGAAATAGCTTTTGAATCCGGTTTTAATAATCCTTCTTATTTTTCAAAATGCTTTCAAAAAAAATTCGGTGTACTTCCCTCTGAATATGCTAATACTATATCTTAGAAGTTTTTACTTAATACCTGCCTGTAGTTTTATCAAATAAATTCATAATGAACTTTTTATTCCATCAATTGAATTAAATGTGGTAGAAAGAAGCCGGCCTAAAACTTAATATTGCAGTTAGAAACTGGACAGCGGAAAAATCCAATTATTCCAATCTACTTTATAATTGTATAAAAAAAAATTTAACTGAGGTTAATATAAAAAGTGAAATCATTACCATATTATTTTTTAACATTTTTCTTAAATACGAATTATTATGCACAAAATAAAAAGAAGAATAATATAGTAATAAAACATTACTTGATAGAGAGAAGTTTTCAAATTTCGTTTATTGGTATCGGAATCCCCAAAACATATTCATAAATAAATAAAAAAGGAGTGCTATATGAAAAAGGTGTTTATTCCTCTCTTCGTTATCTCATTTTTGTTTGCTCTGGGATGTGAGCAAAGCCAAGCTACAGAACCATTAACAACAATGCAAAGCAATTCTAGTCCAGGAGTACTGCAAAAACCAGTGTTAGATAAGATAGTTGAAGCTCATCAGAACCTTGTGGATGTATTTTCAACACAGGATGCAGAGGCTATGGCTGCTTTATACACACAAGATGCACAGCTTATGCCACCCAACGGTGATTTTATAACCGGTAATGCTGCCATAGGAGCTTTTTGGGGTTCAATGTTTACTTCGGGTTTTGATCGTTTAACAATCGAGACTCTGGAAGTTTATGGTGATGGAAATAATGTGGCAGAAGTCGGGTTGTGGACTCTCTATTTGAATGGAGAAAATATTGACAATGGAAAATTCATTGTGGTCTGGAAAAAGGTACAAGGTAAATGGTACGTGCACCGGGACTGCTTTAACTCAAATAATCCAGCTCAATAATAATTCCATAATTGGTACTATCCCTTTGAGGGGATAGTACCTGTGATTAAAAATTTAAGGAGATATTAAACTTTTTCATATAACTAACTGACTTTTCATAATAATTCTGCAAACGTGAAACAAATGTTCTATCATTTGAATTAAATGAGGTAGAAAGAAACCGTTGTAAAACTTAATATTGCAATTAGAAACTGAATAGCGGAAAAATCCAATTATCCCAATCTACTTTATAATAATATAAAATAATTTAATGGAGGTTAAAATGAAGGGCAGATTCATAACATTGCTGTTTTTTCTATCATTTTTATTAGTAATGAATTGTTATGCTCAAAATAAAAGCAATGAAAAAATAGTAATGAAACGCTATTTGGTAGAACGAAGTTTTCCGGAAGAATTAGATATACCAATGAATGAAAAAGGATGTCGAATTATTCAAGGTGTGATATCAAAAAATTCTGAAGCTCATGTTACTTGGATACAATCATACGTGAGTGTAGACAAGAAAAAAACATTTTGTATCTATGAAGCTCCTTCTCCTGAAGCAATAAGAAAGGCAGCGAAAGAAAACAATACCCCTGTTGGTAAAATAACGGAAATAAATGTATTAAATCCATATTTCTTTACCAACAAATAATAGGAAGCTCAAATGAAAAATGTTTATTTATTTTTATTCTCCATAGTAATTATTGCAGCGGTAATGGCAGGCTGCAATTCGCAGAAATTATAAGGTAATCCTATATCGAATCAAGGCAATGACATTGGAAACCTCAACAAGAATAGATCCGAACTGCAAAAAGAATTGGCTATTGCAAGGTCTGCCACAGCCAAATACCATGATATAGAAACGGCGGAAAATGATGAGAATGGTTATGTAGACATTAATGTTGTCGTTCAAAATATGGGCTATCATCTTTTAAATACTAAAAATTGGGATGCATTCGATCCTGGAAAACCGGCGCTGCTTGTTTATTCAAAAAATTCTGTAACCGGTAAAATGAGATTGGTTGCTGCTGAATATGCGGTTCCCAATGAGGGTCATGCACCAGAAGGATTTACCGGAGATGATGATGTGTGGGAATATGATTCAGGTATAGATAAGTGGGAATGCCATGCCTGGGTTTGGTACAATAATCCGGATGGAATCTTTAAAAAGTATAATCCGAATGTACATGGTGAGCCCAATGATGTTAACCATCCGTAAAATAAAATATGTATATGTTTAAGCCCTCAGTAAAGAGGGCTTTTAATTTTTGAAGAAATAATATTACGGATTGTATTTTTTATTTTAGTATATCTTGAAATACTTTTTGAAACTTTTCAACTTTCGGAGCGATTACAAAGGAACAGTAACTCTGGTAAGGATTTTTTTCAAAATAATGCTGATGGTAATCTTCGGCCTTATAAAAATTTTTATAAGGTTCAATTGAAGTTACAACAGGATCATTCCAGGCCCCCGATTTATTCAATTCATTTTTATATAATTCTGCGCGCTCTTTTTGTTTTTCATTATAATAAAAAATAACTGAACGGTATTGTGTACCTACATCATTACCTTGTCTGTTTAAAGTTGTGGGGTCATGAGTCTTCCAGAAAACTTTTAGAAGTTCATCATACGAAATTACATTAGGATCAAAAGTTATTTGGCAAACTTCGGCATGTCCTGTTTTGCCTGTACAAACCGCTTCGTAAGTGGGATTAGGAACATTTCCGCCTGCATAACCAGAAACAACTGCATGCACGCCTTTTAATCGTTCGAATACAGCTTCCGTACACCAGAAACATCCTGAACCGAATGTTGCTGTTTCTTTAATTGATTTTGATTCTTCTTCCATTTTGTCCTTATCTTTCTCTGCTAGTATAAAAAGAGTAATTAGAGCATAAAATAGAAATAAATTAATTTCATCCTCAAATTTATTGTAGTATCCTAATTTGCCGAAATTATTATTAATGAATAAATCATCCCTCGACTCCGCTCGGGATGATAATTTAATTTTATTTGTCAAGGTGAGCGGAGTCAAACCATGACCATGTAAAGCCAATTATGGCCCTTCTCATATTAGAATTTTATTTTATCCGTATTTATTTATTCCGCTGAACAAAATATAATAATATTAGTTTAACTTAAAGCGAATAAAAATAATTCTTATGGAATTGTAGTCTTGGATTAAAGCTTATTAGAGGTGTACGATAATTAAATTAAGTAATTTTCTAATAAAAATTAAACCGAAAATCTTAAGGGCTCAATATCCTATTAGATTTTCGGCTTTACAAAAAATAATATGAACTAAATATCAATCGCCCTTGCTCACACCTGATCCTCCGCTGAAATCTGTTTGGCCTAAACTCATGTTTCCATAATAAGTAATTCTTGAGCCTCCGCTTTGTTCAGTATTTAGTGTACCGTTCATTGTAACAGTCGCGTGCGAACCGCCGGACATGTCGGCTTCAACATTATCAACTGAAAAATCTTTCAAATTAAATTTGCTTCCGCCCGAGCCTTCTATTTTAATATCCTTTCCTTTTCCGGTTAAATTTACTTTGCTTCCGCCTGAAAAATCAAAGCTAACATCACCGCATGTTAAATTACCTTTCAGGTAAGAACCTCCGGACAATTCAGCTGAAAACGACTTTGATGCATTATCCATTTTAATATTTGCATTTGAACCTCCGCTTAAATCCAAACCGGTAAGAGCAGGCATTTGAATATTTATTTCCACTTTATGATGTCTTTTAAAAAAGGAGAAAAAGTCTCGATGAAAGTATATTTTTAGAATTTCACCTTTCTTCTCCACTCTTAAATATTTAAAATCACTTTCATCTGCTTTTATTTCTATGCCATATGTATCTGATTGAGTTACATTAAGGTTCATTCCAGAACTAATATCAATTGAAGAAAAATCTTTAATGTTATATGTTTTGGTAACTTTATCGAAACTATAAACGTTTATAGCCGACATTGATAAAAAAAATAGAATTAATACAGGTATTGTTATTCTTTTCATAATTCACCTCTTTAAATAGTTTTTGTTCTTTAAGCAGTACAAATTAGACTAAAAAACTTTAATTAAAGTTACATTTTATAATATTTTTCCCTATAAGTTATTTGACTATTAAGTGTTAAAAAAGGTTGGGCTTGTATAGCAGTAGAGCTAATTACAGCAATAAATCTCCAAGTTTTTTCAAATTTATAGTATTATCGTGAAATATTCCCATCCATCTAGCACATCTGTTTGCGTCTATCGGTATCCCGGTTACGGGGATATTTTTATCTGAACATGTTCTCATCCCTTTAACAAGTTCAGGTATACAAGCAATTCCCAGCACTCCGAAATGTCCGTATTTCCTTTTGAGACTTTTAAATAAAGGACCAAGTTCGGCTTCCATCCATATATAAGGCGCTATTCCTTTTTTCTTAAGCAAATTGCTTACCATATTTATATTGCAGATTTTTGAACATCCCTTACACACATAATCAATTTCATCCGGTTTGGATAGACATTCCCTGCTTAAATCCCTAATACAATGAGGAAGAAACGCAATTTTATAATTAGCAGATGAAAATTTTTTTCTATTAATTCGGTTTACTAATTCTATTTCCAGCATGTATAAATAATACTGCTCTCTTGTTGTCGCTATTATATTATCTGCCCTTTGTATTATTGAAAGTGATTCCAAATGTGATTCTATCATTCCTGTATATATTGACAGTTTTGAATCAAGATCACTTAATAAAGAAGCAATTAAGGGATCTTTTTCCCAGCTTATTTTCTTTCTGAAATAACCTTTCTTTTTACTTACGGTTTTAATTAATTGTAAAAGCTGAGCGGGATTTTGAAACTGTTTAATATAATATTCGGCAATGTCCTCAATAGTTTTGTAATAATCATCCGTACTATTTTGACCGCCGTAAAGCGAATAAGTTTTCCCGGTTAAAGGCAGCCTGAATGTATTTTGTTCCATTACTTTCATGTGATTTTATAGATCACTTTGAATATTAAATGCTAATCTATAAAAAATTTTTAATAAACCTAATTCTTAGAATTTTTCTAAAAAATCTTTGCAGATTGAAATGAAGGAAAGAAGATATTAATCGAAAAGAAAATCAAAATAAGTCCCGGTCCTTTAATCTGCAGATCGGGGCTTTAGAATTTATTTTCTTAAAAGTTTAAAGGCATGTGACCACTGGTTATTTTTGAAGGCAAAATTTATCCATAGCATTGTAAGTGTTTCCAGCCAGTAAGCCTGCGAAATGTCTCCAAGATCTATTACGCTTGCCCAGCCCCATTTTTCTGCTAAAGAAGCAACAAACTTTTTAGCCTCATTGTCGCCGGCTATAAAGAGATCGGGAGTACCTTCTTCCAGTTTTGGATTGCACATTACATAGGCATTAACGATATTAAAAGCCTTAACTACCTTTGCATCCGGCAGCCATCTTTGAACTTGTTCACCTGCAGAATTACCTAAAGAAGAAGCAAGCCGTGGCGGAGTTCCCATAGAAAAATCAAGCGGATTGGTTACGTCAATTAATATTTTATCCTTAAAATTTTCTTTGCCTGCCATGGAAATTGCATTTTCGGTATCAACCCAGGCAGTTGCTAATACAATTACTTCTCCGAATTTAGCAGCATCTTCAAAACTTCCCGCACTTCCTTTTTCTCCAGCGGTTTTTTTCCATTCATTTAATTTGGAAACATCACGTGTGCCGATTTTTACCTCATGTCGAAGTTTAATAAAGCCCAAACCAAGCTGTTGGCCTTCAATCCCGGAGCCAATGATCCCGATTTTCATTTTATTACTCCTATTTTTAATTCTTTATTTTATAATAAAAAATAGCTTTATATAATCTGTATTATCCGCACATAATGATTTCCTCCGACTAAATATAACAACAAATAACCACCTTTTGTAGAATATTCATTAAACATGCCAATTTTTGTGATATGTAACTGCATTTAGCATTTTATTAATTTATTCTAAAAGATTATTAAGTTATAAAATATAAGGGATGATATAGTTGGTTTTTGAAAAGAATTATTCAATAAAATCCGACATTTACTCTCAGCATGCGAAAACAAAGCAATTAAAGAAATCTTGTATTATTAAAAACCGCATTTAAATTCTTAATTTTAAAATTGTTAAATTTTAAATGATTATCTAATTTCTTATATTTGAATGGGTCAAAAATTTGTCCAACAATCCCAGCATGTTAAAAAAACAAAGCGAAGTGAATAAAAAGAAGAGTTTGATAAATCCTAAAAAAGATGTGAAGTTGACTTCAAAGAAAATTAAGGGTTCTAAATCCGCAAAAACAAAATCCGGCAAGCCGTTTAAAAAAGATAAAAACTTTGATGCTATTAAAGATTTTGTTTCCAAGATTGAAGATTCGTTCCTTTGGTCTCTTAAAAAGAAAGGTAATAAAGAGGAAGTATTTTATTCGGCAAATATTCTTAGCGTAACCGGATATACCGGCGAGGAAGTGAAACATTTTCCCGGCCGGGGAACTGCTATTGTTATTGAGGAAGACTTACAAAGGGTAAAAAAATTGTTTTCCGAATTTGCAGCCGATCCCACACAGAATCATATTGCGCTTGTATATAGAATTATAAAAAAAGAAAAAAAAATTGTTTGGATAAAAGAAAGTGTAGCGGTAACAAGGGACAATGATGGTAAAGTAAATGAATTTTTCGGAATAGTAACAGATGTATCTCGATTAAAAGAAGAAGAAATTTCCATCCAAAACGCATTAGAAAAATACAGGGAATTAAATTCTACAAAAGATAAGTTTATCTCAATGTTATCTCATGATCTTCGCGCGCCTTTTACCAGCATTTTAGGATTCTCCGAAATTTTACTTAACGAGCCGAATTTATCTGAAAAGGATAAAGCGGAATACTTAAATTTTATTAACGGCTCTTCGCAGAATCAACTGCAATTAATTAACTATCTTTTGGATTGGTCCAGACTTCAAACAGGTAGAATAAAACTTGAGCCTGAAAGACTGCATGCACAAACTCTGGTCTTTAATTGTATCTCGTCGCTTACGGGAAATGCTGTTAGGAAAAATATAGATATTAAAATATCGGTTAAAGACAGTTTGTATATCCAGGCAGATGAAAGGCTTTTAACTCTTGTTATTACCAATCTTTTAAGTAATGCAATTAAATTTTCTAATGAAGGGCAAACTGTTGAAATCTTTGCAGATATTTTTAATGATAAATTTATTGAATTTGTAGTTAAGGATGAGGGAATAGGCATTTCAGAAAAAAATAAGATAAAGCTTTTCAAGATAGAAAAAATGTATACAACGGAAGGCACTAAAGGAGAACGCGGTACGGGTTTAGGACTTTCACTAGTTAAAGAAATTATTGAAAAGCACGAAGGCGAAATCTGGTTTTATTCGGAACGAAATAAGGGCAGTGAATTTCATTTTACGGTTCCTTCTTTTCCAAATACTATCCTTTTAATTGAAAATAACCAAGGAGATAGAAAAAATATTGAAAGAATTATTAAAGAAAAATTTCCAAACTATGATGTCTTGGGAGTCCCGAACGGTTATGAAGCATTGGGCCTGGTATACAAATATTTTCCGTCATTAATAATTACGGAAAATGATATGCCCTTAATGAACGGGATTCAATTTGTTGAATCAATTAGAAGAGAAGACAGGGGACATAAAATTCCGATTATTGCAATTGCATCTGAAGTTACAAGTGATTTAAAAATATCCTATCAAAATTTCGGTATTAATATAATTTTGCAGAAGCCGTTAGCGGAAGATGTTTTTAGTGAAAAAATACAAACGGTTCTGGATTATTCTTAGAAAACTCAATTTTATTTTTAATGCTTAAATTTTATTCTCTTTTAACATCTGAATATGATAAATTTAGGAGGTCAACGTGAAAGTAGGAGTTGTGGGTACTGGTTATGTGGGATTGGTTACCGGAACTTGCTTTGCGGAAACAGGAAATAATGTTTTATGTGTCGATATAGACGAGAAAAAAGTAGAAAAAATGAGAAACGGGATTGTACCTATTTACGAACCTGGCTTGGAAATATTATTTGAAAGAAATATAAAAGAAGATAGATTAAAATTTACTACCGATCTTTATGAAGCTGTAAGATATTCGGAAATAATTTTTCTTTGCCTGCCTACTCCGCAGGATGCGGACGGCAGTGCGGATTTAAAGTATGTATTAGGCGTTGCAGATGATATCGGTAAATTATTTAAAGCCGAACCTTACTTAGGCTTCAAAATTCTTATCGACAAAAGCACCGTTCCGGTTGGAACTAGTGACAGAGTGCGTTCGGCAATTAAGAATCATGCACCCGATTTTACTTTTGATGTCGCGTCCAATCCTGAATTTTTAAGAGAAGGAATGGCGGTGGATGATTTTATGAAACCGGAAAGAGTTATTATAGGAACCGGTAATGAAAGAACAAAAACTCTTCTGAATCTTTTATATGAACCGTTCGTTCGTTCGGGAAATCCGATCTATTTTATGGATGAACGTTCTGCAGAGATTACAAAATACGCAGCGAATTCTTTTTTAGCCACTAAAATTTCATTCATGAATGAGATCGCAAATCTTTGTGAATTAACCGGGGCAGATGTCGATAAAGTAAGAATTGGCGTTGGTTCTGATTCAAGAATCGGGAAAAGATTTTTATTCCCCGGTGTGGGTTACGGCGGATCATGCTTCCCAAAGGATGTTAGTGCTCTGGTAAATACATCTAACGAAAATAATTATGACTTTAAAATTCTTAAATCCGTTATTTCAGTTAATAAATATCAGGTCGAATTATTTTTTCAAAAGATAGTTAATCATTACAAGGGACAAATTTCCGGGAAGCACTTTGCAGTTTGGGGGTTGTCATTCAAACCGAATACCGATGATGTTAGAGATGCCCCTGCAATATCATTAATTAAAAAGCTTTTAGAAAAAGGCGCTTCGGTTTCTGCTTACGATCCTGAAGCTATGGAAACAAGTAAAAAAATCTTAGGTGATAAAATCACCTATGCCAAGAATTCTTATAACGCTCTGGAAAATGCCGACTCCTTAATTATTGTAACGGAATGGAATGAATTTAGGACACCGGATTTCGATAAGATAAAAACCTTATTAAATGAATCATTAATCTTCGACGGCCGAAATCTTTATGATCCGCAAAAGATGAGAGAAAAACAGTTTACTTATTATTCGATCGGAAGAGTTCCGGTTGTATTATAATTTTCCCCAAAAATAAGAAATTTGTCTTAAAGTATTTTATGAATCTAGAAAAAAGTGAAAATAATTCTAAAGATCAAAATAAAGCCTGGTTTGCATTATATACAAAACCTAGAAATGAATTTAAAGCGGCTGAACAGATTGAGTCTTTAGGAGTAGAATTTTTTCTTCCCACAATTACCAGATTAAAGCAATGGAGCGATAGAAAGAAAAAAATTACCGAACCGCTGCTGCGGGGTTATATCCTGATTTACGCGTCCGAAAAACAGCGTATACTTTCTTTAGAACAAAAGGCCATTGTTAGATGTGTCTTCGATTTGGGTAAGCCTGCAAAAATTCCTCAATGGCAGATAGATAATTTAAAAACAATGTTAAAAACAAATTCAAAACTTACTATCGAAGAAGGATTATTGCCGGGTGTAAAAGTAATGATAACCGACGGGCCATTTCAAGGTGTTATTGGAAAAGTTCAAAATACTGCCGGCGGAAAAACTATCGCCGTCTCAATTGATCTGTTGAATAGATCCGTTATCGCCCGTCTTCCGAAGGAAAGTGTCTTTGAAGTTTTACAGAAGTAACTTCAAATAAAATTTAGTTAAGATTAGCATTACGCAATATAATTTTTTAATATTAGCGTTAATAAATTTATTAAATATTTTTGCATCATGTTATGCTTAATCAGAATGATTTAAATTTATTACAAAAAGGTGAGCCGGTAAACCACTTCCTCCTGTTAAAAAAATGCGAGATTAGAAATACTAAAACGAATAAGCAGTATTTATACTTAGAACTTGGCGACAAAACGGCTTCTCTGAATGCAAATTTGTGGGATAACTTTGAGGAATTTTATAAGCAAGTCAATACTGGTGACGTTGTAAAAGTAGCCGGCAGTATTGACGAATTTCAGGGTACTCCTCAAATAAGAATCAATTCTATTAGAAAATCTAATAGAAAGGATGACGTGTTGCCTCAAGATTTTCTCCCCGTTTCCAAACGTAATCCTGAAATAATGAAAAGGGAAATTCTTGATAGGATGGAAAAAATTTCAGATCCTTACCTTCGAACGTTGATGAAGCAAATATTTTCCGGGGAAAACCTTGAAAAGTTTTTAAAAGCACCGGCAGGCAAATCATGGCACCACTCATATATTCATGGCCTAAATGAGCATACTCTTGAAATAATTAAGATATGTGATCTTATGTGTGACATTCATCCGGAAATTAATAGAGACCTTTTAATTAGCGGAGCAATGCTTCATGATCTTGGCAAAGTAGAGGAGCTTAGCTATGAAACTTCCTTTGATTATACCGATAAAGGCAAACTTTTAGGGCACATTGTAATTTCTGCAATGTTGATTAATGAAGAAGCAAAAAAAATATCTAATTTTCCCGAAGAGATAAAAAATTGTCTGCTTCACTTGATTTTAAGCCATCAGGGAAAACTTGAATATGCCTCGCCTGTAGTGCCAAAAACTTTGGAAGCGATTACTCTTTATCAAGCAGACGAATTAAGTGCAAAAGTTAATGCCTACAAAAATGCTCTATCATCAAATTCAGTTTCAGACAGCAAATGGACCAAATTTATCTCTTTAGCCTCAACGGATCTATATAATCATGGTATTCCGCAAGAAGATGATGAAGGAATTAATAAAACTCTTTTTGATTAATTTGTTAGGGAGAAAAAAATGAAAACTTTCCGAAAATTATCAATCGTAATTCTCTCAATAATTATTGTATCGTCTAATTTACTTTTCGGACAGACACTTCAGGAACTTTTAAAACAAGGTGATGATTATCTTGATGTGGAATTCAATAATAAAAAAGCTCTTGATGCCTATAATCAAGCAGATAAAATTTCCCCGAATAATTGGGAAGTATATTGGAGACTAAGTCGTGTTTATGTTTATATGGCGGAAAATATGCCCGATAGCACCGGTGATCAAAAAGATGCACAATTGGCAGTATATCAAAAGGCTTATAATTATGCCGATAAAGCAGTGAAGCTTGCTCCGGATAAATCGATTACATATGTAAGAAGAGCAATAGCAAATGGAAGGATCGCTTTATTTAAGGGGATTTTTTCAGTAGCGGGTGTTGTTAACTCGGTAAAAGCGGATTGTGATAAGGCAATTGGTTTAGGTAATGGCGGTAATTATGTGCAGGCATTGGCGCACTATGTCTTGGGAAGGACAAATGCTAAAGTAAGTGAAAAGTGGGCGCCTGCAAGGGCAATTCTTGGTTTAGGGTGGGCTGATCTGGATAAAGGAATTAATGAATACATTATTGCTATCAAACTCTACCCGAATTTTAGAATGTTTTATCTCGATCTGGCTAAGGCTTATATTAGGCAGGATGAATATGCTAAGGCAAGGGAAAATTTGAATAAGGTAATTTCAAGTCCCAAAAGAGATGAGAATGATGATGGGATACTTGCGGAAGCTAAAAAACTCTTAGAAGAAATTAAAAATGAGTGATCTGGAAATTCATATATGAGCAGAAACTATATTTCTAAAAACACCGTAGATAAAATAATTTCTGCAAGATCAGTCGTATTCTTTACAGGGGCGGGTATCTCGGCAGAAAGCGGTATTCCTATTTTTAGAGGGAAAGATGGAATATGGAATAAATTAAAACCGGATGAATTAGCAAACTTCAATTCATTTTTAAAAAATCCCGACTTAGTGTGGGAATGGTACAATCACAGGAAAAAAGTTATTCATGAATCTGAACCTAATAAAGGTCATTTGACTATTGCAGAATTCGAAAAAATTTTACCTGATGTTATTGTGGTAACACAAAATATTGATAATCTGCATAAGCGGGCGGGAAGTACTAATGTTTACGAACTTCATGGAAATATTGAAAGAAATTATTGCATTAAGTGTAATAAGTTTTATAATGGAGAAATTGAATTAAAGGATTCGGCCCCGCGATGTGAATGCGGTGGATTAATTCGTCCGGACGTTGTTTGGTTTGGTGAGTATTTACCGCAGGAACAATTTATTGCTTCCGAAAAAGCGGCGCAAGATAGTGATGTGTTTTTTATTGTCGGTACTTCTGCAGTTGTTTATCCGGCGGCTTCATTAATTTACACTGCTAAAGAGAATGGAGCTTACATGGTTGAAATAAACTTAGAACCAACCGAAGCCAGCGGAATTGTGAATGATTCTTTGTTAGGTAAGGCAGGGGATATCTTACCTGATTTATTAAATGAGGTAAAAAATAAATTAAGCTAAGTAATTTTATTCTTATCGAAATATTTTATCTGTTTTTTAATATCTTGATTTCCCAAGCCGATTTTTTTGCATAAACGCTGTAATTCTTTTTGCTCCGCTTCTGAAAGAACATTTACTTCACTTATTATTGAGTTTAGATATTCGGGAAAAATTTTCTCAAAAAAATCTCGGCCATTCTTAGTAATTGAAACATTAAAAAGTCTTCTATCATCTTTTCCCCTTTCACGCTTTACAAGATTCTGTTTCTCAAGGTTATCGATAACTAAAGTTATATTGCCTCCGCTCTTCAATAATTTTTTCCCTAAGTCTTTTTGACATAATGGGCCTAAATGATACAAAGCGTCAAGAATATTCAATTGACTTTCCGTTAATTTACTTTTTAACAGAACAGTATTAACTCTGGTTGTCGCTGAATTTGAGGCTCTAATCAGTTTTATAAAAGTATTTAAAGCCGAAATCTCTGTTTTTGTTCCTTTATAATGTGTTCCCATAGTTTAATATTTGTAAAAGATAGTTTAAATGAAATTGTTAAATCATTTTTATTGATCTTAACCAATTTTCGCATAAAACCGGCCGGTAAAATCAGGTCTCTCCAATTAAATTATAAAATAGTAATTTTAGCGGTAATTTATATAAATAATTTTAAGTTTTAAATTATATTTGTTTTAATAAAGAAAAAGTTTTCACAATAGTAAAAAGTTTTAAATCAAAAACAAACTTAAATGTAAAAAGTATTACTGGAAAGGATAAGCAAGTGAAAATTGCAATTGCCTCCGATCATGGCGGATTCGAATTAAAAAGTTCTTTGGTAAAATGGCTTGAGGAAAAAAATTACGATGTCTTGGATTTGGGTAATCATGCATTTGATAAGGAAGATGATTATTCGGACTTTGCGGATAAATTGGCAAAAGCCGTTTCCAAAGGCGAAGTAGAAAAAGGCATTGTGATATGCGGAAGCGGTGTTGGCGCTTGTATAGCTGCTAATAAAACAAAAGGAGTCAGAGCGAGTGTCTGTCATGATACATATTCCGCACATCAGGGGGTAGAACACGATAATATGAATGTCCTTTGTCTTGGAGCTCGAATTATAGGGGTTGAAATTGCAAAAGAATTAGCGGATGCTTTTTTAAATGCAAAATTTATTAATGAGGGTCGATTTAAAAGACGTTTGGAAAAAGTTAAAAGGATAGAAGAAGGCTAGAGTTTTTTAGATAAGAAAAAGACAAATAATATCAGCACGGGGAAATATTAATTATCAAGATTTTCCTGTTTCATTAACAGTTACTTTACATCTTTTGATAAAATCAATCCACCGGCAAGAAATGTAAATGTAATAACAATAGAAAATATTATTGTTAAAGTATATGACAATATTATCATTTGTTGCTCCAGATAAAATCAAATAAAAATAAAATAAAAACGACAATAGAAAATAGCATCACTAAAGTCGAAGCTGAAACTTCCATTTTACCCTCCAATGAATTATTAATTAAATAAAACATATCAACTTATTGGAAGTTTTTCCTTAATAACAATTAAGGACTAAATAAGCATAACATCTTGATATGTAGAAAATATTTTTAAACCCACATTAAGTGGGCAATCACTCACTTTATATATATAAAATTTTATGCCAAAAATAATGAATACTTTCGCCAGCTTTCTAATTAGTGGATGTAACAAAATAAATCACAATAAAAATCTTGTTTCATTATAAGAAACAAGTTTTAATTGGAAGCTGCTTCCATTATGCTGTTGCACAATGGTAATAGTCATTTCCTAAATTGCAAAAAATCACAACAGCTTTTACCTAATTTTGTAATATGAAATTAAACTTTTATTATTCCTAATATATAATAACAGAACTAAAATTTTTAGTGAAATACAGTTCCAAAATAAATTAGGAGTATAAATATGAAAATAGGTTTTATAGGACTTGGATTAATGGGTATACGCATGGCTAATAATTTAATTGAGAACGGGGATGAGCTGGTAGTCTATAATCGTACAAAGAATAAAGCGCAGCCTTTAATAAAAAAAGGCGCCGTATTTTCTGATTCACCTTCAGAGGTTGGAAAGCAAGTAGATATAATTTTTACAATGCTTTCCGATCCGCCGGCAATACAAAATGTTGCTTTCGGTGAATTCGGTTTTTTAAATAATTTAAAGCAAAATTCAATATGGATTGATTGCAGTACAGTCAATCCTTCATTTACAAAATCAACTGCGGCTAAAGTAAAAAAATTAAATTTGCGTTTTATAGATGCACCGGTTGCCGGAACTATTGCTCCCGCCGAAAAGGGAGAACTTACATTTTTTGTCGGAGGGGATAAAAAAGACGTTGAGATAATCCGACCGCTTTTGGAATTAATGGGTAAAAAAATATTGCATTTGGGAGAGAATGGAAAAGGTACTTCCATGAAGATGGTTATAAATCTTATACTCGGGCAGGCAATGATTGCTTTTTCCGAGGGATTGGTTTTAGGCGAATCGCTGGGCTTTTCAAAAGATGATTTATTTAATATCTTAATCGGGGGACCGGTAACTGCTCCTTTTCTGGCAGGGAAAAGAGAAAAGATAACCAAAAATAATTTTGATCCCGAGTTTCCCCTGCAATGGATGTATAAAGATTTCCAATTGGCGGCTTTAACAGCTTATGAAAATAGCGTAGCACTGCCAATGACAAATCAAACAAAAGAATTATATGCTCTCGCAAATAGATATGGCTTTAGTGAAAAAGATTTCTCTTCCATTTATAAATTCTTATGTGGAATAAAAAAGTAGTTTTAAAATACTTGTTGTTTGCAAAGGAATAAAAATTATTTCCAATTGAGACAGAATTTATACAGCAAAAATTTTTCAAGGTGAAGTTTTTAAACCGTTCAGTATTCACTTGACATTACCAATAATAATAATCAAATTGAAAAGTAATCCTGCCGAAACTTATTAATTATTTAAATAAAAATGGAGATGCATATGAAAATAAGAGCTATTTTCATCATGATAGCACTAATTCTCTCCTCGACAAATTTATTATCTCAGGACATTGATAATATTGACATACCTTACCAAAAATATGTGCTGAAGAATGGTTTAACCTTAATTATTCACGAAGATCACAAAGCTCCAATTGTTGCTGTTAATATATGGTACCATGTTGGTTCTAAGAATGAAAAAAGCGGTAAAACCGGTTTTGCTCACTTATTTGAGCATTTAATGTTTAACGGAAGTGAAAACTATAATGATGACTACTTTAAAGCTATGGAAAGAATCGGTGCTACTGATCTTAACGGTACAACGAATAATGACCGGACCAATTATTTTCAAAACGTACCAACCTCAGCATTCGATGTAGCCTTATGGATGGAATCTGATAGAATGGGACAGTTATTGGGTGCAATTGATCAGGGAAAGTTAGATGAACAAAGAGGGGTTGTTCAGAATGAAAAAAGACTTTCTGAAAATGAACCTTATACTTTAAGTGAAGAACTAATTACAAAAGGGACTTATCCAAAAGAACATCCGTATTCCTGGACAGTTGTCGGATCAATGGACGACCTGAATGCAGCTTCATTAAATGATGTTAAAGATTGGTTTAAAACTTATTATGGCCCTAACAATGCAGTTTTGGTAATTGCCGGAGATATTAACCCGGCAGAAGCGAAAGAAAAAGTGGAAAAATATTTTGGAAATATTGCTCCGGGGCCGCCAATCGCAAAACATCAGTCGTGGATTGCAAAAATGACTGGTACAAGAAGACAAATAGCTGAAGATAGAGTACCGCAAGCAAGAATATATAAAGTTTGGAATGTTCCCGAATGGGGTTCAAAAGATCTTGCTTATCTCGATCTTGTTAGTGATGTTTTAGCTTCCGGGAAAAATTCAAGATTATATAAAAGACTTGTATACGATGATCAAATAGCGACAGACGTTAATGCATATTATGACGGTAAAGAAATTGGAAGTCAATTTATAATTCAAGCCACTGCAAAGCCTGGAGAAGATTTAGCAAAAGTTGAAACAGCAATTAATGAAGAACTTTCTAAATTTCTAAAAGGAGGGCCAACAGAAAATGAATTAAAAAGAGTTAAAACTCAATATTTCTCTAACTTTATAAGAGGCATTGAACGTATAGGGGGATTTGGAGGAAAATCAGATATTCTTTCTCAAAGCGAAGTATACGGCGGAAGTCCCGATTTTTATAAAACAAAGTTAAAAATTCTTAGGGATGCCAAGATAAATGATCTTAAGTATGCGGCTGTTGATTGGCTGTCCGATGGTGAATATATTCTTGAGATCCATCCGTATCCGGATTTTAAGGCTATAACTTCAAATGTAGATAGGAGTAAATTACCTGAGACTGGTACTCCTCCTGACGCTAAATTTCCTGCGATACAAAAAGATGAGTTGTCAAACGGATTAAAAATAATTTTGGCAAAGCGTTCATCTATTCCTATAATCAATTTCAATTTAATGATTAATGCAGGATATGCTGCAGATCAGTTAGCTGCACCTGGAACAGCAAGCATGACAATGAATATGCTGGACGAAGGAACAAAAACAAGAAATTCACTTCAAATAAATGAAGAGTTGCAAATGCTTGGTTCGCAAATGGGCACGGGATCAGATCCGGATCATCTTTATGTTTCTTTATCTACTTTAAAATCTAATATAGATAAATCACTTGACCTTTATTCTGATATTATTTTAAATCCCTCCTTTCCGGAACATGAACTTACAAGATTGAAGAGTGAAAGAATTGCTCAAATCAAAAGGGAAAAAGCTTCACCTATTCAAATGGGATTGAGAGTTTTCCCGCTTCATCTTTACGGAAAAAATCATGCTTACGGTATTCCCCTCAGCGGATCGGGATATGAAGAAACTGTTGAGAAATTTACAAAAGACGATATGATAAAATTTCACAAAACATGGTTTAAACCTAATAACTCAACTTTAATTGTTGTTGGCGACATTTCTATGGATGAGTTAAAACCTAAATTGGAAAGATTATTTTCCGGTTGGAAAAAGGGAGAAATCCCTAAAATAAATGTTGGTGTTGTTGTACAGAGGACAAAACCTATTATTTATTTATTAGACCGGCCTGGTTCACAGCAATCAATTGTTTTTGCCGGAAATGTTGTGCCGCCGAAAGATCAGGATGAAATAGCCGTTGAATCAATGAACAATATGCTGGGAGGTACTTTTACATCCAGAATTAATATGAACCTAAGAGAAAATAAACATTGGTCGTACGGTTCCGGCAGTTTTGTATTTGGTACTGTTGCTCAACGGCCGTATTTATTTTACGGATTGGTTCAAATGGATAAAACCAAAGAGGCAATGCAGGAAATGTATAATGAAGTGAAAGGTATTTTAAATGAAAAACCCCCGACCTTAGACGAGTTAACAAAGATAAAGCTTAACCAGACACAGCGCTTAGCCGGTTCATGGGAAACAAATCGGTCGGTTGGTAACTCTTTGGTGGAAATGGTGAAGTTTAATTTACCTCAAGATTATTTTGAAAAGTATTCCGGTAAAGTTAAGAGTCTTAGCTTAGATGATATTCAAGGAGCGGCTGAAAAAGTACTACATCCCGATAGCTTAATCTGGATTGTAGTTACTGACGCCGCTAAGGAGGAAAATAATATTAAGGAATTAGGTTATGAACTAAAACATATAAACGGTGATGGAGAAGTTATCGACTAATTGAGCTTTACTTGGCAGGCTTAGGCCTGCCAACTTATTTATTTCTATTTTCGAAAAGTATTTTCAAATCTTTTTGTATTAACTCTTTAAAAATGTCAGTATGTAAAACTCAATAGAAATGTCAGTAAAAAGTTAATAAATTAATTACTTAAAGTATTGTATTCGGGTAACGGAATGAAGGCGTAGCCGGAATGGAGTTA
>Ga0315542_1000822_pt1 | contig 19657 bp, 23 predicted proteins | sample SalMarSW160120MG_FD_202541 | JGI IMG/M metagenome (GOLD analysis project Ga0315542, IMG submission 202541) | Salt marsh sediment microbial communities from the Plum Island Ecosystem LTER, Massachusetts, United States - Salt Marsh Sediment SW1601-20 ... | reverse complement strand
CATCGTCTTGCCCGCACCGGGCGGACCCCACAGGAGCAGCGGGTGACGGCCGGCCGCCGCGATCTCGAGGGCGCGACGACCGGCAGCTTGGCCACGCACCTCGGCAAGGTCCGTTCCGTTCACCACGTGAGGGTCTTCGTGTCGTTCCACAGATATCCCCGGAGCGGCTCCCTGCGCGACCACCACCGCTTCGGATAGGGATCTCACGGCGCGCACTTCTGCGCCAGGGACTCGTGCGGCCTCGCCGGCGGATGTTGCCGGCAGGACACAGGGAAGCCCTGCGTCGCGAGCCACCACGCCGGCAGCCAACGCCCCCCGCGCCGTGCGCACCGATCCGTCGAGCGCCAGCTCTCCGAGCGCAACGACACCACCGACCGACGGAGGAACACTTCCCGCTGCGGCCAACACGCCGAGTGCGATCGGAAGATCGTAGGCGGATCCGGCCTTGGGGATGTCGGCGGGCGCGAGGTTCACTGTCACGCGCCGATTCGGAAACGGGAACCCGGATTGCAGAATCGCCGAGCGAACCCGGTCCTTCGCCTCGCGAACGGCAGTATCAGGCAATCCGACGATCGCAAAGTGCTCCTTCGGAGCGCCGACGTGGGCTTCGACTCGCACAGGCCGGGGTTCGACGCCGACGAGTGCGACAGATGTGACGGTTGCGAACATGCCCCGACCCTATGGGTCGGGTGTGACAGGTCCTACGCGACAGGTGCCGGAAATTCCTCGATCCTGCTCCACGGGTTCATGTCGACACGAGATTGCTCGGCAATCCGGACCTCAGAGCAGTTGATACAACCCTACGAACCAACCGAGCGCCGATCCCTTGTTCCGCAAACCGATGTTTGCAGATCCTCATGCCCGAGAGCATCGGAGAACCGAAACCATGCCTGGAGAATGGAACGAGACAAACACCGAATGCCTGGTCCTTGAACTACACTGGTGTAACTTGAGGAGGCAAAGTGCTCGCGTACGAAACGACACTGCTGGAAACGGAAGGGATCGTCGATGCGTGCGTCGAACGCTACCGCGCTGCGGGCCTGTCCGCACACCCGGTCGCATGGAGTCGTCTCGCGCTCGATCAGACGGGCGACGATCAGGCATCGGTGGTCGTGAGCGATGAGTGCTGCCTGGACTGGGTTCTCGCTTCCCATTCCGATCCTGCATCCCACCGCCCGATCTTCAGGCGCCTCTCTGCAGACGGTTGGCTCGTCTACGTCCTGGTTCCTCTCGACCGTCTCGGGGAAGCGCATCGTGGTCTGAGGGGAATCGACGTACTGCTCCAGGGATGGTGGCTCGACGAAGGTGGCGTACACTTCGGTCGACCCGAAACTCCATGAGACGATGCCCATACCGCTCTACACACAAACCGTCATAGCCCTCATCTGGGACTTCGACCGAACGCTCATTCCAGGCAACCAGCAGGATCCTCTGTTCGAGGAGTACGGCGTGGATCCCAAGTCGTTCTGGACGGAGGTGGATGGACTCGTCGACTTCTACAAGGCCCAAGGGATACGAGTCGCCCGTGACACCGCGTACCTCACGCACCTGCTCACGTACGTCGACCAGGACCGCTTCGCCGGACTGACCCGTGAGAGGCTGTTCGAGCTCGGCAAGAAGATCGAGATGTCTCCGGGCATCCCCGACTTCCTCGAGGCATCAAAGCACTACGTCACCCAGATCCCTGAGTTCGTCCACGAGGAGATCACCGTCGAGCACTACGTGGTGTCGACAGGCATCCTCCCGATGATCCAAGGGAGCTCCGTGGCACCGTTCGTCGACTACATCTGGGCCAACGACTTCATCGAGCGCCCGGCACCACCCGGCTATCAAGACACCCTCGCGATCGGCGAGTCGGGAGCTCCGATATCGCACCTCGGCTACACAATCGACAACACGTCGAAGACACGGGCGGTGTTCGAGATCAACAAGGGTGTCAACAAGACGCCCTCCATCGATGTGAATGCACTCATGTCCGAGGAACAGCGCCGTGTCCCCATCAAGAACATGATCTATATCGCAGACGGCCCAAGTGACGTGCCGGTGTTCTCGATCCTGAATGAACGGGGAGGCAAGACACTCGGGGTGTACACGACCACCCCGGTGAACAACTTCAGGCAGGTCCGCCAGCTCCAGTCGCAGGGACGAATCCAGGGTATGGCCGAAGCCGACTATCGGGAGGGCAGGGCAGCCCACCTGTGGCTGATCGATAGCATCGACCAGATCGCTCGAGAGATTTTGGACGCCCGACACAGAGCGTTCGCCGAAATCCCTCGAGCCCCCGGACATGCAGACTGACCACTCACACATCACCGTCGCGCCTGTGCAGCCGTACGCGGCACGAAAACGGTACGTTTGCCCCGGTTGCGAAGGCCCGGTCGAAGCTGGCGAGTTCCACGTGGTAGTCGTCCCGGACCTCGCTCCGAACCTTCGACGGCACTGGCATCGGGGCTGCTGGTTCAGAGAGTCGCGACGCGGAGCCTGAGGGCTTCCTCACACGTTCGACAGCCACCGAATCCGCACACCGTCCATCCCAAAACCGACCCCGACCACATCCACGCGTCGAGCCCCCACGTGTCGGGCGAGTGACCACACTTGTGACGCTTTGGCGTCGTCGAACGCGTCGACCGGATCTCTCGGCTCGGCGGGATCGACGACCAGGGACTTGACCTCTACGGCTACACGCACCTTGCGATCCTCGGCGAGGATGTCGATCTCGCCTCTCCCGACCCTCACATTGCGCGCGACAACCTTCAGCCCGTTGCGAATGAGGAACGAGGCGGCGATCGACTCCCCGAGCTCGCCGATCTCCCGTCTGGTCAGAGCCGGATACCCGGCTCCAGTTCTTCGATATTCACGTCCCGGAAGGTCAGCACGCGCACTCGTTGCAGGAACCTCGCCGGTCGGTACATGTCCCATACCCACGCATCCTCTATCTCGATTTCGAAATAGGTCGAGCCGTTGTCGTGACGTGTGCGTACATCGACGCCGTTGGCGAGATAGAAGCGACGCTCGGTCTCCACGACGAACTTGAACATCGGGAGCACGTCGCGGTACTCCTTGTAGATCTTCAGTTCGATCTCTGATTCGTACCGCTCAAGGTCTTCTTCGTGCATTCCATCCCTCTCAGGTGTGGGGATAGTACCAACGTACGGGTCGCCTGGCATCGGTTTCTATCACGAACCACCGACGAATCCGCCGAATCGGTTGAACGGCCAGTAGCGTAGGAAGGCCTTCCCCACGATCGAGTCTGCGGGAATCGGCCCGAAGACCCTGCTATCCGTGCTGTCGTCGCGATGATCCCCCATCACAAAGATGTAGCCTTCGGGTACTTCGACAGGACCAAGCGGCGGCATGCTCGTTCCGGGGTAGAGATACGACTCGTCGACCGGCACCCCATCGACCCACACCCTGTTGTCGTGGATCCCGATCGTCTGTCCACCGACCGCAACCACCCGCTTGATCAGATTCTCGTCTTCGGGCGACTGGATGCCGAGCGCCTCGAGGAGGTGCTGCTCGACGACGCCTCCGAGCGATGTGGACGCCGCTGCTGTGCTCCATGGTGGCTCGAAGACAACGATGTCGCCCGGTTCCGGGCCCTTCCGTGTGTAGGCGAGTTCGTTCACAATCACCCGGTCGCCGATGAGGAGTGTGTCCTCCATCGACCTTGACGGAATACGGAACGTCTGAATCAGGAAAGACTTGATCAGTACCGTGAGGACGAGCGCGATGACAACGAGCAGAGGGATCTCCGCCCACAGCGGGAGCTTGCGCCGCCAGGCCATGGCGAAAGCCTAGGCCGGACGGGAGGCTTCAGAGGCCACCGAATCGCTTGAGCGGCCAAATGCGCACGAACGCCCTGCCAACGATCGAATCGGCCGGTATGGGACCGAACACACGGCTGTCCTTGCTGTTATCCCGGTTGTCGCCCATGACAAACACGTGGCCGGCCGGAATGGTCACAGGACCGAAGTCGGGCATCACGCTGCCCGGATAGATGTACGGCTCGTCGATCGGCGTTCCGTCGATCAGGACCTGGTTGTTGCGAACCTCGAGCGTCTCGCCGCCGGTTGCGATCACGCGCTTGATGAGGTCCTCTATGTTCGGCGACTGAACTCCCAGGGCCTCGCCCACTGTCCGCACCGCTTTCTTGAGGAGGGACTCGTCTTCCTGCGTATCACCCCAAGGGGGGAGGAATACGACGATGTCACCGCGAGTGGGGCCTTTCGACACATATGCGAGCTTGTTGACCATGACGCGGTCGCCGATCAGGAGGGTCTTCTCCATCGACCCCGACGGGATGAAGAATGTCTGGACCAGGAACGTCTTGATGAGTACCGCGATGACGAGCGCGATGACGACCAGGAACGGAAGCTCTACCCAGAACGGGGTATGCTTCCTGGCTTTCTTCACCCTGGTCGTGGCCGGTGACGACAACGGCTATCGGCGTTCTTTGATACGGGCAGCCTTGCCGACCCTGTCTCTCTGGTAGTAGAGCTTCCCGCGCCGAACCTTGCCCCGGCGTACGACATCGATCTTCTGGATGATGGGAGCGTGTACAGGGAACACCCGCTCGACTCCGACACCGAAGCTGATCTTGCGAACGGTGAATGTGGCGGTGACACCCGATCCGTCACGGGCGATGACGACACCTTCGAATACCTGGACGCGTTCTCGGCCCGCTTCGACCACGCGCACGTGCACCTTCACAGTGTCACCGGCACGGAAGTCGGGGATGTCGTCGCGCAGATAGGCGCCTTCGAGTTGTTCGAGCATGTTCATCGAGACTCCTAGAACGGAAGAATGATCGCAGTAGAAGGTGAAGACCGCAAGATAGCACCCATCAGTCGTTTCTCGATTCCCAGAGGTCGGGACGCCGCTCCTTCGTTCTGAGTCTCCGTTGCTCCTCGCGCCATCGATCGATTCGTGCGTGGTCCCCGGAGAGCAGCACCTCCGGCACCCGCCATCCGTGATGATCGGCCGGACGCGTGTAATGGGGCTCTTCCAGTAGTCCATCACGAAACGACTCCGAAGCCGCCGACTGATCGTTCCCCAACACACCAGGGAGAAGTCTGGCAACCCCCTCGATGATGGCGAGGGCCGCGACCTCTCCGCCGGCGAGCACGAAATCGCCGAGCGAAACCTCCTCATCGATCAGATGCTCGGTGACCCGTTCATCAACCCCCTCGTACCGCCCGCACACGAGGACGAGGTGATCCAGCGATGCCCATCTGTCGAGCGTCTGCTGTGTCAGAGGACTACCGGTCGGCGAGAGAAGCACCCTGTGCATATCCGAATACGGCCCCAGCGCTTCTTCGAGGGGACCGACCATGAGAACCATGCCCGGGCCGCCACCAAATGGTGCATCGTCCACCTGCCGGTACATGCCCTTCCCGTACGTGCGCAAGTCGATCGTGTGCACATCGAGGCGGTCGCTATCAATAGCTCGACCAACGATGCTCACCGACAACGGGGCCTCAAAGAACTCCGGGAACAGGGTGATGATCGAAATGTCCAACGCGAAAGTCTCCGTACGGCGTGTCGTCAAGAGTATCCTCCGAACGTGGCTGACGAATATCCCCCCTACGCAGATCCGTGGGGTCTCCCTCAAGAGGACTCCCCTTCTCCCCCTCCGTCGAACCCTGTTTCGGAGCCGGAACAGACGCCCGAGGCCGTAGCCGAGCCGGCGAACGAACCGGAGTCGGTACCTGAAGCCGAACCCGAGACCGAGGCGACCGACGCCGAGCCCGCGCCGGCAGTCGAAGACGACATCGATGATGCGTCGGCGGATGAAGAGCCTGAAGAGTCAGTCGTCGGCGATGACACCGGAAAAGACGACCTCGCGGTCGATGAAGACGCCGGAGCCGCCCTGACGGAAGACGAGGGCACCGAGGAGCCGGCCGACGCGATCGAAGAAGAACTCGCTGCCGAAACCGCCCCGGAAGCCGAGGCGTCGGACGAAACCATCGAGGGCGACCAGCCGGAAGTAATGATCTCGCCCGCCCATATGGAGGCGAAAAACGTCCTCGACACGCTCGGCGCGGAGTTCGAAGACCTTCCGGAGGAACCCCCGGAGTGGATGGAGGAGTCCCCAGCAACGACACCACCACGTGTGTACGGCGAACTCACCGAACTGGACCGTCCGGCGGTGTTCGTTCCGGGAGCTTCTGCAGAGCCGTTTGGGGAAGAGACGAGTGAGGTTCAGGCCGGCGAAGACAACGCGCTGGACCAACCCGCCGATCTGGCCGACGAGGCGGCCCCGGCCGACCAGGTCGATGATGAGCAAGACCTCGACGAAGCCGTGGCATCCGCCCTCTCGGCAGTCGAACCCGATGATGACCTCCGGTTCGAGAGCGATCTCGGTCCGCTGGAAGAGACATCCACCGAAGAACCAATCTCCGAAGAAGTGCCTGTGGGTGAGTCCGACATCGACTCCGACCTCGCATCTGCCCTGTCGGCGGTCCAACCGGACGAGGAGTCATCGCTCTCGCCAGAGCTTCCTGGGGACCTTTCCACAGACGACGTGACCGACGACACGAACGACTTTGACTCCGATCTGGCGTCGCCACTGTCGGCGTTCGGATCAGACGATGGCGACGAGGACACCGATTTCACCGAGTTCGGGCCCCAGTCGGACGTCGACTTGCAGGAAGTCATCGCCTCAGCCATCTCCGCCGTCCACTCGACCGATGAAGACGCCGATACGGTCTCGGACGATGTGTGGGGTCTGGACGACACCGAGGGACCTCCGGACCACGCCGAGGAATGGTCCTTTGCCGAGACTGACATCGCCGAGACCGACGAGCCCTCGCCTGAACCGACCGACGAGCCCGCAGAGCCGGAGTCCGAGACCGTCGTCGAGAGCCCTTCCGTTGCGTGGGGATCCAACTGGAGCAGCGCCGCCCAAGGCTGGATACGCCATGATGGTGAGCGGTCGATCTGGCGTCCCATCGTCACGACTACTTCCGCCGTCGGAACGTGGGAAGTCGACACCTTCCTCGGAATCGTTGCAGGTGATTCGAGCATCACGGACTCGTTGGGCGCTGCGCGCAAGGCCGCCGTACAAGCAATGGTCGACGAGGCGCTGTCGCGCGGCGCTCATGCCGTCGTGGGTGTACGGATGTCTTTCCACGAGACGAGCCACGGTTCGGTGTGCAGTGCCATCGGCACTGCGGTTACGCTCAGGGATTCCCGGTAGTCAACCCGAAATCCCCGGAGACAGACTTGAACTGAAGGCTCACGCGCGGACGGTTCTCTGTGTCGACGTCCGATGGTTCCCGCGACTTGGGAAGCCTGATGCTCCCCGATCGAGTGCGGAGATCGACGTCCACACTCCGACCCTTCGGAACGACGATCGTCGCGTCGCCGGAAACGGTGTTGATCACGGCATCGCTTCCCTTGAACGATCTCACCGTGATATCGCCGGACACCGACCTCAGCCTCAGATTCCCCGAGGCGGCAGCGATCGACACGTCTCCCGAAGCCGTGTGCGCAGTCACCTCGCCTTCGGCTTCACCGATCCGCACGTCCCCCGAGGCAGTATTCACTGAAAGGTCCTCGTGGATGTGAGCGATTCTCACATCACCGGATGCCGAGTTCAGACGGCAGGCCCCGCCAAGTTCGTCGATCGTGATGTCGCCCGACGCCGTCTTGATCGAGGAATCGCCGAGGACCCGAGGCGCACGAACATCGCCCGATGCAAGTGACGCATCGAGTGAGTCCAACGAAACCTCGATCGACAGATCTGCAGACGCGAGGCCCGCGGTCAACGCGGTGCCTTCCGGCGTTCTGATCGTCACATCGACCGATCGCCGCACAAGGCGATCGTCCTGTCGGACCACCACGGTATCCCCGCTCTGCTCGACAATCACCGAGTCGGCTCCGCGACCGGCAAGGTCGACCGTCAAGGTCCCTCGCTCGGCCGACAAGACTCGGACGTTCCCAGAAGCGAGTCTCACGTGCACTCTGGGGCGGTCCCCCACTTCGAATGACCGACTGCTCATAGCTCCACCGTCCCTGACACACGCTTGCCTCCGCGCCGCACCGAAGCCTTCGAGGAGAGCGTTTTGACGACCCACGAGTTCACGGAGTCACCCGTCCCGGCAGCGGCGCCTTCGATCAGTTCTTTGACGTTTTCGGGGAGACGAAGCGTCAGACGGGCCTCGTACGATCCGGTGGCATCGCCTCCTGCTTCGACCGGCTTCACCTGAAGCTCTGGTTCCCCGTCACTCATCACAACATCGACCTCGTAGTCCGGCACCTGAGCCGACACTTCGACGGCTGCCTGCTGTGCAAGATCGATCACGATCTGTCGGACCGTCGGCTCGAGGATGGCGAGAATCTCCCTGCCTGCCGACTCGACCGCAGGATCCGACCCACCAAATGCGAGCTGGCGTCCGACGGCCTCTTCCAGTTTTGAGAATGCGCTGTAGGTATTCATGACATCATTATGATGTCACATAGACGTCATGTTGTCAACCTCATAGAGGGTGGACCGTCGGACCGGGATCTTGCCCGCGTGCCGAATGATGTGTTCCAGTGTGCCCACCGATACCTCTTGGCCGTGCGATGCTCCTGCCGAGCGTGTGATGATCTCCCCCATCAACGTGCCACCGAGATCGTTGCATCCTGCGTTCAGGAGCCGCGCTGCTCCATCCTCACCGAGCTTCACCCACGAGGCCTGGATATTCGAGATGAGTCCATCGAACGCGATCCTCGCAATCGAGTGCATGAGGACGACCTCGTCCCAGGTCGGGCCGGGCCGAGCGTCACCTGTGAGATAGATCGGAGCCCCCATGTGTACGAACGGCAACGGAACGAACTCCGTAAACCCGCCTGTTTCCTTCTGAATGTCTCGGATGACCTCCAGGTGCGCTGCCCATGCGTCCGCCTGATCGATGTGTCCGAACATGATCGTCGCGGTGGAACGCAGCCCCAGGCGATGCGCCGTCAACATCACCTCGGCCCACTCGGCCGTCGTGATCTTGTCGGGACACAAGTAGCGACGAACACCGTCGTCGAGGATCTCGGCGGCCGTTCCCGGAAGTGTCCCGAGGCCGGCGTCCCTGAGCCGCTCCAGATACGGTCCGATCGGCATGCCCAGCGTTGCTGCGCCTTGCCAGACTTCCAGCGGTGTGAACCCGTGAATGTGCAGGCCGGGTGCAGCGGCCTTGATCGCCTCCACCAGCTCGACGTAGAAATCGCCTGTGAACCCCGGGTGGATGCCTCCTTGCAGGCATACCTCCGTCGCTCCCCTCCCTCGTGCCTCTGCGGCGAGATGCACCACATCGTCGATACTCATCAGGTAGGGATCGCCCCGAAGGTTGAGGCTCTTCGGTCCTTTCGAGAACGCGCAGAACCGACACTTGTACGTGCACAGGTTCGTGTAGTTGATGTTTCGGTTGACAACGTAGGTGACGGTGTCCCCCACAGCCGCATCCCGGAGCCGGTCTGCCGTCCACGCGATGGCTTCGACATCGGCTCCACGCGCGTGAAACAGGCTCACCAGTTCTGCTCGGGACGGCCGCCTTCCTGAAAGAGACCGGTACAGAATCGAGGCCATGTCAACGCTCGCGAATTCGAGTGGATCGTCGCTCGGTGGAGCACCGGTCCACCGTCCATCGGTCCACTCCGCCGAAAGACGCCCACTACCTACGGGAATCGGCACGTCCCGGCCAGGGGCCCATGGGGTGGCCGTTCGAAGCGCACCTGCCGCGTCCACCGAGCGAAGGTAGGCGGTCCACAGAGGTCTCGGGAGATTCCATCGGAGTTCGTCTACGGGCACGTGGAGCGGAATGCCTGCGCGTTCGACGAGCCGTCCGCCGAGCGCATCCCTGAGCTCACCGATCTCTTCGTCGGACCACTCCTCGAGGATCAGGTCGCCGGCCCCCTCCCCGACTGCGGTCAAGGCTTCACCGACGGATTCCACTCGTACCGAAACAACCGCTCCGATGCCGGGCAGGCTCGCGATGGTCGAGGCTCCAACCACGTCGTCCGTTCGCAGATAGGCCGCCCCGCTCCGGGACAGGGCATCGATGATGTCCTCACGCGCACCCTCGTGGACAACGACCACCCGCCATCCAGGAGTGTCGGCCGGCACGTCGGACGGTGACACAACCCAGGCAAGAGGCTCACCCTCGCCAACACCGATCGAAACGGCGAGGGCACCATCTTCTATGGCTGCAGCAACGTCGTCGCTGCTCGCAGCGGGGATCTCGCGAACAGACCGATCCATGCGACAGAACGTGATCACGCCGCCACCAGCCCTGTGACATCGACCCTCGTTTCGAGCCGGGACAGGAGCCATCCGTCGATCCACTCGGGCTCGATGAACTCCGGGTAGACGGGCATGCGTGCGCGGAGTCGGAATCCAGCTGCGTTGGTCCTGGCTGCGAGATCGTCGAGGTGGGGCCATGGTCGTTCTGGATTCACCCAATCGATCGTGATCGGCGACACACCACCCCAGTCGTTCACTCCGGCATCGAGGTACCTTTCGAAGTCCTCGGTCAGGTTCGGTGGCACCTGGATGTTCATTCCCGGGCCGAACAGCCACCGGGCCAGCGCCGTGACGATTGCCACATGCTCTCTCGAAGGTTCGTTCCGAGATCTCATCGGCGTGTCTGCCTTCGCCCGGAAGTTCTGGATGATGATCTCTTGGAGGTGACCGTACCGGCGGTTGATCGAAGCGAGTGTGACGAGGCTGTCGATGATCTCGGTTGCCGTCTCACCGATACCGACGAGCACTCCTGATGTGAACGCCACCCGGGCACGCCCGGCTGCCTCGATCGTCGCGATTCTCACCGCCGGCTCCTTGTCCGGACTCCCGTAGTGAGGCATCCCCCTCTCCGTGAGGCGATCCGACGAGTTCTCGAGCATGAGCCCCATCGACACGTTGGCCGGTCTGAGCAAGGTCAAGTCGTCCGCGGTCATCACCCCTGGATTTGCATGCGGGAACAGCGAGGTTCCAGCGAGGATCGCATCGGATGCCATCCGCACATACTCGATCGTCGAAAGGCACCCGACTGAATCGAGGAAATCCCTCGCGGACGGCCACCTGTCCTCGGGTTTGTCTCCGAGTGTCAACAGTGCCTCGGTGCAACCGGCTCGCTCACCTGCCGTGGCGACCTGTACGACATCGTCGAGGCTCATGTACTCACCTCCAGCCGCAGGGGGTTTCGCGAACGTGCAGTAGGTGCACCGATCGCGACAGAGCGTGGTGAGGGGGATGAACACCTTGCGGCTGTAGGTGACGGTTCTGCCCTTGCCTTCGTCGCGCAGACGGCCGGCCTCGGCGAACAGCGGCCCGGTCGGCCGTCGCCCTTCCAGATAGTCGAGGGCAAGGACAGGATCGAAGGAAGGGTGCGGCATGAAGCACCAACGCTATCACGCAGTGTGCGTCATGCCACCGGGTAACATTGCCACATCGATCAACCTTCCCGAGGAGGAACCCCATGAAGATCGCCATCAACGGTTTCGGCCGGATCGGGAGAGCCGTCTACAGGATCGTCGCGGCACGCCCCGACACGTCAATCGAGATCGTCGCAGTCAATGACCTCACGGACGACGCGACCCTCGCCCATCTTCTGAAGTACGACACGAACATGGGCCGCTTCGACGGCACCATCACCTTGGAGAAAGGCCTCATGCATGCCGGCGGACACTCCGTGCGGATGCTCGAGGAGCGTGACCCGTCGAGACTGCCGTGGACAGAACTCGGTGTCGACGTGGTGGTCGAGTCGACCGGCGTCTTCCGAACCAGAGAGAAGCTCGGCATGCACGTCGAGGCCGGCGCCAAGCGGGTTGTCCTGACTGCGCCGGCCAAAGACCCCATGGACGCCACCATCGTTCTTGGCGTCAATGACGGCACTCTGAAACCGACCGACGTGTTCATCTCAAACGCGTCCTGCACCACGAACTGCCTCGCGCCCGTGGCCAAGGTTCTCAACGACTCGTTCGGCATCGAACGGGGCCTGATGACGACCATCCACGCGTACACAAACGATCAGCGGCTCCTGGACATGCCCCATTCCGACCTGCGTCGCGCTCGGGCAGCGGCAGCGAACATCACCCCGACCACGACCGGCGCCGCCAAGGCGATCGGTCTCGTGATCCCCGAACTCGCAGGCAAGATGGATGGCATGGCGATGCGGGTGCCAGTTCCAGACGGCTCGCTCGTCGACCTGGCCGTGATCCTCGGACGCGACGTCACCGCCGACGAGATCAACGCTGCAATGAAGGCGGCCGCCGAAGGTCCTCTCGCCGGCATCCTCGAGTACAACGAGGATCCGATCGTGTCGAGTGACATCGTCGGCAACCCATACTCGAGTATCTTCGATTCGGCTCTCACGAACGTCATCGACGGCAAACTCGTGAAGGTCGTCTCGTGGTACGACAACGAGTGGGGATACTCGAGCCGAGTGGTCGACCTGCTCGAACGCATGGGGGCTCAACGCTGAGCCGCCGTTGTCTCATCGTTCTCGTCGCGTGGGCAATCGCCGGATGCTCGGCGTTGCCCACCGGCGGTTCGACGACGACACAGGAATCGACCACCGCGACGACCCGGCCAACGACGACGAGCACGGCTACTTCGCCATGCGGAGGTGAGTTCTCCGAAGATGGGGAACTGCTCTCCGCGTCGACGACCGGGGACGCGCGCCGTATCAGCACACTCCGAACCGAGCAGGACAACGGATGTGAGGAATTCGTCATCGGACTCACGACAGACTCGGGTGCGCCGGCAACCTCCGTCGGCAATCTGAATGTCGAGTTCAAACGAGACCTCGGTGTCGTCAGAATCTCGTTCCCCACCATCACAGAGACCAGCATCACGGATGTGCTCCTCGAGTCGCCGTTCATCGATCGCGCGTACGTCGTGAGAGGTGACGACGGCTCCCTGTTCGTAGACGCGCTTCTCTCGGCTCCGGCTGTGGCGAGAGCGGAGATCGTCCAGTCCCCGGCCAGGGTCGTCATCGTGTTGGAGTCCGGCGGACCCGCGCTTTCACAGCCGGCCGTGACCGGAGAGAGTGTGGTCGTGCTGAGCCCGAGGGCAGGAGATATCACCTACCCGATCCAGGTGGCCGGCTATGTTCGATCGACCGTGAGGACGATCCCGGTGGACCTCCTCGAAGAAGACCAGGTCATCGACCAGCAGCGTGCCACAGTCGCCGATGGTGGCGACACCTGGGGAACGTTCGGCGCAACGATCGAGTCCGGACCGAGCGGAGATCTGCGCGTCGCCGTCGGCCAGGACGTGTCGATCGATATCACCGTCAGATGAACAGCCCCGGGATGGGTTTCACACGCACGATGCCGGCGTTCACATCGACGTCGGGCACGAGTTCTCGCACGAACGGGACCTCGACGATTCCAGCGGCCGTGTCGACGACCAGCCTGTCCTGTGACCCAAGGATGACGTCGACGATCGTGCCCAGATGACCGCCTTCGAGATCCTCAACCTCGAGTCCTTGCAGCTGGTCGGGCCAGAACTCACCCTCTTCGAGCGCGCGCCGGTCGGCGTCGTCGATCGAGAGCACGGCACCGTGTAAGGATTCGGCGCCATTCCTGTCATCGACTCCCTCGAAAGAAACCAGCAGTCCAGGATCATGGGCCCGGGATGCACGGATCACGAGAGGTGATCCGTTCGGCGCCAGCACGACCGAACCCGGAGCGAACCGCTCCGGGTTGTCCGTATCGAGGGCGACCAACACTTCCCCACGAATCCCGTGGGCTCTGATGACCCGACCGACGATCAATCGATGAACTCGACTCCGGCGTGGAGACCTTCCTCGTCGCCGGCGGCCTTGGCAAGGGCGCGAACTGCACGAGCGACACGACCGCGTCGGCCGATAACGCGGCCCATGTCCGCCTTCACCGTGCGAACCTCGATGACGACGTCTTCGGGACCTTCCTCGACGAGGGTCACATCGACCTCGTCAGGGTGATCCACGATCTGCGAAACGACATAGCTGACGACCTTCTCGACGATGGCACCCCTACTCACTCGTCGCCTCCGACCGTATGGATCTCACCCTTGGCTACCTTGAAAGCCGACCATGCGCCGGACTTCTCCAACAGCCGCTTCACCGTGTCGGTCGGCTGCGCACCATTCTTCAACCAGGCGAGTGCCTTGTCATTGTCGATCTCGATCAGTGAAGGTTCCTGACGAGGATCGTACCTGCCGATGATCTCGATGAAGCGTCCGTCACGGGGCGACCGCACATCGGCCGCAACGACCCGGTAGGTCGGCTGCTTCTTCTTTCCCATCCGCATCAGGCGGAGCTTCACCGCCATGTCGTCACCTCAACTTCCTCAAGCCTGGGATGCCTCTGCCCTGGGCCATCATCTTCATCATCTTCTGTGATTCACTGAACTGCTTGAGCAGTCCGTTCACTTCCTGCGCCGTCGTACCGGAACCGGCAGCGATTCTTCGCTTGCGGCTCCCGTCGATCAGTTTGGGCCTCCGGCGCTCCTCAGGCGTCATCGAACGGATGATCGCTTCCACCCTGTTCAGGTCGCGTTCCGAGATCTGAACGTTGCGGAGCATCGAACCGGCGCCCGGCAGCATAGCAACCAGTTGGTCGAGACCCCCCATTCCTCGAAGCTGTTTGAACTGCTGGAGGAAGTCATCGAACGTGAACGAGGCCTTCCGCATCTTGTCGACCATTGCCTCGGCCTCTGCAACATCCCATGCGTTCTCCGCCTTCTCGATGAGGGTGAGGACATCACCCATGCCGAGAATCCTCGAGGCCATCCGGTCCGGATGGAACGGCTCGAAATCCTCGGGTTTCTCCCCCACACCGGCAAACTTGATCGGACAACCCGTCACCTCGCGCACGGAGATCGCCGCCCCACCTCGAGCATCGCCATCGAGTTTGGACAACACGATGCCTGTCAGATCGACACGATCGAGGAAGCCCTTGGCCACACTCACGGCATCCTGTCCAGTCATGGCGTCGACCACGAGCAGTACTTCGTCGGGTTGTACGGCCTTCTCGATATCTGCCAGTTCGCGCATCAGCTCCTTGTCGATCTGAAGCCGACCGGCGGAGTCGATGATCACGACGTCGTTGCCGTCGGTACGCGCCTGTTGCATCGCCGACTTCAGCAACTTCGAAAGCTTCTTCTCACTGACAACCGGCACGCCAACCCGTTCGCCGAGTGTCATGAGCTGATCGATCGCTCCCGGCCGTCGGAGGTCTGCCGCGACGAGCAGCGGCCGCCTGCCCCTCTGCTTCAGGAGTCGCGCGAGTTTCGCCGCCGACGTCGTCTTCCCTGATCCCTGGAGTCCGACCATGAGGATCGTCATCGGCGAGGCGGACGTCAGCTTCGCGGTTTCGCCGCCGAGCGTCGTGATCAGCTCCTCGTGAACGATCTTGATGACCTGCTGCCCCGGTGTGAGGCTCTTGGTGATCTCCGCACCGACGGCCCGTTCGCGGACTCTTGCGAGGAAGGCCTTGACCACAGAGACGTTGACGTCGGCCTCGAGCAGAGCGAGTCGAATCTCACGCAACGTCGCGTCGACGTCGGCCTCGTTCAGGCGACCTTTGCCACGCAACCGCGTGAACACACCATTCAGACGATCGGAGAGGGATTCGAACACGGCAGACAGTGTACCGGGGACGAGCAGACAGCAGACAGCACACAGACAGCCGTTGATCCATTCGGCGGAAGGGTTCCCAGCCACCAGCATCCAGCCGAAACGCAGCCATTCGGAGCTTGAGACGGTGCGGAGGGGCCTTCGGAACCTACTACCCAGAACCCACGGCGGGTCTGCCCAGCGAGTCCTACGCGAACAACGACAGGATCAGGCGCCAGACAACGAGACCGGCGCCGGTGACAACGGCCATGACAACCACGAAGATGGGCGGAACGTCGATGCCGAGGACGAGGCCCCGGACAACCGCTCCAAGCGGCGCTGCGGCGACCCAGGCGAGCGCCACGCGCCACACCTTCCCCGCCATCGAGATGGTCGATGGGTCGAATACCCCAAACCACGGGGCCACGAACGCCCACGCCGCGAGGAAGGCGGCGACGGTGATCAGCAACCGCGACACCTGACCGAGCGTTTCGTGCGTTGCGAATCCGACGATTGTCAAGACGACGATGACCAAGACGTCACCGATGATCGCTGCAGTTCTCATGGAGCGAGCGTAGCGCCAGCACGAGTAGCCTACGAGGCGGCGAAAGGAGCCCTGTGAGTCTCACCATCGTCGAACACCCGCTCACTCAGCACTACCTCACCGTCCTCCGGGACCGAAGCACCTCAACCGAGCAGTTCAGGGAAACCACCCGCCGTCTCGCGTATACCTTGCTGCTGGAAGCGACGTCGGATATCCCGGTCCGGCAGATCCCAGTGGAGACGCCCCTGGAGCAGACGGTTGGAGCACGGTTGGATCGCTCGATCGTCGCAGTTGCGGTCCTTCGCGCCGGCCTCGGACTTCTTCAAGCGGTGCTGGACCTGATGCCCGGCGTGAAGGTCGGATATGCGGGCGTCCAGCGGGACGAGGAAACGGCTGAGCCGCAGGAGTACTACACGAAGTTCCCGGACCTCACCAACACAAAGGTGCTGATCCTCGAACCGATGCTGGCAACCGGAGGGTCACTCTCGTGGGCGGTCGACAAAGTCAAAGAGAAAGGTGCCAGGGACATCACAGCATTGTGCGTCGTGACGGCCCCGGCGGGAGTCGAACGCATGGAACGGGATCACTCGGACGCTCGTATCGTTGCTGCATCCCTGGATCGTGACCTCAGCGCGAACTACTTCATCCAGCCCGGGCTCGGGGACATGGGTGACCGGCTCTTCGGGACGTTGTGATGTCAGCGTTCCAGGACGACGTCAGGGCTGCGATCGCACGCCTCGAACCCGGAGAGGTCGTCACCTACGGAGAGATCGCCGCACAGGCGGGCCATCCCGGCGCGGCGCGGGCGGTCGGCAACATCCTTCGCAACTCGTCGGGCATCCCCTGGTGGCGAGTGGTCGCCTCCTCAGGACGGCTCGTGCCCGGCTGTGAGGTCGAGCAGACACAGCGCCTCCTGGAGGAGGGTGTGAACGTCATCGACGGGAGGGTGAAGCAATGAACACCGTGGCGCTCATCCAGAAGAAGAGGGACGGCGGCACGCTGACCACAGAAGAGATTCACTGGCTGATCGCGGCGTACACCGCGGGCACCGTCGAGCCCTATCAGATGTCGTCGCTCGCCATGGCCATCTTCTTCAGAGGCATGGCCCCGGATGAGCTCTCCGCATGGACCGATGCGATGCTGCACTCGGGCGACGTTCTCCGCCTCGATCGGGGACCGAAGATAGACAAGCACTCGACCGGCGGTGTCGGTGACAAGGTCTCGATTCCCCTCGCGCCCATGGTCGCGGCTGCCGGGGTACGTATACCGATGATGAGTGGACGTGGCCTCGGACACACCGGCGGCACATTGGACAAGCTCGAGTCGATTCCAGGGTTGACGACGCAGTTCGACGCCAGCGAGTTCACGAAGCTCTTCGACGAGCACGGTCTCGTCCTCGCGGGCCAATCCGATCGGCTCGTACCTGCCGACAAGAAGCTGTACGGGTTGAGAGACGCAAGCGGCACCGTCGAATCGATCCCTCTCATCGCCTCTTCGATCATGTCGAAGAAGCTCGCCGAGGACCTCGACGGTCTCGTCCTCGACGTCAAGGTCGGCGATGGCGCGTTCATGGAACGAATCGAGGATGCCCGAACACTCGCCACCACGATGGTCGGGCTTGGCCGCTCACACAACGTGCCCGTGGTGGCGCTGCTCACCGCCATGAACCAGCCCCTCGGACGGGAGGTTGGCAACGCATCCGAGATTGCCGAATCGATCGCGGTGCTGCGCGGTGAAGGACCGGATGACCTCACCGACACAACCCTGCGTCTCGGCGTCGAGATGTTGCTCCTCGCAGGCATCACCGACGATCCGAACGATGCCCGGTCGATCCTCCAGCGCACCGTCACCGACGGCAGCGCCCTCGAGAAGTTTGCCGAAGTGATCGAGGCACAGCACGGGGATCCGAACGTCGTCGAATCCCCCGATCTCCTCCCCCATGCCTCGAATCGGACTTTCATTCCGGCACCCATGGATGGCATTGTGACCGTCTGTCGCGCGCGCACCGTCGGGATCGCCGCGATGCGACTCGGAGCCGGCCGTGAACGCCAGAAGGACACGATCGACCCTGCAGTCGGTATCACCGTCCTCGCGAAAGCGGGCGATCCCGTGGCGGCGGGGCAGCCGCTGGCCGAAATCGCCTGGAACGACCGGGATCGGCTCGAAGGTGCAACATCCGTGCTCGAGAACGCGTGGGAGATCGGCGATGCCGCCCCCACCGCGACTCCCAGCGTCCTGGAGGTGATCCGGTGACATACGAGCGTATCGAGGCGGCGGCGGCGATCATCGCCGACAGGACCGGGCGACCCCACCACCCCTTGGCCGTGATCCTCGGTTCAGGGCTCGGCGACTACGCCGCCTCCCTTCCCGGAGCCATCGAGATCCCCTACCGCGACATCCCCGGATGGCCGGTCCCGACAGTGGAGGGACACCACGGCGCCGTGTACTCGGTCGAAGGACCGCTCCTGGTCCTGTCCGGCCGCGCGCACCTCTACGAGGGTTGGGACCTGTCGGACGTCGTGTTCGGGGTACGCGTCGCGATCGCCGCGGGCGCACGCACCGTCGTGCTGACGAACGCGGCGGGAGGGGTGACAGCGGGTCTCCATCCCGGTGACCTCGTGCTCATTTCCGATCACCTCAACCTGACCGGCCGCAACCCGCTCGCCGGGCCCAACGATCCGCGTCTTGGACCGCGCTTTCCCGACCTCACCGATCTGTACGCCAGAGAGCTTCGTGATAGGACTCGTGCGGTCGCCGCGGAGATCGGCATCACGCTCGGCCAGGGTGTCTACGCATGGTTCCTCGGACCTTCATACGAGACTCCGGCGGAGGTTCGCATGGCAGGTGTTCTCGGGGCGGACCTCGTGGGAATGTCGACCGTGCCGGAAGCGATCGCGGCTCGGCACATGGGGGCCGACGTACTCGGCATTTCACTCGTCACCAACCTCGCCGCCGGGATCTCCCCCACACCGCTGAGTCACGAAGAGGTTCAGGAAACTGCCGCGGCCGCCAAGGACCGCTTCACGCGGTTGTTGGACAGGCTGCTGCCCGTCCTCGCCGGCGCCCCTGGGTCCGTCCGGTGACGCCGCCGGCCGGGGCGCTAGCATTCGCGAACACGAGTCAGAGAGGAGTGCACGTCCGATGAACGTCGTGGTCTGCGCGAAACAGATTCCAGACCCAGCGGCTCCCTACCAGTTGGACCCCGAAACCCACTTCCTAGAACGGCCGACCGACCAGATCCTCGACGATACGGACCGCTACGGCGTCGAGATGGGCCTTCAGGTGGCCGAACAGACGGGTGGAACGGTGACGCTGGTGTCGATGGGACCCGCCGGAAACCTCCAAGGCATCAGGCAGGCGCTCGCCATGGGTGCCTCCAAGGCAATCGTCATCGAGGATGCGGCTCTTCGCGGCGCCGACTCGTGGACAACCGCTCAGGTGCTCGCGGCTGCAATTGCTCGTGAGGAGTTCGATGTGGTCATCGCCGGAACCGAGTCCACCGACGGATCAGCCGGCGTGCTTCCCCAGCAGCTCGCGGA
>Ga0315542_1000820_pt1 | contig 19711 bp, 12 predicted proteins | sample SalMarSW160120MG_FD_202541 | JGI IMG/M metagenome (GOLD analysis project Ga0315542, IMG submission 202541) | Salt marsh sediment microbial communities from the Plum Island Ecosystem LTER, Massachusetts, United States - Salt Marsh Sediment SW1601-20 ... | reverse complement strand
TGAAGCGCAAAACGCCACAATAAGCCAACTCAAGATGTTCCTCACCAGGATGGGTGTAAATTCCAAATTCATTATGACAGGCGATACAACACAGATAGACCTTCCGAAGAAAAATGAATCGGGATTGCTGCAGGCTATAAGGATACTTGGCGGGATAGAAAGTATATCAATTATAAGATTTGATGAACGCGATATTGTAAGACACAGACTTGTCAGGAGTATCGTTAAAGCTTATGAAACCGAAGAAAATGTGAAAATAACAACCAATGGATCAACCTCTATGTGACTCTGTGGCTTCTCTGTGCAGCTCTCCCGAGAAACCAGGACAAGTTGTGTAAATTTTTTGTTACACAAAGATGCACGGAGGTTTTCCATAATAACTTTTATAAAACAATATGAGTAAGACAATTTTAAGTTCAGAATTCAGATTTCCCAAACAGAAAAGCATTTACAAGGGGAAAGTAAGGGATGTATATAATATTGATGATAAGTACCTGCTGATGATAGTTTCAGACAGGATTTCGGCATTTGATGTTGTTTTGCCAAAAGGTATTCCGTATAAAGGACAGGTGTTGAACCAGATAGCTGCCAAGTTTCTTGATGCAACAAATGATATAGTTCCGAACTGGAAAATTGCCACTCCTGACCCTACTGTTACATTTGGTCATAAATGCGAACCATATCCTGTCGAAATGATTGTAAGAGCGTATCTTACAGGCAGTTCATGGAGAACTTATAAGACCGGGGCAAGGGAGATCTGCGGAATTCCGCTTCCTGAGGGCATGAAAGAACATCAACGCTTCCCCGAGCCCATAATTACACCTACAACCAAGGCTGAACAGGGACGTCATGATGAAGATATTTCACGTGAAGAAATAATCAAAAGCGGACTGATACCTGCCGATGAATATAAGCTGATTGAAAAATATACCATGGAAGTGTTCTTTAAAGGTTCACAGATTGCTGCCGAACATGGTCTGATTCTTGTTGATACCAAGTATGAATTCGGGAAAAAGGATGGCATTATTTACCTGATTGATGAGATCAATACACCGGACTCTTCACGTTATTTTTATGCTGACGGATACCAGGAAAGGTTTGACAGGGGCCTTCCCCAGAAGCAGCTTTCGAAAGAATTTGTGAGAGAATGGCTGATGGCTAACGGATTCCAGGGCAGAGAAGGACAGAGAGTGCCTGAAATGACTGAAGAATTTGTTAATGAAGTATCGGAACGATATATCGAACTGTATGAAAATATTACCGTGGAAAAATTTGTCAGGGCAGACATTTCAAATGTGCCTGAAAGGATTGAGTCCAACTGCATGAAATTCCTGTCTACACTGTAACTGATACTATGATGAATATTAAATCTTCCATAAGAACTTTTTTGACTTTTATTATCCTGTTAGCCGTAATCAGAAACGCCTCAGCTCAGGTTACCGTTGAGAGATCAAAAGACAAGGTTATTATTTCAGGTACACCATATTATATACATATCGTAAAAAAGGGAGAAACAGCTTATTCTATCTCCAGGGCTTACGGGATAACTGTAGATCAGCTCACAATGGAGAATCCACCGGCAGTTTTTGGTGTGAAGGAAGGGCAAGCTTTAAGGATACCTGTGGTTGAAGTGCAGGAAGTTAAGCCGAACCAGGTAAATCCACCGCCACAACCTAAAGATGAAAATAAATTCATTTACCACAAGCTACAGCCTGGAGAGACAATTTATTCACTTTCAAAAATATTTGGAGTATCCGAGAATGAAATTATTACAGCTAACCCCGGCATCGACATTAATAAATTATCGGTGGGTGCCGAAATTGCCATTCCCCGAAGAGAGTTTATGACTGAAAGGCAGGAATTTGCCGTACAGGAGAATAATTACATTTTTCATAAGGTGGAAAAGGGTGAATCAATGAGTTCAATTGCTGATGCATACGGTCTTACACTCAGGGAGCTGAGAAGAGAAAACAGGAATATCAGGTTTCCACAGGTAGGAGATTACATAAGGATCCCTGTTGCTAAGCTTCCCGAGGCAGCAGTCACTGAACCTGAAGCTGTTGATACTGTTAATGTTATCTCTGAAGAGCCGGTCATGTATAGCAGGCCTTCAGGATATACGCCGGTGACCAATCTGCAAGGATCTCTTGATGTGGCTGTTCTTCTGCCTTTTTATCTCAGAGAGAATGCTGACAGAATACAAATTGATTCGTCTAAAATAGTTAAAGGCAGGAAGATATACAAACCGGTCAGCCGGCCTGAGGAATGGATATACCAGAGGAGTATCGGCTTCCTGGAGATGTATGAGGGAATTCTGCTTGCTGCAGATACCCTTCGTTCCCTTGGACTGGATATCAACCTTCATGTCTATGATATTAAGGGAGATACAACAGAAATGACCAGGCTCATCAGGCAAGGTGTATTATCAGATATGGATCTCATTATAGGACCTGTCTATTCATCCAATATGGCCATTGTATCAGCATATGCGCGGGAACGAGGTATCCCGGTAGTATCTCCGGTGAGACTTATGAGCAATTCATCCCTTTCCGGAAACTCCGATCTCTTTATTGCCATACCCACTCTGGAGGTTGCCCAGAATACTATAGCTAAAAAAGTAAGCGAATATTACGATAAAAACTTTGTATTCATTTATTCGGATACCGCAGGTACAGATCAGGGTGTCATAAATTTTAAAGAAAAGATATTTAACGAATTGAGCAACAGGCTTCCATATGAAGAGATCAAGTTCAAGGAATTCCTTTTTTACAGCAGGTCTGCTTTTAACAATGATTCAATTAACAGGCTGTCGCACGCCCTTTCCGATAAAACTGACAATATTCTGGTTATAGCTTCTGAAGAAGATCCTGTCATAAGCGAGACACTTCAGGATATACATGCTCTTTCAAAGAAATATAATATGAAGGTTTTTGGATATCCCGCAGTGCGCGGCCTGGAAAATCTTGATCCTAAATACTTTTTTGATCTCGGGCTGGTAGTCTATTCTCCTTACTGGATCGATTATTCCAGGAAAGATATTAAAGAGTTTAATTCTGATTTCAGGCATAAATTTCTGTCAGAACCCTCTGAAATGAGCTATGCCTGGCTTGGATATGATATAACTTACTATTTTTTGAGCGGACTGGCAATTCATGGGAAGGAGTTCATAATTCATCCTGAGATTCATAATCCGGATCTGCTGGAGACCGAATTTGATTTCAGGAGAAAGAGCATAGATGACGGCTTTGAGAATCAAAAACTTTACCCCGTCTGGTTTACCAATGATTATGAAGTAAGACTGGTTCCAGATGATGCTATAACTCCTTTTCAGTGATATTTTTTAAGCTTTAAAATGGGTTGTGATGAGGTTTTATGTTAATAAAAATTAACAAACGGGAATATTTCTTCATGTACTATTGTCTATAATTTGAATTCTGATGAAAGAATCGTACAGGCAGAGCGACGATAATGAGCTTGTCAGGGCATCCATAGAAGGAAACAAACTCGCTTTTGAAGAGATCGTTAACCGTTACCAGAAAATGGTGGCCCGTACGGTTAAAGGAATGCTTGGAGATTCTGTTTTTGCAGAAGATATCGGACAGGAAGTATTTATAAAACTATATTATTCGTTGTCCGATTTCAGGGGAGAGGCGAAATTGTCGACATACATTCAGAAGATAGCAGTAAACCTTACCCTGAATGAAATAAAAAGAAGAAAAAGGTTCTTTACAATGTTCTCCCAGAAGGGGAATAATGAGATGTACGAAATTGAAGTTGCCGATTTTGATACTGAAGAAAAAAGAGAGGCGTCTGAAATTGTAAATAAAGCCTTAATGAGATTAGAACCAAAGTTTCGTATGGTTGTAGCAATGAGGATGTTGCAGGGCTATTCCACCAAAGAAACTTCAGAAATTCTTGATCTCCCTCTTGGAACGGTGCTGTCAAGGCTTTCAAGAGCACAGGAACAGTTAAAAGAAATATTGGAAAAACTATAATAAATGAAAAGCACAGAAATTAAAAATCTTATTATAGGATCCGCGAATCCAGGTCAGGATACAATGGAGACAACCAGGATGCTTGAAGAGGCGGGAGTTACCTATAGGTTCAGCAAAGGATTTACAAAGAAAGTAAGTGATAAAATATTTTCTGCAGAATTTGCTATAAATCGCGAAATAGATTTTGTCAGAAGCATGAACATTGTTTTCTCCCGTATTGCTCTTACTGGTATCGCAGCAATAGTCATTTTACTCATCTCGATCTTCCTTTCAGAAGGTTCTCTCTCAATGAATTCTATTCTTGGACTGGGGGATATCCATGATGAGTCTATTATCTGCCTGCTAACAGGCAATTAATTCTTTATTGACACATGAAAGCAAAACCAATAATACTTGTAATAATAACCCTCCTGATAGGATTTGTTCTTGGAATGCTCACATCTGCACAGATCAGGTTCAACAAACTCAAGCCTGTGAGACTCTATTTTTCTGAAGATCGCTTCAGGGAAGGGCTCTACAAGACCATAGAACCTGATGAGAAGCAGAAAGCTGAAATTGAAAAAATTCTTGATAAATATGCCACTCTGAACAGCGAGCTTCAGGCTAATCTCAGAAAGGGACTTGATTCAAATATGAAGGAGCTCAGAAAAGAGCTTGACTCCAAATTAACAAAAGAACAGCTTGCAAGACTTAAGGCAATGGATGAACAGCGGCAGGAGATGATACGGCAAAGCTGGAGAAACCACAGGAATGATACTGCTGATGCCAGAAACTTCAGACGAGGCGACCATGGAGGAAGACCATTTCCTGAAAGCCGGCAGATGCCTCCTCCGGGCAGACCACCTTACGATTCCTCAGAGGTAGTACAAAGGTTACCCGATAATAAATAATAGATAATCAAGCATTATAGGCAGGTCTTCATCACTGACGCCATGTGATATAAGTAAAGCATGGTCTTCTGCAAAGACAGCCATGAACTTTTCAAGAGTTATTTCACCACTTATAATACTTCTCCTGTAAAGATCTATAGCCTCCTTCTTCTGACCCCTGCATAATGCCAGGTGACCCATATTAATAAGATCGTGAGCATTGAGTTTGCCGGAGGAGAGCCGCTCATAATATTTCTCAGAGTCATCAAACCTGCCAAGGGCAAAAAAACAATATGCTATCGGTCTCAGTATCTTAAGATTACCGGGTTCCTTATACTCAACCCTGAAATAATGTTTCAGCGCTTCCTCATATTGTTTAAGATCCAGGTAACAGTGTGCTGTCATTATTGCAGTATGCAAATTGGCAGGTTCCATATCGCCTGCCTGAAGATAATATTCCAGTGCCTCTTCATTTTTCCCCAGACGGCGGAGACATAAACCGATTTTTTTTATTGTCCAGACTTTTCTGTCTATAAGTTCCGCTCTCCTGTAATATACCAGTGCTTCTTCAAAATCGAGACTCTCCTGGTAACAGTAGCCGATCTTTTCATACAACTGTACATCGTCAGGTTTATCTTTAACCTGCTTAAGGTACAGGGATACAGCATCTTCATAAAAATCCTTGCTGAAAAAATAATCAGCGAGTCCTGCTTCAGCCTCCGAAGCTTTGCAGGTAAGCTTGAAAAATTCTGAATTATAAATATCAAGCCTTCCGATAAAAATATCCTCGAATTCTATCTTGTATGGCGATAACTTGAAAAACCTGTAAATGTCCTGCAGGTACTGTGTTACGTTTGTCCTGAATTTTTTATCAGGGTCAGTCACCGAATCATCATCATCCATCTGCTGAAGACCCTCAAGCTCCATCCTGAAAACCTTCAGCATCATGCTTTTCTGGTTTGAGGGAAGATATTTGAGATTCAGAATAAGGGAGTACTTATCCGAGTTACATATATATGGCGTCTTGTACATTGCCTCAGCAAGTTCATTGGTGCCCGGACCAAGTATTTCGTCCCTGAATATTTCATCTACTACTTCGTGGTCGGGATAGAAAGGGACAAACCAGTTCTGGAAATCTTTGAAAAAATCAAAATGCTTGAGGTTTGCAAAAGCCGACATATACACATCGGCTCCTTCCATCTGAAGCTTTGTCAGCTCTTCCATAGTCTTGAATATCTCTTCTGAATCGCTGAACATCTCAGACCAGTCAGGATTTTTCTCTTCTTGCTTATCTGCCGGCAGGATATTGTCAAGATCAAGTTTCTCCTCTATTCTTGGCCTTAGTTTAGCCACCTGAGGAAGTATTTCGTCGTGAAGCCTCCTGCCCAGCTTTTCAGTCTCGCGCGATCGTATCGTTTGCAAAACAATAATCCTGCAATGTTCCCTGAACCGGTTGCCCTTCGACATTTTACTGATCCTGGAGCCTATCTCGGGATATAGAAGTATTCTCTCATTATAATAATGGAGGTTCAGGATGAGGCCTGAAAGTGCCCTCTCCATAACCTGCTCCTGCCCCGACTCATATATCTTTATAAGGTACATAAGTTTCTCGCTCTGCCAGGTACGAAAAGAACTAAGTGTGATTGCAGTTGTAAAGATACTTGATTCGTACCATCTGAATTTTCCGGAGGTCAGGATGATGCTGATAAGGCTCTCTTCAGCCTCACCATAATAATCGGTAAGCCATAGATGGTTGAATATATTTTTAATTAGCTGCTTATGCTTTTTTGTGATCTCAGATTCAGGATCAGGGTTTATCTCATTACTAAGTTTTAACCATTCATCAAGTTCTGATTTGAACATTAGATCATCAACTGTTTCCACAATCGTTTTCCCTGACAAATTCTGCTCTTTTTCGGCCTGCTGCTTTACCCAGTAGGTATGCCACCCCGAAAAATGTGACAATATGTCCTGCATAACCTTGTCAGACAGTTCAAGAATAGATTGTATGAGCTTAATGTAAATCTTGTTCCGCTCAGGATCGCGGATGCCTTCAATTGTGTAGGTGAGCATGTTCCTGTAGGTCATCACAAGATTATCATACTCATCGTGCAGATCGCCAGATGAGGCAACATGAACCATATCAGACAGAATATCAAGGCTTTGCTTGATTTTCTTTTCCGAAACCAGGGTGCAAACCTGTTTATGCTGATTTATCGTTTTCTTTATGTCCATTAATCCTCCAGTAAGGAAATATTAAATAACAAATTATCATTCTTTTTATGTTATGTCAATACCTGCAACAATCAGGCCGGATACTGAATATCTGTTCAATAAATTAAATTTTATCTTGTATTAACAAGTCTTTCGAGGGTTATGGTTTCAGATTTCAGGCATCTTCAGAAATTATAACCAAAACTGATAAATCCCTTTAAATCATTTTGATATCCTTCTTTCCTGTTTTGTCCGTACATGATACCAACTTTAAGTGGCCCGATCATTGACATATATCCTGCACCCAATCCAAAACCTGTGAAAAATGAATATCCGTTATTCTGACCAGCCAGCCGCGCTGCAAAAATATCCGACATCAGATTCAAATGTAAATCAGGGACTATTTCAAAATCTATTTCAGCCCCTATACCTGCCAGCCTTGTGACTGCAATCTCATTGGTACGATAACCCGTCATAGGGATGGATCTGTCATTACCAGGCAACATGCCGCCAACAGTGAAAAAATTATTTCGCGATGATATAGAATCGGAATCAGAGATATACAGGAAGTCTCCTTTAAAAGATAATGTAATCATTTTCCCGGGAGAAAAATAATTTCTGAAATTTGCTTTTATTGTATAGAATCTTTTAAAAGCCACGTTGTTATCCTGTTCGTCATATATGGTTCTTAAGGTATCGTATGTAATACTGGCATTTAAAAGCTTTGATGTGCCGGCAGAAAAGTTGAATAATGTTCCTCTGTTTGGAAAGTGTTTGATATCCAATGTGTTGACTTTATATTTATAATTTGATGAAAGATAATTGAATCCTGTTTTTTTGAGACCATTTTCTGAATAGAAATCAGGGATAAGGTTCATCATATTATAACTGGCAGAAATCAGCATCATATTATTCAGACCGAGTCTTTTGCTCAGTGTCAGTCCCTGGCTGAGGTTCCTGCTTATAACATTACCTATCTCTCCCTCTATTTTCATCCTTGGAAAAAGTGAATTGTCGGCATAAATATTTGCCGACAGGGAATATTTCTGGTTTCTGTCGATGAACTGATAATAATCAAATTGCACCCTGTAATACTGACCTATTAAAGCATTCAGATCGATGACTGATCTTTTTGTAAGCAGGTTTTTTATTGATAACCCGATCAGTATCCCTGACTTAAATGATTCGTCGTAATGAATAGAACCATAGGATAATGCTCTGGGCTTCTCTATACAGTCCAGTGCCAGTATGAGAGAATCATTTCGCCGGACAAAACGGTATTTTACTTTCTCAAACCATGCTTTCCCATAAAGAAGATCAATCTTATCGTTCATCATATATTTATCCACTTTTGCTCCCGGATCAATATCAAGAACTCCCAGTATCTGGTCATCTGAATATATCTCGTTACCGTTTATTTCTATGTTGTCGAACGAGTAGTATTTTGTATTCATAATATTTTCAAGTGGTAGCTGAGGATAAATCTTATTAAGAGAATCAGCCAGTTTCTTAAAATAAGTTTTATACGGTAAAGCAGCCTTATAACCTCTTTGAATTATTGAATCTGCCTCTGAAAATTTTGTGCTTGAAAATCCCTCAAGATCAGGCTGGATCAACAGATTCACAAGCTTCTTCTCTTCTTTGAAATCATTTAACGCGTTATAGAATCCCAGATGTTTTAAAATATCTATTACAGACATTAGTTTCTCCTCTTTCTGGTTTTTTATGCCCGTGTAGCATCCTATGATAATATCAGCTCCCATTTCACGTGCTTCACTTGCTGCAAAATTCCTCACAACACCTCCGTCGATAAGCATTACTGAATCAATTTTCAGAGGTGAAAAAATTGAAGGTACAGCACTGCTTGCCCTCATTGCGTCAGGTAGATAACCATGGGTCAGCTCGACTTTCTTAAATGTCATCAGATTGGTAGCCAGGCACATAAAAGGAATTGGCAGCTTTGAGAAATCATCGATATCATCTGCCTGCCATGCATAAAAGCTAAGCAGGTTCTCGACCTGTTGACCATTAATGAAACCGGAAGGGAGCCGGACTTTTTTAAGAGATACAGGAAGTGTAAGAATACTATTCTGGAAATGCCTTTTCTCCGGAAATATGACTTTATTTTCCGGGATCTTGTTCGAAAAGACCATATCCCAGTTATTGGTCACTATCAATTTTTGCAGAGTATCAGCTCTGTATCCGATTGCATACATTCCGCCAATAATGCTGCCCATGCTTACGCCGGTTATTAAATCAGGTCTCAGGCCCGATTCTTCCATAACCTTAAGGACTCCAACATGTGCCAGGCCTAATGCTCCGCCGCCGCTAAGTACAAGTCCTACACGAGGTCTTCCTGTTAAATCCTGAGCCAGTAAACCCGGTGTATTTTTACCTGTATTTAAAAGTAATGATAAAGCAATTAAGACTACTATCCTAAAGCGACAGAAACCAGGAAAGTAATCTTTTATCATAAGAATTGTCCTTAATTAGTGCAGGGAAATTACCTAACGTGCTACCAAGTTAGTAATTTTAAGTAAATTAGACGATTGTTAAATCCATCAATTTTTATGAGCGGCTGGTTACCTGCAACAACAAAGGAGATTGAGTCCCTTGGTTGGAACGAGGTCGATGTAATAATCTTCAGCGGCGATGCCTATGTTGATCATCCCTCTTTCGGACCAGCAGTTATCGGGAGGGTTATCGAGGATGAAGGTTTTCGAGTGGCAATTGTCCCTCAGCCAAACTGGAAGGATGACCTCAGAGATTTCAGGAAGCTGGGAAGACCAAAATATTTCTTTGGAGTAACTGCAGGTAATATGGATTCGATGGTGAATCATTATACTGCTGCCCGCCGTCTCCGGTCCGACGATGCATATACACCAGGAGGTAAGTCGGGCTTCCGTCCGGATTATCCTACCATTGTATATAGTAAGATACTAAAAGAATTATATCCTGATGTACCTGTTGTAATTGGAGGTATTGAAGCCTCAATGCGCAGGCTGACACATTATGATTACTGGAAGGATAAGCTTGAGCCATCTATTCTTTTAAGCAGCGGAGCCGACTTGCTGGTATACGGGATGGGAGAGCAGCCGATCCGTGAAATAATGAGGCTTCTGAAAAAAGGTGTCCTTTTTTCTTCTCTGAAAACTGTACCACAGACTGCAATTCTTACAAGTAAAGATTTAGCATTACCACAACAGAAGAAATGGAAAGACATTAATCTGAATTCTTTTGAAAAGTGCCTGGCCGACAAGAGAGCCTTTGCTGAAAACTTCATGACGTTTGAAAAAGAATCCAGCAAAGTTGATGTTGCGAGGCTTATTGAACCTGCCGGTAAGTTTCGAGTTATGGTCAATCCGCCTTATAAATCGATAAACGAAACCGAGGCTGACCGGTCCTTCGATCTTCCATATATGTATCTTCCCCATCCGCGTTATAATAAGAAAGGTAACATCCCCGCTTATGAAATGATAAAATTCTCTGTGAACATACACCGGGGATGCTTCGGGGGATGCAGTTTCTGTTCCATTGCAGCTCACCAGGGTAAAGAGATTGTGTGCAGGTCGGAAAGATCAATTTTAAGCGAGATAACAAAAATATCACAATTACCCGGATTCAAAGGTTATCTGTCTGACCTGGGAGGACCATCGGCAAATATGTACGGGATGAAGGGGAAAAATATGGATATCTGCCGCAAATGTTCACGGCCGTCATGCATCTGGCCCGCTGTCTGTCCTAACCTTGATACAAACCACAGGAAGCTTACAGAGCTCTACAGGAAGGTCAACCGGATGGATGGTATAAAAAAGGCATTTATCGGAAGTGGAATAAGATATGACCTCCTTTTTCCGGAATGGAATAAAAATGCCGGCAGGGATGAATATGAATATCTGGAAGAGCTCATCAGGAATCATGTGTCGGGACGACTTAAAGTTGCTCCAGAGCATACAGATCCTGAAGTACTAAAACTGATGAGGAAGCCTCCCTTTGAACTCTTCAGGAAACTGAAGAGGCGATTTGAGGCTGTTAATGAACGTAAGGGAACGAAGTATGAGATCATACCTTATTTCATTTCATCTCATCCCGGATCAGGTGAGAAGGAGATGCGAGATCTGGCTGTTGAGGTCAGGAGTCTTGGGATAAAGCCAGAGCAGGTTCAGGATTTTACCCCGACACCAATGACACTTTCTACGCTCATTTATTATACAGGTAAAGACCCATATACAGGGAAGAAAATTTATGTTGCCAGAAGCATAGAAGAGAAGAGAAGGCAAAAGGAATTTTTCTTTTGGTATAAAAAAACTTGAAACTCCTGATCTTATTTCGTAGCTTTAAACAGCTTAAGCAGATCCATCAAGGATTTATATGCGTTCATAGACATGGGCGATAGATATTTATTGAAAACCTTCAAAAACTATTTAGTCATGAAAATCAATAAGTCTGTTGTACTGCTGTTATTATTTATTTTTCAGCACTCACTAATCTTTTCACAATTACAACCTGTTATATTATCCGATAACTACTGGTTCAACAGCCAGTCGGCATGCATTGACAAAAATGATGCGGTTAGCATCCTCTATGCGGGTTCCTCTTCAGGTCTCCATTTGTTTTCCTCGGGGAATGGATGTTTTTCCCGGGAAACTCTGAATGACTCCACCAATATTAAAGAAACTGCAATTACTGCAGATATGGAAGGCAACCTCCACATTGTATTTTCGGTAGTTGATATATCTCAATGGCCTTACGTTTCAAGGCTCTATTACCAGAACAATAAAGGCGGCAGCTGGTCTGTTCCAAAACGTATATCATGGTCTGATGCAGGTATGGCATTCATGCATATCTTCTGTGATACCCTTGGTTATCTTCATGTTGGCTATGCCACAGGGGGAGTTGCCAGATTCGGAAGGCTGGTTTACATTACTAATAAGAGCGGAAACTGGGTTTACTATGAGCCTAATGATGAAATCCAGGTTTATGATAATATGGCCATGGCACTCGACCGGGGCGGTCATGTCCATTTTGCATTTTATGGTTTCACCAATGAATTAGGGCCGGGATACTTATCCAATGCCCCCGGACATGGATTCAGTAATCCTGAGGAAATTCATCCTGACTGGAGAGGCGGGCAGATGGAGAATTCTTATATTTCCATTGCCATTGACACTTTGGGATATGTGCATATTGCATATTCAGGCGACACAAAAACAGATCCGCCTCAGGCTTATTTCCAGAATCCTTTATATGCCACCGACAAGTCTGGCTCCTGGGAAAATACAAAGCTTGACGAAGGTGCATCTGCTGCAGGAGGCTGTCATATATTGATCGATAGTCTTAACAGACCCCAGGTCTGCTATGGTGATAAACCCGATGATGTGGTCAGGCTAGCTGTAAAAACAGGTAACGACTGGAGCTATCAGACTGTTCACTCACCCATGGATCCCGGAAAAATAATTCATCTGCTCAAATCAAATGGCGATGATATCTACCTGCTTGGTGACTGGACCTCCCTTACGCTTATAATCGGTGGAATCACATCGGGAGCCACCATTGATCCTGCCAGCCTCTCTTTTGGAAAAACCGATGTTTATTCAGACACTACAGCGCAGATCACTCTTAAGAACACTGGTGTTTTACCCCTGACAATATGTGGAGCGAAAATTTTTGGAAGGGATGCAATTGATTTTTCAGCCAGTTCTCCATCGGGTGTATTGTCTCAGGGAGATTCTGTGGTGATAAATGTGACATTTCGTCCCTTATCAGGAGGGCAGAAATCGGCTGGTTTATCCATTTCATGCAGTGACATCGAACTTACCGCTGACCTTATTTCTCTTTCGGGTGAAGGGTTGCCGGTTTATACTCAGTGGGCATATGCTTTTGGTGGTCCGTATTTTGATTTTGGCCGGTCTGCACATCCTGTTTCTGATGGAGGTTACCTGGTGACAGGAAGTATTAATCCTACGGGTGATTCTAATAGTAATTATGGATGGATAATGAAACTGGATTTTGCCGGTAACCTGGAATGGTCATATGAATATGATAATGAGGAGTTGCGTGGTGATATTAATGATGCATGCGAGATTATTATTGATGGAAAGCTAGTTGGGTATGCGTTCACTGGCTATATTTTTTACCCTATGCGGAAAGATGTGATCATTGGAAGGATTGATCTTGACGGAAACCCTGTATGGTCGAAAACAATAGGAGGTGACTGGATTGATGTAGGGCACTGTGTAAGTATGAGTTATGATCAACAATTGATTTTTGGAGGCATGTGCGGCTCTCCAAGTTTGGGTGCGACGGACCACGATTCACCCTGGATCATAAAAACTGATCTGGATGGTCAAATACAATGGCAACAAATATATACCGGGGGGAACCATATCCCGGAGCTGCCTCAGGATCGTTTTATAATACGACCATCCATCGATTCAGGGTTGGTGGTTCTTGGAGTACATTCCACGTGGAATGATCCTGACCAGAACATTTGGGTAGATCGTGATGGCTGGTTATTGAAACTCGACAGCAATGGGGAAATTGAATGGCAGACAAGGTTCGGTGTAACAAAGAATGAATATTTTGATGTGCCAAATTCCATAACAGAACTGATTGGTGTTGACAATACCTGTTCAGGATATATGATAACAGGTCGTTTCCCGACTGCCCGGGGAAATGTGGGCAGCTATTTCGGAATCCCCTGGGGAAAAGGAAAAACCTCCCTTTATAAGTTCAGTCCTTCCGGGAACCTTGAATGGCTGAAACTTTACAACGAAGGAGAATATTCACTGGCAAGAGCAGTAAAACAGATAGATAGCTCTACGGTGGTTGTTGCAGGAATTACGTATAATCCTGAAGAAGACTATCAAGGTATTTTCCTTATGGGTCTTGATTTAGATGGAGATATTGCTTGGAAAAGCCATTATGATGGTTTTAAGTCATTAGATAAATCTCCGGTTGAAACAATTGATCTGTGTACTGATAAAGGATTCATCTTATCAGGAAGCACAAGTGCTTATGGGGCAGGTATGACTGATCTGCTTGTGATCAAGACCGATTCGCTTGGTCACATTCCTGGTTGTAATCTTATGTCAGAGCCGGTTTTAACAGTAGAAAATTACCCTGATGCAGATAAACTGGTAACTTCAACTTCTAAGTATATGCTGGTTACTAATGCTCTAAGTCAGGATGTTAGCCTGTCTGTTCATCAATTTACCCCGGTTATTACGCTGGCCTGCAGTTACGCTCCTCCAATAGACACTGATGAGGATGGTATAGATGATGATGAAGAGAGTGGTCCCGATAAAGATGATCCATCCTATGACGGTAATACAGACGGTACTCCTGACAGGTCCCAAAACAATGTCTGTTCGTTTCATACTGCAACCGGTGAGTATATTACCCTTGCTTCCCCTGAGGGCACTAAGCTCGTTGGTGTGGGGCCTCAGCCTAATCCTGATCCAGTGTTTGGGCCTGAAGGAACAGAGTTCTATTACGATTTCTTCAGCTTCATGGTTACCGGGCTGGAGCCTGGCGGATCTGCTGATGTTATGCTATATTTACCTTCTGATGCACGACCCGGGAGTTACTTCAAATATGGTTTGCAGGAAGGACCCGTTGAAAGCATGTGGTACGAATTTATGTATAACGATACTACAGGTGCAGAGATAAATGATAATATTATTACCCTGCATTTCACCGATGGCCTTCGGGGGGATGACGATATAGAAGAGAACGGGATTATATTCGATATTGGAGCTCCTGCTTGGATAATGGCCCCTGAGATGCTGATGTCGCGAGATACAATTATGTTTGACAGCATATTAATAGGAACAGACCAGTCACGTACCTTAATAATCGATAATGGTGGAGAACTGGACCTGGTGATCGATTCGCTTAAACTGGCCGGACCCGATTCACTTTCTTACGAGGTAACGGAATTACTGAATGAAGTTATATCACCACAGGAAAACATTAATATTCCTGTTCGTTTTATCCCTTCGGAAACCGGAGTGAAAATAGGATATCTGAGGTTTTATACAAATGATTATGACACTGTGGTTGTGCTGAAGGGATTTGGTAAAGACCAGACAACCAGTATCGAAGAGCAGAGAGCTGTAAACCGTGAGGTGCTTTTATACCCTAATCCTTCCGAAGGACGGGTTTTTGTTGTTCTTCCCGAAGAGTTTATTAATTCAGGTTATAGGATGATTACAGTCAGAAATATCCTTGGGGAAAAAGTCATATCAGGAAATTATATGCCTGAACAAACCCTTGACATAAAAGATCTGCCTGCAGGTATATATTTTATATCTGTGGATATTAACGGTTATCATTTTTCCGGAAAGCTGATAAGGAAATAGGGGAATAGAATTTTTACTCGTATTCCTTAAGTATATTTTTAACATCATCTGGTGCTACACGACCGTAAGTCTTGTCGCCAACCATAACTACAGGTGCAAGTCCGCATGCTCCCACGCATCTGAGGCTTGAAAGTGAAAACTTTCCGTCTCCTGAGGTCTGGCCAACCTGGAGGCCCAGTTCCTTTTTAAACTCATCGAGCACTTTTTCGGCGCCCCTTACGTAACAGGCAGTGCCCATGCATATGCTTATGGGATGTTTTCCTTTCGGGGTCATCGTAAAAAATGAGTAAAAAGTAATTACTCCATATATCCTCGCAACAGGTACAGCCAGCTGATTTGAAACGACCTCCTGTACTTCAGCAGGCAGATAACCAAAGTGTTCCTGGCATTTATGAAGGACATTTATTAGTTCCTGCGGATCATTATTGAATGAAGCGCATATCTCACTGATCTTTGCGACATCTTCCTGTCTCAATTCTATCTTAATACTCGACATAGTATTGATATTTATATTGTACCAAAAGGTATATTATTGTTTAACGACTATCTTTTTCTTTTTGTCAAAATAATGAGTATGAAGCAGATGGTGTGCTTTCTCGCTGTTGGGTTTACCAAGAAATTCTTCATACAGTTTGATAATAAATGGATTCTCATGCGACTTTCTGATTGGTTTCTTCTTATCTTCAGCATATATAGCTGCAGCCCTGGCCTTTATTATTTCAGAGTTTCCGTGGTGCAGAGGCTGGCCTCCTCCTCCAATACATCCCCCGGGGCACGCCATTACCTCAATAGCATGAAACTGCGACTTCCCTGACCTTACATCATCAAGAAGCTTCCTGGCATTCCCAAGTCCGTGAGCAATGCCTATGTTAAGCGGCAGACCGTTGAAGTCAATAGTGGCAGATCGTACGCCTTCCAGTCCTCTCAGTTCTGTAAAATCAAGCCTTTCAAGCTTCTTCCCGGTATATAATTCATACGCTGTTCTCACAGCTGCTTCTATTACTCCTCCCGTTGTTCCAAAGATCACTCCGGCACCGGTCGATTCACCCAGTGGTGCATCAAATTCTCCGTCTTCAAGATTATTCAGCTCGATATTTGCCTGTTTGATGAACGTGGCAAGCTCCCTGGTCGAGATTGAATAATCGACATCGGGATTATTGTCGGTGGAAAATTCTTCTCTCTGACATTCATATTTCTTTGCCAGACAGGGCATTATTGATACCACAACCATATCTTTTCTGGATATCCCAATTTTTTCTGCGAAGTAAGTTTTTGCAATGGCACCAAACATTTGCTGGGGCGATTTTGCAGAGGAAGGAACATCTTTCAGGTCGGGAAAATATTCTTCAAAGAAGTTAACCCAGCCGGGGCAGCATGAGGTAAGTATTGGCAGCCTTGCAGATGTATCACCCTTTAGATGCCTGTTCAGCCTGTCGAGGAGCTCGGTACCCTCTTCCATTATTGTCAGATCGGCTGCAAAGTCAGTATCAAACACATAATCGAAGCCCAGTACTCTGAGGGCTGTAACCATCTTCCCGGTAACCAGGGTTCCAGGTTCCATTCCGAACATTTCTCCCAGTGCGGCACGAACTGCAGGTGCTGTCTGCACAATAACTGTTTTTGATGGATCGGCCAGTGCCCGGAGTACATCCGGAGTATGATCGACCTCGGTGAGTGCTCCCGTGGGACAGACAGCTACACACTGACCGCAATATGTGCATGTTGAGTGTTCAAGGTTTTGTTCAAAGGCAGGAGCGACAACAGCCATGAATCCCCTGTTAACTGCGGATAATGCCCCTACCGTCTGAACTACATTGCACATCATCTCGCAACGACGGCACATAATACATTTATCAAGGTCCCTGATAATAGAAGGCGAAGTATCTTTCCTGTATGTCGACATGGCAGCGATCTCCTGCCCGGGGATCTCTCTTATTCCGAGCCTGTGTGCCATAGTCTGAAGCTCACAATTGCCTGATTTGGGACATATTAAGCAATCTTTCGGATGATCCGAAAGGATAAACTCCATCACCGTTCTTCTGGCATTAAGGACCCTTGTCGTATGAGTCTTTACCACCATTCCCTCTTCACATTTGGTGACACATGAAGGTGCCAGGTTACGCCGGCCCTCTATTTCCACAACACATATACGGCATCCAGCCGGATTGTTTTCGATATTAAGATCGTGCAGTTCCATCCAGCACAATACAGGTATATCTATGCCAAGTTCCCTTGCTGCCTTGTTTACAGTAGTACCTCGTGGTACTGCAACCGGTTTATTGTCTATTGTAAGTTTTATAGTTTCCATTTTCAACACTAGTGAAATTACTGAATTATGATTGCGTCGAACTTGCATTTTTCCATACATGCACCGCATTTGATGCAGATCGCCGGGTTAATATAATGCGGTTCTTTTCGTTCTCCTGTTATGGCATTTACAGGGCATACTCTGGCACAGGCAGTGCAGCCGACACAGTTAGCTTCAATGATGAAATACTCCATCAGATCCTTGCACTGTCCGGCCGGACATTTTTTATTTATGACATGTGCCTCATACTCTTCACGGAAGTTTTCAAGAGTCGATAATACCGGGTTTGGCGAACTCTGACCCAGTCCGCAGAGTGATGTGTCCTTTATTACCAGGCTCATGTTTTTGAGACGGTCGAGATCGGCCAGGGTTCCTTTCCCTTTGGTGATGTGCTCAAGAAGCTCATGCAGCCGCTTGTTTCCGATACGGCATGGCGAACATTTGCCGCATGATTCCTCGACCGTAAAATCGAGGAAGAATTTGGCAACAGAAACCATGCAGTCATCTTCGTCCATTACAATCAGTCCTCCTGATCCCATCATTGAGCCTGCAGCAATAAGATTATCGAAATCAATTGGTGTATCGAGATGTTTCCCGGTAAGACATCCGCCGGAGGGACCGCCAGTCTGAGCAGCCTTGAATTTTTTACCGTTTCTTATTCCCCCCCCAATTTCGAAAATCACTTCCCTCAGGGTTGTTCCCATCGGAACCTCAATCAGACCGACATTATTTATCTTTCCTGCAAGTGCAAATACTTTTGTGCCCTTCGATTTTGCTGTTCCTATACCGGCGAACCATTCAGCTCCTTTAAGTATAATGGGTGATATACAGGCAAATGTTTCAACATTATTAACGTTTGTCGGTTTACCGCGGAATCCTGCCTCAGCAGGATAGGGGGGCTTTACAGTCGGTTCTCCGCGCAATCCTTCCATTGAATGGATGAGCGCTGTCTCTTCGCCGCAGACAAATGCACCCGCTCCATACCTTATTTCAATATCAAAATCGAAACCCGAACCCATAATATTTTTACCCAGGAGACCATATTCCCTGGCCTGTTGTATTGCAGTTTTAAGACGTGCAACAGCCAGCGGATATTCTGCCCTGATATAAATCAGTCCTTTTCCGGCTTCAATGCAGTACCCGCAGATAACCATAGCTTCAAGGACAGCGTGCGGATCACCTTCAAGTACCGACCTGTCCATGAAAGCCCCCGGGTCCCCTTCATCTGCATTGCAAACCACATATTTCTCATCGGATTTATTTTTCCATGCAATTTCCCATTTAAGCCCGGTTGGAAATCCACCGCCGCCTCTGCCCCGTAAACCAGAGTCTTTGATTATCTTAATTACTTCCTGTGGTTTAAGCTCAGTAAGTACTTTACCCAAAGCCTCATAGGCATCGTGTCCAATGGCATCATCAATACTTTCGGGATCTATAATTCCACAATTTCGAAGGACTATTCTGAGCTGTTTTTTATGTAAGACCATTTCTTTTTCGGTTACAACCGGCATGCCGGTTACGGGATTCCTGAAAAAGAGTCTCTCCACTTTCTTCCCTTTCATTATGTGTTCACTTACGATCTCTCTTGCATCATCAGGAGAAACCCTTGTGTAAATAACATCACCCGGCATTATTTTTACTATGGGCCCGAGGTTACAAAGACCAAAACAGCCTGATTTTATTACATGTATCTTGTCTTCGAGTGCGTTTGCCTCAAGTTCAAGCATGAGATTTTCCACGATTGCATCACTTTGTTTATCAAAGCAACCTGTTCCTCCGCATACCATTATTTGCATATTGTTACTTACCATGATTTTTTCTTTCCGGATTTTATAGTCAGATTGCCTGATAATTTCTTGGAAGAATACCGTCGATCATCTCCCCGTTCTTAATGTATTTTTCAATGATCTCATCTGCTTTAAGCTTATCGACATTTCCGTACACTACATGTTCTTCGCCGGC
>Ga0315542_1000819_pt1 | contig 19761 bp, 17 predicted proteins | sample SalMarSW160120MG_FD_202541 | JGI IMG/M metagenome (GOLD analysis project Ga0315542, IMG submission 202541) | Salt marsh sediment microbial communities from the Plum Island Ecosystem LTER, Massachusetts, United States - Salt Marsh Sediment SW1601-20 ... | reverse complement strand
CGTCCGACTTCTCGCTGGAAGAGTGCTTCGACCTGGTCCTGCTCCCTTTCAACTCGTTCGGCGAGCTCGTCTCACCGGACGAGCAGGCGGGCTGCTTTCAGTCGGTCAAACGTCACCTGACCGACGAGGGGAGCTTCCTCTGCACACTGCACAATCCGGCCACTCGACGCTCCCGCTGCGACGGTCGAGAACACGAGTTGGGGATCTTCCCGCTCCCCGGTGGCCGGCTCACCGTCTCCACGATCGAGCGGTACGACTCGAGCACGAGCATCGTCGCAGGCACCCAGACCTACGAGCTCGAACAACAGGGCAACACATCGACCTTCTCCGTTCCGGTCAGGTTCAGACTCCACACCCGCGAGCAGTTCGAGACGCTCGCCGGTGAACACGGCTTCCGGATCGACGCTCTGTACGGGGACTACGACCGATCCGACTTCGATCCAGAGACGAGTCCGTTCATGATCTGGAACCTCTCCGCGCTGCGGGAGTAGATTCGCGTACATGAGACGAACACTGGTCTTGGCCGCGATCGCGATGCTGGTAGCAGGCTGCACGGTCACTCGCGGATCGGGGGTGCTCACGAGCGAACGCCGGGACGTCTCGGGGTTCGACCGGATCGACGTCTCCGGGTCGGCCAGGGTCGACGTGACCATCGGTTCGGAGTGGTCCGTCGTCGTGGAGGCCGACGACAACATCGTCCCCCTGATCACCACCACGGTCACCGGCGACACGCTCGACATCGGCACCAAGAGCAACACTTCGTTCATGACCTCGAATCCGATCCAGGTATCGATCACCATGCCGGCGCTCACGGCAGTAGACGTCTCCGGCAGCGGAGAGATCACAGCCGATGACGTAGGCAGTGCCCAGGACTTCACTGCCGAAATCTCCGGTTCCGGTGATGTCAGCGTCATCGGGAAGGTCGACCGGCTCGACGTCTCGGTGAGCGGTTCGGGCAACTTCGATGGGCGCCGGCTCGAGACCGTCGACGCAACGGTATCGGTATCGGGGTCCGGAGAAGCGGTCGTGTGGGCCACGGGAAACCTGGACGCAAAGGTCTCCGGCTCGGGGGACATCCGCTACCTGGGCTCACCCGGCAACATCACCACCGACGTTTCCGGCTCAGGCAGGATCATCAACGACGGGTGACGGCCACTCGTCCCGCTGGGTCCGGGCCATCCATCCGCCGAAAGCCGCTACCCCCGAGCCTCCCAGCAGCCACGGCATCGACGGGGTGATCTCGAAGGTACCCCGCTGCCCGGCCTGGATCGCTCCAACCACAAGGCTGCCTACGGCAACGAACAGTCCAAGGGCAACGGTGGCGCGACCGATCCTCGGTACCCGCGGAATTCGCGGAAGCACCTGTGTCATGCCCACCGCCACGACACCGATGGTAAGAAACGCCCAACCCGTTCCTGCGAAACTCGGGTGGGTACGGCTCCAGAAGAGGGCAGCCACACCAACGACCACATAGCAGACACCAACCGAGAGCGCGCTCCTCATCCGCTGAGCTCTGTCCGGAAGCTTCATATGCCACATTCTACCAAGGGACTGTCCCTTAGACCGCTGTCCCCCGAAAGGTGTTCCCTGGTCCGACGCCACCAAGAGTGCGGTGAATCCGTCGATCCGGTAGATGGATCTGCCCCACGTGATGCCCGTGTCGGACAGGATCTGACCGTCGAGCACGGCAACCTCCTCCCGGCCGTTCCCGGTGATGTCGCCACACCCGTACGCGAGGTAGCTGTCCGAGCGCTGCGAAGGACACAAGATCAAGCTGCTCGATAGCTTGAGCGGGGAGGTCTGACATCGGTGGCAGCTGACGCTGTCCTGGATTCAGGCCAAGGTAGGCGGACACGGACATACCAAGGTTCTCGTCGATGGGTTCTGTCTCGGCCACTTGTTAGGGGTTGTAGCCCCGACTAGCCCACGCGCGCTTGAGGTGGATGCCAGCCACTGGCGGCGCCTGCCCCAGAATCTGCGCCTTCTGCTGTTCCCAACTCTCAGCTACGAGCGCAGCAAGGGCGCTCTTCTCGGCGCTCGGTCCGGACTGTCCTGAATCGAGCAACAGAGTGAGCGACGGGCCCACTTTCACCCCTCGTCCGGGGAGTTGTTCCATTGTCTCAGCGTCGTAGGGAGTGTGTACCACCAGGTACTCGTCCGGGCCGCCGAAAGCAGCCGCACTGGCAGCGAACACATAGTCGGCGCCTTCCTCGAGGGGAAACCCAACTGATGAAATCGGGACCCTGTCACCGACCTTCACTCGGCGGAACCACAGATTGTCCCCCTGATCCGTCGGGGCAGTGACAAGATCCCAATAGACATCCGACACCACAACGTCGAACGTGATCTCGCCGTCGATGTCGTGCTCCAGGCTCTGTTCAGATGCCGCGACCACCTTCCCTTCAAACACGGCCGTTATCAGTCGCTCATCCAGAGTCAGAATCGTCCCGTCAGGTGCCTGCGAAGCACCCGTCCCGCATGCTGTCAGGCCCACGCAGGTCAGCGCCAGCAGCGCAACCAGTGGAACATACAGGAATCGTGTGTGTTTCTTCATCATTGGTAGCTCACTGGGTCAAAGGAGTCAGCTCGAGGGTCTGTTGGTCGACCACATAGTCACGTTCATACCCGTGGGTCACTAGTCCGTCGCTGGTCACCTCGAGCCCGAGGAACATGGCGTCACTGACCGGCTTGGCGACTGTCCAGTTGTCGGGCACCACTCGCTGGGAGCCTTCCCAGAACGCGGAATCGACATCGGACGGAAACACTCGCACAATCCAGTCGAGGGTCGCCCGATCGATCCGACACAGGATCGAGTCGGGGAGACCACCGTCTCCTTGCGACGAGCAGAAGATTGCGTCGTTCGTGGCGAGAATCGAACCGCGGTTCGCAACCGGAAAGCCGGGCAGTGGATACGCGCTCAGGATCCTGTCGCCGGCACCGTCCAGCAGTAGCACCTCGCCGTACTCACCGTTGATGACGTAGTCCCTCCCATACACACACCCTGCGTCGGCCGGGTCGCAATCGCCCAAGATCAGTGGCACAGACGGCGAAGGCTCGGACAGCACCCAACGGCCCTCTGCTGTGTCCACCTCGTCGTAGATGGTAACCCTGAGATCGAACGGCAACTCCGCCACTGCCGGGACGACACCGTCCCGTGCGGCATCCTCGGCGGACTGGCTGGGGTCAGCCGATCCGACCTGGATATCCCCTGTAGCAAGGACCTCTCCCCCACTCTCGGCGGTCAGCCGATACGTGCCCGGCGGAATCGGGTACAAGTGTCCGGCGTTGGAACCCAGAAGCGGCTCCAACTGTGTCGGGATCGTTCCACTCCAGCACCAGTCACCGGCGTCCGACTCGACGTCCACGAACTCGTGGTTCGACCATACGTCGCCGTTCTCCGGGTTCGTCAGGACGAGTTCCAGACTCGTCACCCCGGGAGTCGTTCCGCAGACCGTCACAGGATCACCGGGCAACCCGTCCGCCGGCTCGACCTCGAGCGTCGTGTCGACCACGGGCTCGTCGGCCCTTCGTGGTGTCCCGATCCATGTGGTGAACGGCTCCAACGGTGTGGCCCCACCGTCTTGGCCGGGGCCGTAGAAGACCAGCACACCCGCTTCATTCACAATGACTCTTGCGTTGCCCGGCTCTCCGAACACGTCGGCCGGCGTGACCTGCCATGTTGTCGTGTCGGGGCTGAACAGCACCGCTTGCAGTGGAACGGAGGGCCTCGTGTGGTCGAACGAAGTGATCGCGATTCCTACCTTGCCGGCGGCGATGGTGTCGGCTGTGGCCACGTCTCCGTTCACTTCGGGCAGCAGGACGAGAGCCTGCTGCTGCCAGTCCGTGCCGAACGCCACGAGGGTTCGACCGGTCGCCGCGATGAGTCGATCACCCCACGCACCCACGGTTGGGAAGAAACCCGACGGAACCACCTCTCGAAGATCGCCGGTGGTCGTCGACACCCACAGGCCCCCCCGGTCGTTGTTGAGGCTGGTTGTGCTCACCACGAATCGATTGCCGAGGACAGTCAGTGATAGCGGTGCGACCTGGTCGCCGGGAAGCTGCGCCATCGTCCAGTGCAGGCCATCGTCCGACGACCACACGACCGTAGACAGCAGATAGGAATCGGTGAGACGCTCGTCGATGTCCGAGAGGGGGATGGAGCGGAGCACCGTGCCAGACGCGTCGTGAACAACGAGAGCGGTATCGGTCACTTCGATAGTGTTGCCCTCGGCGACCAGCTCGGGCGCGAGCGCCGCCACAGCGGCATCTCGGTCGACCATCTCCACGGATACTCCGGCGATCATCACGCGATCGGTGGTCGAAGCGACGAAGCTGGCGCGTACGGTCCTCACGAGCAGAGGATTCAGGGTTGGCGGCGCATCGGTGGGCAGAAGCTCCTGGTCCCAGCTCGCGCCGTCTTCGGACCGAAAGACTGTTGCTGTGTCTCCTCCGCCGATGCCGATCCACGTTCCCTCAAACCGGGTGTTCGTTTGGAAGGAGTCGTAGGAGAACATGCCGTCGGGCGTGCTCGCCCCAAGGGACCATGCTTCGCCATCAGAAGACGTCCACACCTCGCTGCCAGACCACACTGCGAAACGGTCGTCCTGCATCGTCCATGCGGATAGAACTCTCTCGACTGGAGGGCCGTCGACCTGTTGCCAGTCGAGCAGGTTGGGATCGAGCACCGCGTCTGGTGGCGGCGCGGTTGTCGTCGTTGTTGTCGGGGCAGTTGGTGTGACCACGGGAACCGTGGATGCCGATCGGGTGATCTGCCAGACCGCTCCCGCAACCACCACGACCGCGGCTGTGGCGGCGAGGCTACTCACCATCTTGCGCATTCTTCCCCTCCGAACAACGCCCTGGATGTCCCCCGCCGGGAGGTGGATGGCGTCCCCCGCCGACTGGAGATCTGAACGCAGCCGGGATTCGAGATCGCTCATCGTTCACCTCCGAGACTGTTGCCCAGGCGCTCCAGCGCCCGAGACAGCCGGCTCTTCACGGTTCCTTGCTTGATCCCCAGTGCCTCGGCCGTTTCCTCGGTGGAGAAGCCCAGGTAGTAGCGAAACACGACGACGCTTCGCTGCTCCAGCGGTAGTCCCTCGAGGACCTGGCGCATCTCCACATCTGGTTCGGACACGGGCGGCTGGGCTCCAGACTCCGTTTCGTGCCTCTCGCGACGGCGGCGACGAAGGCGGGATCGCCCCCAGTTGATCCCGACCCTGTACACCCATCCCCTCGGGTTTCGATACGTCCGCACGGTTCTCCACCGCTGATAGGTCCGAACCATCGCTTCGTCGGCCGCCTCGATCCCCAGGTCACGGTCTCCGAGCGCGAGTACGAGCGCTCTCGCGAGCTGGGGTCGGTAGGCCTTGTAGAACTCCTCGAAGCGCTGCGGTATGACCGTCGGTGTGGATGTCACGTCGTGCACTGTCTCCATTCAAGAAGGAAACGCACGAGGGATGGAATCGGTTCCCAGGTTTCTCACCATCCCTTCCGTTCTTGCGTGAGTTCCGGGGACTATGTGCCCCCAACTCACGCAAGAACGGGGATTGGGACTAGTCGTCCTGCCGGCCCGTGTTTCCGGCCCACGACGCTGCACGCTCGAGCGTATCGAGAATGAACTCCGTCTTGCCATCGGTGTAGGCGAGCCGATCGTCTCGATACGTGGCGGCCAGCCGCCGCTTGAGCGCAGCGTAGGCGTCACGTGCATCGGAGTGGATGCGGAGATAGTCACGAAACAGCAAGTGGTCTCGTGCCCACTCGCGGTTGGACACGTGAATCTGGACGACCCGCGGAGCACCTGGTGACGGTCGGAAGTAGCGGTGGTCGGGCTCGCGACTCCGCAAGGGGACACCGATCGACTCGATACCCGGAAGATACGCTCTCTCATCGTCGACGTCGGTCACGACGACGAGGACGTCGATCACCGGTTTGGACGCCAGCCCCGGTACGGACGTAGAACCGACGTGATGGATCGACACCGTCGGATCGAGCACCGTTTCGAGACGCCGCTTCCACTCCTGGAACCGGTCCGGCCAGCCGTCGTCGTAGGCCACCACCTCTACGGGATCCCCTCCGGATTCGCCGACCAGCTCCATTCCCGGGGTGTGTGCACGCATCACCCGCAGGGCGATCGCGCGGCGCTCGTCGGCAGGGATCTCATCGATGCTGTCGATCCCGCGATGGTGCATCTCGAGGTCGTACCTGTCGATCAACGTGGCCCGGCTCCCGATCACGTCATGCAACTGCGTCCACGTCTTCTCAGGGTCTCCGACGGCAGACGGATCCAGGCCGGCGCGGCGCAGACGCTCGGTGAGACTGGCACTGATCATCGCCTGAAGCCTAGGACCCGACCTTCGTGCGTGAGCCACGTCGACTATGTACCCCCATCTCACGCAAGAAGCGGTTAGGAAGGGCGCCCTCCCCCATAGACCGGGGACCCAATCATCAAATGCACGGCCCGGACCCACGCATCCCGCTCCTCACCGACGGGCTCCCGGATGCGGCGATAGTCGGCATGTTCGATCAGGGTGCGTAGCTCGGAGCGGAGCGCCGCGGATTCGCGGGCAAACACCTCGATCAACCGCCGTTTGTCGATCCGTGGAATCTCCAGCCCTCTGAGTGCGTGCGGAACGCACAGCGGGGTTCCGTCGAGGCGCCGGTCCAGATCCGTGTCCGGCTTGGATGCAGCGATGATCTTCAGATGGTTGACGACCACATCGTCGGCCACCTCGCAGGCTCGACACGGATACGAGGTAGCTCTTCGTCGTTTCTTGTCGGCAACCTCCGCTTCGAGGGTCTTGAGGAGATCCTCATAGAGGATGGCGACACCAAGGGCCTCTGAGCGGGCCGACGCTACTTGCAGGAGTGCGAGTGAGTGCTCTCGACAGAAGCCGTGGTCACGGCGAAGCTCGTCTCGCACCCCCCAGTCGTTGACGTTTTCCCACAGGAGTGACTCGAGGTACTTCGCTGCCGTTCGCACCGACGCCCGACAGACGGGACATCCCGGTTCGTCGAGGTCCGCGATGAGATCGTCGTAGCCGATCATCCGCTCAATGCTCATTCGGGAGACCCTAGCGATGGGACCTTGCTTCGCTCTGAACGGGTGGGGACCCTCGGGCCCCCACCACCGTTTCTGCTACTTGGACGACGGGATCTTCGAGATGATCACGCTCTTGTTCGCCGCCAGCTCTTCGGCCGCCACCTTGTCCTCCGTGAGGAAGACATCGGCGTTGCCATGACAAGAATCGCACGACGCGTTCTGCGGCGTATGTGTCTGGATGTTGTGGGGAGTCGCGAACTTCCACGTCGGGACGTTATCGAAGTTCGGCAACAGATCCTCTCCGTAATACCCGAACGACTCAGGGTCGACCGGCACGTGCCGCAGCACGGCGTAGGCCTCCGGGCGATCCTCGCTGCGAAGCGGGTTGAATCCAATGAAGAAGTGCATCTCAGACGGCTCCGTCGTGTAGTACGGAACTCCTTCCTCGTTCTGTTGGACGTGGCAGCTGTAGCAGTTCTTGTAGTCCACTGAGTGACACACCTGGCACGTCAGATAGGTCAGGTGGAACTGTGTGTGCTGGTCGTTGCTCCCAAGCAGATCGTCGATCGGATGGCAGTCCGTGCAGGCTACGTTGGGCTCACCCGAGTACATCGACTCGTTGTTCTGAGCGGTCACGTCGCCGTGGATCTCCGCTTCATCGTGGCAGTCGATGCACGCCATCCCACCGGGATTGAAGTGCACGTCCGCCGGAAGCGCGGTGCCATCGGCCATCGTGTTCTTGCCCTTGTACTCGTCGCTGATCCGACTGCCGTGACACGCCGTGCAGGTCGTGTTCATCGGCGGGATCTCCTTGAACGTGTGGTCGGCAAGCAGACCACCACCGGCCGTCTCGGGAACACTCACATGGCACTGGCCGCACGATGCATGGCATGACGTGCAATGGTTGTCGACCGCCTCCTGAAGAGGTTCAGACAGCTCCGGGGTGCTCCGTGCCTCCAATACCTTGTAGTAGCCCGCCAGCGACATGTGCAGACTGTCGAGCTGTGTTGCAGTGGTGTCTGTGTGACAGAATGCACACGCGCCGGATGCGATCGGATCACGCGTCATCCCGACGTGCGCCGAGTCCATATCCTCGGTGAGTTCGGTGCCACCGTGGCATTCGATGCATCCGACAGACCCATGCGTCGATGCCAGGAACTCGTCGTCGCCGAGGAAGACCTTTGCCCATGCCTCAACCTGAGGCACAGTGCCCCCTCAGCCCTCACCTTCGTTCAAGGTCTCCTCGACAGGCTCAACGGCCAGGGCGACGAGCGACTCCTGGTCCGTATGGCATGCGATGCAGTTGCTGCTGTCTTTGGTGTCGGACACCAGCACCGGTAGAGCCGGCGACGTGACCGGAACGGCCGTCGTCGACGTCGTTGGTTCCTCGCCACCATTGGTGCACGAGGACAACAGCACGGCAAGCGCTCCTGCCCCGAGAGCCAGTAGGAGCGTCGTCTTTCTCATGCATCCTCCCGAGAGGTGGTGGACGGTGCAGCGTCCACCACCCCAGTGTCAGTTTCGTTCTACGGGAATGGTGTCGCCTCGGTGACTGTCGGATATCCCATGGCAGCCGAGAACGGTGTGGTCCCAACGACGTCGAGATCACTGCTCCACCCCATCATCCCGAACTTCAGGTTCTGCACGTCGTAGCCCAACAGCTTCAAGGCCACTGCGCTGACCTGTCCGGTGTGACCGGTGTAGCAGTAGTCCACGATCGTGCCGTCTGTCGGAACGCCGGCAAGCATGCTCGGATCTGCGATCGACCTCCACGGGATGTCCACTGCACCCTCGATGTGACCGACGGCGTAGATGTCGGGGGCACGAACGCTGATGATGAACGGATCGTTGGACATGTCTCCGTCGGTCAGGTTCTCATACAGCGCCTCTGCCGAGATGGTCGGAGACCAGTCGGGGAGGAACTGGCGGGCACGAGCGATGGCGATGTCGGCACCTTCGGTCTTGCCGGTATCCAGAACCGGTGGGGAGTAGCCGCTGCCCAGCTCGGTCGGGTCAGTGACCGTCGGATAGCCCATTGCAGCCGAGAATGGTGTGGTACCCACAACGTCGGGATCGCTACTCCACCCCATCATGCCGAACTTCAGGTTCGTCACGTCATAGCCGAACGACCTGAGCAGGGTCGCCGCGACCTGACCGGTGTGACCCGTGTAGCAGTAGACGACGATCTGCCGGTCAGTCGGAAGGTTGGACAGAACCTCGGAATCCGCGATGGTCCTCCACGGGATGTTGACCGCACCCTCGATGTGACCGACGGCGTAGATGTCGGGGGCACGAACGCTGATGATGAACGGATCGTTGGACGTGTCCCCGTCGGTCAGGTTCTCATACAGCGCCTCTGCCGAGATGGTCGGAGACCAGTCGGCAAGCTGCCCTGTCAGCCATGTAGACAGAACTTCGAACTCATCGACCATCGCAGCGGTCGTCGTCGTCTCCATGGCGGTCGTGGTCGTTGCCATGGCGGTCGTGGTCGTTGCCATGGCAGTTGTGGTCGTTTCTGCAGCGGTCGTCGTAGGCGCCGCTGTTGTCTCTGTGGTTGTTCCCCCGCAGCCGGCCAGCACCAACATGCTCATGACGGCAACAAGGAGAAGCAGCCTGAAGGAAAGGCTCCTTCGTGACATCTCATTATCTCCCTTCGGAATGTGCATCCATAAGTAATGCACCTTCTTACTTCTTCACATTGATAACCTCGACCACCCCCAACTGCCATGGGCCGACCGGCCCTACGGGACCGAATTCGGCCCTTTCACCAGCGGCCGCTGTCGCATCTTCCGCGGTGAATAGACTCCATTGCATAGCCCGAGAGGAGTCGATCGTGAGCTCGTTTGTCCAGCCTCGTACCCCGGTCCCGTCCGACCTCGAGATCGCACAGGAGGCTCCGCTCGATCCCATCCTCGACATCGCCGCGCAGGTTGGGCTCGCTCCGGATGATCTCGACCTCTACGGCGCCTATAAAGCCAAGGTGCATCTGGATGTCCGGGGCACCTTCGCAGATCGGCCAATGGGCAAGTACATCGATGTCACCGCTATCACTCCCACCCCGCTGGGTGAGGGCAAGACGACCACGGCGGTCGGACTCTCCCAAGGACTCGGCAGGCTCGGACACTCGGTGTTCACCACGTTGCGCCAGCCGAGTATGGGCCCGACGTTCGGCATCAAAGGCGGCGCCGCAGGAGGTGGCTACAGCCAGGTCATTCCGATGGAGGACTTCAATCTCCATCTCACCGGGGACATCCACGCCGTGTCCATCGCTCACAATCTGCTCGCCGCGGCTATCGACAATCACCTCACACACGGAAATCAGCTCAATCTCAACCCGTTCTCGGTCACGTGGGGACGCGTCGTGGACCTCAACGACAGGGCGCTCCGCCAGGTGGTGATCGGGCTCGGCGGCAAACCGAACGGTTATCCAAGAGAGTCCATGTACGACATCGCGGTGGCGTCCGAGGTAATGGCGATCCTCGCGCTGTCGACCGGCCTGGCCGACCTTCGTGCGAGGCTCGGCCGAATCGTTGTCGGCACGACCTTCGACGGCAAACCGGTGACAGCCGAGGATCTCAAGGTGGCCGGGGCAATGGCGGTTCTCCTCAAAGACGCCCTCATGCCGACGCTGATGCAGACCCTTGAGCACACACCGGTTCTCGTCCACGCCGGCCCGTTCGCAAACATCGCACACGGCAACTCCAGCATCGTCGCTGATCAGATCGCGTTGCGCCTCGCCGACTATGTCGTCACCGAGTCTGGATTCGGATCGGATATCGGCATGGAGAAGTTCATGGACATCAAGTGTCGAGCATCGGGCCTCACACCAGATGTCGTCGTGATCGTGGCCACGATCAGAGCGCTGAAGATGCACGGAGGTCTCGGAAGGGTCGTCGCAGGCAAGCCACTCCCACCTGAGTTGACGACGGAGAATCTCGAGGCCCTCGAGAAAGGATCTGCGAACCTGATCGCTCACATCAGGATCTCCAAGCGCTTCGGCGTACCAGTTGTCGTGGCGATCAACCACTTCCACACCGATACGGACAACGAAGTGGAGATGCTCCGGAAGATCGCGAAGGAGGCAGGCGCCGAGGACGCTCTCATGACCGACCACTGGGCGCGAGGCGGCGAGGGGGCAGTCGACCTGGCCGCAGCCGTTGTGAAGGCGGCCGAACAACCAAAGGACTTCCGCTTTCTGTATCCGCTGGACATGTCGATCCGCGACAAGATCGAACTCATCGCGACCCGTGTGTACGGTGCCGACGGTGTGGATTTCATGGACGAGGCGGAGAAGAAGATCCGTCTGTACACGAACCTCGGCTACGACAACCTGCCGATCTGCATGGCGAAGACCCATCTGAGCCTCAGCCACGACCCGAAAGCCAAAGGTGCCCCAAAGCACTTCCGGCTGCCGGTGCGCGATATCAGGGCCAGTGTGGGCGCCGGGTTCCTCTACCCATTGTGCGGCACGATGCGCACGATGCCGGGCCTGCCAAGCCGACCAGCCTTCGAGAATGTGGACATCGACGTCGACACCGGCAAGGTCCACGGCCTGTTCTGAGGAGGACACCATGATCGATCCCGTTGAGCTCACGACCTTGCCGTTCTTCCGCTCATTGACCGATGAAGAGATCGCCCTGCTCGCTCCCCACGCGACACTGCGCACAGCCGTCGCAGGAACCAGGATCTTCGAAGAAGGCTCCGCTTCGAGCACCCTCCTGGTGTTCATGTCGGGAATGGTGGCGAACCGCCAATCGCCACTCCACGGTGGAGACGACATCCTCATGAACGTGGTCAATCAGCCCGGAGAAGTCATCGGCGCCTCCGCACTTGCCCCCGGCGAGGAAGCACTTCATCCCTTCTCCGCGGTGTGTATGGAAGACTCGGAGTTCGTCGTGCTACCGATAGAAGAACTCTGGTCGGCCCTCGAGAACAACCCTGCAGTGGGTCTCGGTCTCCTGCGACGGTTCACGGAGATGCTCGGACATCGCCTTGCCGCCACGCGAGAACAAATCAGGAGCCGGATCAGGCCAGGGTTGATCTCACAGGGCTGAGATCGACTCGAGCCACAGCAGTATCCGATCGGCAACCGACTGCCACTCGGAGTCGAGCATCATGTCGTGGGCAGCGCCAGGGACGATAACGGCCTCGGTGCCGTAGGCCACGGCCGTCGCCTCGACCTCCGCCGTGGAGAAGATCGTGTCGAGTTCCCCTCCCATCACGAGCATGGGCACCCTGACCTTGCTCGGCTTGGGGAGCCTGAACAGCATGTCGAGGTAGGCGAGATACGCCTCGGATTGGAGGTGCTCGAAGTAGTCGTCGATTATTTCGACAGGCAAGTCTTCGCTGAAGAAGGCCTCCCTCGCAAGTTTCGGCGTCGCAACGATCGGGTACAGATCCCAGGTCAGGTTTGCCTTGAGGAACGCCACCGGATGTTTGGCGGCGATACGCAACGTGGTGCGAAGCGCGCCCTTGACGGGATCCGACGCGAGGAGCACGCCACCTGCTGCCGGATGCTTCTCGAGATAGATCTGGGTGACGAGTCCACCCATCGAGTGCCCGACCACCACCGGCGGCTCATCGAGTTCCGCTGCAACTGATGCGACGTCCGCCACGTAGTCCTTGATCCGCGTGGTCTTCAGGCTCTTGTCGTTGTCGCTCTCACCATGGCCGCGCAGACTCAGCGCGGTCGAGACGTAGCCTTGTTCCGCGAAGTACGGGAGGAAGTGCTCGTTCCAGCACCAGGCAGCGTGCCAGGCTCCGTGAACGAACAGGAGCGGAGTCGCCTTTCGCTCGCCGGCCGGTTCGTGGGTGATGACTTCGAGTTTCACATGCTTCTCCTCGCTCGGAGCCTACCGGCTGCGCCCTCCGTGGCACCCCGGGCCGACACGATCACGATGCCGGCGATCAGCAGCACCACTCCGATCCCCTGGGCAAGTGACACGGTCTCGGAGAAAAAGAGCCTTCCCCACACCATCGCGGCGATCGGCTGGATCAACAGCAACACGGAAGTCTCGAGTGCGGGGACCTTCGGCAGCGCCGTCGCGATGAGCAGCCACCCCACCGACTGGGAGACGATCGCCAGGAGAACGAGCCATCCAAGCGCCGGCCCTGTTGGCATCGACACAGACCCGAACAACTCCCCGAGCACGAACGCGCCGAGTGCCGTCCCGACCGTGGCATCGAGCAGCGACCCCACGGCAGGTGCTTCCTCACGCCGGGTCGCAATCCTGAATACCAGGAGAAACGCTGCGTAGGTCAGGCCGGTCGACGCGCCCAGAACAACTCCGAGCACAGGGTTTGACCCGTATGCATCAGACTGTCCGACACCGGACACGAGCACAAGGCCGACCGCCATGGTCGGAATCACCCACACGGTCGATCGAGCTGGTCGTTCACGCCAGATGACCCACGCCGCCAACCCAACGAAGACAACCTGCACATTCGCCAACACCGTTGCCAGCCCTGCACCGATGTATTCGATCGAGTGGTGCCAGACGGTCAAGTCGACTGAGAGCAGCAGGCCCGCTGTCAGCGCAACAAGGCGAGTAGCGGTCGATCGGTTGTCCCGGCTCTTGACGAACAGCCACATTGCGAATAGCAGCGGTAGGGCAAAGAGCGCTCGAAACACCGCGGCGGTAGACGGGGACACATTCGCTGCACGAACGAGGATCGCCGAGAACGAGATACACACCACGCCGATCGTGGCGGCGAAACGAGTCATCGGAGAAGCGTAGGCGGGAGCCAAGCTGTTCAGCTATTCAGCTGTTCAGCTATAAGTCTTCAGTCTCCAGTCGACGGTCTCCAGCCGGAACACGGCCACCACCACGCCGAGACCGTGCGGCGATTCAGTACCTGGTGCCTGGTACCTGGCACTTCGAGCGAAGCGAGGCCGCCTCATCCCTTGCCGCACTAGGTTGGAGCCACAGGCGACAGGAGATCGATCCATGCACCGCATCGAAGCAGATGTCCTCATCCCCGGACACGGGCAACCCATCGACAACGGGTGTGTCATCACAGAGGGGGATTCCATCACCTACGCCGGCCCGCTCGACGCCGCTCCCCAGACACCGACAGCGACCGTAGCGAGAGTGCCTGCGGTCATGCCCGGCATGTGGGACTGCCACGCGCACTTCATGGGACTCACAACACCCGATCTGGACACGTTCGTGAGGATCCCCGCCGAGCTGAGGGCGGCGAGATCGGTACGAGATGCTCATGCTGCGCTCATGGCGGGATTCACGTCGATTCGTGAGGCCGGCGGTCTCGGTATCTATCTTTCGAGGGCCGTCGATGAGGGTTCGATCCTCGGCCCGAACATCTATGCGGCCGGAGCGATCCTCTCCATGACAGGTGGGCATGGCGACCTTCACTCCTACCCGTTGGATTGGATCGCAGAGATCGACAACAGCATGCTCGCGCTGTGCGATGGTGTTCCCGAGTGCCTGAAGGCGACCAGGAAACAACTCCGGCGCAACGCCAGAGTGATCAAGGTGTGTGCATCAGGCGGCGTTCTCAGCGAGGTCGACCATCCCATCCACCAGCAGTTCAGCCTCGAGGAACTGCGGGCCATCGTCGAGGAGGCGGCGAGGGCGGACCGTATCGTGATGGCTCATTGCCACGGGGCGCCCGGCATCAAAGCCGCTCTCGATGCCGGCGTCATGACGATCGAACACGGCACCTACCTCGACGAAGAGACGGCCGCTCAGATGAGAGAACAGGGGGCCACCCTCGTGTCCACGAGATTCATCGTCGAACGGTTGCTGGTCGCAGGCAAAGCCTCGGGCATGGCCGACTACGCGTTCCGCAAGCTGGAGGCCATGGCAGACCGGCACATGGAGTCCATGTCGATCGCATATGAGGCAGGTGTCACAATCGCCCTTGGCACCGACATGGCGACCAGCGGTCAGTCCTCGGCCGTTCCATGGGGCGCGAACGGTGAAGAGGTTCTCTATCTAGAACGCTCCGGAATGTCCCCTCTCGAGGTGATCGAGGCCGCAACGTTCAACGGTCCGAAGACGCTCGGTCCGCAGGCACCGAAGGCAGGACTGATTGAAGCAGGCTTCGATGCCGACCTCATCGCTCTCGCCTCCAACCCACTGGACGATGTGTCCGTGCTGGCCGATCCGGCCAAGATCACGCACGTGTGGAAGGCCGGCGAACTGGCGAAGGGGTGACGCCTGCCTTCGAGCGCCCCCGCGGTCGCCAGATCAGTCCCGTTCCTGATCGTCCACAGCGATCAGCGACGACCGCCCGTACGTCCAGGGTCTGGCCGGATCGGCGAGGAGGAGCTGGTAGACGCTGATCCGCGCATGCTCGAACGACAGCGCCGAACCTGCCATGAACGTCCGCCAGATCCGGTACGTCCGGTCGTCGGCGGCCGCGATCGCCGCTTGTTTGTTCTTCTCGAGGTTGGCTACCCACCTGCGCAAGGTGAGCGCATACGAGGTTCTGAGTGATTCCATGTCCCGAACTTCGAAGCCGGCCCGTTCGGCGACTCCCACCACCTCGTCGACGGTCAACAGTTCGCCGTCTGGAAACACATAGGTTGACACAAACGTGGGGCGGCGCCTCCGACGGCTCCGTTCCCGTGTTCCGATGCCATGGTTGAGCACCGCTCCCCCATCCGTAAGCAGAGAGCGCAGCCTCCCGAAGTAGGTCTTCATCTTGGACCTTCCGACGTGTTCGAACATCCCCACCGACGCGATCGCGTCGAAGCTTCCCCGAACCTTCCGGTAGTCCTGCTCGAGAATCGTGACTTGATCCGTCAACCCCAGGCGAGACACGGAATCCCGTGCATAGGCGGCCTGTTGTGACGACAAGGTGATGCCGACGGCTTCAACTCCGTAGGCGCGCGCTGCATGGGTCACGAGTGCACCCCATCCGGCGCCGATGTCCAGGAATCGCATCCCCTTGCGGAGCTCGAGCTTGCGACAGACGAGATCCAGCTTCCGCTGCTGTGCAGCCCCCAAGGACTCGTTCGGATCGAGAAACGCCCCACTGGAGTACACCATCGCCTCGTCGAGGAACAGTCGATAGAAGTCGTTGCCAACGTCGTAGTGGTAGTGGATGTCGCTGCGGTCCCGACGCAGCGAGTGAAGTCTGCCCGGGGTGAATGGACGATCGGGATTCTGACGGTTGTACTGCTTCGGCAGCGCCCTGGCGAGCCTGAACAGCTTCAGCGCATATGATCGCTTCCTAGAGCCATCGAAGAGCCCGGAGCCGTACTCGAGGAGCGAGAAGATGTCACCCTCCACGTCCACGTCGTCGTAGACGTAGGCCTCGCCCGCAGTGAGGTCCCGTGGGGGAAGGAGCAACGCTCTCAGCGCCCCCGGGTGTCGAAGCACCACCGTCACACGAGCATCGGACGGACCGACGGTGCGACCGTCCCAAAGGCGAAACGCGGGCGGATCGGCGCCGAGACTCGAGAGGAGATCGATGATCTCGAGGCTCGTGTCGGCCGCATCCATTCGCTACTCCTCTTTCGGCCCTTCCGAGAAAGCCGGCTCACCGAGAACCTGCCGAAGCTCGTAGGCCTCCACGGTTTCGGTTTCGATCAACATCGAGACGAGGCGATCCAGTTCGGCTCTGTGTGTCTCCAGAATCGAGCGCGCCGCTGCGTGCTGATCCTCGATGATCTGTTTGACATCCTGGTCGATCTGCGACTGGGTTGCCTCACTGACGTTCCGCCCCTGCGCCATCTCGAATCCGAGAAACGGCTGATCTTCGTCACCGTCCAGGGACAGCGGACCGAAGCTGCCCATACCCCACCGGGTCACCATCCTGCGCGCGAGTTTCGTGGCCTGCACGATGTCGGACTCGGCACCGGTCGTGAAATCACCGAACACGATCTCCTCAGAAGAGCGTCCCCCGAGCATCACGGCGATCCTGGTCCGCAGATAGTCCCTGCTGTAGTTGACGCGCTCCTCGGCGGGAAGCTGTTCAGTCACACCGAGGGCCATCCCGTGCGGAATGATCGTGACCTTGTCGACAGGATCGGCCAGCTTCGAGTACCAGGCAACCAGTGTGTGCCCCGACTCGTGATACGCGACGATCTTCCGATCCTCGTCGGTCATCGGCGTGTGCCGTTCCGCCCCCAACGTCACCTTGTCGATCGCCGTTGCGAAGTCGGCGGCGCTCACCGAGTCGGCGTCCCGTTCTGCCGCTGCCAGCGCCGCCTCGTTGGCGATGTTCGCGAGGTCGGCGCCGCTGAGCCCCATTGTGCGTGCGGCGAGCTTGTCGAGGTTGACATCTGGATCGAGATGGAGATTGGCCGTGTGGATGCGCAGGATGCCGGCGCGGCCCTTCCGATCAGGCAGCGGCACGACGATCTGACGGTCAAAACGGCCTGGCCGCAGCAGAGCCGGATCGAGCACATCTGGGCGGTTGGTCGCCGCCAAGACGATCACACTCTCCCGCTCGTCGAATCCATCCATGACGGTGAGAAGCTGATTGAGAGTCTGTTCTCGTTCATCGTTGACCGTTCCGAGCCCCGCCCCTCTCCGCCGAGCGACGGCATCCAGTTCGTCGATGAACACGATGGCGGGAGACACCTGTTTGGCCTTCTCGAAAAGGTCCCTGACTCGGCTCGCACCCACACCGACGAACATCTCGACGAACTCCGAGGCACTGATATCGAGAAAGGGCACGGACGCCTCGCCGGCAACCGCTCTCGCGAGCAGCGTTTTGCCGGTCCCTGGCGGGCCGACGAGCAGGAATCCACGAGGGAGACGAGCTCCGAGTTTGTGGAACTTCCCTGGCTCCTTGAGGAATTCGACAACCTGCCGAAGCTCCGTCTTCGCCTCCTCCGCCCCTGCTACATCTTCGAACGACGTCTTGGGGCGTTCGGTCGTGTACTCGCGGGCCTTGCTCTTCGCGAAGCTCATCATCCCGGACTGGCCCTGCATCATCCTCTTGCCCAACCACCACACGAGACCGACCAGAAAGACGAGTGACAGAATGTCGAACACCACACCCACCCATGAGGTGCTGGCCGACTGGGCGTCCACGACGACCCCATGGGCCGTCAGCAAGCCGATCAATGATGGATCACCGACCGTCTCGGGAAACGTCGTCTTGAACTCCGTGAACGTGATCGTGGACGTCGTGGTGGTTGTTCCCGTTGCGGCCGTAGTGGTCGTAACACCGTCCTCCGCTTCGACCTGCGCGAGGGTGACCGGGCTGACGAACGTTCCCGTGATCGCATCGCCTTTGATCTGAACGTGCTCGACGTTGTCGAGCGTGACCTGCTGGAGGAAACCGGAGTATGAGATCTGCGTCTCTTTGCTGGTCAGGTCGAGCCAGGTGACGAGATTCCACACGAGGAGAAGACCCAGAAGGATCCACCAGAGCTTCGAGATCTTCGGCCGTTGAGGTGTTCCGTCGCCGGGACTCTTCTGCCCTCGGGGACTCCAGGGGAACTTGGGTGGCTGTTGGGGGTCCATGCAGGGAGATGCTACCCGAGCGCTCCAGACCTTAGTACGCGGGCGTCGACTGCGATGACATGGTCTTCGGACACGACGAGCGGGTTGATTTCCAACTCGCGGATTTCCGAGTACGCGTCAGCGAACACCCCGATACGCACGATGACATCACTCACCAGATCCCTCTGTATCGGCGAAAGGCGCCGACCGGCCTCGGTTTGGTCAAACAGGTATGAGATGTCCTCACGCGTGATAGGAGCAAGCGCGAACGCCACATCCGACGTCCGCTCCACATCGACGCCCCCCGAGCCGAACATGACGAGAGCTCCGAAACGAGCATCCCGAATCGCACCGACGACGACCTCGTCGTCATGGTCGATCATCGATTGGACAACGACTCCCCTCAGAGAGTCGAGACGAGCAGTCATGCCTGCCATCTCCTGCCGTACCTCGTCTTCGTTCCGAAGACCGATCGCCACGCCACCAGCCCGAGACTTGTGAATCAGCCCCTCCACATCGGCCTTGACGACAACCGGATAGCCCATCGACGATGCTGCCGCGACCGCACCGGCCGCATCCGAGGCGAAGATGGTCGGAACAGCCGCCACCCCTGCGGCTTGGATCACGGCCAACGCAGACTCCTGGTCGAGCCATCCGTCGACGTCCGGCATGTCGCACGGGCCGGCCATGACCGGACTGCTTCGGGAGTGACGCTCCCAACTGGAGTGTCGATACAGCGCACCCAGAGCGCCCGCCGCCTCCCCAGGGAATCGGAACCACGGCACACCGGCGGCCAACGCGTGCCGCACTGCACCGGACGTTTCCGGCCCTCCCATCAACACCAGAAGCACAGGCTTGCCGGTTTTGACCAAAACGACGGCATCGACCACGTCCTCGGTTCGAGAGCGAGGTGGCGGGGGAACGATCACGATGGCCGCGTCGACATTGTCATCGGCCAGCACAAGCGCAAGAGTCCTCGCATAGGTATCGGGACCGGCTGACGCCAGCATGTCGACAGGGTTGCCCAGCCCGGCGACCGGCGGTAGAAGGTTCCGAAGCTCGTGCAGCGTTTCTTCGGACAGATAGGCCATCTCCAACCCGTTCTCTTCGACCGCATCGGCAGCCAAGACGCCGGGACCGCCGGCGTTCGTGACGACAGCGACATGTGTCCCGTGCATCGGAGAGACTGTCTCAAGTGTTCGAGCCCAGTCGAACATCTCCTTCGTGGACGATGCTCGCACCACGCCTGCTCTCCGGAAGGCCGCATCAAAAGCCGCTTCGCCGCCGGCCAGA
>Ga0315542_1000818_pt1 | contig 19778 bp, 15 predicted proteins | sample SalMarSW160120MG_FD_202541 | JGI IMG/M metagenome (GOLD analysis project Ga0315542, IMG submission 202541) | Salt marsh sediment microbial communities from the Plum Island Ecosystem LTER, Massachusetts, United States - Salt Marsh Sediment SW1601-20 ... | reverse complement strand
AGGCAGTTCCCCGGGGAGGGGTTTCCCACGGAAAGACCCGTAAACAGCACCACGTAAAGCGCGACGCCCGATACCAGGGCCAGCCGGGAAAAAGAGTCGCGGAAGGCAAGGCGGGCGGTACCTTCCGGATGGCGCCGCTGAAAACGCGCCGCCAGTGCCGCCGTCACCATCAGGGCAAGCACCATCAGGGCGCAGGCCAGGTCTACGGCGGCGATTGCCGGAGAAACAGAGCCGAGAACAACGAGTGCGCCGATGGTGGAAACCACCGCGAGCAAAACCAGGGACAGCAGCGGGGGCACAAGGAGCCACGGGTGTGAACGGAACCGGCGCAGTCCGGTAACGGCCAGGGCGATGATCAATAGACCGACGATGACCGCGCCCACACGGTGGAGATATTCGACAAACGCCCCCGGTTCAGAGGGCGGCGCAATACCGCCGAAATTGGTGGGCCAATCGGGAATGGCCTTGGCAGCCTCCATAAAGCAGACGAAGCCGCCCAACATAATGAGTATGCAAATGCCCGCAACCGCGGCAAAAGCAAGTACGATATATACCTTTATACCCGGCATATTTGTAACCTCCCGTATCAGTTGATTCCGCCGTTCCGGCGTTTTTCAGGGTACCATGTGGTACGCGTCCAGATGATGCATGATCCAGATTGAAGCACCCACCAAAATCGCCAGAATTATCAGGGTATAGAGAAAGATGGCGAGTTTGAAGGGTTCATCCGTCGCCCGGTGCAGGCGAAGAAAGAAAAGGAGATGCACGATAATCTGGGCCAGGGCAAAGAGCGCAATGACAGCGATCGCCGCGCCGCCGGAAAGCGCACCGGTCAGCACCACCGCAAAGGGTACCGCCGTCAGCACCAGGGCCGAAGAGTACCCGATAAGGTAGTCCCTGAGCTCACCGTGACTCGCGTGGGGAACGTATTTGCTTTTCATTTATATTACCCCCGTCATATAGACAAATGTGAACAGGCAGATCCAGACAATGTCCAGGAAATGCCAGAACAGGCCCAGCTGCATTACCCGTGTGCCCGTGGTCGGCGTCAGCCCCTTGACCGCGATCTGCGCGGCCAAAACGATCATCCACAGGAGGCCCGCGGTGACATGCAGGCCGTGTGTCCCCACCAGTGTAAAAAAGGCGGAGAGAAAGGCGCTTCTGGTCGGGCCGTGTCCTGCCGCGATCAGGCCCGCAAACTCACGTATCTCCATGCCCACAAAAACGGCGCCCAGTATAAAGGTGACAGCCATGAAACCAAGCAGCGGAGTGCGCCGCCCCTTGTTGGCCGATAAGGCGGCCAGCCCGAAGGTGAAACTGCTTGTCAGCAGACAGAATGTCTCAATCAGGACTCCATGCAGATCAAAGATTTGTTTACCGGTCGGGCCGCCCGCGTAGTTTCCGGAAAGCACCGCGTAGGTCGCGAACAGCGTGCCGAACAGCACACAATCGCTCATGATATAGGCCCAGAAGCCGAACACCCTGGTGGATGAGGCCTCTTTCCCTTCATGGATCGGTTCGCGGACGGTATACTTACTCATGGTTTTACGCCCCCTTCCTCCGGCGCGGTCTCTCCCCCGCCGGACACGGCCGCGTCGTTGTTGCGGCGGACCTCCGCGGCGCTTACGATCCGGTAGATGTGATCATCGGAAGTGCGAACCACCAGCGTCACCAGTATACCGAGCAGCCCGACGATCACGAGCCACCAGATATGCCAGATGATGGCGAATCCGAACACCGCAGCGAAGGCGCCGATGAAAAACCCGGCGGGGGTGTTCCGCGGCTCGATGATATCCCGGTAAACCGGCGGCGGCCGCTTCCCGCCTTTGCGCTTCATCTCCCAGAATGCATCACGCTCCGTTACCGTGGGAATGACCGCAAAATTGTAACTGGGCGGCGGGGAAGGCACGGACCACTCGAGTGTGCGGCCGTTCCAGGGGTCTCCGGTCAGGTCCGCGTTTTGCCTGCGCTGCCGTATACTCACGATAATCTGCAGGGCGAAGGTAAGAAGGCTGAGCGCGAATACGGCTACTCCGGACAATGCCAGCCACAACAACGGCCGCCAGGCGGGATTCACGGTGTAGCTGAGTCGTCGGGTCATCCCCATAAAGCCGAGGATATACATCGGCACGAACGTCAGAATAAAGCCGCATAAAAACAAGCAGAAGGTGATTTTCCCCAGGCGTTCATTCAGTTTGAATCCAAAGGCCTTGGGGAACCAGTAAATGAATCCGGCGATGGCGCCGAATACGGTACCGCCCACGATGACATTGTGGAAGTGGGCAATTAAAAACATGCTGGCGTGAAGCACGAAATCCGCCGGCGGCATGGAGAGCATGATTCCCGTCATGCCGCCGATGGTGAAGGTGATCATGAATCCGATCGTCCAGAGAATCGGGGTATCGAGGCGCAGCCGCCCCCGAAACATGGTGAACAGCCAGTTGAAGATTTTCACTCCGGTAGGTATGGCGATCAACATGGTTGCGATACCGAATACGGCGTTCACATTGCCGCCGGCCCCCATGGTGAAAAAATGGTGGACCCAGACCGAATACGAGAGCACGGTAATGGCCACGGTGGCCCAGACCACCGACTTGTACCCGTACAGGCGGTTGCCGCTGAAGGTGGCGGACACCTCGGCGAACACCCCGAAGGCCGGCAGAATCAGGATGTAGACCTCGGGATGTCCCCAGGCCCAGAAGAGGTTTATATACATCATCGCGTTGCCGCCCAACGCGTTCGTGAAGAAGTGCATGCCCAGGTAGCGGTCAAGGGCCAAAAGTCCGAGCACCACGGTAAGGACCGGGAAAGCGCCGATGATCAGGATGGCGGTGCAGAATGAGGTCCAGGTGAAAATCGGCATCTTCATCATCCCCATGCCCGGGGCGCGCATACGGAGGATGGTAACCAGGAAGTTAATCCCGGTCAAAAGCGTGCCGAAACCCGCAATCTGGATACTCCATATGTAGTAATCCACCCCCACACCGGGGGAGAACCCGAGCTCCGAGAGCGGCGCGTACCCCGACCAGCCGGTCTTGGCGAACTCCCCGATGCCCAGAGAGATGTTGGCCAGCACCGCGCCGGCTACAAACAGCCAGAAACTGACCGCGTTCAGAAACGGAAAGGCCACATCGCGGGCGCCGATTTGCAGCGGCACCGCGATATTGATAAGTCCGATCAAAAAGGGCATGGCCATGAACAGAATCATAATGGTGCCGTGGGCGCTGAATACCTGGTTATAGAGTTCGGAGCTGAAAGGACCCTGGCCCGGTCCGAAGGCCACCGCCTGCTGCGAGCGCATCATAACGCCGTCCACGAAAGCGCGCAGTCCCATGGCGCCGGCGCCGACGATGTACATGATCCCTATTTTTTTGTGGTCAACCGTGGTCAGCCAGTCATTCCACAGCCACTTCCACTTGCGTTTCACGGTGATCAGAATGAGGACGGCAACCACGATCGCCACCAGGAACAGAAAGGCACCGAAGGTGACCGGATCGTCCAAGGGTAGGGCCTTAAGGCTTAGTTTCCCGAACATGACCGCTCCTTTTTAAAAATTGTTGTCCGCGCGCTAGTGCGCATATGTGTATTGGCCGATCACATCGAAAAAAAGGTCCGGATCGGCGGATGAATAATAGGTAACGACATTGGGTTCGCTCGGCTTTTTCAGCCGGCCATACTCCTCCATATCCAGTCTTACCGGCGCGGCGCGCACTTCCTGCAGCCATTTGTCGAACTCTTTCTGTGAAAGAGCGCGTGCTTTGAAATGCATGCCGCTGAAGCCGACGCCGCTGATATTGGCCGAGAAGCCGGCGTAGGTGCCGGGTTTATCGGCAATAAGGTACAGTTCCGACCGCATCCCGGCCATGGCGTAGATCTGGCTGCCGAGCTGGGGAATGAAGAAGGAGTTCATAACCGTGTCCGAGGTAATAAAAAAGTGGACCGGTACGTTCACCGGAAAGGCGACCTCGTCCACCGCGGCCACCTTTTGGTCGGGGTAGATGAACAGCCACTTCCAGTCAAGTGAGATCACCTGGATGGTAAGCGGTTTGCCCTTGTTTTCGATCGGGCGAAAAGGATCGAGCCTGTGGGTCATGGTCCAGCTGACAACGGCAAGTACCAAAACAATAAAGGCGGGTACCAACCACATGGCCGCGTCCAGGGCCTTGGTGTTCAGGGACTTTCGGGCGTATTCCGCTTTCCAACGGGAGGCCCGGTATTTCCAGGCAAACAGCAGCGTCAAAACAATGACCGGAATGACGACAATGAGCATCAATCCGCCGGTAATAATGATTACCCACATCTCCGCATGACCTATTTGGCCCTGGGGATTAAAGAGAACGACATTCTGGCAGCTTGTCAGCAGAAAAAAAAGAAAAGAAAGTAAGTAAATCCTGACATGATTTCGCTGTTTCACCGTTTTTTCTAGATGTTAGCTCTCTTCCATCAGCTCTCAATTAAAATACCGGACGGTCCGGTCTACTAAAATATATTTTAACATATTCAGGGGGGCAATAAAAGTCAATACTCCGGATTTTTTTATGGACATATCTCCTTGCCCATGCAAGTATACTTAAAGTATGTTAAAAAGAGATTTTTCATGAATGTTATCCTTAGACTTGTTCGCGTCAAGCTCTCCCTGGCCGTGGCGCTTTCCATTATTCCGGTTTATTTCCTCGCGGCCCATACGGTGGATTGGCGCGCCGCGGCCGCTTTTTCGGGCGTATTTCTGCTGGCCGCCGCGGCCTCGGCACTGAACCAGCTGCAGGAGCGGGAACGGGACGCCCTTATGGCACGTACCGCGGACCGCCCTCTGCCCGCGGGACGGCTGCGCCCGCAAACGGCGCTTTTAACGGTCGGTGTGCTTGGGAGCGCGGGCTTCCTTATCCTTTTGTTCGGCGCGGGACTTGTGCCGGCCCTGCTGGGGGCGGGCACCTTATGCTGGTACAATTTTATTTATACGCCCCTCAAAAGCAAAACACGCTGGGCCCTGTTCGTCGGGGCGGTGACCGGCGCCGCACCCGCTGCCATCGGTTGGACGGCGGCCGGGGGTGTTTTCTCGGCTCCGGCGCTGTATGTTGTCGCGCTGTTCATGTTCCTTTGGCAGGTACCTCATTTCCTGCTGCTTGCCCTGGTTTACCGTGCTGAGTACATGGCGGCCGGCATACCCTGCTTTCTTGCCGGCGCCACGGAACGGCGCGGCCGGACGGTGATCGGCCTCTGGGCAGTGGGAACCGCGATCTCCACCGTCCTCTTCTTCACCTTACCGATCGTAGTACGCCCGATCCCCGTCTCGGTAATCGCGGTCTCGGGTATCGCCGTCGTGGTCTATTTTTCACTCGTCCTCTTTTACCGCGGAGTGTTCCGTTTCTCATTCGCCTTCCACGCCCTCTACGTCTACCAGCTTTTGGTGCTGACCGCAATCGCTCTCCAGGGCTTATGGGGGTAGGCCGCGGAGGCTGCCGGGACACAACAGCCACTGCCGGACTGCGGCGGCGGCCGCCGGCAAGAATTATAAAAGAAGATATTCGAACTACGGATTGCACGGATTCATACGGATTGTTGGTTAAGCAGTTATCTGTGTCATTCGTGTAATCCGTAGTTTCTTTTTTTATATTGTAAAACAGCATACTTTTTCTGCATATTTTACATTTTCACGCGGGACCGCTTCCTGTAGTATTGGTTTATACAATATGCCGTTAGGGAGGTGTTGATTATGTACACATCTGCAAGAGTAATTCTTATAATTAAAATTACGGTCGGCCTATTAGTCTTCGACGGTGCCGCCATGTCATGTACTGAAAAAAAAGATACACAGGCTGAGAATGTACTTACGCTGACTGAGCGTTACGACAACGCACAGGAAAACAGCATTGTGATTGTTTATGATAATGTTGTATTTAATGAGGAACTGCAGGCTGATTGGGGGTTTGCCGCGGTAATCCGCGTAAGCGATCACACCATTCTCTATGATACAGGAACACAAGCGGACGTTCTGTTTCATAATTTAAAGGCCCTGCGGATCGATCCGGCGAACATCGATACGGTATTTATCTCGCACACACATACCGACCATTTTGGCGGATTGGAAGGCTTTTTAGCCCAAAATCCCGCTGTTACGCTCTATCTTCCCGCCAATGGTTTCGGCAGGCACCGCATAAAAAGAATAATGAGTGATAATGCCGAAGGCCGATATGTTGAAATAGAAGATCCGGTACTGTTGTTTGATAATGTCTATGCAACCGGTCAAATGAAAGGTATACGAGGGTATCCCACTTTTGAACAGTCACTGGTTATCGACACGGACCACGGCGGTATCGTCATCGCAGGCTGTTCCCATCCGGATATTGTAGCGATTGTAAAGAAGGCCAGGGAGATTATCAAAAAGGATGTCTTCTTTGTGATGGGAGGGTTTCATCTGATGGATGAGGAGCCTGCCATTGTGGAAAAGATTATCGCGGAATTAAAGGCCATGGGCGTTACCCATATCGCGCCCAGCCACTGCACCGGTACGGACCAGATAAAAATATTCAAAGAAAAGTTTGCCGCGCGGTATATCGCCTCCGGAACCGGCAGAGTGTTCAGTTTTTGATATTATTGAATAAATCATATGCATAATTCGCGTAATCCGAAGTTACATATATCAGTAATTATCTATTATCTAATAAAAAATAACGAAAATTCGATATACTGTGGATTATTAACTCATATTGTGCTAAAATTTATTATGTGATGAAGAAATTGACCTTTCTTCTTGGATTTATTCCTTTGCTTTTTTGTTGTACATTACCCGGCACTAGTCCCTCTAATCCTCCCGACCCGCCGCGCGACGTGTACCTGGACGGATACGGACGGCTGATCGTACACGGCCGGATGATTTTTCCCATAGGGCTGCACTACTCAAAGGTGGAGTACCTGGATGAGATAGCGGCCGCGGGTTTCAACTTCGTGTGGGCCGATGCCAATGAGCTCAGTCCGGCCGTGGAACTTCATGTGCCGCCGCGTCACTTTGCCTACACCTGGGAGACATTTCTGGAACAGGCGCGTACCAATAGGCTCTATGGGTTTTTCTCCCTCGGCTATGATGAAGTACAGGCGCTTTACGACGGCACTATCACCTGGGACGACCTGGCGGTTACCCTTGACGCCATAAAGGACAATCCTGCGCTCTTGGGCTACCAGATCCTGGATGAACCGGAAAGCAAGCCCCCCTGGGGCAATCCCTGTTTCCAACCCCCCTCTATTTCCCGGATCGGGGCCGGGTATAAGCAGCGCTACCCGGGAAAACCCACAAGGATAGCCAATACCAACATGGGGGTCTATACCTACTACGCGCACACGGCGGATATTATGGACCTGAACATCTATCCCATCTTCAGGGAAGGCTGCGGGGGAAGCACTACAGACGTTGCCGTGAATATGGACGCGGCCGTGGAGGCGCGGGCCGGGGCCGGGCCGGTCTGGGCCTGCCTGCAGGCGTACGGCAATGATATCCCGGAAAGAGCAGACACCTGGCCCTCCCGGGCCCAGCTTCGGAACATGACCTATCTGGCCCTGGCTCACGGAGCGCAGGGTATCACCTATTTCCGCTTCTTTGACAGCCCGGGGCCGGGTACCATCCAGACCCGGGAACTTCACGACGCAGTGTTCGGGATGGCCGGAGAACTGCATGATCTAAGTCCGGTACTGTTGTCCACGGACACGGTATTTGATGCCCGGGTGCACGACAACCCGGACATCGAGTGCTTTATCAAGATTTATAACGGTACGGCCTACCTGTTTGCCATAAACGACACGGATGCGGCGCAGGTATGTAACTTTGATTTTCCGTATCTGGCGGAGGATGTACCGGTTCTGTTTGAAGGTGGAAGATCCATTAATCCGGATGCAGGTGGATTCAGTGATTCCTTTCAGGAGTACGAGGTGCACATCTATACCATTCCGCTCTTTTTCACTTTGGTGCATCCCACACAGGGCCTGCCCGCCTGCGTAAACAAGGAGCTTACGCTCACGGCGGCCGCAACCTACCCGGACTTGGTCAAGGTGGAGTTTTTGGTAGACGGTAAACCGGCGGGGACCGATACGAATCCGGCGGACGGGTTTTGCGTGTCTTGGACGCCCGCAAAGTGTGGTTCTTACCAACTGAAAGCCGTGGGAACCTTTTCCGACCTCGCAACCATTGAAAGTCCGGAAGCAGCGCTTACGGTATACTTCGGAGAGGGCAGGCATGTCTGGCATTCGTATAATGCTGACATGGGAAATAAGTATATCACGGACGCAGAAGGAAACCGGGCGTATTTTGACTTTTACGAATCATCCGATACGGATGGGGTAGCGCCGGGCAACTCTATGAACAGCCTGCACAACAATGTACACCCTAATGAATACACGGGAACCGTAATTCCCTACTGGACCACGGACACGGATATTGAAGCGCCTTATGTAGGCAGGTACACTACCCCGCGTGAGGCGGTACCGGAAGCGCAAAAGCCGATCCTGCTGCCCTCCGGAGTGAACGATATCGCTATCTATCCTCCGTGGCAGAAACTGACGGTGATCGCCTTTCGTGTGCCGGATGACGGGGATTATATGGTAACCAACCTGGGAATAAAAAAAACCACAGAGCAGGGCTTTTCGGTCAGCCTTAAGCTTTTTAATCCGGGCGGTACGCTGCGTAGAACCCTCGAAGCTTGGCCCTGCGTCCCGGGAGGGCCCCATATCTGGTACTGCGACAATACCCTCTATGAGTTTCCCTCTCTGCATGAGGGAGACCTGATCTATTTCGCGCTGGATTGTGAGGCTGATACGGGTAACGATTATGCGGTCATTACCTTCACGGTGTTCAAAACCGATTAAAATAAAAGAAGATATTCGAACTGCGGATTGCACGGATCCATACGGATTGTTGGTTAAGCAGTTATCTGTGTCATTCGTGTAATCCGTAGTTTCTTTTCGATAAAATGGTTTACTGAATCTCGATGACGATGGCAGTCAAGTCATCGATCTGGACCGCTTTTTCGCTGAATATTTCATACTGTTTCAGCAGGGTATCCATCACCTGCTCCGGCTTCTTGGCCAAATGCTCGTTCACGAACAGCTTGATCCGCTTCTCGCCGTAACGCTGGCCGAACATATTGACGGCGTCAAGCAGTCCGTCTGAGTATACAAAAAATTTCATCCGCGGTTTCAATCCAACCCGTTTTACCTTTTTCTCAAAGTCCACCGTGCCGGTGATCCCGAGCGGCATCATCTCGGAATCCAATGTAAGGATGGAAAGTGGTTTGCCCTCGTGGGGAAGACAGAGATAGATCGGAGGAAAACCGTGATTGAATACCGATACATGATTCTTCTCCATATCAAAATATAAAAAGACCGCAACGACAAAAATGTCCGATGGTGTCTGTTCTTCGATAATTTTATTGAGTTCGGTGATCATGTGACGGGGATTAAACTCTTTTTTATGATACCTGAAATACATCGAATAAAACGAACTTAAGAGTCCGGTTGTCAGAGACGCGGCGATGTTTTTGCTTGCCACATCGAAGCAGGAAATGAGGTATTTCCCCTCGGCGATTTCGCAGAGGTAATAGAAATCTCCGCCGATCTGATGCGCCATTTTGATGTAATTACTTATCGCCAGGCCATTGAACCGCTTGCCGCTTTTTTCAAGAAAGAACTGCTGGATATCGTGCGCCTGTGCATACGCCAATTCTCGTATTTTGCTCACATGCCGAATAAGGTGATTGATAGGGATGATACCGAAGAAGTCGGGGCCTTCCTTAATGATCAGTTGGTTGATGACGCGATCTTCGATCCGGATTATGTCATAGAATATTTTTTCGCAAAAATCCGCGGCATCGGCATTAATGGAATCGTTTTGGATGCTGTGTTTGATCGATTGGTCCTTCAACCGTTCAAGCCTGGATTTATATTTCTTGAACGCGGTGTCCCGGCCCAGAACGCCGATCACTTTACCGGATTCCTCCACGGCGATCCCTGAAATATCCCGGTGCTCCTCAAGATAGTTGACGGCATCGGACAGGCGAAGTGTGTGATCGAACGAGGGGATGAATTCAGTGATATGCCCCAGCTGGATATCCATAAACTTTTCTTTTTCTTTGGTAAAAGAATCGGTTGCGGAAGGTTGGTCGAATGTACTCATACCCGGCTCCTTTCAGGCAGGAAAGCCAAAGCTACATTGCATGCTTTTTTTACTTTAGGATATCACGAGCGTCAATCTTTGTAAAGCGATGCGTATACCAATTATAACGATAAAAAAAAAGAAATTGTGCTGGACAGAAACAGTAATTTTGGGTACAAAAAAATAAGGAAAAAATCAATTCTAAAAAGCACAGCTAAAAACGTAATTTGGAAGATTAACAGAATAATTTTTTAAGGGAAAAGGGTGCTTTTTACCGATACTGATAAATTAAAAATAGAGTTTAAACACGTTATAACCGGATTTGATCCTGAGCTTGAAAACGAATTTTATGAAGACTTCTTCAAGAATTCTCTCCTTTATATTCGGCTTATGCTTATCCTTGCCTGTTTCCTGTATGCCATTTTCGGTATTTTGGATTTGTGGGCTTTCCCTTTAACCAAAGAAACTATTTGGATTATACGTTATGTGTTTATATGCCCGATTATATTACTATATTTTATTATAACGTTTACCCCTATATTCAAGAAAATAATGTTTGGAGCACTGTTCCTTTTTGGATTTATCGTCGGAGCGGGCCTTTTAATTTTTATGGCGATCGCAAAAGATGCGGAACCAGGATATCACTTATATTATGCGGCCTTAATACTGGTAATGATGGGAAATTACACACTGTTCAGATTACGTTTCATGTATGCCGTGATTTCCAGTTGGATTATTATTTTTGCTTATGAGTTTGTGGCGATTTATTTTCACGATATGCTTGCGCATGTGGATAAATTGACTATTTTTATAAACAACAATTTTTATCTTATTTCAGTAAATGTAATCGGCATACTTGCCTGTTTTTTAATAGAGTACTACGTTCGCAATGACTTTTTATTAAGGAAAAAGATATGGATAGAAGAAGAAAAGGAAAAAATGAAAACCGAACAGGAGCTTGCAAAGACCAGGCAAGAACTGAGTTTAACCCAGTCCACCCTGCAGTCTATGGAGCTGGAAACCGATGCCGGTTTACGGAATATATCTCATAGTATAAAAAACAAGCATGCGGTACAAAAAGGAATGAGTAAAATACTCTCCCGAAAAATGCTGCTGCTTAAGGATGCCGTACAGCAGCTTGAGGAGAAAATACCGGAAGCATTTAATAAGTCCATCAACCATATTCTGGATTATTTTGAAAATACCACATTGTCGAAATTACAAAAAGACAATGGGGATTTGTCGATTACGGAGTATAAAAGGTTTTTTAATGAGTTAAAAAGAACCATCTCCCGTAGTTTTGAAAAAAAGAACCTGGACAAAATCAAGAATTTCATTAGTAAAAAAATCGAGAATTATTCTCAGGAAGCCATTACGTCACTTGACGGTTTATATATTAATATGAACAGTATTATCGATTATATATATGCAATTATCTCATACCAGCGAGGGAAAGAAATCGATATTAAATCGCATGTAAACTCCACTTTGAAAAGGGTATATTATAATATTCTTGATACTTATGAGAAAGAGCTGGAGGCGTATCATATTAAATTCAATTATGAAAATAAAACCGACGAAGTGGTTGTGTTACAGATATACGATTTTATTTTGGAAGAGGACATTATAAGGAATTTATTTTTAAACTCATTCAGGGCACTTTTGGAAAGTGATCCTGAAAACACCCGTAAAGACAAGAGAATATGGATTGAGGTGTATTCAGAAAAGGATACTACCGGCAAGGATTTTTTCATTATTCATTTTAAAGATAACGGGCCGGGAGTACCGTTGGATAAAAAACAGATGATTTTTGAAGGTTATTCTTCTAAAGCTGAGAGACGGAAATTATTTAGAAATAGGAATATTATTGAGCATGGCGTAGGCTGTAGTACGGTAAAGAAACGTATTGAAGAAATGGGAGGAACGATACTAGAGCAGGGTGTGCCGGGAGAGGGCGCTGATTTTAAAATTAAAATAAATAAACAATTTAAAAAACATTTTAAAAATAAGCCGGAAGTGTTAAGTTCCATTTATAAGCAAATTATAGGAAGTGAAATGCAGTTAAAAGATAAAAGGGCACTTGTTATTGATGATACTCAGGCTATACGTGAAGAGTTGGGTTTGATACTTAAAGGTGCGGGACTGGATGTTATAATGGCAGCCAATCTGAATGAGGCTCGTGATAAAATATATCATAAATATGACAAACCGGATATTATAATACTTGATTTGGATTTGGGAATTAATACGGGAGAAGAATTGTTGCTTGAGTTAATGGGGAAAAAGGAAGGTGAAATACCGGTTGTCGTTGTTTCCGGTTCGGATCGTGCATATTATGAAGACAAACTTAAGTCTCTGAAAGCCGTTGAAGTATTCCAGAAGCCGGTAAATGAAAAGGAATTGATAAAAAGTGTAAGACAGATTCTCTCTGAGAATAATTAAAAAGTCTTAGTCAAAACCTTGTTTTCTCTATCTAAGAAATCAATAGAAATACTCTTGTCGGGTAAAAAATCATTTGTATTAATTAACTCAGGATCTTTTTGCGGTGATAAATCTTCAAAATCATGCTGCACTGCAAAATCTAATAATTCCGGAAGATGTTTCCGTACATTATAATCCGGTATATCCGACATAATTTTTTTTGTCAGTGCAATATCATATTCCACCTTTGGGGCACACATATATTTGGTGAATACGGCCCCAACCGTTTTATAATATACTTTTTCGAACATGTTAAGATTCCTGGGTTTATTTCTGACAAATCTGAACGAATGAAAACCAACATGATTTAATAGAGCAGGAACAAACCATACATTTTCTTCACCTTTTCTATCTACAGGGTTTAATTCAATTATTTCATCGTTTAAAAATGCCTTTTCAATTGCTTTGGCGACAAAATCTACAGGGACAATATTAAGATGTGAATCCAGGTTGACGGTAATTCTTACAGAGTCATTAACTCCTTTTTTTACTAATCTATAAAAAAACTTGGTGAAAGCGTAGAATACATCAAACTTGGTTGTATAATATTTTGGAGAATCAATCAGCCGACCGCATACAAGGCTGGGTCTGATAATTTGGAAAGGTATTTTATTTTGTGTGCAGTATTGTTTTATATCATGCTCTATCTTGTTTTTATAACTTTCATATGGATTTCTGAAAGTACCGTTTATGGTATCGCTATATTGATCACGTAGTAAACCAGATTTAATGCCGCAACTGAAAATCGTACTTACGAATATAAACTTGATATTATAATTTTGCACTGCTTTCAGTAATTTATTCGTCGCGACATAATTATTCTGATACACTTCAGCCCTGGCAATTTTATTTGAAAAAAGGTTGGTAACCGCGGCGAGATGGAGAATATATAATTTTTTATTATGAGGTATAATTTGCTGCAAGCGATGAGAGAGGTTGTCATCTCTTAAATCGCCTTCAATAACATGTATTTTATCTAATAATTCACTTTTCGGATATTTCTTTAAATAATCCGGAACAGCGTTCTTATTGAAAATGAATTGTAACCGTTCTTGGATGGACGCATCTTTTTTGCTTCTCAGCAGAATATATATTTTGGCTTCATATTTTTTCGTACAAATGGAATGAAGTATCTCGTATAATACATGACTGCCTATTAAACCGGTGGTTCCGGTTATGAATATATTAAACTCTCTATTATTGACCATCTGCCCTCTGCCGCTCTGCTCTATGATCAGTACTTTTTAACTTGTTCTATTACTCCTTTTTTAGATTACTTTTATATCTAAGTTATTTTAATATGGAATTTGGGATAATGTCCATAGAGTAGAAATTTTTTTTTGGATTATTTCATTTTTGATCTGTAAAAAAAGGTATGAGGGCGCCGGCTTTTTCTATTCAGCGGTCTGTCAGTTTGATCTCGTAGTCCCTGATGACGGTACTCCCGCTGCCGGAGGTTACCTCGTTCCCCAGCTCAAGGCAGGTAATGTATTCGTTTTTGGACATGATTCCTTTTTGTAAAAGGTAATCGATAAAGGCCGAGACATCAAGCGGACCCGAAAGGACCGGACGGTGTGCCACGAAAGTGATAATGGACCAACGGTTTTTATTTGCGCCGGAAGCATCACCGTGATCTTGGTCCATGTATATGGTATAGGTGACGCCGCCGACCTTAAGCGATTCCGACGGTGAGCCGTCCGGAATGGCTCTTCCGGCTTTACTTACCCAGATCATTACCTCATGTTTGATATTTTTTTTCACTGAAGGCAGGGCACTGATCGTCCAAAATTCGAACGCCGTATTATAAGAGCCGTCGGCATGCAGATCGATGGTGTAATACACGGTCAGTTTTTTCGAATCCACCCTGAACGGGAAACCGGTGTTTTGTGCGGTAGGTCTTCCCCACGGGCTGGACCCGAACTGTACTTCCGGATAAGCAGATACCTCGGGAGCAAACTCCCAATGCCATGACCAGCCGAACACTGATTTTCCCTTATCATTTTTGACAAAAATCTTTTGGCGGTACGGCCCTGTTGTTTTTCCCTTGTTCCAGACATTGTTGATCAGCAGGTATTTGTTATCCACCGTATACGTGGCCCAGTCCTTATCCGATTGGTATACAAGGCTTCCCCCGATATCCGCCGGAGTGAACCCGGTGACATCGCTTTGCGTTTTGCATCCGGAAAGAAGAAAAGCCGAAAAAACAAAAAGCATAACCGTCTTGACATATCGCGTTGTGCATTCCCCGTACGTTATCATTTACCGCCTCCTTTTATTGGGTACTAGTATAGTAAAAGACGTTCACGATTGCAATGAAACAAAAAAAACGGATGATTACCCGGATTTGCACGGATTGATTTAAAACAACCATTTGCATAATCAGCGTAATCCGTAGTTAATTTCATCTGTATTTATTTGTGTCATTCGCGAAATCCGTAGTTTTTTATTTAGTTTTGATTTATCAAAAAAGATATTCGAACTACGGATTACACAGATTTGCACGGATTATTTATTAAGCATGCATCTGTGTCATTCGCGAAATCCGTAGTTTCTTAAATTATTTTTGGTTTTATTAAAAGAAGATATTCGAACTACGGATTACTCAGATTTGCACGAATTGTTGGTTAAGGAGGTATCTGCGTAATTCGCGAAATCCGTTTAGCAGCACCCTGAATGATGAATGCTTTTTTGGTGATTCTGTGAAACTGAAAACCTAAGATATGCTTTCAAAGGAATAAACATACCGATGTTGCGGCCCTGCTTAAAAACGCCGGCGCCAAAAAGGGAGCGGAAATCAAGGAATAAATAAGGTACCCCCTGATTACGCGGATGACGCAGATGCAAACTTTTCTAAAAATCCGCGTTAATCCGCGCGATCCGTATTTACCTTCATCTCTTCCAATCCGCGCAACTCCGTTGTTCTTGCACTTAAAACAGTTTTCATTGTATTCAGCTACACTTTATTCACTTTTACCGATATACTTCAAGGAGAAAAATAAAATAATATACTGCTCTTATAGGGAATTATATGAAAAGACCAATTAAAATCATCATGATGGTAATCGCTGTCATAATCGAACTCTATGCCGCCATTTTAGCGGGAATGCACGGATATTATGAAATAGTGAACGGACACAAGAATCCGGGCGGGATCTTGTTTGACGCGATCTCAGGAAATTCCCTGACAACAAATTTCAATGGTTGGCCCGGCTGGCCCGCGATCTCGATAATTCCTGATTTATTGATTACCGGAATTGTCGTCTTCATTATTGATGGTATTTTACTTGTCTGGTTCCTGTTTTTCAATAATCATAAAAAATGGATAATAATTTTAGTTTGCCTTGCCATATTACTATGTGTATGCGGCGGGGGTTTCATGTCGCCGTTCTACGGCATCACGGCGGGGGTAATTGTAATTTTTATGAAAAAAATAGGCCTAAAAAATAATTTGTAAGGCGAAATAAGAAACCGCGGATTTCGTAGATGACGCAGATACACGCTTTCCCATAATCCGCGTTAATCTACGCAATCCGTAGTCTTATGTTATTTTTTAAAATAAATCGTCAGCCGCGGATTAAAAGAATAGGTAGCCTGTTCCGATGAGGTAATGCGTAAATTCGAAATTATTGTTTCATTATCAGCCTTTATCATAAATCCTTTATTGTCCATATAACTCCGTATCCATTTCTGAACAACCGTAGGGTCCAGTTCTATGTAGAATCCTTCAAGAGCGGGGTCAGGTACCGCGGTCCCCATAGATTGAGGATCGAATGAACCTCCGGGTCCGTCGTTCCACGGCCCGTTGCCATTGTTGTCCCAGCAGGCACCGTCATACCATTGTTCCGTCATCTCGTGCGCGCTTACGGCAACCCCGGTTCCGTACGCGTTTAAACGGGTGGTAAGTACCGCTTTGGTAATGGTTGCGTCGCCTGGTATGAGACCGAAAATATTGAATTTAAACAACGCACGTCCGATGAACGTACCGGTATTGCCCACATACAGCACTCCGGCACTATCATTATCAGCGGTGGTATCGTCCGACTTCATATAGGTGTCACTTATATAAGTGAAACCGACGTATGGAGCAGTCTGGTACTGGAACCCCACGACGAACTCGGCTTTGTAAACACCCGCCGGATCTCCGCAGGCAGCGATACCGAACACAAGGCATAGCACCATAAAAGATACAATACTGTGTTTCACTGGTTCCTCCTTTTTTGGATTGTAGCTGGTTTAATTATACCACGCTGCGTAAAATTTTCCGTTAAAAAAAGAGGACCCCAAAGGGAGTGGAATCCCGTCAGATATCCGCCCTTTGCGAATCCGTCCGGAGGAATAATGCTGACGCGTGTGCCGTTTATAAGTACGTGTTTATCGGTCAAGATGTTGTTTATGCGGGCTGAATCATCACCGGCGCTTGAGAATACGGTGAGGCTGATAAAAATCATCAATACTATAGTTACTTTCATATGGAATTGCTCCTTGGGTATCGTTATCCACGACTGCAGTACTTTATTCATAGTGTACCGGGAAAAAGCGGTTTTGTACCTCATACTTTGGTCTGAGCCGCGGCATGTCCGGTTCGGTAATAATATGCAGTGCGGATGGTTTATTTATTAAAAGAAGATATTCGAACTACGGATTACACAGATTTGCACGGATTGATTTAAAGCAACCATTTGCGTCATTCGCGAAATCCGTGGTTAAATTCATCTGTATTTATCTGTGTCATTCGCGAAATCCGTAGTTTCTTTTTATTTTTGGTTTTATTAAAAGAAGATATTCAAACTACGGATTACACAGATTTGCACGGATTGATTTAAAGCGACTATCTGCGTAATTCGCGAAATCCGTAGTTAAATTCATCTGTATTCATCTGTGTAATCAGCGAAATCCGTTGTTGCTTTTCGATCCTCTTACTGCGAATCAAGGTCGGTAAAATTGACATAGTTACCGGAAAATATCAGCAACTGGGTGACCTTGCCCAAGGCGCCCCCCCAATTGTAATACGCGCCTGAATCCATGTTCAGCACGCTTTGGTACCCATAGTCTACCAGGTCCTGGTGCGCGGCGGAAATAATCCCCGCCGCCGCCATCGGCCCCATTCTGAAGGTGCCGGCCGGACGGCCGTCCAGGGTGTACATATCATACAGGCTGCTGAAATCACCGTGGGCCTCCTGTTCCTGCCAGGTGTCGAACATTTCGGCAGCGTTATAGAATATATCGGTTTTTTCCGTTCCGTACCAGGCATAATGAATCGCCCATTTGACGGGAACCTGGTGCGCGTCATAACTGTAAAGATACGGTTTGTCCCATATCCCGCTGTCGGTCCCGTCCGCCTTACACCAATCCGGCAGCAGTCCGGTCCCGTAGGTATCGCAGAAGTACGTTACCAGAAACCGGTAATGATCGTCCAGTTTGGTCCAGGTGGCGTCACCGGTCAGGTTGTACCACAGGGGATAATATATGGAATCGTAATAACAGGGATCAAGCAGATCGCTTCCTCCCCAGGTAGCCGCCGGTTTAAGTACATAGGCCGGTCTTTCCACCAGGTGCACGCTGATATTGTGCAAGAGCTCCGTGGCCTCCGCGAGATAATCGGTCTTGCCGCCGCTTCCCCATTGATAGTGGGCCATGATCAGGGCCATGGCCATATTCTCATCGGCTTCAGTGGCCGAATCCTTGTTGTATGAGTCCATGGGACTGTTGAACTTAACGGTGCTCATCATCAATCCGTATTGGTTGGTATAGGCTTTGCGGAAATTATTCAACAGCTCGAACAGGTGTTTGGTGCGATTCTGATCGTTATCCAGCAAAACACAGACAATCATGCCCCAGCCGATAAACTCGGAAAGGGTTCCGTAGGGTTCGGCGTAGGAGGGGAGGCCTGGCCCCGGACCCATATGAGGCCTGGCGCTTCCCTCGGGGCAGTTTGTTTCGGTTATCCAGTATTTGACCCAATCTTCGAAGGCTTTCTGGGTTTGGGCGTTCATTTCCTCCTGCGTATAGATATCCGGCCGCACCCCGAAATTGTGAATGATTCCCGCCTGGGGAAAAGGATGATTAATGGTGTAGGCATCGGTTGATTTATAATACGCCAGATCATGGGTTACCGGGATTTCAGGGCCGGCGCCACCGCCGGAAAGTGAGCATGCGCTTAAATTCAATAAAACAAATGCACACAAAAGCGGGAGGATCAGTAAACAAGGACGCCCGAATTTTATTTTCAGATTCGTCGCGTTCATTTCGTCTGCCCCAAATCCGTAAAGTTCACGAAATTACCGGAATACACCAGAAGCTGGGCCACCTTCCACGAGGCAGCCGCCCAGTTATAGCCGGGTTTCGGATCCACCGTTAAAAGACCGCGGTACGCGCTGTTCACCAGATCCCGGTTTTCCCCGGACACAATACCGGAAAGGGCCAACGCCCCCCCGATTGTCGGGATATGCGAATACTGACCGATCGGTTTGCCGTCAAGCGTATAGGATTCGACCAGAGTGCCCAGATCGCCGTTCGTCTCCTTCCTGACCCAGGAGACAAGCATTTTGGCCGCATCAGTAAATATATCGGTTTTTTCCGATCCGTACCAGGCATAGTGAATCGCCCATTTGATGGAAATCTGGTGCGCATCCCAGCTGAAAAAATAGGAATTGTTTCCCAAACCGTTCCCTCCGACCGGAGTGCCGGTACCGTCGGCCTTGCACCATTCCGGCATCAACCCGGTCCCGTAGGTATCGCAGAAGTACGTTACCAGGAAGCGGTAATGGTTGTCCAGTTTGGTCCAGGTGACGTCACCGGTCAGGTTGTACCACAGGGGATAATATATCGGATCATAGTAACAGGGATCAAGACAATCGCTCCCGCCCCATTTCACCGCCGGTTTGAGCACAAAGGCCGGACGCTCAACCAGGAAGGCGCTGATGTTGTTGATGAGTGCCGTGGCTTCGGCCAGGTAATCGGTGCGGCCGTTGCTTCCCCATTGATAGTGCGCCAAAAGAAGCGCCATGGCCATATTCTCATCGGCTTCGGTGGCCGCGTCTCTGTTCCATTCATCCATGGGCTTGTGAAAGTTGATGGTACTCATCATCAAACCGTACTTATTCAAATATGCTTTGCGAAAATTGTTGAGAGAATCAAACAGTTTTTTGGTCCGGTTTTG
>Ga0315542_1000817_pt1 | contig 19796 bp, 17 predicted proteins | sample SalMarSW160120MG_FD_202541 | JGI IMG/M metagenome (GOLD analysis project Ga0315542, IMG submission 202541) | Salt marsh sediment microbial communities from the Plum Island Ecosystem LTER, Massachusetts, United States - Salt Marsh Sediment SW1601-20 ... | reverse complement strand
CGTCAAGTTTTACCTGGGAAAAATTTATTTCACGAAGAAAAGAAAAATCACCTTTTTCTATCTTGGACCGGAACTCCTGTCGCTTTACCCCCCATATTACCGACTTCTCACATGAAAACAGGAAAAAAAGTGAGATGACAATAAGCGCCAGCGAAAAACGTTTATTTGGCAGGAAGGAATATTTTCTGTTTCGCAAAAATCAAATCCGGATTCTGTATCTTGTTCACCTTGGCAATCATCTTATACTCAAAGGGATCCCTGTAATAGCGCCGCGCAATATCCCAGAGCGTATCGCCCCATACCACGACATACTCTTCTCCCTTGCCCGTATCGGAAGTTTCCGTTTGAGTAGTCTCTTGGTCCTCTGCGGCCTGTTTATCCGCCGTCCGGTCTTCGCTCTGCGCTGTGTCCTCGGCAGCCTCTTGCTTTGGTTGTTCTTCCTTGGCCATGGATTCATCCCGGCCGGATGTTTGCGTACCCGACACCTGTAATCCCGGAATAAAGGGGGTCCCCTTTAACAGTGAATACACGCCCCATCCCGCGGCCGCAATAACCACCAGCCCCAAAAAGATAAACAGCAGCAACAGCAGCGGGTTGCCCTTGCGCTTTTCTTCCCGCTCCACTTTCGTCTCAAACATGGTCTGCGGCGAGGACTCCTCTACCACGGTCTGGGCCTGCATTTCAACCTCTTCTTCGGACGGCGGGAGCTGCTCCTCTTCCTGATTTATTTCGAATTCAGGGATGGTGTACATGTCCTCTTCACTCACCGATTCCAGGCTTACCGACAGGGACTGTTTTTCGCCGCTTTTGGCATCAAAGGCGGTAGCGGACAGGTTTCCGTTTTCATCGATCCCTATGTTGAGCTCTATCTCCGGCTCGCCTTTCGCCCCTTCTTCGATGTTCTCGATCACGAGGCTTCCGATATAGGAATCCTCATACAAGACCTCACCGCTGCCTTTGAAAAGGTCGATCTGCACGTTTTGCTGGTTGTCACGGACCGTTGTCAGGACAAGCTTACGTTTCCCTTTGAAGTCTTCGGGAAACACAGGGTAAAAATGACCGTCGGCAAGTTTTATGCCGATTTGCTTCTTGCTTTTATCTTCTGGTTCCATTACCTGTAAAGCGTATATCGAGAAGAAGATTTTGTCAACGAAAAAAAAGGGGGGCAATTTGATTTCTTGACAATCCCCTGTTGTGCTTTATAATTGTATTGTGTGGGATTATCTACCCTATATCATCATTACCATCGCCGTATTGATATTTTTAGGCTTGACCCTCTCGCTCATCCTGCGGCGTGACACCTCGGAACCAAAGAAAAAAAAGCGAAAGATAAAGTCCAAAGACCGCAACAAGATTATCCGTGAAGCAAACAAACGGCTGATTCAGAACCCCAAGGACCATGAGGCACTAATGGCCCTGGCAGATCTCTATTTCAAGGAAGGCATCTACGATAAGGCCATGAACTATTACCGCACGCTGATTGAGTTGTGTGCCACAAACATGGATATCGATGAGTTCGAGGTGACTTTACGCTTCGGCCTGGCCGCCTTTAAACTGCAGGAGTACGATGAGGCTTATAAAAGCCTTGTCATTGCCTACACCATGAATGAGGAAAACTTTGAGCTCTGCTACAATTTGGGTTACCTGGAATACCTGAAAAAGGACTATGAAAAGGCACTGGCCTTTTTCCGGCGTGCCCAGCGCCTGGACCCCGAACACGTGCAGACCATCCGTTTTCTGGGGCACAGTTATTTCAGAAACAAACAGTATACGGAGGCCGGCGAAGAGCTGCGCAAGGCCATTGAATTCGAGCCCAATGACAAGGAGTCGCTGTTCGCTTTGGCCCAATGTCATTACGAGCTGGGGCATACGGACCAGGCCCTGACCATTTTTTCCCATTTACGCCTTGATCCCAAGCTGGGCCCCAATGCAGCGCTTTTTTCCGGGACCATTCACCTGAAAAGTAATGCCTACCAGAAGGCGGTGATGGACCTGGAGATCGGCCTGAAGCATAAGAACATCCCGCTTGAGATCCAGCTTGAACTGAAGTACCGCCTGGCCATTGCACATTTGAAGGAAGGCGACATGAAACGGGCACTTGAGCTGCTGGAGAACATCCGGGATATAAAACCGGATTACAAGGATGTACTCAGCCAGATCGACCAGTACCGTGAACTTATGAGCAACAAGGACCTGCAGACATTTTTGATGGCACCCAAATCCGAATTCCTGACACTCTGCCGCAAGATCGCGGCCAATTTCTTTGAGGACTCCAAGGCCAAACTACTCAATATTGCCCTGAATAAAAACGATTTCGCCGACATTCTGGCCGAGATACACACCAAGCGCTGGGAGGACGTGGTACTCTTCCGCTTTATCCGCACCACCGGTACAACCGGGGAGCTGGTCATCAGGGACTTTTATACAAGCTGCAGGGACCATAAGGCGGACCGGGGATTCTGCATTACCGCGGGAGATTTCAGCGACAGCGCCAAGCAGTTTGTTGAGGCGCGCCTGATCGACCTGATTGATAAAAAAGGGATCGTGGCCCTGTTCCGAAAATTAAACCGCGCGGCCCTGAAATAGACCCCAATCGCAGCCGGCCGCGGCTGTACTGCCGGAGTACGGCTCCCGTCCGCTGCGGTAGTACCGTTAACGGTTGTCCGGTCCCCGCTCATACGGCTCCCGTCCGCCCGGAACCGGTCTACCCCGCCTTCACCTCGCGCAATCACCCCGTCAGATGACGTTTTTCCGCTATAATAATATGCCGTTCAACTCCTCCACCGGGTATCCGCAGGCGGTAGATCCTAAGGTGTTGGAAACGAAGGACCAGGGCCGCAAGCTCAGCCACACTGTTTGCCAGGGTGCCCTTATAGGCAAAGACCGCTCCCCCTTCTCCCAATACCGGAACCAACCGGTCAAGCAGGGTATCGATGCGAGCCACCGCCCGGAACAACACCAGGTCGAACTGTTCACGAATATGTTTCAGGTCGGTTTCCAGCACGCGCACGTTTCCGGGGGCAAGCAGCAGGTTGACATTGCGCAAAAAGGCGCAGCGCGTGGTCGAACGATCACACAGGGAAAAGCGCAGGCGCGGCAGCAACAGGGCCAGGGGGATACCGGGCAGGCCCGCACCCGCCCCCACATCCAGGACACTCTCCACCCGGCCGAGACGCTGCAGCAGGGGAAGCGCCGCCAGCGAGTCGATCACATGGCGGACCACCGCCTCCGCTCCGCCCCCGCCCACCAGGTTGTAGCGCCTGTTCCACTTCAGAATTTCTTCCACATACGCGGTCAGTTTGCGGAGTTGTTCGGGGGTGTATGCAAGATCCAGGCCGTGCAGTCCGGCCCCGAGTTCATTTTGTATATCCAGTTTATGCCCTGCCTTTTTTGGTAAGATACACCAGCAGCACGGCGATGTCGGAGTTCCTGACCCCGGCAATACGTGAGGCCTGGCCCACGGACAGGGGCCTGATGGCTTTCAGTTTTTCCTTGCTTTCCTTGGACAACCCCTGCATACCGTCATAGTCCATCTGTTTGGGGATGGAAAGCTTTTCCATCCGCTTAAAGCGTTCCACCTGTTCCTGCTGGCGCTTGAGATAACCCTCATACTTGATGTCAAGCTCCACGTGATGACGGAACCGCTCGTTAAACGCCAGTACCGGCTCTTCCAATGCGGCAAGCATGTCCATGGTAAAGGTCGGGTCCTTCAGCACATGGGCAAAGGATTTGCCGGTGTACTTCGCCAGGTCGGGCATTGCCGCGGCGTCCTCCGCCGTAACCTTGCGCTTTTGCAGAATTTGCGTTATCTCCTCCAGGGCCCCCAGTTTTCGTTCAAAGCGCTGTCGGGCCTCCTCATTCTGCAGCCCCACCGCGCAGCCCTTGCCGAACAGACGGATATCGGCCGTATCGTGACGCAGGCACAGGCGATACTCCGCCCGTGAGGTAAACAGGCGATAGGGTTCGCGCGTGCCCAGGGTGACCAGGTCGTCGATCATGACCCCGATATAGCTTTCCGCACGAGAGAGCACCAGCGGTTCCTTACGCTGCAGTTTCAGGGCCGCATTGATCCCCGCCAGAAGGCCCTGGGCCGCCGCCTCCTCGTAACCTGAGGTGCCGTTGGTCTGACCCGCAACAAACAGCCCGGCCACCCGCTTTGTCTCCAGGCTGGGATAAAGCTGGGTGGGTTCCAGGTAGTCGTATTCCACCGCGTACCCCGGCCGCGTAATCACCAGGTGCTCCAGGCCGGGCACGGTACGCAGGAACCGTTCCTGCACCCCTTCGGGAAGGGAGGAGGAGATACCGTTCAGATACATCTCTTCGGTTTGCAGGCCCTCGGGCTCCACAAAGATCTGGTGGCGCTCCCGGTCGGGAAAACGCATGACCTTGTCCTCGATGGACGGACAGTAGCGCGGGCCGATCCCCACGATTTTTCCTCCGTACAGCGGAGAGCTGCCGATGTTGTCACGAATGATCTTGTGGGTCTTTTTATTGGTATAGGTAACGTGACACGGCACACACGGCCGTTCGACCCGTTCATAGGCAAAGGAAAAGGGCTGCGGCGTCTCATCTCCCTGCTGCTGCTCCATTTTGGAAAAATCCAGGGAGCTTTTTAACACCCGGGCAGGGGTGCCGGTTTTCAGCCGGCCCACGGTAAAGCCGATGCGGCGCAGGCTTTTTCCCAAGCCTACTGCGGCCGGCTCCCCCAGTCTGCCGGAGGAGGTCTGGAACCCACCGATAAAAATCTTGGCCTCCATAAACGTTCCGGTGGTCAACACCACCACCCCGGCTGTAAACCTGCGTCCCCGTTCGGTCACCACCCCCCGCGCCTCGGCACCCCTGGTGTCCAACAGCAGGTCGGTCACCGTGTCCTGGAACAGGAACAGGTGTTTTTCCAGTTCCAGGGTCTGTTTGGCCAGCAGGGAGTACGCGGCCTTATCCGCCTGTGCCCGCGGCGCCTGCACGGCCGGGCCTTTGCTGCGGTTTAAGATACGAAACTGGATCATGGTCCGGTCGATAAAGCGGGCCATCTGTCCGCCCAGGGCGTCGATCTCCCGCACCACGTTTCCCTTGGCCAGTCCGCCCACGGCCGGGTTGCAGGAAAGCCTGCCGATGCAGTCCAGGCTTTGTGTAATAAAAAGCGTCTCGAATCCCAGGCGGGCCAGGGCCAAACCGGCTTCTATGCCGGCATGCCCCCCGCCGATCACTATGGCGTTAAAATCCATGCTATTTCCCCACACAGAATCTGGCGAACATGGCCTGCAATATTTCATCCGAGGTGACCTCGCCCGTGATATATCCCAGGCAGTCCAGTCCCTCCTTCAGATCTACAGCGAGAAGATCGAGAGAAACATCGCGGACCAGTGCCTCGCGTGCCCGCCGCAGCGCGGCAAGCCCCTGTTCCAGGTACTGTTTCTGGTGCAGCGAGTCGATCACCGGAGCGTCGGTCTCCCGCGGCCCCTCCCCGATCAGGCGTTTCTCGATCTGCCGCTCCAGATCCCGCAAGCCCTGTCCGGACAAGGCGCTTAAGCCCGTGAACCCCTGCGGCGACTTCCTGCGGCTGATATCACACTTGTTCCAAACCCCGACAACCCGCCGGTCCGTCTCGTGTTCTTTAAAAAATGCCTTGTCCTCCGCGGTCAGGCCCTCAACGGCATCCACGAGGTAAACCACCAGGTCGGCGTTTTGGATAAGGCTTCCGCTGCGGCGGATACCCTCTGCCTCAACCGGATGTTCGGCCTCACGCAGCCCGGCGGTGTCATAGAGCCTCACCGGAATGCCGGCCACGGCGATAACTCCCTCGATAAAATCACGCGTGGTGCCGTGGAACTCGGAAACGATCGAGCGGTCCTCGCGCAGCAGCAGGTTGAACAGGGTGGATTTTCCCGAGTTAGTACGGCCGGCCAGGGCCACCGAGGCCCCTTCCTGGTAGAGCCGTCCCGCCCGGTAGGTTCCGAGCAGCTCCCGCATGTCACCGATCATCCCGTCCAATTGCTCCGCTGGAAGCCCGCCGTGTTCATGCTCCTCTTCCGGATAGTCAAGGCGTACCTCCACCGCGCTCAAAAAATCCACCAGCCGGGACTTCAGCCCATTAATGATCTTTTCGATCCCGCCGGAAAGGCGGTGTAAGGCCAGGCGGCGCGCCTTATCCGACCCGGCATGGATGATCTCGTTCACCGCCTCGGCCCGGGTAAGGTCCATCTTCCCGTTGAGGAAAGCGCGCAGGGTATACTCCCCCGGATTAGCCCGGCGAAACCCGCTCCGGTACAGCAGGGTGAGTGTCTTTTTTACCGCCGCCGGACTGCCGTGGCAGAAAAGCTCCACCGCGTCCTCACCCGTATAGCTGTGGGGCGCGCGGTAGACCGCGGCCAGCACCTCATCCACCGTCTCTTCAGCCGCAGGATCATACAGGTACCCCCTGCTTAAGGAGTAGCCCTTTTTACGGGCCAGCTTTTCTTCTCCTTTGAGCCCTTTAAACAGCGAGTCGATTTTGCCGATACAGTCCTCTCCCGACACCCGGATGACCGCGATGGCGCTCTCACCCCACGGGGTGGCCAGGGCCGCGATGGGATCGTGAAGGTTCGGGACCGTGTCTTTGACCATTCTTAGAAGATATAAAAAAAAGGGCCGGGATGCAATAACGTCTTCTGTTATATCTCCGCGCCCACCAGCATAAACGCGCATATCAGCAAACAGACACTGATAACCAGGATTCTCATTGTATACACTCCGTTTCCTTATTTGGATTAATGTAGCTATCCTAACTTATCGCTGAAACATGGTTTTTTTCATTCATACTTTGGTATGGTTTTATAAAAGAGGTTGAGACGCAGACTATTACCCCGCGGTGTACGCTTCCAGGGTTTTCCCCAATCCGCTGATCTGTTCACCGATACGCCTGCGTATGCGGCGTTCACAAACGCGTTTGGGGACCAGGCGATCGATCCATTCCTCAGGGAGGGGGGACAAAGAGGCTTTCCATTGGTGCCTCACCCAGTAAGGCTCACGTGTAAACTCCATACCGCATTCCTGTGCGTACGTCCGGTACGGGATGTCGAATATTTCCGCGGCCGCCTTGCGCACCGCGCTGATGATTTCAGCGGCTCGCTTCTCATGGTTTCTGTATAAACAGGGCAAATATACGGAAGCCCTTGAGCTCATCCGGGCGTTTTTGGAGGAGAAGCCGGAAGACAAGGACGGCACGCATATTCTTTCCAAGATCCTGGAAAAACAGCAGAAAAAAGAGCAACCGGACTTTAACGAAAACGCCTGGCTCTTCATCCGGCATTGACGGTTCTCATAGGTTGGCAACAGGAGCACACCTGAAAAAAAACCGACTCCGCGTAGTAAAAAACCTGATTTTTAATTATAATTGTACCACATTAGCTATTGTGCAAGACGCGGAGGAGAACTATGAAAAAAATTATTGTATATTTTTTTATCTTTATGATGATTTTTAGCTCGTGCGCTAAAAATTATAAAACCGTAACATCAGACAATGATGCGGTTACCGCGGTGCCGGGGGATGATACCGCGATGAATTCGATTATTGAAAACGCGAGGAATACCGTAAATGATTTTGTACTACATTTTAAAAATCCGGAAAAAGGTGAGCATTCTTTCACGGTCAAATACCCTTTCGCGACCGACCCGGGAAGTGAAAGCACTGTAGAACACATTTGGTTGAATGAAATAAAAATAAAGGATGGAAGATATTTCGGGAAAATCGCGAATGATCCGTTCGATATTAAGAAATACAAATATGGAGATGAAGTCCAATTCGATATACATAAAATAACGGATTGGATGTATATAAAAAACCACAAGATTATCGGAGGCAGATCAATACAATTTCTGATAGAAAGTATTCCCGAAAATGAAAGGACCGATGATCAAAAATCAATGTTGGAAATGTTTCAGTAATCGTAAACATTACACCAATACGGTCGGTGGACGGCCCTACCGGCACCACTCTGGGAGGCGGTTACTACCGGGTTAGCGGCTGCCACATGAAAGTGGGGTTCAGACAGGCGAATGACTGAGCAAGAAAAAAGCAGCCTGCTGCGGGAGTACGAAAATACCGTACGCCGGCTGAAGGAAATTATAACATCAACCCCCCGTCAAGCCCTGGACATCCGGCCCAAGGCCGATTACTGGACTATCAGGGAGCATGTAGCCCACTTAATGGATTGTGAAATATTCGGATTCACCCGCTACAGAAAATCAATTGCCCAACCCGGTGCCGCGGTTGAGGGCTTTGATCAGAAGCCATGGCAGTCCGATCTTGATTATCCGGTAATGGATATTTCCAGAGCAATGCGCATAATCGAAACATTACATGAAATCGCCCTTGCCCATCTTGCGGCAATTACAAACCGCGAGTGGGACGCGTATACGATTACCCATCCTGAAAGGGGCGGGGAAAATCTTACAAAACTGATCAACAGAAGGATAGAACACATAAAAGAGCATATAGGGTATATCAACAGAAACATGGCTTTGAACAAAAATCAGGAGTTTTGATAAATAAAAACAATGTCACATTTAAAAGCAACGGTATCATTAATAGTGATAATAAGGTTTCATATTAAAAATAATACAAAATTGAAAAAATCGAATTTTAACTATATTATAGAAAGATTGGGTGACAGGCATTTTATAGTGAAGCTGGTTAAAAAAAATGAATAACAGTCATTGTGAATCAGAGGACAGGTATTATGTCCTGTTCGAACAGGCGGGAGACGCTATTTTCCTGATCGATCCGGAAAACGGCGGAATCCTTGAAACCAATTCCAAAGCATCCTCGATGCTCGGGTACAGCAAAGAGGAATTGGTGACAATGACGGTGACTGATTTTGATATCAGCCAAAGCAGTGAACAGACGGTCAGGCGCGTAAAAAGCATAATTGAAGAAGGAACGCGGGTATTTGAAACTCAAGTGATATGCAGGGGCGGCACAATTATCGATGTTGAGGTATGCGTCCAACCGATCAAACTGGCAGGCAAAAACGTTGTCCAGACGATCTTGAGGGATATTACCGAACAAAAACGGATGAAAAACGAACTCAAAATCCAGCAGGAACGGCTGACGAGTTTTATTAACTCCGCCTTGGACAGTATTTACCTGCTTGACCCCGATTTAAATTTTGTTGAGATTAATAACCGCGGTCTCGCGATAATCGGAAAACAACGGAGTGACGTTATTGGGAAGAACATCGCCGAAATCGTTCCCGATATCGGAAAATTGGGTAGGCAGGAAAAACACCTTGAGGTGATCAGGACGGGAAAACCGTTTATAATCGAACATTTCATGCCTCATCCGGTTTTCGGAAGAATGCACTTTTTATTGAAATCATTCAAAGTCGGCGACGGACTTGGGGTAATCGCTCATGATATTACCGATCTGGTTGCCGCCGAATCACGTGTACGAGATCTCATCGAGCACACCACCGACGCGATCTTCTGCTACGCCTATAACCCGCCCATACCGACCAACCTTCCGACAATTGAAATAATTAAAAGGCTCTATGACGGCACGCTGATAGACTGCAACCTGGTGTGCGCAAAGAGCTATGGCGCAAAATCGGTTGACCAGGTAATCGGCAAAAAACTCACTCAACTCTTCGGAACAACCTCCGGCAGCCTGGACAAGCTTTTCCGGCAGGTGGTTGAACAAAATTTCACCATCATTGACGGAGAAGGAGTGGAGAAGATGCCGGACGGCTCCGAACGGTACTTTTTGAACAACGCGCACGGAATTATCGACGATGGAAAACTGTATCATATCTGGGGAACATTTCGGGACATTACCGACAAAAAAAAGACCGAAGAGGTCTTACGGAACGCCCAGCGGCTTGAATCACTCGGAATCCTTGCCGGCGGAATCGCGCACGACTTCAATAACCTGCTGGGGGTGATATTCGGGTATATCGATATGGCGGCCGAAGCAACAAAAGAAAAGAGCGTAACGGCTTATCTTGCCAAAACCCTGGCAACCATCGAACGGGCCCGCGCATTGACCGGACAGTTGTTGACATTTTCCAAAGGCGGCGTTCCGGTAAAAAACATCGAACGTCTGTCTCCTTTTATAGAAGAAACGGTCAGGTTTGCGCTGAGCGGTTCAAATGTCGCAGGCTCCTTCAGTATTCCCGCTGCGGTGTGGCCGTCCGCTTTTGATAAAAACCAGATAGGGCAGGTTATCGACAATATCGTCATCAATGCCGTACAGGCAATGCCTGCGGGAGGGCCGCTTGATATTTCAGCGGAAAATATTACCCTGTCTGAAAGACAGCACGCAACCTTACCTCCGGGCAGTTATGTAAAAATACACGTTAAAGACCACGGTATCGGAATGCCGAAAGAGATTTTATCGAAGATATTCGATCCGTTTTTCACCACCAAGGAAAAGGGGCACGGCCTGGGTCTGGCCACCTGCTATTCCATTCTGAAGCGTCACGGCGGATGTATCGAGGTAAAATCCGTAGCGGGAAAAGGAAGCGTATTCACCATATACCTTCCCGCGGTTCCCGCCGGCAGCGCGGAACGAAAGAGCCGCGTTCCCGTGGGACATAAGGGAGCGGGAACGTTTCTGGTATTGGATGATGAAAAGATCATTCGAAATATGATCGGCGATATGCTGAAGGCTTTCGGCTATTCCATAGAGTTTGCTTCTACCGGGATTGACGCTATTGAAATCTTGCAGGCCGCAGCACAAATAAAGCGGAAAATCACCGGTTGTATTTTCGATTTAACCATTCAAGGCGGATTGGGGGGAAAGGATGTTATCGCCAAAGTCCGCGAATTTGATCACGATACCCCTGTATTTGTCACCAGCGGTTACGCTGAAGACCCGGTAATGGTGAATCCCGCGAAATATGGTTTTAACGGGAGTATTTTCAAACCGTTCCGCAAGGTTGAGCTGGCCAACCTACTGAACAAGCACCTGAATAAAGGGGGAATAAAAAATGAGGAAGGAAATAGTAAGGTATGACTATGCTGAAAATGGTGTATAAAATTAAAATCGTTATTACGATTATATTCTGGGCCGTTCCACTGACTTTTTTCCCTCCGCAGGTGTATGATTTTTTTGGAATTCCCATGGAAGGTACTTATCTCTTTATACGGTTGTTGGGAGCAGCGTATTTCGCCCTTTTATTCGGATATTTAGAAGCCTTACATCAAATAAAAAATAACATTGTATCAATTCGTATACCGCTGATGAGTATTACAGCAAACGGCGGAGCATCCATAGTCATTCTTATATTTTTGATAATGGGCTCATTGGATACATGGGGTTTGTTAGGGAAAGTATACATACTTGTTTCATGTATCATCCTCTTTATGATAGCGTCATTATTAACGATATCCTTGATAATAAGGAAAAAGGAATAACTGTTTATACGGCCCCTGCCCTTCGCTATTTAAGTCCGGAACCTCTACGGTTTTTTCGTAATCTGCCTTTTTAAAATAACGGATGACGCCGAAACTTCTTTTTATATCGGCTGTTCCGTGCGAAGTGTAAATATTGATGCCGGTCCGGGAAAGCTTCTCATCCGGTTACCCCCTTGCAAACATAGGCAATCTCTTCTAGAATACTACTGTAATGTAAAAGGAGGATGTTCCATGTCCGATTACCCCGGTGAGCGGCCGGATACCGACATAAGCGGTATGGAGCCGGAAGCCGCCAAAGAATACGTCCTGGCATTTATTACCACCTTAAAGACCACGCAGCGGCAAAAGCAGGAGGCCCTGGAAGAAAAAAAGCTCTGGCAGGAACGTGTGCGCCTGGCCGAGCAGAAGCAGGAGGCCCTGCTGGCTGAAAAGGCGCGCGGCCGGGTCGGTGAGATTCAGACCAAGATTGCCACGTTGGAAAACGAAGAAAGGGAGCTTGCCCCCAAGGTGGACGTGCTGAAAGAACAGTTGTTAAAGCTGTCACGCGCTCCCCAAATGAGCGTGGACGCGGAAAACCTGCTGGCCCAGCTGCAGATGCTGGTGGGCCAGCCGGATACCCTTTCACAGACATTTAAGGATGAAGCGGCGAAGGCTGAGCTGGAAAAGCTGAAAAGAAAGATGCAGGGCAGAGAAGAAACTCCGTAGGCAGGGCTTATTTCACCCCGGCGGCGACAGACTTGCCCAGTTCCCTGCCAAGCAGTTTAAAGGCGGCGTCCTGAGCGGCCTGCGGGCTGCCGCCCAGGCCGTTTTTGCTTACGGTTTTTTCAAAAACTATTTTGCCGCTGTCAAGATCAAGCACCTTTATGGTTCCCATTACCCGCACAATATAGCGGGAACCGCTTTTCCGGGGCTCACCTGCCCTGGCGCTGCCGTAGATTACACGCCCCGTTTTACCCGCATTTGCTTTAACCAGGCGCAAAATCTCGGCGTCGTTTTTAGAGAGAATCAGTGAAGGTTTAATTGGAATAATCGATATGTCAAACCCATTTTGGGTAAGGACCTCCATTACCCCGGAGGCGGTCTTTCCACTGCCGCCCGTCACCCGCTCATCCTTGTCCAAGTCGGCGATGACAATACCGATGGGAATGTCCGCGGCCCGGGAGAGTACCGAAAAATCAAACACAACCTTTTTGCTTACGGCCAACCGCTTTAAACCGTCAAGTTTGCTTTCATACCGGTGCGGCAGGCCGTCCAGTTTTTTCAGGTATGCGGCAAGCGAGAGGGTCACGGTAACCTGTTCCCGTCCCACAAAGCGGCTTACCGGGTGGGTAAAGGCGGCAACTCCCTGTTTGTCGGTTTTCAACACGGAGGTCTCGGTCTGCTTACGCGAATTCTTCATTCGTTTATAGGAAAACTGCAGGGCCACCCCGTTTACCCCAGGGGTGTCGGCCAGCGGTCCTTCCGCCACCTTGACGGAAAAGGGCTCCTTTATCTCCTGCCCCACATAGGCGATAAGGTTGTTATTCAGTTTATAAAGATTCAGTCTTTCCAGCGCGCGCATGGCATTGTCTATGTTGCGGTTGACATAAATATTCTTGTTTTCCAGGTTTGATTCGGCCGCAGCCAGGGTCGCCTCCAGAAAACGGACCAACGCTTCATAGTACTGTCCCGTACGATAGTACTCGTACCCGTCGCTTTCCGGCACGGCTACGGCGTCGATGGTTTCCTGGAACAGTTTTTCCAGGCGGTTTTTTTCCCGTAAAAGGTCGCTTCTTTTATAGCGTGCCAGAAGGTACACGGTTGTTCCGGCATCTATGGAATAAGCCCATTCATGAATAATCTGGAAGCCGGTCACACGCGCGCTTCCGCTTTGCGTTACGGTTTTCCGCAGTTCCGACTCAAACGAATCGGCCGTGGCCACGGCATCGGTGTTTACTTCGGAGTGAACCCGTACTCCCACAAAGCGCATAATCCCCCCCACCAAGTCGTCAACCGCCCGTTCCCGGGCCTCATTGGTGTTTTTCCCCGCGTCAAAGCCCTGCCCCGTAAAATAGATGAAATGGCTGTCATCAGTGGGAGGATCGGTTACCCAGTCGGGCAGTGTTTCCGACCAGAGGGGGAAGGTGCAAGCGCACAAAATAAAAAAACCACACAGAATGATTCTATTCCATGTCATTATTTACTCCTCACTGTATAATGATCAAAACTACGAATCAGGAACACAGATTACCAGAAAACTATGTACCTGAAGGCATGCGCCCCCAGGTACATATATAACTACTCTTCTTCCTATTCAAGGTCTTTCAGTGCGTCTTTTACCAGATCTTGTGCCCGTGTTTCCTCTTTGGATTGGGGTTTGTTTCCGGCAAAAGCCCTGGCGATTGCCGCCTTGATTTCAGAGACCGGAACGCGGACCAGCAGGTAATATTCATAGACGTCTTTATCTATGGAACCGTCATTTTTAAAATAGCGTCTTTCCACCCAGTACTCATCGTACTTCTTGGCCCCGCCCACTCGGCCGTCGGCAATACTCTTTACTACCTTCTCAAAGTACTGCTCCGCATTGTCGGAATCACCGACAATGGCGCCGGCGTATTTGGACTGGATACGCACGGAAACCAAACGCGCAATCTGGTCGTCAATACTGAAGTTCTGAGCCTGGATCTTTGTTCCCTCCAGGTTTCTCCCGCTAAAGCTTTCTTTGAATACATAATACCCCTTGAAATCGGGCAGTTCTTCAATCTTGCCTACGGGCATCAACACCCAGTCGGGAACATCGCCCAGTCCTGCGTACTGGTGAGTAAGAATCTGTGGCTCCGGTGGTTTCATTGTATCGGTGGTAGTGTTGTTTGTAGTGGTGTCTGCTTTGGGGGTAGACTTACAGCCCACTGCCACGATTAATAAAACAAGTAAAGGAATAATGAGATATCTCTTCATTCACATTCCTCCTTCTAAATAATAACTATTGAGGCAACGCCTCTTTACAATCCGGTGCTGAAGGTAAGACTCTTCCTTCTTACGGAAACAGTCACCATACCTTCCAACCCGGGGATTGTCTTTGCCGTATCCAGGACAAGCTGTTCCAGGTCCTGGTTTGTCACCAATGCCCATACATAGCATTTGGCTTGTTCATCGGTCCGGTAGACGGTTTGTACGTCCTTTACCCTCCGCTTCAGTGAGTCTATAAACTCCCCAATAACCCCGGAGTCTCCGGCACCGTCTAAAAATACCTCGTATTTAATGCCCTTCTTCAAGGCCTTTTTCATATACTCACGCGAGGTATCTATGATGTCCCGCATGATTCGTTTTACACTTACCTCTACCGCGTTTATTTTTGCCTCTTCTTCGGAGGTAGGGCTGAACGACTTCTCAGGCTGGTTGTAGGTCTTGGACCCCATCAGCCTGCCGGTTGATGATTCAAACGCGGTCAGGGTAATGCTTGCCTGGGCAAAATGGTTTTTCCTTTTTGTTTCACTGGTAATTCGCAGGTTCAGGGTAATATACACATCCGCGTTCAGTTTCTGGGCCAGCCACTGCACCACCGAGATATCCCCGCCGCTGTCTTCCTGGTAGAGTGTTTCCTGGTCCTGCTTCAGCTTTTCGACCTCATCCAGCAGCACTGCCTCCATGGCGTGTGAGGTCAGGTAATCATTGGCCACCGCAACCGCCTTCTTTAACAAGAATTTGTTTTCGGGCGCCACGTGTGTGTCCTCGTCTATGTACACCATGTACACCAGGTTTTCCAGGTAAGTCTTGATAAACTGTTCGTCCTGCCGGGCCTTGTTTTGGTCGGCCCAAAGTCCGGCGGCCGGCAGTACCAGCAGCAGCAACAGGGAAAAGCAAATAGAACCCGGTAATTTACACATTGTTCTCTTTCCTACTTTAAAACTTTATTCCGATTCCGGCTCCCACGAGCCAGCCTTCGTAGCTTTGATAATTATCGTTTACCGTAAACCATGCCTGGTACCCTAGATCAAGGATCAGTTTTACATCACGTGTAACCAGGTAGCTGATATTGGCGATGCCGGCCAGGCCTATATAAGAAAATTCGAATCCGTCCACAGTCGACGCGGGAGAAAGCGCGGTCATAATCTGGGTACCTACCGCGGCCATTCCACCCAATTGGAATCTGCCCAGGTAGATATTAAAATCAAGTCCGCCGAACACCCTGACCGGCAGGTCCGTTTCCAATTGTTCAAAGGGATAAAGCCCCACCTCAAAACACACCACCGGCCGGATGACAAAAAAACCCTTGGTAAGCACCAGCTTTAACCCGGCCGACCCATAATATGTGGAATTTTCAAAATTCATTTCCACATGTACATAGGGGACCATTTCCAACCCGACGCGCGGCACTTCTCTTACGGGCATGCCGGCGGTAACAGAACCGGCCGCATAGATGATCTTGCCCAAAGACACCTTATCTTCTATATCACGGATGATAATCAGCCCACTCTCAAGCGGCCCTGTTTCGCCCGGGGTGATAATGGCATACTCGTCTCCCACCGAAACCCCCTGCTCCCTGCCCAGGCGGATCGCCACGTCCGGTCCCAGAACCTCAACAATGCGGTCCTGCAGAGAAAAAACATCCAGGCTCCTTACTTCATAGGTCAGTTGGATGGGAAGGTCTTCTATGGCATCGTTTACGGCGCTGGCCTGATCTTTATCGTAGCCTGTCGCCTCAAGTTCTATATTGGAAAGAACTGTGGCGTTTTCGACTTTAATAATCGTATAGGTAACGGCGATGTTCGTTTTGTATTTTGTGCCCCCCCCCTCATTATTTAATGTCTCTATGGTAAAACCGGTCATAACGGGGACCACGATCAGGTAAGAATGAAGGATGTTATTAAAATCCTCCGCACTGAATACAGTTTTTCCTATACGGACCTCTTCAGTGACACCGTTTTTTCCATTTTTATATGTTTTGATCTTTTCCAGAAGCGGCATAATATCCTGGGTGCTTACGGTATGGTTCACGGTCCCGACCGTAAAACGTGACAGGCTTTGAAACACCTGCAAAGCCTTTTTTTCGATCAATCCCAAAGATTCATTCAACTCACGTTGGTTGGTGGTGATATCGGCGACCGAGGTCTTGAAAATGACAATATTCTGCCCCACGGCGGTGACATCCGCATGCAGCAGGTATTGCAGAAGTGAAAGAAATATTACACCGGTTAAGGATATTTTGAGTATTTTACACATATACATTACTCTCATGGCTTCAAAGACTAAATATAATGCGTCTTATGGTGTTTTTCAAATTTTTGTCCTACTAATTTTACCTTACCTTCATAGGTTCAGGATAAGACGTACGGTTTGGAAATAAACAGTCAAACCACAGACATCTATCACCGTGGCCATCAACGGCCCGGCCATAACCGTGGGATCAAATCCCAAACGCTTGATTACAAGCGGCGCCAGCGCGCCGATCAGGGTGGCAATGATGACCACCAGGGACATGGCAAGCCCGATGGCGATGCCCCGCATCATGACCACCTCAAACGGCAGACCCAGTTCAAAGATCAGCACCCGGATTACGGTGAGTACTCCCATCCCCGCACCGAGGAGCACCCCCACCATGATTTCCTTTAAAAATATTCTGCCGATGTCCTTGACCTCCAGTTCCCCGGTAGCCAGACCGCGTATCATCAGCGTGGACGACTGGGTACCGGAATTACCTCCCGTACCCGTAATAAGCTGCATAAAAGGGACCAGAAAGGGCCAAGGCCCATAGACATTTTTAAACAACTCAATAACGTTCGCGGTAAAGGTTGCCATAATAAGGAGGATGGTAAGCCAGGGAATCCGCTTTTTTACCAGGTCCCAGACGGAACTTTCCATGTAGGGAACGATACTTCCTCCCATGGCGCCCATCTTATAGACGTCTTCGGTCTGCTCCTCCCTGATGACATCGATGACATCGTCAAAGGTAATGATACCCAGCAGGCGGTTATACCCGTCAACTACGGGCAGGGCCAGAAGGTCATAGGTCTCCAGGATCTTGGCCACCTCCTCCTGGTCCGTGTCCTCACGCACGGTAATGACTTTTTTTACCATAATAGACTCTATTTTATCATCATCGTCACCCAGCAGCATGTCACGCAGGGACAGGACCCCCAGCAGTCGCTTCAGCTTGTCCACAACATAGATATAATAGATTGTTTCCACGTCACTGACTTTTTTTCGCAGCCAGCGCAGGGCCTGGGCGATGGTGAGGGAAGACTGTATGGCCAGATAACGGGGGGTCATCAGCCCGGCCGCGTCATCCTCGTCATAATTCAGTAACAACCGTGTCTCGGTCTTGGCCTCGTCACTGAGCGAATTCCATACCGCCTCTCTTACCTCCGGAGACACGGCCTGGATAAAGTCGGTAATGTCGTCCGGCTCCATCTCATCCAGCAGGCGCTTGATGTGCGCGGTGGAAAGCTCCTGGATAATAAACTCCTGCTGCGAGGTGGGCAGCTCATGGATCAGGTCCACCTTACGCGACAGATCAAGCAGCAAAAACAGCTTGATCATATCATCCTCTTCCAGGTAGTCCCACAGGTCCAGGAGGTCGGCAAGCGACATCTGCGAAAGAAGATTCCTTATCTCCTTGTCACCCATATTCTGCAAATTGCTGGTCAGATATTCCAGGTTCACTCTTATGCACCTCCTTCCCGCGCCTTAGTTTTCACCTACATAGATTATCTCCCGCTCAAGCCTGAAGCCGTAATGCTCATACACTCTGCGCTCAAGATACGCTATGAGTTCCCGCACTTCCCCCGCTGTGGCTGATCCGGTGTTGACAATTATATTTGCGTGCAGGGGGGAAACCTGCGCGCCGCCGATAGTGTAGCCCTTTAATCCCAAAGAATCAATGAGCTTGCCGCTGGGCAGGCCGAACTCCCGGTTGTTTTTGAATACCGATCCGGCACAGGGATAGGCAAAATGCCCCTTGTTTAACCGGTCACGGTAAATTTCATCCATGCGTTTTTTAATCTGCGCCCGGTCCGCCGGCTTGAGGTTGAATGTCCCCCCCACAATGACAAGCCGTCTGTGCTGAAACGGCGATTTTTTATAGCCGAAGTCGGACACGGTAACTTTTATTCTTTTGGATTCCAGCGAGTCATCCAGTATTTCCACCGTTTCAAGGATATCGGAGATCGAGGTGTCGTAGCAACGTGCGTTCATCCAGATGGCACCGCCCACACTGCCGGGCATTTTGTAAAAGGGATCCGCTCCGCTTAAGGAACACTCCAGCGCGGCCTGGACCACCGCGTTGAGGGCCGTGCCGCTCCGCGCGTGAATGCGGGTATGCTCAACTTCAATACCGCAGAACCGATCCAATGAGACCACAACCGCCCTGATCCCCTTGTCGGAAACAAGAATATTCGCGCCGGCACCCAGCACATACAGAGGAAGGTCATGCTTCACACAGGCGGAATAAACCTCTTTTACTTCCGCCAGGGTCGACGGCAGGGCAAAAACCGACGCCGGACCGCCGATGGCAAAACTCGTGTGCAGGCGCAGCGGCTCATTAAAGCGAATGGGACAGCTGATATTGATTTTTTTAAGTACTTTCTGTACATTATCCATTAAGAAATATAGTAGTATATTTTAATATTTGAAAGAAGCCTTTAGAGAGAAAAAATCAAATGCAGCATGTTTTGGGGTTAAAAATATACAACACATTGGGAAGACAGCTACAGGAGTTTCAGCCATTGGAACACGGTAAGGCGGGTCTGTATACCTGTGGTCCCACCGTCTACAATTTTGCCCATATCGGCAACCTGCGCACCTATATTTTCGAAGACATCCTGCGGCGCACGCTGGAGTATGCCGGATACCGGGTAACACACGTCATGAATGTGACCGACGTGGGCCATCTTACCGACGACGCGGACGAGGGAGAAGACCGCATGTTCGTGGGCGCGCGGAAAACCGGAAAAACGGTCTGGGAAATCGCGGAGTTTTATACCAAGGCTTTTTTCACCGACCTGGAACGCTTAAAAATCATCGAGCCCACCGTCGTCTGCAAGGCCACCGATCACATCGAAGACATGATCGGGTTGATCAAAAAGATAGAGACAAACGGCTATACCTACATGCGCGGCGGCAATCTTTATTTTGACATCAGTCGATTCCCGTCGTACGGCGAGCTTGCCCTGTTGAATATGGATGACCTTAAGGCCGGGGCGCGTATCCAGGTGGACGAAAACAAGAAGAACCCGCATGATTTTGTACTCTGGTTCACCCAGTCAAAATTCAAGCACCAGGCCATGCTTTGGGACTCACCTTGGGGAAGGGGGTACCCGGGCTGGCATATAGAATGCAGCGCCATGTCCATGCGCTACCTGGGCGAACGCTTTGATATCCACTGCGGCGGTGTGGACCATATTGCGGTGCACCATTCCAATGAGATT
>Ga0315542_1000816_pt1 | contig 19808 bp, 24 predicted proteins | sample SalMarSW160120MG_FD_202541 | JGI IMG/M metagenome (GOLD analysis project Ga0315542, IMG submission 202541) | Salt marsh sediment microbial communities from the Plum Island Ecosystem LTER, Massachusetts, United States - Salt Marsh Sediment SW1601-20 ... | reverse complement strand
AATAAAGAGACACTGAAATATTTAAAAAATTTAATCTCAAGTGAGGATGGTAAGCTTGAAAAAGGAGATGTTATCATAATTGGATTAGGAAGTAATAATAAAATATCTCGTTTGGCATCATTAAATGCAGCTCTCACTTTAATTTAAAAAAAAAGCAAGGGATAAATCATTAAAAAGCTCAAAGATATTAAATGCGTTTTAAACGCTCTTATTGTTGAAGATTTAAAAACATGTGTTGACTCATCATCTCCAAACGAGTGTTGCGGTCTCATATTTGGCTCTATTGAAGAAATTTATCGCAATAATGACTATTCTTATCATTACATTGGTAATAAAGCTAGATGTATACCATCTGATCAAAATTCAGCCGTGTCTTTCTTGATGAGAAATATGGAAAGATTAAATGCTATAATAATGGAAGAAATTCAATCCGCAACTCAAAAAGCTCAATTAATTAGCATTTTTCATTCTCATCCATCGGGAAACTATCCTAGTTCAGTGGATATAAATAATATGACATTTCTGGATCATTTTAGTGAAAAAACAAGTAAATATACGAGTAAGGCTTTTAAAAATCTAATTTGGCTAATAATTGATGCCACAAATTACGATATAAATGGATTTATTTATTTTGAAAATGAAGTTCAAAAAATCGATATTATAATTTCTTAGTAGAAAGAGAGTTATTGCACTTGATTAAATCCGTTTTTATCAATAGTACAGATTTGAATGTTAAATCCCGAAGCAGCATCTCTTTCCCGTGAGCTTGAAATGGCTGTTTTGATCAATTCTATACCTTGATTCTTTGTTAATCCCGGTTTCCAATCGGATTCTAACACTCCAAGAGAAAAAGGAGATCCACTTCCAAATGATATAAAGTTCTCTTCTTCAAATAAAGTTCCTAACAAATCAACACCATATAGTCTTCCTTTTTGTTCTTTTAATGAGAACCCTCCAATAATCATCATTGCTAAGTAATATGAACGACCGCTGAATAATATGTTCCTCGTTACACTTGCAATATATTTAGGTTCAGGAACTTTTTCTTCTTCTACTTCCTTTAATCGGGAAAATGCTCTCAATTGATTGATGACATATTGGCAATCTGCTACTCCTCCAGATATTGTAGCACAAGTATAATCATTGATTTGGAAAAGTTTTTGAGCTGTCTTTGTCGCAACGAAATATCCTGCTGTAGCTTGACTTTCAGTTCCAACTACCACTCCATCCTTAACAATTATCCCTACGGTAGTTGTACTCGATTTGATTACATTATTTAATGCTTCTTCATCAATCTTTAAGTTATTAGTAATATGTTCCATTTTTTCTCTCAGTTAAAAATTTATTTTGAAGGTTATTATGATTATAAATTAAGTTGTGCTATATTTATTTTACTTTTAGAAATTATAAAGAAAGTAAATCAAACACAAAATTTTAAACTAATTGTTTATTATCCATCATAATAGATTTTTGCACGCGAGTGTCTTTTTATTATGGCAAGAAGTCAAGTACGTAGTAGAAGAAAATACACTGGAAAAAAATATAAATATTTTCGTAAAAAACGGAAAAGAGAACTGGAAAGAGCCCCTATAGAAACAGAGATCGGTTCTGAAAAAAAGAAAAAACAAAGAACAATGGGGGGAAACTTTAAGTTAAAGCTATTCTCTTCTACATTCATGAATGTTACTGATCCAAGTTCGAATAAAACCTCTAAAGTGAAAATTTTGAGGTTTGAACAAAATGATGCATCAAAAGATTTTAATAGGCGGCATATTCTAACAAAAGGAGCTATTGTCGAAACTGAAATCGGTAAAGCAAGGATAACTAGTCGCCCAGGTCAGCATGGCGTTTTGAATGGAATTTTAATTCAATGAATTTGCATTATCATAATTTTAATCCTTATAGGATTGTGCACGTAATATTTATAACTCTATTTTAGTTTTGAAGTATTGCAAACCATCTAGCATAATTGGAGAATCATTATTCATGTGAAGCAATTCTTTAATAGTTATCCAATTAAGTCCGTCATCCCATTCCTCTTGATCTCCATCTAAATTCTTAGAAGGATCCAAAAAGTCATTAATAACCGTTGAAAGGAGAAATGTAACTGAAATACCATTCCAGCCCGAAAGAATAGCAATGAGATTAACGTGATTATTAAAATTTAATTTCACTTCCTCGAGAATTTCTCTCATTAATGAAATTTTAGGTGGATTGTTAAGATCATTGGATTCTAACATTCCTCCTGGAATTGTTAGTGCTCCTGGATAGTATGATTGATGATGGGATCTTCTACCAACTAATAAATAATTATTATTACTGTCAAAAATTAAACATTGAACACCTAGCATTCCAATACCCTTATTGATTTTAAAATTGAAATTGGACATGTAAATGATTGTGGAGAATTTGACGGTTCCAGTATTTAGAACCAAATTACTATTTTGATCTATTATAAAATCATAAAGGTAGAGTAAGGTCCCATCATAATCATTTGGATGTGTGTCTAAATGTTCTATCCAAAATTTGTTTATTTTAACATCATGTTTCGAATTCAATCTAAATTCTGGAAGCGAAGAGTCACCCCATGCAATTTGAGAGAGATCTAATCTTCCTTCCCAGAGTACTTGAATTTCTGGCATTTTATAAAGAAATTAAGTGAAAATCTCTAATCTTCTTCTTGGATTTTAATATTTTTAACGTTAGCTTTTTTTCCTTCAATGATTTCAGTATTTTTGCTTTTACAATACTTGCATTGAAATAATTGAAGTCCAGTTAATTGCGCTTCTTCGGTAAGAGTAACTGTAGAAACTTTATCACACTCCCTACATCTTATCTTTCCGGGTAATATCTCAATCTTTAACTCAGCACCTTCCGCAATGGACCCCGTAGTTGCCATTTTGAATGATTGTTTCAACAATTCTGGAACGATGAGAGTGAGTTCTCCAATTTCTAAATAAACTTCAGTAATTTTCTTAGCACCATACTTTATGGCCGTAGCTTCTGCTACCTTAAAGATTTGATAAGCGAACGAGAATTCATGCATATTTAAGCTACATTTAATTATTTAGATTGCTGTTTTTTAACTTCTTTCGCAACTTCCAATAAAACCTTCGACTTTTTCTTCCCTTTAGTCTCTATAACAACTCTACCAGGTTCATCCCACCAGGACCTCGGATATTTATAACTCGATTCCAATTGAACTGTATAACCTAATTTACCTGCAGCTGTTACCAGATCTTTAGCACTTACTTTTTCTATAGCATACTTTTTGGGTATGCGTCTACCTTCAGCACGAGTCTTTTTAGCATCGAAATATTGAGGCCAAAATATTAAATAAGGTTTTCGAGAGCGCATTAAAACACAAGATATATTATATTTAAAACTATTAAGAATTAAAACCCTCTAAGACATTTAAAAATTATCAGTTCAATTAAAAAGATAAATAAAAATAAATAGAATTTACAATTTTATTTCAAAGAAAAGGTATCTTGAACATCCCTAAAGTTTTAGATCTTTTTACTTAACGTTCCCCATAAAGGGAGGGTGGTCTAGCTTGGTATGATACGCCAGTTTATTGTCTTTAAACTGGATCGAATTGGCTGGGGGCCAAGTGGTCGGGGGTTCGAATCCCTCCCCTCCCATTGAATTTGACATTTATAATCATTTAATCAATCTGGGAACTGTCGCATTTAGCAGTGAAAATCAAAGATAAAGTCCTATGATTAATTAATAAAAAATATAAGAAAGAAAAATGTAAATCCACCCATAAATAATGGAATCCAGACGGAATTATTTGTTGGATCACTCACTTCCGTATGGGTTAATCGATCTATCAAGGGAAAAAGAGGTTTATATGCAAAAATCCTTAAAATTAAGAATAAAATTGCCACTATTGAATTAAGTGTTAATAAAAACATTATTTCTGGAAGGAAAGATAGATTAACTACTATTGCGAAGAAAAGGGATAATAACACATAGAAAATGTAGCCCAAATTGATATAAAGTATTTTAGAAAAGGAAGTTTGTGCTGAAATACCAGTAAGAGGCCATATAAGATACACCATCAAAGCGCCTGCTATTAATACAATCCCAGTTAAAACAGCAACAAAGATCGGAGAGATTCCCATAAAAATAAGTGCATCCCAATCGGTTAAAATTGTACGGGTAAAAAATGTATTAAACATGACAATTCCCTCTAATAGAAATGCTGTTCCACCATACATTAATAGAGGTAATAGGTTCGTACTTCTTCTATGCCAAAGCCCTATTAACAGCATACTTGCACAAATCAAATCAAAGACTGGTCCAGCGGCGGAGATAAAAATTATATCATCCATAGCGATACTAGCGCTTGTGGTTGTTGTCCCATAAAAAGGGGTCACATGTATCACTATATCGGGATACCCAAGGATTAAGAGTGCTATTGCGTGTCCTATTTCGTGAATTGGTATGGTTAAGCAAATTGAGAAAAGATATGAACCTAAAAAAATCAACATTGCTCGCGAATTAGCGTTTTTAATCAATTTTTCCTTGAAAATCATGAGTATGCAAATAAAAAATACTCCTCATTTTAAGCCTTTGCTAATTTTTAAAACATATTGATAATTTCATATCTTTAAATTTAATATTAACTTAAAAGAGAATAAATAAATGATATTACTACATAACCCCGAAGCGACTCAACAAGCTTTAGATATTCTTCGATCAGGTGATTATTTCGATCTTGGCGTGATCTTCATGCTAGTTGTCGTTCTATATATTTATTTTAATGAATATCATAAAAAGAATTATAACACTATCGTTGCTGGCTTAACATTATACATGATACATTGGTTTGTTGAGATCATTAATGGGGTCGTCCAATCTGTATTAGGTCATGCATTATGGACCGTTCCAGCTGGAACGTCGTATTTAATCTTAATTGGACTCGGAATAGAACTAAACCTGATGTTTTCTATAGCTGGAGTCGCACAAAGTAAACTCTTACCAGAAGATCCTAAAGAACCAATGTTTAAAATAGGGAGATATTCAGTTCCAAAACCCCTTGCGATTGGAATTGGGAATGCTTTGGTGGCTTCTATAATAGAAATTTTTCTTATCTTTACAAGATCGTTTGTATGGGTGTGGTGGTGGTGGAATGCGATTACAGTGTTCATATTTGTATATATACCTTTTTTCGTGGTTTCTGCCTATTCTTACTACTGGAAGCCTAAAAAGCAGCGCAATTTTTTGATAATTGCAGCTATTATCGATCTTGGATTAGGGATCATATTCGGATCTCTACATATGATCTAAATCCTCTTCTTTTTTTTTAGAGTATAAATTTTTATAGTTGATTCATTTATTTTTACTTAAGAAAGTTTAAACCCACATTAAGGATGTAATCTTTATGAGTAAGGTTGAAGAATCAGATAAAGGCATGAGAGTAATAGCAATAATAGGAGGGATTATTGGAATCATTGAGGCTATTTTGATTTTAACGGGGAATGGTTTAATGTCATATGGATTTGGAGTGATAGGAACGATTTTGATATTCGTTTTTGCCATAATTACAATTGTATTAGGGATAAAACCTATTCGCGGTACACCTTTCTTTCTTGCAATATTAGGAATTCTACTGATTGTATTTGCTAGCTTAATTGGTGGAATTTTCGTCCTACTTGCGACGTTTGTTGGTTTTCTTAGTTAAGTATTCTTTTTTTTATTTAATTGATTTTGATCATTTTTTAATGTTCTATAAGTAGAATTTTTATATTTTTAAATCGTGTATGATAATTGGTGTTAAAATTGGATTTGAAAAAAGATACAACTGTAAAATTGTACAATGGAATCGAAATGCCGATTCTTGGTTTGGGCACATGGGCGTTAAGAGGTCAGGAATGTATTCAAGGGGTAACTTGGGCGATTGAAATGGGATACAGATTAATTGATACGGCCGCATTATATGGAAATGAAAGAGAGATTGGAGAGGCGATTGAAGATTCAAAAATTTCGAGAGAAGATTTATTCATTACTTCGAAGGTATGGAATAGTGATCAAGGTTACGATAATACATTTAAGGCTTTTGATAAGAGTTTAAAAAAGTTAAAGTTATCATATCTAGATCTTTATTTAATTCATTGGCCCATTAGTGGATTAAGAAATGATACTTGGAAAGCCTTAGAAAAAATATATGAAAGTGGTCAAGCTAGAGCTATAGGAGTAAGTAATTTTACTATTAAGCATATTGATGAGTTATTAAGCAAGACTTCAATAACACCAATGATTAATCAAGTAGAGTTTTCTCCATTTTTATATCAAAAAAGGCTTTTAGAATATTGTAATTCTAAGAATATTCAACTAGAAGCTTATTCCCCTCTAACGAGAGGGAGGAAATTCAATGATTCTACTCTTAAATCTATAAGTTTGAAGTACAACAAAAGTGTCCCTCAAATCTTGATCAGATGGGGGCTTCAACATAAAATAGTTGAAATCCCAAAATCGGGTAATAAGCAGCATCTTAAAGATAATGCTGATGTTTTTGACTTTAGAATAAATACTAGTGACATGGATCAAATAGATAGTTTGAATGACGATCTTAGAATAGTTGATGACCCAAATCAATATAAATAATTATTCTACTAATCTGAAAATGCTTTTGCAATCCTCAATGCTCCTTCAATTTCAGAAATATTACCAACTCTTGAAGTATCAATAATGAGAGTCTTAAGACCTAAATAGATTGCTCCATATGCTTTACCTCCTCCTAAATGAACGAGAGTTCGGTAGATGAGATTACCAGAAATTCCATCCGGAGCAATGATGAGATTGCATTTTCGGGCTATAGCATTTTCAATTAGTATTTCATCATGATAAACTTTCGAGTGAGGATAATTTTGATTAAAGTATCTGATTAATTTGTGGCTCTCTTCTAAGCTTGCATCAACTATCTTGTCCCTCCCTTTATCTCCTTCCCTTCCTCCACTCAGGATGCTAATTTTAGGATCTATACCAATGGAAGTCAAAAATTTTATGGCATTCTCTATAAAAATTTGTTTTTGCTTTAAATTTGAGCATTCGTCGATACCCACTGGAGCGAAAAAGAATTGAAATCTATTAGAGGTTTCTAAAAGTGCTAAACGATTAAGATTAGGAGCATTATATCTATTTTTAACTTCAGTAATGAACTTGTTTGAGCTTAAACTTCCTCTTATTACCGATTCTATTTGCCTGTTTTCTACAAAATTAAAAATTTCAGCCTCAACATTTTCAGATTTTATCAAATTGAGATCCATTGTAATATTTTTTAACTTATTGATACCTATTTCATCACTAAATAGATATATTGTTGCTCTTTCATTTTCTAAGAATTGATGCACTGCTTTTACTATGAGAGAATTTTGTTGAGAATCTCTTCCTAATCCAATTCCAATTTTAGGATTATTTCCTTTTTCTTTTGATGTTATTAAATCCATTAGAGACATTGTATTAAAATGTTAAATTATAGAACATGAATACCATAAGTACTGTGAGGGCATCATAGAAGCCATGCATGATCATGACAGAGATTAAATTCTCCTTTCTCCACATGTACACCAAACCCAGTAGAGAAGAGATTGCTAAATACGGAAAGAAAGATAATATAAATGAAACTAAAAATGATAGTGAAAAAATATCATAAATTAAGAAGGAACCAATCAAGTGGATAAATGTAAATATCAATGCGGTGACCATTAAACCCCATTTTTTGCCTATACGTCTTACTAATCCTTTTTGCATGAATCCTCGGAATAGTATTTCTTCTGAAGTTCCAATTACTAATATCATTATAAGCATTAATAATATTAGAGCAGGAATATCAGAAGCGAGTATTATCATATCTACATTTCCATTACTTGAAGATACATCTCTTATGACCGATAATCCAAAAAAAAATTCAACTATTATTTCAACGAAAAATGAGACGAACAAAACCACTATAATACCAATTACAGAAAATACTAAACCTATTAGGATTTCCTTGATTACCTTCCATGAACTCATTCCTTTAGTTGTAAACCCTAATAAGGCAAAACGATTTTTAATTGTAGGATTCTTCAGGTATTTCTTTATATAGATTATTGGAAAAACAATTAGAATTAGTTCAGCAAATGAGGTAATAATGATAAAATAAGGACTTGATAGACTATTCATTAATGCTTCAATTGATGGAGTGAGAAAAATGAATGGTATTACTAAAGCAACAGCAATGAAATTCATAATCACTACAGCAGCAATTGTCAATCCTATTGAAGCCGCAACACTCCAAAGTTTCTTATCTTGAGTTTCAAGGATTTCCTCATCAGAAATTTGTTTTATTCCATTCCATAAAACAGATTGCTGATCAGAGATTTGAGGGCTTGTGTGATCCAATCTCTGAAGGAAATCTGGAGGAATCTTTTTATGAGTTTTTAAGTATTCTAAATCTATTCCACATGAAGTACAAAATTTTAATTCTGCTAGCTTTGGTAACTGAGCTCCACAAAAAGGACATACTTTCCACCCTAGTGGGCTTTTTGATGTGGCATCTTCGTTATTCTCATTCATCATTATTATAGAAACATGTATGATCTAAAGATAATTATGATTTTAAAGAAAACGAACTTTATAGTATTTTCTTTTAATTTTAAAATTATTTTAATGAGTAAAATAACAATATAGGAGATCCTTTTCTCTAGTAATCGGGTTGACAAAACCATATCGCTCGAATTGTATGGGAATTTCCATAGGTATCTTCATAAGATTAATTTCACCTACACCTTTCGAAACTTTACCATTTGGTTTTAAAATTTCGACATTTACGAATTCTTGGGCAGGAACCCATTGAATAATTGAATAATTTCGATCTAAGGCTGCACTGTGATAATGAGCGTGCACCAATTTCGACTCTTCTTCAAATAGGTCAATTTGAATGTTAAATAGATCTTTTAATCGTACTATTTGATTTTTATTGAATAAATTCATATCATTTGAAGAAGCATAAAGGTTTACTTGGTTGTCTTTGGTTTCAATCTTAATTTTGCGATTCCCTTTTTCGGGTCTTGAAGGTAATAATAGTGGTTTGGAAATATATTGCTTTTTTGGAACCTCCTTGATCTTAATGTATATCGGATCTTCTACATAAAAGTAACGATTTGATTGATCATCTATTAGATCCTGATTTTTAGAATATAACCAATTAACTGAAAATGTGATGCCTGAAAGTGACATCCCTAAATCTAATAAAGATTCTCTCAAAGCTTCGGGTTGAATGCCTCTTTTTTTAAGAGATTGTAAGGTCCAGGTTCTAGGATCATCCCATCCGTAATAAACACCATTTTGGATGTTATTTCTAGCATCGGTTTTGCTTAATTTCATATCGGGAAAATTTATTCTTCCATAATGTAAAAATTGAGCCTTTTTCCACTTAAAGTGCTCCCATACAAAATTTTCGATGAAATCCTCTTTCACTAAGTCAGATCCTCGGAGTATATGAGTGACTCCAATTAAATGGTCATCAATAGCCCAAGAAAATTCCAACATTGGCCAAACTTTATATTTCGTTCCTACTCTCGGGTGTTTTGCTTCTGAAATCCGCATAATAATTTGATCTCTAAGAGCTGGATCTTTTTGATTCATACCTGTTTTTAATCTAACGACAGCTTCAGTTTCGTGATACTTTCCTGAAAGCATTTTATTCCATTCTTGTAAATTTTGGCTGGTAGTTCGGTTACGATGGGGACATTCCAATTTTTTTAATTTATATGAATCTCTAAATTCATCAGCACTGCAAGTACATACATAGGCTATTTCATCTTTAATTAATTTTTCACAATATTCATAAAAAATTTCTAAACGATCACTTTTATAATAAACCTTATTAAAACCAACTTTCAACCAATCTAATCCTTCTTTTATCAAATCATACGACTCTGGAAGTACATATTTGGCTTTGGGGGAATCTCTTAATGATTTTGGACTTCCAATCGTATCGTCAAAAAAAAGGATCAAGTCTCCATTATATCTTTTTACATATTCGTCATTTAGAACAATCATCCGTGCATTTCCGATATGTAAAGCACCACTAGGATAGGGGGCCAAGCGCATTACAACTTTATCATATTTACTTAATTCTGGTAAATCTGGGAGTTCTTTCTCTTCTTTTATAGTCTCTTTTTTATCTAAAGCATTCGGATCAATCTCTAATAATTTTTCAGTTTGAACATTAAGATCCAATGAATTTATCTGATTAACGATGCTTTCTAAAACGCTTATTACTTTTTTTGATTGAGATCTAAGATCCTTCCTTTCAGCCATAATCTTACCCATTATTGCTTTAAGATTAGGAGTTCCCCCAAATTTAACAGAATTTATTAAAGCAAATTTCCATAGCAAATCTGTGATTTCATTATCATCCAAGTTAAATAACCCGAGTTATCATAACGTTTATTAGTTAATATCTCTAATGTTTCATAATTTGTATATGATTAATATTTCTTCTCAAAAAAAATTAATTTATATTTAAAATTGGTGATTTTCAATCTATTTCCGAGGATATATCTTTATTCGACTGAAGAAAATTGGATTTGAATGGAAAGTCGTCAATAAGCTCAAAAACTTAAAATCAGTTGAAGATGATGAAGATTGGATGGTAACTTATGCGACTCCTGTTTATGGAGGATGGGATGTTGTTGTTGAATGTTCCTTTACTAAAAAACAGGAATTAGACAAGATAATTGCCTATATCCGAATGGATGAAGAAATAAGTAAATGGATCGAAGAAACAACGACTCTAGTGTCTAACAAACCAGATTATCCATAAAAAAGTTCCAATGAAAAACAAGTCACCTCTCCTTAACTTTTTACAAGAGATCCAGTCAAACAATTCTTCCCGAATACTTATTCTCAATAAATAATTTGATAATATCTTTTGTTCGAATTTTAGATAAGTCTGAGATTACCAAATCAGCCATTGACAACTTTTTAGCTGGGTGCGTCGTTTCTAATGCAATACATTTCATGCCAGCATTCTTAGCTGCTTCGATACCGACTGGTGCATCTTCAATGACTATACAATTAGATGGCAATATTTTTAGCTTCTCAGAAGCAATGAGAAATACATCAGGTGCTGGCTTTCCATTTTTCACATCAGAAGCAGTGATTACAATATTAAAATAACGTGCGATTTCCAATGAATTAAGTAGCATATCAACGTTTTCAGGAGGACCACTTGATCCCACCGCTAATTTAAATTTTAAACGGTTCAATTCTTTTAATAATCTTAAAACGCCTGGAAGTGGAACGATATTATCCCTTAACATCTCTCGATAATATTTCTCTTTTAAATCTGCCCATTTTCTCACCAAATCTTCATCATAATCAGTTCCAACCAATTTTCTAATTATTGGAATGCTTTGCTTACCGAATGTAGACTTAAATAATTCTTTAGAAAATCTTTTCCCTATCTCTTTAGCGATTTTAACCCAACTTTGATAATGAATAGGCCCAGTATCTGCTAAGACTCCATCCATATCGAAAATAACAGCAAAGTCACTATACATGATTTTTCAAGTGGGGATCCATTCGGTAATTATTATAGCAAATGATTTATTTTTAAGATTACAAATAGAAAATTAAAAAGACCCGGTAGTCTAGTTAAATCAAAGAAAATATCTTTGAATCTAGAATGGATAGGGCGCTGGCTTGCGGAGCCAGATATCGAGGGTTCAAATCCCCCCCGGGTCATTTCTAATTTTAGAGATTTATTAAAAATCCTAAATTTAGATGAGCTTTGATTAATTATGTATTTCTGAAAATGATTTGAGTAATAAATATCAATATTGATAATAGAATTAATCAATATATCTGACTATTTCAGAAATATTTTTAATTTTAATATATTTTTGATCTATGATTTTTTTTTCAAATGGAAATTTAAATGTTCTATTACACATTATAGTTTTTAATCCAGCTCTATTACCACCAGAAATATCGGCATATTCGTCTCCACAGATCATACAAAATTCAGGAGATTTTAACCCCATCTTTTTTATGGTATAATGAAATATACCCGGATCTGGTTTTCTCTTTCCATATTCGGCGGATGTGACTACAGCATCAAAAAAATTTCTTAAATCATACTTAGATAATAAATTTTCAATAGTACCATGATGCGGATGATTTGATAATACTGCTAATTTTACCTTTTTTTCATTTTTTAAATTTTTGAGAGTCTCTCTTGTATATTGAAATGGCACCCATTGATTTCTTTCACAAGAATGATAAATATCAGCTAATTCATCAAGAATTTGATCATCGAGTTCTAGAATGTCATGCTCTTTAAACGTTTCTTTGAAAATAAATGAGGTCCTATATTCATTTTTGGTTTTTACGCTTTTCTTAAAGTATTCAGCCCTTTTCTTATTAAATGTTTTAATAATTTCTTTATTAAGTAAAGTATTAGTTAAAATTTTTAAATCTGAAAGTTTTTCCAAGGATTTAGTTAATCCTTCATTATAGCAATTTAGGTATTTCTCAACCGATACATCTCTAAAGCTAAATAATGTAAATCCGAAATCAAAGATTAACCCCTTAATTTTCATATCAAGTGATATTTAATAACTTTAAATATTAATTTATCTCTGATAGTCTAAATTATATTGTTATTTTTATATTGAATTGGGATTTAATTTTAAAGAAAGAGTAATATCAAAATGTCTATATATAAATGGTTTGACGATGAAGAAACTAAAGAACGCCGGAAAAAAAAAGAAGAATTCTATGATTCCTTACCTAAAGAAAAAAAACAAGAATTGAAAAAAGAAACTATAAAGAAAGTAATTAAAAAGGAGGATGAAATTCAGCCAGAAATAGGAAAAAAGGAGTATAATGAATTTTTACATGATGTTATTGAATTTAAAGAATGGTTAGATGCAAGAACTTATTTAAAAGGGGATATAGACAGGATTGAAACTTGGATTAAGATTCTTTATAAAAAAGTTGAAACCTATTCTAAAAAGCTAAGCAAAGAAAACGAAAGAGAGACTTTAATTGAAGAATTTCGGAAAATCCCTCCAGAGTTTTTAGAAGAAAAAACAAGAATCGCCCTTAACAAGAAATTAAGAGGGGATAAAACCAATAGTTCAGATAATTATTACTTAAGAAAGTTAAAAACCGATATTGAAAGAAAATTAGCTCAAGCGAAGTATTACAAAATAATAATGAGGATTTTTGAAATGTAAAAAATTATTCGACAAATTTTTTATGTAATATTTTGTTATGATATTTATTCTCCAATAAGACTAAAAATAAAATTAATTAAACGGTTAAAAATTCGGATATAGTGCTTTATATCAGCATTAACGTATTTTACTGTATTACAGTAAGTTGAATGTGAAAAGAAATGCAGATAATTTGCCCATTAGCAGGGGTTGGTAAAAGACTACAACCTTTTACTTTTTCAAAACCAAAAGCATTCCTAAAAGTCGCTGGTAAAAGGGCAATAGATCATATCTTATTGAAATTAAAAAAAAGTTTTCCACAAAATTCAAATATTTGTTTCATAGTAGGATATAAAAAACGTCAGATAATCGAATACCTAAAAAATCATTTTTCGGAGTACTTTAATCTAGAATTTATTGAACAAGACCCATTAGGATATTCTGCTGATGAACCATTTTTTTCGGGATTGGGGGATGCCATTTTATTAGCAAAAGATTTTGTTAAAGGTGACGACTGTTTCATTTTCTTGAGTGATAGGCTCCCGATGGAGGATTACTCTCAAATGTTGCTTACATTTCATCAGCAAGAATGTGATGCGGTAATAAATGTGAGAAAAGTTGAGAACCCTCAATTTTATGGAGTCGTTGTTATAAATGAGCGCAACCATATTTCTGAAATCATAGAGAAACCCCAAAAATATGTCTCAAATTATGCTGTTTCTGGAGCATATGTCTTTAGAAACTCCATCACGGCAAAGTTATTTCAATTTTTAGAAGAACAAAGCAAGATATCTCTTCAAAACGGAGAAGAACATCAATTTACTCCTATCATACAAAAATTGATAAATGAAGGAGCCTGCATTAAAATTAGCGAAATGCATGGAAAAATTCTAGATTTTGGACGTCCTAATTCACTTTTGGATGCGAATCGAGCTTTGCTTTCTGAAAGTAAAATTAGTGATCCTTTATATGAAACCAAAATAGCATCAAGGAAAATAAATAATACTAAAATAAATCCCCCCGTATATGTTGGAAATAATGTATCCATTTCAAATTCAGTAATTGGACCAAATGTATCTATAGGTGATAACTTAAATATTGAAAAATCCATTATCTCAGAGTCGGTAATTGGAGATGGGGTCCAATTAAAAAAATTAATTACGTCTAATAGTATTATTGGAGATTATTCCATTTTGGAGGATTTAATAAAAAATGGGATCACTATTGGAGATTCTTCCTACATCGCAACGAGTAAGGAATAGGAACAAAATATTTTGAAAAGTCTTAATATGATAAATCCAACTATTAAGTGAAATAAAATATTTATTTATCACTAGATTATAAGAGTTATTCAAATAATATATCTTGATGAGATTTGAATAAAATAAGAAAAAAATTAGTGTCATTGGCATTACTTAATGTTGTATTGATATGCATCATTTTAAGTGTTAGTGCCAATGCTCAAGTTACTTATCAAATAGGAATAAAAGAGAGCGACGACTTCGTATGGGAAATTAAACAATTGAACATTGATAAGTTTGAAGCCACTTTCGGAATAGAACCAAACTTTCAAGTTGGATCTCAAGTTAGAATGGTAATCCGTGATGTAGAAGATGTGGAAGGGCTAAGATGGTCAATAGCGACTGAATTTTGGGATTATGGATCGAATTGGATAGCAGAAGGATCTGTAGAATATCTTAGTATTCTTAGATATCCTTCTCAGTACGATGATTATATCTTTATACCTACCCCGGTAAACAGTTATGTGGAAGAAGCACTTGAGACCTTGCCTACCCAATATTATAGCCTGGCTGATAACATGATTGGTAAACAAGATATTAGTGATCTTGGTATTGAATTCAAAGTAGAAAAAACCTATAATCTAGATGGAGTTTTAATATCGGAAACATATCTTGATCAGTCAAATCTCGTTATAGCAAAATTAGAAGCTACATTTCAATTCATTCCTTTTGGATTTAGTTATCTAGGTTACATGAGTTTAATGATAATTGGATTAATCATTTTTATTAAACGGAAAAAATTGATATCCAAAATCAAAACCTAAACTCTTTTTGCCAAGATCTATATCCTATTTTTAAAAGTTTTAATCTCGGCTTGTTGATTTTACTATCCAATAGTATTCCTTGCTGAGGATTGTTCATCAAATATCGATACCGCTTATAATATTCTTCTGTCGAAGGGGCATCTTCAATTAAAGTTAATAGTGCCTTTTCTGTGAAATATAATGTTAAATCAGGCTTTAATTCTGGGACTATTTTGGTAAATATTAAACCGGATTCAGCCGTTTTAATTAGAAAAAAATGATATTTTGCTTGTTCATTCAGATTATTTTCTGTTATGAAATATTCCCAACAAGCATTTATATCAAGATACCTCATTAAGTCATAATTTCCATCGAAATATTCTTTAATCTTAGAAAAAACGTCAGAAGGCATAATGAGAAAAAAAATTATTTTATTTTATCAAAATTTAAAGAAGTTCCGTCATATATGTATTTTTGATAAACCAATTCCTGTGGATAATATTTACAGCCCGCTGGATAAGCTGAATCTTTTATTCCTCCAAGTGCAACTGTTATATCTGTAAGCATAGGCCTAGCATTGATGTAAATATTCGCAGCCTCCAATTCATTCTTAAACCTTTCGATATTCTCTTGATTAGATGTATATGCCACTGCTCTCATCCCATAGTTACTTGCATTGGCAAGTCGAATCGCGTCATTGAGATCATTTGCTTTTGTAATCGAGCGCACTGGACCGAAAGCTTCTTCTCTCCAAAGAAAGGGAGCCTTACCTAAATCTTCGCATAGTTCGGGTCTAATCTCCACTAATGTTGGTTCATAAAACAATCCATAATCTTGCCCCGTGTCAATCTTCTCTCCGCCGGTATAAATTTTAACTCCATATTTCTTTGCATCGTTTACCATTACTTCCATCATCATGAGGATTTTCCGGCTTCCTAATGGTCCGATATCGACTGTCGGATCTGTGGGATCTCCGTATTTAAGCTTATCAATCTCCTTAATTAGGAGTTCAATATAATCGTCATAAATATCACGGTGTACAATAATCCTTTTCATAGAAAAACATTGCTGTCCAGAATTTGTATAACTCGCCATTGCATTCCATTTTGCGACTTGTTCAAGATTTACATCATCCATAACGATACCAGCATCATTTCCAGCACATTCAAAGAAAAATTGTTTGAATGGTTGGGTATACATGGATACACCCATTGACTTGTCAACAGTCTTTTTGAGGATTTTGCCATAACGAACTAGGATATCTTTGGCAGTATGGGATGAAGTAATCGTCATAATTATTTTAATTAGGTGGGATTTTAAGAACTCATCAACTGCCCATTCTCCTGGTGCTATAATAAGATTTAATGCTTCAAGGCCAGGAAACTCCATATCTTCCATCATCTTATATGCATATCGCATTGTTAATGGACATGCTGTTGAAGGCTTCACGATAGCACCATTACCTACTAAATAATTGGCACCGAGTTGATAAAGAGGCAAGCTTATAGGTGTATTTCTTGGAGAAATACATGCAGATAGACCATGGGGGATATATTTTAAATTTACTAATTGCTCACCTTCAATACTCGTCAAGGGTTTTTCTTTGATGAATTGATAATACCAATCGCAAAATTTAAAACCCGTTGATACTATAGCTAATTCCCACTCAGAATACTTGATAGGTAATCCTCCTTCAGCAACTATAAGATCCTTCAATTCCTTTTTTTTAAATCTCAATTTAGCTGCAAATTTAGAAAGTATTTGAGCTCTTTCAAAAAAATCCATTTTTTTTAAGATTTCTTGATTTTTATGAGCTATTTTAATCTTATCTCTTAAAGTTTCAGGAGTATCTGCGGGAACTGTATCAACTAGTTCCCCATTATACTTATTTTTAATTTGTAATTCATTTGGTTTTGACATAAGACTCACTAAATATAAAATTAGATATATTAAATCCTATAAATCTTGTCATCATCCTCGAGGATCCCAGCAGTTTGAGCAAACCTTCCATAACCCATATCAATTAAAACTTGAGTTCTTTTATGTAGAGTAAAATCAATCCAACCATTCTCTTCCTCTGGATCATTATAGAAAGAACCTAATAATTGAGCATATTCTTCTTTATTTTGAGTTTTTATCAATTTTTCAACAGCTCTGACAGAGAGTGATAATTCTAAATCCGCACCTTTAGCATTTCCTGCTTTTATTTCGATACCATTTTGGCTTCTAAGGACGTGAAAAACATCCATATTAGATCCTTTATCATAGGATTCTAGGGTTTCATAAAGCGCAAAATCAAAAACTGAACCCTCATCTAGATCTGAAAAAATCTCAGGATATTGAGATAAAAACTTTGTATATTGCTGGGCAATTTCAGTCGCATAATGCTCTTGATTAATAACTTTACTTGATAATTCTTCGTCTAGCATACTTAATCCACATTCTTTTCATAATTTTTATACCATTCAATCGTTTTTTCTAAGGCCTCTCTTAGCGGAGTAATTTTGTAGTCTATCATTTTGATAGCTTTCTCAGACGAATAAGATCGATGATATTTGATAGCTTTAAGTGTAGAGCGAGTTAAAACTGGTACTTTTCGAGAAATTTTAGCAGTCATCTCTAATAACCACGCATAAACATACGCAAGCCAGTAAGGCACTCTTTTAGCTTTCTTTCCCCTTGCTATTTCAGCTATAAAATCTAAATATTCACCAAATTTCACATTCTCTCCTCCAAGAATAAAATCCTCCCCATAGAGATCTTCTCTTCCTAATACACTACTCATTGCCATTGATAAATCATAGACATAAGATAAACAAGCAATTGAATCTCCTTTACCAGGGCACATTCCTAGCGGAAGAATTTTTCCTCGTACTATATCGTAAAGCATTTTTCCAAAAATATTAAAATCTCCTGGACCAAAAACTATACCGGGATAAAAAATGATTACTTTAAGACCTTTTGGTATTAAATTTTTTATCAATTTTTTAGCTTGGTATTTTGATTTTTCATATTCCATACAAAATTGTTCTTTTTCATAAGTTTCATTGACGGGGGATTCCGTAGTCGGTCCTATTGCCGTAAAGGAGCTAATATAAAACATTGGGAGATCATTTTCAATTGCTATTGTTGCGATATTTTCAGTACCCAAGACATTAACATTATGATAAATATCTTTATTTTTTGCCGCAATTCCAGTATAAGCAGCAAGATGATAAATTGCATTAACATCGTGAACAGCTGATCTTATACTTTCGATATCTTGCACATCTCCATAAGCATATTTAATATTCATTAAATTTTCAAAAGGAGAAAGATCACTTGACTCCCTCACTAATAATTTTAACTCGTATCCCAATTCGTGCAATTTTTTAACTAAAGAGATTCCAATAAAACCCGTCCCACCAGTAATTAATAACTTGGCCATTTGTTTAGCATATCGCTGAGCTTCGATTAAATTAATATATTAAACAAAAAGTGGCTTTTTAATCAAATCATACTGATACGATTTGTAACGATTAAAATTTGCAATCATAGGAAAGTAAAAATTTTTTTCCACACAAATGTATCAATCAATTTTTTATTTTCAAGAATCATTAATAATCACAATGTATAAGCATAATTATAGTGAAATTCAATCTCAACTTGCACTTCCTTATTTGTCTTCTCACGAGGGAGTGTTAGAAGGAATTTTTAATGCACTGGAATCTAAATTCCATTTAAAACGAAAATCTAAACAATCTTTTATTGATCTAGGTTCGGGAAATGGAAGTGTAGTTATCTATTCAGGAATTAATTATAGTATTAAATCAACTGGAATAGAAATTAATACTAATTTAATTAAAGAAGCAAGGGATTTTATTAAAGGCTTAAATTGGAGGCAACGACGGTGTATTAAAATAGTGCATGGAGATCTTTTTCAGCAAACTCTTGAAACTTTTGATTTTATCTACATCTTTTCCTTACCATCTATGCAAAAATTTTTAGGGCATGTCTTTAGAACTGCAAAAAAGGGATCGGTAGTTATTTCATATAAGTATCGCTTATCAAATATGGATAAAATGCTTAATTATGCTTATAAGTTGAAGATTGAAAATGTAGCCGTATTTTTTTATATAAAAAGCTAATTATTTCTCATTCTGGAAAGCATTTATTAATTTTAATTAAGGCATGCCTTAAGTACATCTTCATAAGGTATCGTTCACTGTTACAATATTCCAATTTCTCTTCATTAGATAATTTCTCATAATTTTGAAGCAATTCGTGAACATCATTGATCATTAGCATGTAATCTTTCTTAATTTCATCACATTTTTTAACTACTGAGTTTTCACTTATAGTTGATTCTGAAGAATTAAATTTTAATCGAATTTCACCATTTTCTAATTGAACTACATTTTCAAGTGATTTTTCTTTTTCAACGATACCAGTATAAATCTCGTTCTTTACAAATCCTTTAGAAATATGTGTTCACTTCGATGAAATTCGATTTATAGAATGAAAGACAAGTAAATTATTTAAAAAAAAACTCGGGGCTGATTTTA
>Ga0315542_1000815_pt1 | contig 19841 bp, 16 predicted proteins | sample SalMarSW160120MG_FD_202541 | JGI IMG/M metagenome (GOLD analysis project Ga0315542, IMG submission 202541) | Salt marsh sediment microbial communities from the Plum Island Ecosystem LTER, Massachusetts, United States - Salt Marsh Sediment SW1601-20 ... | reverse complement strand
AAAGGTATCGTGCTACTTCCAGGGTTAGGAAAAATGATCGATCTTGCTTCAATCACCGCTAACCGAGCGGTCTCTACTCCATGATGCATATCGTTTAGCAACTGGGTATAGAGCAACCGTGGGAGAAGCGTGAGCGAGACAGAGATTCGCCAACAGTCAATTCTGGCCGTTCGGACACTGGCGATGGACGCCGTGCAGAAGGCCAACTCGGGCCATCCGGGCACCGCTATGGCGTTGGCCCCGCTCGCCTATTTGCTCTACACGAAGCATCTGCGGCACAACCCCGCCAACCCCGACTGGCCGAATCGCGACCGCTTCGTTCTCTCGGCGGGGCACGCCTGCATCCTGCAGTACGCGGCGCTACACCTGAGCGGCTACGACCTCGGTCTCGACGACTTGAAGCAGTTCCGCCAGTGGGAGTCACGCACGCCCGGCCACCCCGAGCACTTCGTCACCCCGGGCGTCGAGACGACTACCGGCCCGCTCGGGGCGGGATTCTCCAACGCCGTGGGTTTCGGCATCGCCGAACGCTTCCTCGCCGACCGCTACAACCGGCCCGGGCACGAGATCGTCGATCACAACGTCTACGTCATCTGCTCCGACGGCGACCTGATGGAGGGAATCTCGAGCGAAGCCGCATCCATAGCCGGTCAGCTCGGCCTTGGCAAGCTGATCTTCTTCTACGACGACAACCACATCACGATCGACGGATCCACCTCGATCTCGTTCAGCGCCGACAACGCCGGCCGCCGGCTCGAGGCACAGGGTTGGCACGTGCAGTGGGCCGACGACGCCAACGACCTCGAGCGGCTCGACCAGGCGATCGAGGCCGCCGAGGCCGAACGCGAACGGCCTTCGCTCGTGGTGGTGCGTTCGCACATCGCTTACGGCGCTCCGCACCTCGTCGACACTGCCAAGGCGCACGGAGCCCCGCTGGGAGCCGAAGAGGTGCGCGCGGCCAAGACCGCGCTCGGCGCCGACCCCGACAAGGACTTCTTCGTGCCCGACGACGTCTACGCGCACATGAGCCAGCTGGAGCGCGGCGCCGCGCTCGAGGTCGCCTGGCGCGAGCGCTTCGAGCACTGGAGCATTGCCTTCCCGGAGGCCCGCACAGACTGGGATCAGGCTTGGAGCGGAGAGCCCAAGCTCGGCTGGCAGCAGGCGCTGCCCGAGTTCGAGAGCACTGACGGGAGCGCGATCGCGACGCGCGACGCCAACCACAAGGTGATGCAGGCACTCGAGCCCTACACGCCGACGATGATCGGGGGCTCGGCCGATCTCGCCGAGTCGGTCAGAACCGAGTTCCCCGGCGCGGGCCTCTTTGCCGCAACGCACTCCGGCCGCAATATCGCCTTCGGCGTGCGCGAGCACGGGATGGGCGGGATCGTCAACGGTATCGCTCTGCACGGCGGCATGGTCAAGCCCTACGGCTCGACCTTCCTCATCTTCTCCGACTACATGCGCGCGGCGATCAGGTTGTCGGCGCTCGGACAGGTGCCGGCGCTGTGGATCTATTCGCACGACTCGATCGGGGTCGGCGAAGACGGACCGACGCACCAGCCGATCGAGCACTACATGGCGCTGCGCGCCATTCCGAACCTCTGGTTCGTCAGGCCGGCCGACGCCAACGAGGTCTCGTACGCCTGGAAGGTCGCCCTGGAGCGCAAGGACGGCCCGCTTGTGCTGGCGCTCACGAGGCAAAAGCTCCCCGTGCTCGATCGATCGGAGCTGGGCGCGGCATCGGGAGTCGAGCGCGGCGCCTACGTTCTCTGGCAGGCCGACGAGTCGACGCAGCCCGAGCTGATCTTCATTGCCACGGGCTCCGAGGTGGCCGTTGCGCTCGAGGCCGCGAAGGATTTGCTCGAGCGGGGCGTTCACTCGCGCGTCGTCTCGATGCCGTGCTGGGAGCTGTTCGAGCTGCAGAGCGAGGAGTACCGCGAGAGCGTGCTTCCTTCCGATGTACCGCTCCGGCTCTCGGTCGAGGCCGGGATCTCGCTCGGTTGGGAGCGTTGGGTCGGCGATCGCGGCGCTTCACTGGCGATCGACCACTTCGGCGCCTCCGCCCCCGGCGACGAGGTGATGGAGCACTTCGGCTTCACGGCCGAGAACGCGGCGGCTCAAGCGCAGGCCCTACTGGCACGAGTTTCGTGAAAAACTCCCGGAGGAGAGGATGATGAAGGTCGCCGTAGCGTTCGATCACCGGGGCGTCAAGCTGCGCGAAGCCGTGCTCGAAGCGGTTGCGCAGGCGGGCTGCGACGCGATCGACCTCGGAGTGGAAGACGGCAGCGTTCGCGTCGATTACCCGGACCAGGCCACGGACGTCGCCGAGCAGATTCGCTCCGCAAGAGCGCAGCGCGGAATACTCGTCTGCGGCTCGGGAGTGGGCGCCTGCGTCGCCGCCTGCAAGCTTCCGGGCATACGAGCCGCGATCTGCCACGACGCCTACTCGGCCCACCAAGGCGTAGAGCACGACGACATGAACGTGCTCTGCCTGGGCTCCGAGGTCGTCGGCGAGGCGCTCGCGCGCGAGCTGGTGCAGGTCTTTCTGGCCGCACGCTTCAACGAGAGCGACCCGCGCTATGCGGCGCGGCTCGAGAAGGTCGAGCAGATGGCGCGCAACGCGGCACGAGAGCTCGCGTAACGGCAAGGATTCGGTTTGAGAAACAGGCCAATCTGAGGGAGAGAATCGATGGCGAAGAGCAGGTTGCAGCAGTTGACGGAGCTGGGTCAGAGCGTCTGGATCGACTCGCTCTCGCGCGAGATGCTTGAGACGGGTGAGCTCGAGCGGTTGATTCGCGAAGACTCTGTGAGCGGAGTAACTAGCAACCCGACCATCTTCCAGAAGGCGCTCGCCGAGGGCGACTGGTACGACAGCGAGTTGTACGAGTTGGCCTCGCTCGGCGACAACTCTGAGATCTTCTTCCGGCTGGCCGAGAACGATGTCAGGCAGGCCTGCGATCTCTTGCGTGCGGTGCACGAGAAAACGGCCGGCCTCGACGGCTACGTCTCGATCGAGGTCGACCCAACGCTTGCATACGACAGCGAGCGCACCCACGAGCAGACGCTCCGCCTCCATAGCGACATCGACCGTCCCAACCTGCTCGTGAAGATCCCGGCCACCCGCCCGGGGTTGCCGGCGATCGAAGACGCGATCGCCGCCGGCCACTCGGTCAACATCACGCTCATCTTCTCGCTTCAGCGCTACGCCGAGGTCGTGGACGCCTACCTGCGCGGACTCGAGCGTCGCGTCGCCGCCGCCGGCGACGTCAGCCCGATCAACTCGGTGGCCAGCTTCTTCGTCTCGCGCGTCGACAGCGAAGCCGACAGACGCCTCGACGAGATCGGTACTCCCGCAGCGCTGGCCCTGCGCGGAAAACTCGCCGTGGCGAACGCGAAGCTGGCCTACCACCACTACCAGGACGTCTTTTCCAGCGAGCGCTGGCAGTACCTGGCCTCGAAGGGCGCCCGTGCTCAGCGCTGCCTCTGGGCCTCGACCTCAACCAAGAACCCGGCCTACTCCGACACTCTCTACGTGTCGGAGCTGATCGGCCCCGACACCGTGAACACGATGCCGATCGAGACCGTTCGCGCCTTCCAGGAGCACGGCCCTGTCGCACAGACGCTGGCGAAGGGTGTCGACGAGGCAAGACTCCTGCTCGAGCAGATCGAGGCGGTGGGCGTTTCCTACGCCGATGTGGTGGACACACTCGAAGCTGAGGGAGTGCAGAAGTTCGCGGACTCCTTCGCCGAGCTGCTGGATGGGATCGATGAGAAGCTAGAGAAGCTGGAGGTAAGTCGGTGAGAGCATTTACGGCGAACGAGCTGGTCGAGAAGATCTGGGCGCGCGACGCCTCCCTGTGGACATCAAGCGGCGAGGAGAAATGGCTTGGCTGGCTGGATGCGCCGACGCGATCGCTTGCTCAGGTCGGCGAGATACTGACCTTCGAGGCAACGCCAGAAGGGATCGCAAACGTCTTGCTGCTGGGAATGGGCGGCTCGAGCCTGGCACCCGAGGTGATGCGTCGCGCCTTCGGATCGACGACCTTCCACGTGCTCGACTCGACTCACCCGTCGGCCGTGCGCCGCCTGGCGTCCGAGCTGGATCCCTCCTCGACCTTCGTCCTCGTCTCCTCGAAATCGGGCTCGACTATCGAGACGCGCTCTCATCTCGACTACTTCTGGGACTGGGCAGACCGACGAGACGGTCACTTCGCCGCCGTCACCGACCCGGGAAGCGAGTTGGAAAAACTAGCTCGTGAGCGGGGATTTCTCAAAGTGCCTGCAGGCGAGCCGACCATCGGCGGACGTTTCTCCGCACTATCGCCCTTCGGTATCGTCCCGGCCGCGCTGATGGGTATCGATATCGAGCGGTTGCTTCTGCGCGCCGCCGAGATGGCCGAGGCCTGCCGCGGAATCGACGGAAATCCGGGTCTGGAGCTCGGCCTGGAGCTCGGAGAGGGTTGGCGCGAGGGGCACGACAAGGTTTGCATTCCCGAGCACGAAAGCGGCTTCGCGCTCTGGGCCGAGCAACTGATCGCGGAATCGACCGGCAAACAGGGCAAGGGGCTGGTTCCGGCGCCCGGCGAGCACCCCGGCGACACCGATCGTCAGGCCGTCGAGCTCAGGCTCGAGAATCCGTACGAGCTCGGGCAGGAGATGTTCCGCTGGGAGTTTGCGATCGCCGTCGCCGGCGCGTTGCTCGAGATCAATCCCTTCGATCAGCCGAACGTTCAGGAGGCGAAGGACAGAACAAGCGCCATCCTCGCCTCGAGCGCCGAGCCCGATCTCGCGCCCAGAGGAAGCCTCAACGAGCTGCTCACAGCAGCGCACAGCGACGATTACATCGCCGTCCTCGCCTTCGTTGACCCGACGCCCGAGAACGACGCCAAGCTCGCCGCTCTGGCCAAGCGGATGGGTGAGACGACCGGTTGCGTCGTCACTCGTGGTTTCGGCCCCCGCTACCTGCATTCGACCGGCCAGCTGCACAAGGGCGGGAAGGCCAACGGTCTGTTCGTGCAGGTCGTGGACGATCTGGGCGAGGAGCTGGCGATTCCGGGACGCGACTTCGGTTTCCGGCGCCTGATCGGAGCCCAGGCCGCCGGCGACTTCGCGGCCCTCGAGGAGCATGGAAGGCCCGTCATCCGCATCGGATTGGAGGAGGAGCTATGAAGCTGGGCATGGTCGGAATGGGCCGCATGGGCGGCAACATGGCCGAGCGCCTGCGCCGCGCCGGTCACGAGGTCGAGACCTACGCGCGCACCAACAAGGAGCGCACGGCGACCTCGCTGATGGATCTGGCAGAGAAGCTGGAGCAACCACGAGTCGTCTGGTTGATGATCCCCGCCGGCGAGGTGACCGAGCGCGCCTTCACAGAGCTGCTCGAGCTGCTCGAGGACGACGACATCATCGTCGACGGCGGCAACTCGCACTTCACCGACTCCAAGCGGCGGGCCGAGGTGGCCGAGAAGAAGGGCATCCACTTCGTCGACGCCGGAGTCTCGGGCGGAGTCTGGGGACTCGAAAACGGTTACTGCGTGATGGTCGGCGGCAAGCCCGAGATTGTCTCGCGGGTCGAGCCGATCTTCATCGATCTGGCACCCAAGGACGGCTATGCGCATGTTGGCGCGAACGGGGCTGGGCACTTCACCAAGATGGTCCATAACGGGATCGAGTACGGAATGATGCAGGCGATCGCCGAAGGCTTCGAGATCATGCAAGCCTCGGAGTTCGACATCGACCTGCACAGCGTGGCCGGCATCTGGCGCTACGGATCAGTCGTGCGCAGCTGGCTGATCGAGCTGCTCGAACTTGCGCTGGCGGACGACCCCGAGCTGGCGAAGATCGCGGGCTACGTCGAGGACTCCGGCGAAGGTCGCTGGTCGCTGCTGGCTGCGCTCGATGAGAACGTGCCCGCGCCGATCATCGCCAACTCGCTCTTCGCCCGCTTCGCCTCACGCCAGGACGAGTCCTTCGCAGCAAAGGTAAACGCGGCGCTCAGAAACCAGTTCGGCGGGCACGCGGTCAAGTCCGCAAACGGGAAGTAAGTTCGGAAAGGAAGTTTGCCGTAATGAGTACCAGGACCAGGGCCGAGTTCGAGGCGCCGGTGGCCGCCGGGTCGGGTAGCGAGCGCCCACCTGACCCCTGCGCGCTCGTGATCTTCGGCGCCTCCGGCGACCTAACGCATCGCAAGCTGATCCCGGCTCTCTACTCGCTCGAGTACCGCGGCCTCCTGCCCGAGAACTTCGCGGTGGTCGGCGTCGCCCGAACCGAAAACTCGACCGAGGCCTGGCGAGAGAAGATGCGCGATGCGGTCAGCGAGTTCGGACGCGACGAGATGCGCGAGGATGTCTGGGACCGGCTGGCCGCGGGGATGCACTACGTCACCACCGACTTCGCGTCGGAAGGCGGCGAGAGCCATGTTCTGGAGTTGCTGGATCGGCTCGACAAGGAGCGCGGTACCCAGGGGAACCGCGTCTACTACCTGGCCGTCCCACCCTCTGCGATTCGCACTGTCGTGGACAAGATCGGAGAGAGGCCCCGGCCCAAGGGCTGGGTGCGCCTGATCGTCGAGAAGCCGTTCGGGCACGACCTCGCCAGTGCCAAGGCGATGAACGAGGACATCGTCACGCACTTCGCCGAGAACGAGATCTTCCGCATCGATCACTACCTCGGCAAGGAGACGGTCCAGAACGTGCTCGCGTTCCGCTTCGCCAACGGCATCTTCGAGCCGATCTGGAACCGGCGTTACGTCGACAACGTGCAGATCACGGTCGCCGAGACGATCGGGATCGAGGATCGGGCCGGTTTCTATGAGAGTGCCGGCGCGATCCGGGATGTCGTCCAGAACCACCTGCTGCAGCTGCTTGCGATCACCGCAATGGAGCCTCCGGCCGATTTCGAGGCCGACGCCGTCAGAAACGAGAAGGTCAAGATCGTGCGTGCGCTCGCTCCGCCGGACCCTGCCTACGTCATACGAGGACAGTACGAAAGCGGCGAGATCAACGGAAAGCAGGTGGTCGGTTATCGCGAGGAGCCCGGGGTGGCGACCGAGTCCGACACCGAGACCTACGTCGCGCTCAGGGTCTTTATCGACAACTGGCGCTGGGCCGGCACGCCGTTCTATCTACGCACCGGCAAGCGTCTCGCCGCCCGGTCGACGACGATAGTGGCCCTCTTCCGGCCCGCGCCTCATCCGCCCTTCCTCGAAATCGCCGGCGAGGGACTGCGCCCGAACGTGCTCATCATCCACATCCAGCCCGACGAGGGCATCTCGATTCGAATCGGCGCCAAGGTACCGGGCCAGGGCATGACGATCCAGCCCGTCCGTCTCGACTTCGAGTACGACCGGGCTTTCCACGTTCAGCTGCCCGAGGCCTACGAGAAGCTGATCCTCGATGCCATGCTCGGCGACGCGACCCTGTTCACGCGCATCGACGAGGTCGAGGCACAGTGGGGATTCGCCGACTCCGTCGTGGCCCAGTGGCAAAACGCGAAGCCCGATTTTCCAAACTACGCCGCCGGCAGCAAGGGGCCCAAGAGCGCCGACGCCATGCTGACCCGCGACAGCCGCGTTTGGTGCCAGTAGGGTCCGGAGAAAGTCTGGCGACTCTCTTCGGGTGGGTGTAAAGCGCCGAGCGCGCCTTCGGCGCTTGCTCGGCTTCTGCTCCTACGAGCGTGGCGAGAGTAGGCGATTTGCTTTGTGGGGTTGAATCGTCTGGAAGAGAGCGTTTGTGAGCCGTAGCCGCAGATGGCGGCTGCGGCGGCACGCGGGCCTCTTTGCGGAGTAGGCGCTCGAAGCCCGCGGTGATTGCTAGACGGATGTCCCGGCGACGCTCCAGGTGGATTCAGGCCGTCACCCCGAGCTCCCACGTCAGATCGTCGACCGACTGCCTGTGACGAGCTTTGTCGCGGCGGCGTATAAACGACGTGACCGTGGCAGCACTCGAGAAAAGGCCGGACTTCGCGCAGGCCGCGCGCGATCACCTGGCCTCGGTGCACGCCTACGTCGCCTACCTGGTCGGAAACCGCTCGGTCGCCGAGGATCTGACCGCGACCGCCTTCGAGAAGGCACTTCGCAACTGGACTCGCTTCGATCCCCGCAGGGCGAGCGCGAGGACCTGGCTGTGCGCGATTGCACGCGGCGTCGCCCTCGACCACTTCCGTGCCGAGGACAGGCGCCGCCGCCGCGAGGACGCCTATGCGCTCAGGCAGGAGTTCGAGATCGCCGAGCCGGGGTTCGGCGACGGGCTCTCGCCCGAGCTGGAGTCGGCGCTGGCATCGCTATCTGCCGGCGAGCGCGAGGTGATCGCGCTGCGCGTCCTGCTGGAGTGGGACGCCGAGACGGTCGCGCGCTTCCTCGGTATCAGTCGCAGCGCCTGCTCGATGAGGTTGAGCCGGGCGCTAGAGAAGCTTTCGGAAAGGGTGGCCAGCGATGTCGAGGCCTGAGAACGAAAACCCGAAGGAACGTCACGAGAAGACCGCGCGCGAGCTGCGCAAGCACCGCCCGCGCCCCTCCGAGGCGCTCATCTCCCAGGTCGAGCGCCTGGGCGAGCGCAGCAGCGAACGACGATCACGCCCAACTCGAATCCAGTTCAGCAGACGTAAGCTAGTGTTCGCGCTGGCCGCCGCGCTCTCGATCGCCGTCGCCGGCGGCATCGTCGCCGGTGAGCTGAGCCAGCCGTCCAAAATGGACAACGCGACAGCTTTACGCCAGGGTCTACTCGCGACTGTTACGCAGGAGAAGCTGCAACCCGTGCGGAAAGCCGCCGCGACCGGCGCGAATGTAGATCAGTTCATCGAGGCGGTGCCACAGAGGAAAGCGGTGCAGTCGCCGGCCTCGAAGGACCTCGCTGTTACGGCAGAGAGCAAAACGTGGGGCGGTTGGCCCAGTACGACAGAATCCGGCGCAGGATCGGTCGCCTCGATCACCACCGGCAATCGCCTCGCCGAGCTGCGCGCCGTCCTGACGCTCAAGGTCACAAACAACGACCAGCTCTCGCGCAAGACGGCCCGGGCGATGAAGATAGCTCGCTCGCTCAGCGGCTACGTCGTCTCGACGCGGACGAACGTGCCCAGTCGCGGCGTCGCCACCTCGTACCTGGTGCTCAAGGTTCCCGCCGCGCGCTCGCAGGAGGCGCTGATCCGCATCTCCGAGCTGGGCAAGATACTCATCCAGCAGGTTTCTCTGGAAGACGTAAAGGCCACTGTGACCGCGCAGAGCAAGACTATTCAGGAGCTCCGGCGCGAGATCGCGTCGCTGGAACAGACGTTGAGCCAGCAGACGCTCACCTCCCAGGCCCGCTCGCAGCTGCAGGTCAAGCTCGCCCGCGATCGCGCCCGGCTGAGCGCGCTCAAGAACCAGCGTACGAAGGACATCCTGCGCGGTCGCCTGGCGACGATCACTCTGACGCTCACGACCGGCAACTTGCCCGAGCTGCCCGCCGAACCGAGCCGCATTCACAAGGCGATCGACCGGGCCTGGAACGGGCTCTCCTCGGAGATCTCCTGGGCCGCCACGGGGCTCATCGTCGCCTCGCCCTTCATCTTGCTGGCTGCGCTTCTGGCGCTGGCGATTCGCGCCCGCAGGCGCAGCGAAGAGCGCCGGCTACTGGAGAAGTAGCGCCCGGACGCCGAGGCCGTCTACCTCGAGATGCGGAACTTGGGCTTGACGATCTTGAGCTTACGCACGCTCGACCAGGCCATCCCCTGCGCACCGCTAGGCATGCTCGAGTCGATGCCGCGCACTCTGTAGTACCAGGTGCCGGGCGCCAGCGACAGGAGAGTCGATGTCGCCGCCGTTGTGGTGCTTCCGGCTTTCCGGAACGGATAACGTTTGTGACTCCACTGCGCCTCGTACGTGTCCGCCCCAACTGCCGGCGACCAGGTCACGAGGGGCGTGCTCCCGTAGACGCGAGGAGAGCGGCTCATCGCAACGCTCTTCATCTTTCCGGCGAGCGAGAGGCTGGTCACGTAAGCCTTCTTCTTCGCGGTGGGAACCGCCTGGCTGATCCGACCGAAGCGCGCCACACGACCAGCGGAGCAGGCATCCTGAGCGGCCTGCGCGTCCTGGTATTCGAACGCGTCGCTCATCAAGTGGTTTATATGCCACGTCACGGGAACAGCTGTCCAGTAATAAGCGCCGCTCGGCCACTCACGATCCCAGAGATCCAGCCTGGTGCTTGTCTCGGACTCGCTCGTCTCAACCTCGGAACGCGCATAGTCGTAAGCTAAGCCTTGGCTCCCGTCAAGCAAAATCGTCGAACGAGCTTTAGCGATCTCTTCCTCGGACTGCGGGAGAGCCAAGGGCGCACCGAGCCGAGGCACCCAGGCGGGACTACCCACTATCGACCCTGTGAGAACGGGCTCAACACAGTCGTTGTCCGAAAAGACGTAGACGCGGTATAGCTCGGAAGGAACTCCTCCCGAGACAGTTCCGCTCCAGCTGAATCCCGGCATGATCTTGTGCGCGACGGGGTGAGGCACCGTTCCGATGACGTCGGACACGGTGCCACCCAGCGTGATCGCGGAGGTGCGGCTCGGAGGCGTAGCGTGGGTTGTAAACAGCGGAGACCAGGGTCCATAGGTAGTCGTTGGTTGCCCGTTCGTTCGTGTTCCATAGGCCAGGCGCACAGCCCGAACACGCCAGAAGGCGCTCCCGACCCAGCTCGTGGTCTGGTGGAAGGTGAACCAGTCGCGCATGTCGGCGACGTTGGAAGACACGAAGTACGTCTTCACCCAAGAGTTGAGAACCGAGCCCGTGCCCGATTCCCAAACTTCGTAGGCGCTCGCGCCGTCGATCGGCGTCCAGCGCAGCAGCCCGTTCGGCGCCGACAGTTTCGCTGGGACATCTGTCCACCGAACATTGAAGCCGTATCTGGGGCTCCAGCGTGTCGTTCTTTTCTGCTTGTGAGCTCTCACCCTCGCGAATAGCGAATAGGGGTGCCCGGTCGTCCAGGGAAGCGCTATCGGCACCGCTGTATACGGTGTCTTTAACCCCTCCGCGCTCCAGACGATGCTGTTTTCGCGAAAAGTGGTTGAGTTCGAAAGCTGGACGTCGTAGCTCGTGGCTTGCGACACGGGCTTCCAGCCTAGCGAGGGTGTGCGCGAGAAGTTCCGCTTGGTCGGCTCGTCGTAGCGGAGCAAAAAGGCCTTGAGCCCGGTCGGCGCTTTCGAGCGAGTCGCGGACTGCCGCGCGGGTGCCGACGCAGGAAGTGCGAGAGCAAGCGCGAGCGCGATCAGGACTGTCGTGCGACCGAACATGACGAGATACGTTTCGGCACTTCGGGGTGGTCGGCCGTCCCTCGAATGGGGGATACGCCGCAGCGCCCCGCAGGCTCGCGCTTCAATTGACGACCTACCTACCGGGATCTGATTCCGCCAAGCCCGTAACGGTCGAAATCAGAGCAGAACGCTGCCAGACAGTGGAGCGTCTGATCAAGCTCGAGCGCTCAGACGATGTCGCCGGACTCGAGTGTCTCCCGGATCCGATCCAGGAGCTCGAACGGGTCGAACGGCTTGGTGACGTAGTCGATCGCGCCGGCTGCGAAACCCCGCAAGACATCGATCTGCTCCGGGTGCGAGTCGAGCAAGATAACCGGCGTGTTTTCGGTCGCCGAATTGCGCCGGATCTGAGTCGTAACGCGATAGCCGTCCAACTTCGGCATGTGCACGTCGAGCACGACCAGATCGGGTCGTTCGATCAGCGCCAGGCGCAGCGCCTGCTCGCCGTCGCTCGCTCTGAGTAGCTCGAACTCCTCGCCAAGAGTGAGACTGAGCATCGACAGCACGCTCTCATCGGCGTCGCCGATCAAGACCGTCGCCGTGTCCTTTTCGGGGACGAGCCTCAGCGGGGTATGACCGCTCGAGACCTCCCGCCTGGCCAGCATCACGCCGCCGCGAGCGCCGCCCTCGATCAACCGCAGTGCCGCTCGCTCCGAGCCGGATGCGCTCACGCGAGCGTTCGTCGAGGTATGCACCACAGGTGTTTCTTTCCGCATACCTCGGGAATCGGCGGCATCAGTATTGAATCCGCGCCCTAAGCGGCGCGACTGAATTACGCAGAAACGGTATCGGTCGTACCCTGTTCGAAACCGCAATACCTCTTGCGGAACGAAGACCCGCCGACGGATGTGGCCGAGGACGCGGCTCGAAGAGCCGACGCATCACGCCGCCGAGCGCGGCCAGACCGCGGAGTGCCTCGTTTCGCTAGAAGCTCTAGGCCGCGGAGAGAAGCTCAAGGTCCCTGGGCTCGCGCTCGATCGCGATCTCGAGCCAGCGCCCGCCGGGTGGGTGCAAGCGGTAGAAATCGAGCAACGTACCCCGAGCCTCGGTGAGACTCTCGAAGCGCCCAATCACTTCGTCGCAAGTTTTGTCTGTTAGCACGTACATCTCGTATCCTCCTGGCTCAGTATCGAGGGCTCGCCTGAAATCGGCCTGAGCGCCCGTTAAAAGGTTCGTAAGGATTGGAGCCGAGGAACGGGTCGTTTTCGTCGCCAGCTAAGGTCTCGTTGACAGCCGCTACGCGCTCAATCTGCGCTGGAGGAAAACGATGGATACCCGCGCTCGTATAGCCGAGCTTGCCGCGTCACGCGTACTCGTTCTCGACGGGTCGTACGGCGTGCTCATCCAGCGCAGTGTGCGCGGCGAGGACGCCTACCGCGGCGAGCGTTTCGGCGAGCATCCCCATCCGCTCGCCGGCGATCCCGACGTGCTCAATCTGACCCGGCCGGAAGTGGTCAGGGACATTCACAACGCCTACCTCGACGCGGGCGCCGATTTCGTCACCACCAACACCTTCACCGCAACCTCGCTCGGCCAGGCCGACTACGGGTTGGAGAGCTTCGCCGCCGAGATGAGCCTGGCGGGCGCACGGCTCGCCCGCGTCGTCTGCGACGAGTGGACGGCGCGAACCCCCGAGCAGCCCCGTTTCGTGGTCGGCTCGATCGGACCGGCCAAGGCCACCCTCTCTCTCTCGCCGCGGGTCGACGACCCCGCCTATCGCGCGGTCAGCTTCGAGCAGGTCAGGGCCAGCTACTTCGAACAGGCGCAGGCTCTGATCGAAGGCGGCGTCGATCTGCTCATGGTCGAGACGATCTTCGACACGCTGAACGCCAAGGCGGCGCTGATCGCAATCGGCGACGTGTTTCGCGCACAAGGGGTCGAGCTGCCGCTCTGGCTTTCGTTCACCGCCGTGGACAGGAGTGGGCGCAACCTTTCAGGGCAGACAGTGGAGGCCTTCAGCATCTCGGTCGAGCATGCGGATCCGCTCTTTGTCGGCGTCAACTGCTCGCTCGGTGCCGCGCAGATGCGACCGGTCATCGAGGCCCTCGCGAGCGTTGCTTCGACGCTGACCTCCTGCCACCCGAATGCCGGGCTTCCAAACGAGCTCGGCGCCTTCGACGAGCAACCGGTCGACACGAGCCGCTTCCTGAGGGAGTTCGCCGAGGAAGGCCTTGTCAACGCGGTTGGAGGTTGCTGCGGCACCACCCCCGAGCACGTGCGCGCCATCGCCGAGGCCGTTCGCGGCCTGCCACCGCGTAGAGTCCCGCCACGGCGCAAGCTGACGTCACTGAGCGGACTCGAGCCGTTCACGATCGACGAGAGCACGGGCTTTGTCGTCGTCGGCGAGCGTACGAACGTGACCGGATCGGCCCGCTTCCGGCGTCTGGTCGAGGCCGGCGACTTTCAGCGCGCGCTGGCGGTCGCGCTCGAGCAGGTGCGCGGCGGCGCCAACATCCTCGACGTCAACATGGACGCCGACCTGCTCGACTCCGAGCAGGCGATGAGGACCTTCCTCAATCTGATCGCCGTCGAGCCGGAGATAGCGCGCCTGCCGATCATGATCGACAGCTCGCGCTGGTCGGTGATCGAGGCGGGGCTCGAGTGCCTGCAGGGCAAGGGCGTCGTCAACTCGCTCAGCCTCAAGGAGGGTGAAGGGGAGTTCCTCACCCACGCCTGCCGGGTTAGAAGTTTCGGTGCAGCGCTCATCGTCATGGCCTTCGACGAGCAAGGTCAGGCCGCGACGGCCGAACGAAAGGTCGCAATCTGCGAGCGCGCCTACCACCTGCTGATCGACGAGGCCGGCTTCCGGCCCGAGGACATCATCTTCGACCCCAACGTACTGGCGGTCGCGACCGGCATGGAAGAGCACAGTGGCTTTGCCAAGGCCTTCCTCGAGGCGATCCCGCTGATCAAGGAGCGCTGCCCGGGCGCCAAGATCTCGGGCGGCATCTCGAACCTCTCCTTCTCTTTCCGCGGCAACGACGTGGTGCGCGAGGCGATGCACGCCATCTTCCTCTATCACGCCATTCGAGCCGGGCTCGACATGGGAATCGTCAACGCCGGTCAGCTCGCGGTGTACGAGGACGTAAACGCCGAGCTGCACGAGCGGATCGAAGACGTCCTCTTCGATCGCCGTCCCGACGCGACCGATCGGCTCGTCGAGCTGGCCGGGCGGGTGAAGGGCGAGGGAACGAAACGCGAGCTCGACTTGAGCTGGCGTGAGGCACCGGTAGCAAAGCGCATCGAATACGCGCTGGTGCACGGAGTTGACGACTTCGTCGAGGAGGATTCCGAAGCGGCGCGGGTCGAGCTCGGCGGGCCTCTGGCCGTGATCGAAGGTCCGCTGATGGGTGGCATGGGAATCGTGGGCGATCTCTTCGGCGATGGGAAGATGTTCCTGCCTCAGGTCGTGAAGAGCGCGCGCGCGATGCGCCGTGCGGTCGCTTATCTGGAGCCCTTCTTCACAGAGGAGCAGAAAGAGGCCGACACGATGCGCCGCGGCGGGAAAGTGGTGCTCGCCACCGTCGCCGGCGACGTTCACGACATCGGCAAGAACATCGTCGCGGTGGTGCTCGGCTGTAACAACTACGAGACGATCGATCTCGGCGTCATGGTGCCGGCGAGCCGGATCGTCGAGACGGCGATCCAAGAGAAGGCCGACTTCGTCGGACTCTCGGGTTTGATCACCCCGTCTCTCGACGAGATGGTCAAGGTCGCGGCCGAGTTGGAGCGGCAGGGCCTGCGTCTACCGCTCCTGATCGGAGGCGCCACGACCTCACGGCAGCACACCGCGGTCAGGATCGCACCCGCCTACAGTGGGCCGACGGTACACGTCGTCGACGCCTCGAGAGCCGTGGGCGTCGTCAGCAGCCTGCTCGACCCAGCGCGCAAAGAAGAGTTCGTGCGCGCGAACGGCGAGGAGCAACAGCGGCTACGCGAGCTCTACGAAGAGAAGCGAAAGCCCCTGCTGTCGCTCGCCCAGGCGCGCGCTCGCAAGCCGAGCTTCCCGCTCGATCAGACCGATCTGCCCACTCCGAGCCTGCTCGGTCTGCAGCGCATCGACGACCAGCCGCTGTCCGAGCTCGTCGACTACATCGACTGGACGTTTTTCTTCCACGCCTGGGAGTTGAAGGGACGTTTCCCGGCGATACTCGACCATCCCGAGAAGGGCGCCGCTGCGCGCGAGCTCTACGAGAACGCGCGGGCGCTACTGGCACGGATAATCGACGAGGAGCTGCTGCGCGCGAGCGCCGCTTTCGGGCTCTGGCCCGCCGCCTCCGATGGCGACGACATCGTCTTCTTCGCCGGCGAGGAACGGGATGAGCCGATTGCCCGCTTCTGCATGCTCAGACAGCAGAGCGACCACGAGGACGAGCGTCCCGATCTCTCGCTGGCCGATTTCGTCGCGCCGCGGGCGGGCGAGCTGCGCGACTACGCGGGCGCCTTCGCGATCACTGCCGGAGTCGGCGCCGAGGAGCTGTCCGGCCGCTTCGCGGCTGATAAGGACGACTACAACTCGATCATGGTCAAGGCGCTCGCCGACCGGCTCGCAGAGGCCTTTGCCACCTTCCTGCACGAGCGTGTGCGCCGACTCTGGGGCTACGAGCAGCAACTCCCGCGTGAGGACGTGATCGCGGAGCGCCACAGGGGAATCCGACCCGCCTTCGGCTATCCCGCCTGCCCCGATCACTCCGAGAAGCGCAAGCTGTTCGATTTCCTGCAAGCCGAAGAGGCTGGAATCGAGCTGACCGAGAACTTCGCCATGCTCCCGGCAGCGAGCGTGAGCGGCCTCTACCTCGGCCATCCGAACGCGAGGTACTTCTCGGTCGGTCGCGTGGCGCGCGACCAGGTCGCCGACTACGCGAGGCGGAAAGAGGCGAGCATCGAGCAGATCGAGCACTGGCTGGCACCCAACCTCGGCTACGAGCCGGCCGGCTAGCGGCTTCGTTCTCTCAGGGCTTCTCGAGAAACGGCGCCAGCTCAGCCAGCACCTGGCCAAAAACACGCTCGCTCGAATCGGGGTCGACGAGAACGTGCTTGGCCTTGGCGATTCCGCGCTCGGCAAGAATCACCGAACGCGAGACGTCGACTCCGTGCTGCGCGAGCATCGCGGCGCAGCAGCCGCTGGTACAGCCCGAGATGGCAAGCACGGGCTTGCCCGCGCCTTGCCCGTTGCCGTCCTGCGCTCCGACTTCGGTCGCGCAGGCGAGCTCGGCCAAGCCAAGCCGATCGAGACGTATGGCGATCTCGTTGGCGAGCTGACCCAGGTTCGACGCCCCCGAACAGGCGTACACGATCACCTTCGCTGCGGGCTCGGATTTCGCGTTCTCCATCTCTTCCTCCGTGGCGTCGCCGTCGAGTCGATTTATACCGATAAGCGGCCGTGTTGCCATCGTTCGAGGTGTCTCGAAACGGCTCGTCAGCCGGCGTCGATCAGAACCCGGCGCACGGCACGCGCGACAATCAGCGCCTCGCGCGCTTGGATCACCAGCACGCGGACGGTCGAGTTCGCCGTTGCGATGTCGCTATCGAGCTCGGCTCCGTCGTTGAGCGCAGGATCGACCTCGATGCCGAGGAACGAGAGGCGCTCGCAGACGCGCGCGCGAATGCGCGCCGAGTTCTCCCCCACGCCGGCCGTGAAGACGATCGCGTCGAGCCCGCCGAGCGACGCGGCCATCGCCGCCACGGCGGCCACGATTCGGTGCACGTACACCGCGAGCGCGAGCGTGGCCTTCTCGTCGCCGGAGTCCTCCGCGCGTTCGAGCTCACGCACATCGCCGCTCGCGCCAGACAGTCCCTTCAGCCCCGACTCGTGCTCCAGGCCGTTCTCGAGTTGCTCGCGGCCGAGTCGCTCGGGATCGAGAAGGTAGAAGATGGCGCCCGGGTCGATCGAGCCGGAGCGTGTCGTCATCGGAACGCCTTCGAGCGGACTGAAGCCCATCGTCGTATCGACGGATCGACCGGCAAGCACCGCGCTGATCGAGCAACCGCCGCCGAGATGGCAGACGACCAGGCGCTCGAGCGGCCGGTCGAGCAGAGCCGGCGCCCGCTCGGCAGCCCAGGCGACCGAGAGCCCGTGAAAGCCGTAGCGGCGTATCCCGAACCGCTCGCGCCAGCGCGTCGGGATGGCGTAGGTGAATGCCTCGGGTGGAAGCGTGGCGTGAAAGGCGGTGTCGAAGACGGCAACCTGAGGCTCGACGCCGTACAGCTTGCGCGCCTCGGTTATCGCATCCAGCGCCGGCCGATTGTGCAGCGGCGCCACCTGACTCATCGCCTCGATCTCGGCGATCACGTCGGGGTCGAGCACAACCGGCTCCCGGAAACGCTCGCCGCCGTGAACGACACGGTGCCCGATCGCCGCGGCCCGGCCGCGGGCCTCGCTCAGTGAGGAGAGAACCTCGCTCTCGTCGTTGCCGCTGACAAGCTCCAGCTTGAGGCTGGTCGAGCCGGCGTTGACGACGAGAACGGGCGGCATGGGCCTACTTTCTACCTGCTTCCAGTTGGCTTCGCATTTCGCCTCCGCGGGAAGGCGGCGTTCACCAGGCTAAAGGCTCTTTGCCCAAGAAGCGGCCCGTTCCAACTCGCCTTCTGCCAGAGGCCCTTCTTTCCCCTCGACGACGAAGCCTTCCGGTTCGGCCACCGGCATCCCGCCGAGTGATTTCAGCTTCCCTGCGATCTTGCCGGCGGCGTAGCCGAAGACCCTGACCCACCTTGCACGCAACCGCGTGTCGAATGCGGCGACCTTGGCGCCGTCGAGAGCTGGAACGCGGTCGAGAAAGGCCCGCATGGCGTCGGTCGCGCGACCGCCCTGAGTCGGAGCGCCGACGACGACCAGATCGAACGAGCTCAGCTCGGAGGGGTTGGCTTCGCCGACGCGACGCACCTGGCACTCGCCGGCGACGGCGGCGCCGATGGCCTTTGCCACCTGTGCGGTGTTGCCGTAGAGAGAGTCGAAGACGACGAGGGTCTTCACGGCATCCTCCTTGGTCGAGAGCGAGAGACTCGACTGTACTGAACTTCCGCCGCCGTAGAACGCGCTCAAGCGGCATAGTGACTGGGTCGGAATGAGTTGTGAAAACTACGTATTTCTCCGTACGACGTTCGCGGAAGCGGCACGATTCGTCCGTAAAGCCGATAGTGAAGAGTGCTTAGCGTGACAGCCAAGGTATCCGTCCGCTCCGGCGACGCGGTCTTTGCCTTCGACCGCGACCTCACTGTGCGCTCCTGGAATCACCAGGCGGAGCTGCTCACGGGACTGTCGGCCGACTCGGTCATCGGGCGTCCTTGCTGGGAGGCGATGGCCGCGCTCGACGAGGACGGCGCACTCGTTTGCCACTCGGGCTGTTCGTGCGCGCGGCTGGCGAAAGAGGGCTGGCCGGTTCCGCGCAAGACCTTGTTGGTGAAGTCGAAGAGCGGTACGCGGCGCCCCCTATCCGTTTCGACCGTCTGTCTCAACCAGGACGGGCATGAGCTCTTCCTGCACGTGCTGGAGCCTTCGACGCCGATCTCGCTGCTCCAGCAGCCCGCCCGCGTCGGACTGACTCCACGCCAGCGCGAGGTACTGAGCCTGGTCGCCGATGGTTACTCGGCGCGGCAGATCGCGCGCCGCCTCGGGCTCGCCGAGCCGACCGTACGCAATCACATCCGAGCCATCCTGGTCGAGCTCCGGGTTCATTCGCAGCTCGCTGCTGTGGCACGCGCGCGCAAGCTCGGGCTCGTCGCCTGAGAATTCGAACCGGCACACAAACGACTGCCCGACCGCCAGGCTCCCCGCCCTTGTTAGGGTTGTGCCCGTAATCAGCCCTGCGCGCCCTGCCCAGGGATAACGAGCGAAAGCGACTGCGGTACGAACATGACTGAAAGCTCAGACTCGACTTCCACATTGCGACGCTTCGCGGTCACCGGAACACCCGGCGGTCCCGCGAGCAAGGAGTTCTCGGAGTCGGTCGCGCGGACACTCGAGCAGCGCGGCATGACGCGCGTCAAGGATCCTGCGCAGGCCGATTTCGTCCTGCTGCTCTTCCCGACCGACAGCCCTACGCCGTTCCGCCGCCGCTCGCGCGGCACCTACGTGGCGGCTCTGCACGAGCGCGAGGAGATGCCGTCCGACCCTCTCGCCGCCGAGTATCCGCTGCTCGTGCGCGCGCTCGCCAACTCGGTTCTCTGCTACGTCCCCGGAAAGGCGGTCACGGTGACGACGCCCGAGCGCGGAACCTTCCGAGCCGAGGCGCCCGCCGCCGAGCTCGCCGAGCGCCTGGTCGACCGGATCGAGCCGCTGGCCACCTCCCGGCTGGTGATCGACAACGAGTACGTGACCGACCTCGAGCCCGAGCTGTGGCAGGGTGACGAGCTGACCAAGGAGCTCTCCTGGGCCGGCGAGCAGTTGGACGGATTCGGCCTTCTACCCGCTCCCTTCCCGGTGCACGAGCTGCTGAGCGAGCGCGAGTTCCGGCACGTCAAGCGCCTCTGGGGTCTGGGTGGCCTCTCCTACGGCAACCTCTCGATCCGCAAGGATGAGAGCCGCTACTGGATGAGCGCAAGCGGCGTGGACAAGAGCAATC
>Ga0315542_1000814_pt1 | contig 19854 bp, 17 predicted proteins | sample SalMarSW160120MG_FD_202541 | JGI IMG/M metagenome (GOLD analysis project Ga0315542, IMG submission 202541) | Salt marsh sediment microbial communities from the Plum Island Ecosystem LTER, Massachusetts, United States - Salt Marsh Sediment SW1601-20 ... | reverse complement strand
TGAAATTCATCATGTCATAATCAGACAGCTTGCGGTTTGGCTTTATCCAGAGTGGCATGCGTTTGCTCAGGTCATGCCCGGAAACGTAGTTAAAGTACTGAGTCATATCATCATTAACTGATTTAAAGAATGACCAGACACGAATTTCACAAAAACGGGCTCCTGAAAAAGTGATAGGGTTATAGATGTCGGAAAAGCTGAATTCAGCATCTTTTCCCTTGAACAGGTTAAGGCTGCGGGCAAAATCTATTACGTCCCAGGCATACACGCACTCAACATTTGGGTCTGACACCATGTTAAGTTCTTTGGAAGTTATTGCAATACTGTTCTTTTTTCCGGTTGAGAGCGGAAAGGTTTGTATCCTTGCCTGGTTTGCATGACCGCAAATATATCCGTCAGGAATCCGGCGTGCCACCCATACGGCGCCCCTGTTACCCGGACCTTTTCCGATTATTTCAAAGATCCATGCTTCATTAGGATCGCCAATTGAAAAAGACTCGCCTTCGCTTGCATAACCATATTCAGATACGAGGTCAGACATAACCTTAATAGCTTCCCTGGCATTAGCGGCTCTCTGAAGTGTCAGATAAATTAAACTGCCGTAGTCGATGATTGCAGTTGTATCAACAAGCGATTCAATACCTCCATAGGTAGTTTCACCGATGGAAAGCTGATGCTCATTCATATTTCCCACGACTGAATATGTATGAGCCACCTGTTTTATTTTTCCCATATATTTTTGGGTATCCCACTCAATTACATCAAGCATGCTGCCCTGAGGGTAATCCCTGGCAGGCCAGTAATATAACTCACCATATAACTGGTGAGAGTCTGCGGAATATGTTATCATTGTCGATCCTTTGACGGAAGCACCTTTTGTCACAAGAAAATTTGTGCATGCATTGGTTATTTGTTCCGAAACTAATCCCGACATAAGTAATACGAATGCAACAGAAAATATTTTTTTCATAATGAGTAATTAATTTATTTATTACAGTTTAACCTATTTCTATTTTAGATGAAAAATAAGCTTCCAAAGATATCAGGTTTATATTAAACTCCAAATATCTTATATTGCAGCAAGAATATCTTTTACTTTTTTTATGATTTCCGGATCGGCCACTTTTCTTGAAAACTCCGGAATTCCCGGATAGCCTCCCATTGATATACCATCTCTTGTGAAAATCATCTCGCTGTCGGTAACCTTCCTGCCGGTAAGATGAAATTCTTTTGCACCGGTACGGGTGGCGATTGAAGCAATATTCGAAAGATTTATTCCGCCACCAGGCATTATTACAATACGATTTTTTGCCTGATTGACAAGATTCTGTATTAATTCAATTCCTTCGGCGACGGTGTTTTTTTGTCCTGATGTAAGCAGTCTGTCAGCACCTGATGATATAATATCTTCGAGGCCTTTTTCAGCGTCGGAACACATATCGAAAGCCCTGTGAAAAGTTACAGACATCGGTTGTGCCAGCTGGATAAGTTTTGAGGTACGTTCCATATCTATTGAGCCGTCACTCCTTAATATTCCAATTACAATTCCATCTGCTCCAATTTCCCCGCAGACTTCTATATCGCGCCTCATAATATCATATTCGAGATCGTTGTAAAGAAAGTCACCTCCCCGGGGCCTGATAATGACATTCAGCCCTATGATCAGATTATTTCTCGCCGCAACTATTGTTCCGAATCCTGGTGTTGTGCCTCCTTCAATAAGATTATCGCATAATTCAACACGGTCAGCCCCGGCTTCCTGTGCATTAATTGCTGATTCTACAGAATCAACACATATTTCAAGACTAAATTTCATTCCGAAATATACAATTATTTATAATTCCTGTTAATTCCGTATGTTTGTGATCAATCTGATTATTTAAAATTATAATTTTTTCTGTATAATTGTGCTGAATAAAATACTTAGTTATTATGAAACCAACTCTTTTAGTTCTGGCAGCAGGAATGGGAACCCGTTACGGAGGCAATAAACAACTCGATGAGGTAGGTCCGTCCGGAGAGACAATTATTGACTATTCCATTTATGATGCTATACGTGCAGGATTCGGAAAAATTGTCTTCGTTATCAGGCGGGATATTGAAGACCAGGTAAGAGAACGCTTTGTAAAAAAACTAAAAGGGAAAATTGAAGTTGATTATGTTTTCCAGGAGATTACTAACCTTCCTGAGGGAGTTAAAGTAGCACCCGAAAGACAAAAGCCCTGGGGTACAAGCCATGCTATCCTTGTCACTGCTGAGAAGATCAGGGAGCCTTTCGGCGTAATAAACGCTGATGATTATTATGGCGTTGAATCATTTAAGATTCTTTTTAATTTTCTGACAACGGATAAAGATCCGAATTGCTATTGCATTGTCGGATTTAAAATGGGTAATACCCTTTCCGATCATGGTCACGTAAACAGGGGAGTATGCGGGGCTGATGCAAATGGAATACTTAAGAACATTGTAGAAACACGTCAGATTGAGAAAACCCCCGACGGAGCCAAGGCTCCTGCTGCTGACGGCACATGGGAAAAATTTACCGGAAATGAAATTGTCTCTATGAATTTGTGGGGTTTTAAACCTTCATGCTATAAGTTCCTGAGCGATGAGTTCAGAAACTTTATTAACAAGAGTGGTATGGAACTGAAATCAGAGCTGGATATCCCGACATCGGTTGATAAATTCGTTAAGAACGGCGAAATCACCATAAAAGTCTTAATGAGCAACGACAGATGGTTCGGAGTCACTTACCGCGAAGACAAACCGTACGTTGTTGCCAGCATAAATGAAATGATAAAAAAGGGAGTATATCCTTCAAAAATTTATTGAATCCTCTGTTGGTTCAATAAAGACGTTCAACATTAGTTGTTAGCGACTTTTTTGGGAGTGAGAAATACTCTGCCTTTTGCATCCTGCCTTGCCTGATATCGCTCTCTTGCTTCTTCAGGATCTGCTCCTACAGCAATATAAATTCTTGTTCTGTGATTGATTACAACTTCCTGCAGTTTCGTAATATCAGGAGTTTTAAATGTGATTGATTTCTTTTCTTGCATGCACAAAGATAACAAAATTTACCGGATTTTCCAATTTCCAGTACTAAGGATTGATCTATCCTTCTATGATGAAAGTAAATTAAGTATAAATCACCTGAATTTTAAACCGTGAAACTCTGTTTAAACTCCGTGTTACCCCGTGGTTAAAAATCTTTATATTATCTACCAGGTAAAATCACAATTGAAATAACTCGAATTGTCCTTATTGTCAGTAAGTTTTAAAGACAGATTGTGTTTTGCTCCTTTAGTGATCCTCTTCTCATCGAACTTGTAGGTCAGCAGATCACTCTTCTGATCATATTCAAACAGAGCCCATTTGCCATCTATTTCAGGCTCCCAGGATTTTATTCCTGAAAGATTATCAGTTATCTTAATCCTGATTTCCATTTTAGAACTCAGGTCACTGCCCGGTGTGAGTCCATATGGTGAAATAGCAGGTGGAATAGTATCGAGTCCTATATAAAAATCGCCGAAACTCAAAACTTCCGCTGAAAGATATTCTCCCGACCATGAGCTGCTGACAGCATTCTTGCTCTGGTTGTCACCAATTTGTACTATAAGCATCTTTGATTCTTTCCCTTTCGGAATAATAGTGGGTTTTATTGACAGGTTGAAAGCTTTCTGCACGGGTGTGAACTTGTTATGAACGCTGTGTACGTCGGATAGCATTTCTGAAGTTCCGGGGATCTTTTTATATGAGAAATATAAAGTATCATATAGTGCACCGGCTGGAATAGCAACATAAATATTATCTGAAATGAACCTGTTGGTCCTGTTGTACGGCATGACTTTCAGATTTTTATCGGTGGTTTCAGATTTAGCCTGATGATTTACATGCTCTGACTTTACCCTAAATGTCAGTGATGACCGATTATTATTTGCGTCACTTACTATAATTTGAATATGATGAGTTTTGTTGTCATCGAAGTTAAATATACCCCTGTTTACAAGGTCTTTGTAGACACTTAATTTGTCATTGGGCAGGACAAATGTTCTTTCTATATAAATATTTTCTTTCTGGTAGGTTTCATAATCAATATGGCTGTTCACATATCTCGATTCGCTGAAAGAGAAACCATCCATTACATATTTAAATACCTCATTACTGTCGATTTTCAATTCGATTGAATATGCTGCACACCTGTTATAGCTGTCGTTAAGAAGATCGTACGTTTTTATTCCAAAACCGGCCGGCCCACTTATAGTTATAACATTGTCAGAAGGGATGTAATAATTCCCATGCCCACCGGAGACGTTGATTTTCTTAATACTATTCATATTATTGATTAAAGTATTATGGGTGACCGGATAGATTGCCAGTTTTTCAATTATGGGAGATATATTGTCGGCAATGCTGAAATTAAATAAGAGTGGATTTAAAGGTTTCTCGCTTTCAGCTTTTCTGATTTCAAAATGCAGATGCGGACCGCCAGAGCTCCCTGAATTGCCTGAATAGCCGATTAGTTCTCCCTGTAAGACTGGGAATTTTCCTTTCGGCGGAAATAAGGTAATAGTGAAGCTCTTTCTTTCATATTGCTGTGATTTTACATAGTTTTCTATATCAGGTGTAAACCTGTCGAGGTGTCCATAAACCGTGGAGTATCCTGATGGATGATTTACATACAGAGCATTCCCGAACCCTCCCGGAGAAACACTTATCCTGTATATATACCCGCTTTCAGAGGCTACAACCTCCTTTCCGGTTACACCCTGGGTCTTTATGTCTAATCCTGAATGAAAGTGATCGACTCTGAGTTCACCAAAATTGGCAGAAAGCAAAAGGGGTATTTTAACAGGAGAAATAAATGATGAGTCAGGTCTATTATTTATTTCTGGTTGGTTGAACAAAAATATAGTGATTATAAGAATACCGGTTAATAGCATAACTATTAAATTTAAAAATCTACAGAGGTGCAAAGCTATACTTCTGAAGGATTAAGCCAAACAATTTCAGTCAAATTTTTGAAAATATCATTAACTATGCTAATTTTGTCCTAAAGATTTTATTATGTCCGGCCAGGGTTACGATGAATTAATTATTTTGAACAGAAAACTGGATGATTTGTTAAACGGGTATAATACTCTGAAGAATGAGTTAGCAGAATTAAAGAACGGGAATGCGGCATTAAAAGAAAAGCTTCAGGAACGGGAAATAAGCATAAAAGATTTGGAAATTAAATACGAAAGAAGTAAATTGTCAGGAGCATTGTTGGGTGAAGGTGAAAATGCTTTGGAAGCGAAGAAGAAGATAACGGAATTGGTGCGGGAAATTGACAGATGTGTTGCTCTTTTAAACAGATAAGATATATCAATGGATGATAAGCTTTCTATCAGAGTTAATGTAGCGGACAGATATTATCCATTGAAGGTGGAACGGGAAAATGAGGAGAAGATCAGGAAAGCAGCCAGGATGATAAATGAAAAGGTGCTGCAATATAAGCAGAGGTACACCGATAAAGATGTACAGGATTTTTTGGCAATGGCTGCCCTGCAATATGTGATCAAACTCACTGAAGAAGAAGAGAAGCTTGAAAAAGATTATCTTCCCGATGCCTTGAAGGAATTGATACAAAAGATTGATTCAGTTCTCGAATTAAAAGAGTAACAGCGTTCTTTAAAATATAAATTTAATTGCCCGCTTTGTTTCTTCATTCATTTTTGAAACTCAACAGTTAAAACTTTGGAGCAACCTTAGTCCGGCTAGAACAGGCCTCACCCCGATTCGTCGGGTTTCCTTCGGGAACAGTGGACGTTCAAACTGAATTAGTAGTTCCAGCCATGCAGACATGGGGTTTTATAAAATCTGGAGGAACTTTGCGGGTTTTTTTATTATATATACTTTAATACGATAAATAATGACTTTAATAATAGGAATATTGACTAACGGGTTGCTGATAATTTTAGGTATTTCAGCGCTCGTAATAGGGTTTGGCGCTTCATACCTTGTTTGGCAGATAGCATTAAAAAACAAAAGCCGTAAAATTGTAAGTGAGGCCGAAGCTGAAGCCGAAGTGATACGGAAAGAAAAAATACTTCAGGCTAAAGAGAGATTTCTTCAGCTTAAAACTGAACATGAGAAGGTAATCAATGAGAAGAACAGCAGGATCAACCAGGCAGAAAACAGAATTAAGCAGAAGGAGCTGACCCTTTCTCAGAAAATTGAAGAGACTCAGCGCAAAAAAAATGAAGCGGATGCAATAAAGGAAAGTCTTATGTCACAGGTCGAGCTCGTTGATAAAAAATCTGAAGAGCTTGAAAAACTCCACAGGCAGCAGGTTGAACAACTTGAGGCTATTTCGGGATTTTCTGCAGAAGAAGCAAAAAACCATCTCATTGAATCCTTAAAGGAAGAGGCAAAAACAGGTGCAATGTCTTATATCAACGAAATTCTCGATGAAGCCAAGATGACAGCCAATAAAGAGGCAAAGAGGATCGTGGTTCAGACAATTCAGCGCGTGGCAGCTGAAAATGCTATTGAAAATGCCGTGACTGTATTCCATATTGAATCTGATGAAATGAAGGGCAGGATAATCGGACGAGAAGGTCGTAATATCCGCGCACTTGAAGCTGCAACAGGTGTTGAGATAATTGTAGATGATACGCCTGAAGCAATTGTGCTTTCAGCCTTTGACCCGGTAAGAAGAGAGGTGGCCAGGCTGGCACTTCACCAGCTGGTTACTGATGGAAGGATCCATCCGGCACGTATAGAAGAGATGGTTGAAAAGACCAGGAAGCAGGTGGAAGAAGAGATACTTGAAGTGGGCAAAAGAACAACCATCGACCTGGGGATTCATGGATTACACCCCGAGTTGATAAGGTTAATAGGGAAAATGAAGTACAGATCTTCATACGGTCAGAACCTGCTAATGCACTCCCGTGAGGTGGCTAACCTTTGTTCAATAATGGCTGCTGAACTGGGACTTAATCCAAAACTTGCAAAGAGGGCAGGACTACTGCATGATATTGGAAAAGTTCCCGACGATGAACCGGAATTGCCACATGCAATTTTAGGAATGAAGATGGCTGAGAAATACAAAGAGAAGCCTGAGATTTGCAATGCTATAGGCTCCCACCACGATGAGACTGAAATGACTACTCTGATTGCACCTATTGTTCAGGTTTGCGACGCCATATCCGGGGCACGACCCGGTGCACGCAGAGAAGTGGTGGAGTCTTATATTAAGAGGCTTAAGGAGCTTGAATCGCTCGCACTGCAATATCCTGGTGTGATGAAGACATATGCTATTCAGGCAGGACGGGAATTACGTGTTATTGTGGGAGCTGAAAAGGTTAGTGATAAGGAAGCCGAAGGTCTTTCCTTTGAAATTGCACGAAAAATTCAAAACGAAATGACATACCCGGGTCAGATCAAAATAACAGTGATCAGGGAGACAAGGGCGGTGAATTTTGCCAAATAAAGTTTAACTTGATAAGATAGGGCATCTACAAAAACAGATGCCCTGTCTGCTTAAAAACACTTTTATCACTCCAATATTTCTCTATCTTTAGACTCTGTTAAAATTCCCGGATTCAATGTCGCAAATAAAACTTTTAAACATAGTAGGAGCCAGACCTCAGATAATAAAAGCCTCTGCTATAAGCAGGGCTATAAGAACAAGTTACCCCGACGGTTTTACTGAAATTATTGTTCATACAGGTCAGCATTATGATAAAGAACTTTCAGATGTTTTCTTTGATGAGCTTGAAATACATAAACCTCATTATAACCTGAGTGTCGGTTCTGCTGGACATGGACGTCAGACATCTATGATGATAATTGGCATTGAGGAGGTATTACTTAAAGAAAAACCAGATTGTGTTATATTATACGGTGATACAAATTCAACTCTGGCAGGAGCCGTGGCTGCAGCAAAACTCCATTTCCCCGTTATTCATATTGAGGCGGGATTGAGGTCTTTTAATAAAACCATGCCTGAGGAACTGAACCGAATAATGAGCGATCATGCCTCTACGCTTCTTTTTGCCCCAACAAATGCTGCTTTTAAAAACCTGATAAATGAAGGATTCAGACCTGAAAACAGCCCTCCCTATACTATTGATAATCCCAAGATTTATCTCACCGGGGATATAATGCTGGATAATTCATTGTTCTTTGCCTCACTGGCTGAAAAAAAGAAAGCTGAATTTATGGGAAGTCTGTCACTCATAAGAGATAAATTTATCCTTGTAACCATACACCGTGACACAAATACAGATGATATTCAGCGTCTCCTGGATATCCTTCAGACACTTAAAACGCTGGCAGCCGAAAAAGATATAATGATGGTTATGCCATTTCATCCAAGGACTATTCTATCATTAAAATCAAAGCTTGAGGCCTTTTATGACGAGTTATTTGAGTGTAACAATATTAAAATAATACCCCCCGTATCTTATCTGGAAATGATCCTTCTTGAAAAGAATTGCAGGATGATAATAACAGATTCGGGAGGAGTACAAAAAGAATCGCACTTTTTCAGGAAACCATGCCTTGTTCTCAGGAAAGAGACCGAATGGATAGAACTTGTAAGTAATGGAACAGCTAAGCTTGTTGATGCTGACCCTGAACGTATCAGAGATGAGTTCCTGGATTTTCTGGATTCTCATCCCAAACTGGAGTATCCGGGTTTTTACGGCAACGGCAAAACAGCTGAATTTATCCTGAATGAAATCCTTCTGATGTTTGAAAAAGAATAAAATCTCTTATGTTAAATTCTGTTAAAATTAGTAATATTGTTTTTTCAAATGCTGATGGATCGAAAGTTGAGGGATAGCAAAGTACTGGTTACAGGTGGAGCAGGTTTTATAGGCTCAAATCTAGTGGAATCCTTGTTGAATTTTGGTAACTTCGTTGTTTGTCTTGATAATTTTTCAACCGGGAAAAGGGAGAACCTGAGAGCCTTTACCGACAATCCCAATTTTTTACTAATCGAGGGTGATATACGCAATTATGACGATTGCGTAAGAGCAGCAACAAATATTGATATAGTATTTCACGAAGCTGCACTGGGATCTGTCCCTCGTTCTATTAAAGATCCGGTATCATCTGCTGATGTCAACATTGGAGGATTTGTCAAAATGCTGTTTGCCTCGAAAGAAGCAGGCGTAAAACGATTCATCTATGCTGCCAGCTCTTCTACTTATGGTGATCATCCTGATTTACCGAAAGTTGAAGATAAGATAGGCTCTCCATTATCACCATATGCAATCACCAAATATGTTGATGAGCTTTTTGCGGAAAATTTTTCAAAAAACTATGTAATTGAAGTGATCGGGCTACGTTATTTTAATGTATTCGGAAGGAGACAGGATCCGGATGGAGCATATGCAGCTGTGATTCCCAAATTTGTCAAAATGCTGATGAATCATGAAGCACCCTTAATTAATGGTGACGGGACAATCTCAAGGGATTTTACATACATAGATAATGTTGTACAGGCAAATCACCTGGCTGCTGTTGTTGACAATAAAAAAGCCCTTAACCAGGTTTATAATGTTGCACACGGTGAGAGGACGACATTGAACCAGCTGTTTCATACTATTCGGGAACTGGCCGGTGATTATGACAGTAATATTTTAACCATTGAGCCGTTATATGGTCCGGCGAGGACAGGGGATATACAACATTCTCTGGCTTCTGTTGAAAAAGCTAAAAGATTGTTGGGTTATTCACCTGTATTAAATGTGACCGAAGGACTTAATGAAGCTGTTAAATGGTTCCGGGATAATTTGTAACATTTGTTACATAATTAGTTTAAAAATTACAAAATCAGACATATGCAGATTTCTGCGATGTGACTGACGGAGCGGGAGCGTATCATAAAGGAAGATAAAAGACAAAAGGATAAAGACAAAAGGAAAAACAACTTCACTTCAACGAGAAGGCATGAGTGAGTTTAAAAGATAAAGGGTAAAAATTAAAAAATATTGAAAAGATTCAAGTAGTGGAAAAGAAGAATGACCTTTGTGAAAGGCTCTTTGAATTTGCGGTAAGAGTTATAGAATTTTTGAAGACTCTTCCATATACGCCTGAGAATAAAATAATTCGTACTCAGTTATCAAAGAGCGCAGCATCATCCGGTGCAAATTACGAAGAATCTCAAGGAGGATCATCGAAAGCAGATTTTACTAATAAGGTGCGAATTTCATTACGCGAAATGAGAGAATCAAATTACTGGTTAAGAATCATTAAAAGGACTGTTACTGAGGTTAATATATCCGAATTGGATTATTTAATTAAAGAATCATCCGAGCTTAAGAAAATTCTGGGTTCCATTGTCCAGAAATCTCGTGATTAGTATTGATAAAACACTTTTGTCTTTTTCCTTTTATCTTTTATCTTGAATAAACATTTGTTATTCCATAGGCAACCTTTCTATGAGAATATCCGTCTTATTAAATAGTCATTTGCCATTTTTTAAGTAAATTTGAAAACTCTTCTATTTGAGTATGATCAACAGACTTAAATATAAAACAATACAAATTTTTCAGAATCATTCTTTACCGCGCTGGTTCGTTCTGCTGATAGACACTTCCGCAGTATTCTTTTCTTTCATATTTGCCTATCTGTTGAGGTATAACTTTGAATCCTATACATTCAGCTGGACCACAGCCATTGAGCATGCATTTTTGGTAAGTTTTGTCTATCTGGCTTTTATGTTTGTATATAAATCTTATTCCGGGCTGATTCGCCAGACAACTATCCGGGACACCTTCATAATAGCCGTAACAAACACAACAGCTCTATTTGTGCTGATTCTTATCACTATAACCAGCCGAAACCTTGAATTAGGAAAGTTTTCTGATATTCCGATATCTATCCTGATGATACATTACGGAGGTGTAACGGTCTCATTGTTTTTATTCAGGGTATTCATTAAAACGTTCTATGTTTTTGTTTCGTCACCTTCAAGTAAAAGAAAGAATGTATTGATATACGGATCGGGCGAGACAGGTATTATGGTAAAAAGAGTTATCAGCAATGATCCAAGAAGCGGCTATCAGCTTAAAGGCTTTATTGATGACAATATTAAACTGCAGGGTAAAAAAGTTGATGGATATCCTGTATATTCAAAGAATGTACTGACAAAAGATTTTATTGAGGAAGAAGGGATCAGCATTTTCATATTTGCCATTGAGGATATTTCCCCGCTCAAGAAAAAGGAAGTCCTCGAATCGGTTATAAACCTGGGACTTGAAATTCTCGATACTCCTTCCTTTGACAAGTGGCTAAATGGAGATTTGAAGGTTAAGCAACTAAGGAAGGTTGAGCTTGAGGATTTGCTTGGCAGAGACACTATATTGCTTGACCTTAAACGGATTGGCGAAGGGCTTAAAAATAAAACAATTCTTGTAACAGGAGCGGCAGGCTCGATTGGTTCAGAGATTGTCAGACAATTGACCAGATATGATTATAAGCTTCTGGTTCTTGTGGATCAGGCCGAGACCCCATGCTTCTTTTTGAACAATGAATTAACAGAGAAATATCCTGACTGTCGCTATAAATTGGTAATCGGAGACGTTACCAATCGTCAAAAAATGGAGTTTATCTTTAAGAAATACCGACCGGAGATTGTCTTTCATGCAGCTGCCTATAAGCATGTGCCCGTTATGGAAAAGAATCCTCATGAAGCTTTCAGGGTAAATGTAGGGGGAACAAAAAACATTTCGGACCTTGCTATTAAATACAAAGCTGAAAAATTTGTCATGATCTCTTCCGATAAAGCGGTTAACCCTACAAATGTGATGGGAGCATCTAAAAAAGTCTGTGAATTACTTGTTCATGCGCAGGCAAGGAGACAGGGTATTAAAACCTTATTTATAACCACACGTTTTGGGAATGTTTTAGGCTCCAATGGCTCAGTGATACCTTTATTTAAAAAACAAATTGCTGAAGGAGGTCCTGTTACTATTACAGATCCGGAAATAACCAGATTCTTTATGACAATTCCCGAAGCCTGTCAGTTGGTTTTGGAAGCAGGATTTATGGGAAATGGTGGGGAGATATTTATTTTTGATATGGGTAGCCCGATTAAAATTCTGGATATTGCAATTAAATTGATTCATCTTTCAGGACTTGTTCCATATGAGGATATCGAAATTAAATTTACAGGCTTGCGGCCTGGTGAAAAGTTGTATGAGGAGCTCTTTGCTGAAGGTGAACAACAGTTGCCGACACATAATCCCAAAATATCCATTGCTAAAGTGGCTGATGCGGATTATGAATGTATACTTCCGAAAATAAATGAAGCACTGAACAGTATTTACGAAAAATCAGGGCCCGAAGTTATTGAGGCAATGAAGGAAATTGTACCAGGGTATACAAGTGAACATGCAGCAGCTGTATAAGGTTGAGGTTAAGGTTAAGAATTAAAAGACTAATAACTGTATTAAACCTCCATGGTTTAATATATCTGACTACAACAAGTATTTATAAATAGGATTTTCAATTTTAGTTTAAGTCAAACTCATACTTATGGGCTTTGAGAACTGTTTTTAAAATATGACTATGAAGAAAATTGCATTGATTTCGGGAATAACAGGACAGGACGGGTCCTACCTGACAGAGCTACTTTTAAAAAAGGACTATGAGGTTCATGGCATTATACGCAGGTCCAGCTCTTTTAATACATTCAGGATCGATCATATTTACAATAATCCTGATTACCTGAATAAAAGATTCTTTCTTCATTATGGTGATCTGACCGATTCAAGTAATCTAAACAGGTTAATGGAAAAAACCAAACCAACAGAGATATATAATCTTGGAGCTCAGTCGCATGTTCAGGTTTCTTTTGAAGTACCGGAATACACTGCTGAAGTCGATGGTGTAGGAACCCTTCGGTTTTTAGATGCAATCAAGGAGACTGGAATACATTGCCGCTTTTATCAGGCATCTACATCCGAAATGTTTGGAAAGGTCCAGGAGATACCCCAGACAGAAAAAACACCTTTCTATCCCAGAAGTCCGTATGGTGCTGCAAAATTATATGCATTCTGGGTGGTCGTAAATTACAGGGAAGCATATAATGTATTTGCCAGTAACGGCATATTATTTAATCATGAAAGTGAAAGAAGGGGAAAAACATTTGTGACCCGCAAGATAACTGTTGCTGCTTCAAAAATTGTTCTTGGGCAGCAGGACAGGTTGATGCTCGGAAACCTCGATTCAAAACGAGACTGGGGATATGCACCGGAATATGTGGAAGGAATGTGGCGAATCCTGCAGGCTGATCAGCCTGATGACTTTGTCCTGGCAACAAACGAGACCCATACCATCCGTGAATTTATAGAGGAGACATTTAAAGTTTTAGGAGAAGAAATATTATGGAAAGGTAATGGTACTGATGAGAAGGGTGTATTGAAATCGACAGGCAAAGAGGTTATCGGGATTGATCCACGTTATTTCAGACCTACCGAGGTTGATATTCTTATAGGTAATCCGGCAAAAGCGAAAGAAATATTGAACTGGCAACCTAAAACAAAATTTAGTGATCTTGTTAAAATAATGGTAAAAGCTGATTTTGCAAAAGCAAAGAAGCGGATGATTTAATGTACTTAACTTGGATCTAAATATTTTACTTTTGTCTTTTTACTTTTGTATTTTGTCTTATTAGTTTTCGCTTTACGAAATTTTATGGATAAAAACTCAAAAATATATATAGCAGGTCATAAGGGAATGGTTGGCAGTGCAATAACAAGGCACCTTATAGCAGGGGGATTTACAAATCATGTATATACTCCTTACCCGCCTTTTGATCTCACAAACCAGAAAATCGTATCGGATTTTTTTGAAAAGGAAAAGCCTGAATATGTTTTCCTGGCTGCCGCCAAGGTTGGAGGGATAATGGCCAACAATACCTACAGGGGGCAGTTCCTCTATGAGAACCTGATGATTCAGAATAATATTATACATCAGAGTTATCTTCATGGAGTTAAAAAATTATTGTTCCTTGGAAGTTCCTGTATCTACCCGAAGAATTGTCCCCAGCCAATAAAAGAAGAATACCTTTTAACTGAAGAGCTGGAATATACTAATGAACCGTATGCAATTGCAAAGATTGCTGGACTGAAGATGTGCGAGTCATATAATATTCAGTATGGCACCAACTTCATTTCGGTAATGCCTACAAACCTTTATGGGCCTAATGATAATTATAACCTGGAAACATCACATGTGCTTCCTGCCCTCGTACGAAAAATGCATCTTGGCAAGTGCCTTGAAACGAACAATTGGGAAGCTATCAGAAAAGACCTTGAAAAAAATCCTGTTGAAGGAGTAAATGGATCTTCAAAAGAACCTGAGATTCTCAATATCCTTAATAAATACGGAATAAAAAAAGACTCAGCCCCAGAGAACCCAGCACCTAGCATCCAGGACCCAGCACCCAGAACCTCACACCTCACACCTCACACCTCACACCCGGTTTCTATTGCACTCTGGGGTACCGGCAATCCATATAGAGAATTTTTATATGTAGACGACATGGCTGAAGCCTGCATTTATGTAATGAACAACATTAACTTCACTGACCTTTATGCTCTTAGCTCTGAGCCCCATGCCCTGAGCCCTAAGCCATCAGCCTTGATAAAGAATACACATATCAATATTGGTACAGGTAAGGATCTTACAATTAAAGACCTGGCACATTTAATAAAGGACAAAGTCGGCTTTAGAGGGGAGTTGAACTGGGATAGTAGCAAACCCGATGGTACTGCACGTAAGCTTCTTGATGTCACTAAAATCAATAACCTGGGCTGGCAGGAAAAAGTCAGTCTTGAGGAAGGGATCAGAATGATTTACGATAAATACTCTTTATAACAACAATCTTCTAATCCAAGATCCTGAACTCAATACCAGAACAACGTCACCACGCAATAACGCAATAACGCAATAACGCAATAACGTAATAACGTAATAACGCAATAACGCAATAATACTATAACACCATAACAATATTATTTCAGTCTTAAAAAAAACTCAGAAGCATGCCTTTGAGGGTATTAATTATAACACCTGAATTTTATGGAATTGAAACGAAAATAAAACTGCTTCTTGAGAATTCAGGTTATGATGTTTCCTGGATATTAAATAAAACTCTGCTCCTCGACTACCATGGCACTAAATCAAAACTTAAGTTTATCAGACGGATCTATTTCTTCCTGTTCTCACCACAAAAAAATTATATTAAAAATGAGTTTAAAAAGATTGAGAATATCAAATTTGATATTCTTTTTTCCATTAATGGTCATGTAATCTGCCCATACCTGTTTAGAAAATTGAAAAGCCTGAATAAGGGATTATTTTCAGTTCTTTTTCTATGGGACTCATTTTCAAAATATTCCTGGACGAGGGAAATAAAATTTTTTAATAAAGCATATACATTCGATCCTGATGATTCGAAGAATTATCAAATTGAATACAAACCTAACTTTTATTTAAAAAGCGATGTTACTCCGGTATGTGACAAGAAGTATGATTTATTTTTTGCCGGAAAGTTCAATAGCGGCAGATTGCTTTTGCTTGATAGCATAATAAGCCAGATTGAAAAATCAGGGGTCAAATACTATATTAAACTATGGCCTTCTTACAAAATATTTTATCATAGCAAGATAATATATACTGTTCTTAAAAAAGTGAAGTTGAAAAGTAACTGGACAGAAAATTATCTGATCAATTATGAAGCTATAGAAGGTATATTGAAGAGAGATTATATTATAGAAAACAGGATAAGTTATGATGAGATACAACATTATTTTATGTGCTCAAATACAATTATTGATTTATCATTCTATGGGCAGACCGGTTATACACACAGGTTAGTTGAAGCAATGGCGAATGGTAAGAAAATAATTACAACAAATTCAAATATTAAGAAAGAAAGGTTCTATAATCAGAAACAAATTAGATTTATTGATGAAGAAAATCCAGTGATTGACTGTGAATGGATCAGCGAAAAATCTGTTTTCCCTATCGATAATTATTTCCAGGAGCTTGAATTATCGTCATGGTTAAAATCTATACTTAATTATGAAATTACATAAAACCAGAATCCCTCTTTCTTTCATAGTTAATCCATTTTACCTTTATTGTATTTCATTCTCACTTGCAATTACTGTCTATGTATGGGGATGGAGCAGCATCTTTCCAAAATTATCAGTAGGGCTGATTCTGTTTTTTATAGTCTCTTTTATATTTTTTATTGTTGCTGGTTACTTTTTTTCTAAAAAGAATTCAATTCTTTTTATTTCTTATCGTTATAATCTGTATTTGAATGATTTAATATTCGGTGTTATAATTTTACTTGGCCTGGTAAATGTTCTGTATATGGGATATTTACCAGTTTTGGACAGGTCATATAACTACAGGGATTTTGGGATGCCGGTCATAGATCCCGTATTTAATACTTTGAGCATCTTTTTCTCAGTGTTTTTTTTCCAGACATATCTCAGGCACAGAGAAAAAAGATTCCTGATATATTTTTTAATTATTTTGATAGTTCAAATACTTTTTTTTCGCAGATCGACAATTATGTGGATTTTTGCATCTTCATCATTTCTTTATTTATTATTTAAACAGCGAATTAGCGTACTGGTAATTATAGCCGGAATTATTTGTATTCCTTTTCTTTCATATTGTTTTGGCTTATATGGAAATACTCGCAGTAACCTTACAAAATCATTTGTTCTAAATGATTTAGGGGCAAGTAATACATTTAAAGACACGGGAATAAATTATAACCATTACATGACATATCTTTATATTTCTTCACCACTGGCTAACCTGCAAGAGAATATAGACAGGGGAAAAGGATTCTTAAACAGGGAAGATGTAAAAGACTTTATTTTCTATTCCTTAATGCCTGTAAGTGTGACAATAAGACTGGAAAAGCCATTAAATATTACTCCGCCTGCCTGTAATCTGATAAATCCTGAATTAATAGTAGGAAGTTTATTCATGATCAGTTATTTTACATTGGGATGGCTGGGTATGACTATTATGTTGATTTTTTTATTCGTATTTATTGTATTATGCCTCTTCCTCATTAAAATATGGAATACATTCTTTGCTACTACATTATCTATCTTATCAACCACGATCTCATTATTGATTTTTTCAAATTTCCTGAATCGTCTTGATGTTATTCTCATGCTTTTTATTTATCCGGTATTCTTCCACTTTGTCTATACAATGAATAACAGAGGCTTAATGTTAAAAGAGACAGACGAAAAATGAGAATAGCCATTATTATACCTCGACTTGAAGAACTTGGACCAATAAAATCTGTTCAAGCTTTAGTAAACTCTCTTAGTAAAATGGAGAAAGTTGAAATTAAGGTTTTTTATATTGACAGAAATGTTGATATGGCTATTGTGATGGGAGTGCCTACCGAAAGACTTCATCGTCGTAGTTTTCAATTTAAAGATTATGATATTATTCATACAAACGGAATTCGTCCGGATTTTTTTGCTTTCATAAATCATAAAAAAATCAAGTATCATGTATCTACCATCCGTAACTTTGTTTTTGAAGACTTGTCATTTACGTATAATAAAGTTATTTCATTGATATTTGGAAATATGTGGCTTATTTTATGGAGCCGTGCAGATAAACTTGTATGTATTTCAGAAGCGATGAAGAGATATTATGAGAAATGGTATCCATTAACCAAATTAGAATTGATATATAACGGACTGACTGAGACGGAAATCTCATTGAATCGTGATGATGATATTCTTAAGATAATAGACGGGTTCCATGCAAAAGGTTTAAAAGTCCTTGGATCCGCAGGCATACTGACCAGACGAAAAGGGATTGATCAGATCTTAAATATGCTAGTTGAAGAAGATAAATATTCTTTTATAATTATCGGTAATGGAAAGGAGCTTTTAAATCTTCAACAAATGGCAAAAAAATTGAAAATTGATGACAGGTGCTTATTTTGCGGATTCAAATCAAATGCGATAAAATATTTCAGGTTTTTTGATTGTTTTATAGTGCCCTCAAGATCCGAAGGATTTGGACGAGTGCTCGTGGAAGCTGTCCAGCAAAAAGTACCAGTTATCTGTTCAGATATTGAGGCATTTCGTGAATTGTTCAGTACTGAAGAGGTGACATTTTTTAAACTCGAAGATATTAAGTCGCTGAGGGAAGCATTGAAATTATCAGAGGAAAAAGGCAATAAAAAAATCGGACCAGCTTATGACAGGTATTTGAATAATTATTCTGACAAGCTAATGGCAAGAAAATATTTTAATTTATACAGAACAGCATAATCTCAAAGATTATTAAATATTTATACTAATCTAAGATTCTATAATTTGTTTTCTTTTATCTTTTTACTTTTGTCTTTTATCTTTTTATGACTGACCTGGCTGTTATAATGTCTGTTTATCAAAATGATAAGTTAAGTTATTTGGAAGAATCTGTCCAAAGTATCCTTAATCAGAGCTATAATGACTTTTCATACTATATCGTCACAGATGGCCCTGTAAACAGCGATATTGAAACCTATTTAGCTTCTTTGAACGATAGCAGGGTTTTATATTACAAGCTTGCACAAAATCAGGGACTGGCAAATGCACTTAATTTCCTATTGGAAAAAGTTCTGAATGGTTCTGATTATAAATTTATAGCCAGAATGGATGCGGATGATATTTCGGCTGTAAACAGGTTAGAAAGACAACGGTATTTTCTACTTAACCATTCTGATATATCATGCATAGGCTCATGGTATAAGGAAATAGATAGTACTGGCAGGATTTTATCTGATAGACAATTACCGGTTAAACACAACGACATTAAGAAGTTTTATTATACAAGGGCACCATTTGCACATGGCTCAGTTATGTATCGAAGAGATCTGATTGAAACAGCAGGCTTTTATCCGACTGACACAATTCTGATGGAGGATAATGTATTATGGGGAAAAGCTTTAGAATCAGGACTTAAGTTTGCAAATCTCCCTGAATATTTATTTATGTTCAGAAAAGACCCCAATTTTTATCTAAGGAGATCAGGTATCAAATATGGATGGCACTATATTAAAACAAGATTCAAAATAAACCGGTCGTTAGGTTTGCCTGTGCATTCTTATTTGTTCACTCTTGTTGTCGGAATTACGAAGATGCTGCCATCCTTTTTAATCAGGTATGTTTATAAGGTTACATGATTTCTTTTAAGATGAAATGTTGAAATTGCTTTTGGGTCGATCAGGATCAAAGATTATTATTGCTCTGAAAACATTGATAATCTTGTCTCTGCTTTCTTTGAATACCACGGGTTTTGTTGTAGCCGGCCAGAAATTATCCGTTGAAAATTCCGATCTCTTTTACCAGATATCTCCTGTTTATCAGTTTAAAAAGGGTATTGTGAGTATAACTTTTGATGATGGTTATATTAAACAGTTCACAGACGGAATTCCGATACTTAATAGATATGGGCTACCTGCAACATTTTATGTCATAACAAGCGATATTGACAGTCTGAAAAAAAGGATAATTTTGGATAATTTGACACAGGACTTTGAAATAGGTTCTCATACCGTTAATCATGCTGACCTGATAACGATATCAAAGGCTGATGCCCAAAAGGAGATGATTGAATCTCAGGCATCTCTTCAACAAAATTTTGGCCCTAACTCTGGTTTGACAATTGCTTATCCCTGGGGTGATTATAATAATTCTGTGAAAGAGGTAGCCAGCGACAATTATCTGGCTGCAAGAACAGCTGACATAGGTTATAATTCCATGGTTTATTTAAATAAATATGCCCTGAAAGTACAGGGTTTTGATCAGA
>Ga0315542_1000809_pt1 | contig 19928 bp, 15 predicted proteins | sample SalMarSW160120MG_FD_202541 | JGI IMG/M metagenome (GOLD analysis project Ga0315542, IMG submission 202541) | Salt marsh sediment microbial communities from the Plum Island Ecosystem LTER, Massachusetts, United States - Salt Marsh Sediment SW1601-20 ... | reverse complement strand
CGGTGCCGATGTCTCGGTCGAGCGCGACTACACGTCGCTCGGCGCCAACGCGTCGCTCTCGCGGGACTTCTTCAAGCGCAATACCACGCTGTCGGTCGCCCTCAGCCTGTCGCACGACCTCGTCCGACCGATGGGCGGCCGTCCGGTGCCGTTCGACGTGATGCCGCCGCCGACCGCGGGCGAAGGCGGAGACAAGGATGATGGCGGTGACCGGTCCGGCACGCTCGGCGCCGCCCAGAAGAACGTATCGGACCTGGTCCTGGGCGCCACCCAGATCCTCGACCGCCGCACGCTGGTGCAAGTGAACTACTCCCAGGGTCACGTCAGCGGTTACCAGACCGATCCCTACAAGCTGCTCAGCGTGGTCGATCCGGCAACTGGAGATCCGGCGCAGTACCTGTACGAGAAGCGGCCCGATGCTCGCAGCCGGCAGTCCCTGTTCGGCAGGATCAAGCATCACTTCGGCTGGTCGGTGTTCGATCTATCGTACCGCTACTACTGGGATGACTGGGGTGTGCGCTCGCACACCGGCGAGCTGCGTTTTCGTTACAATCTCGGCCCGCTGGCCTACCTGCAGCCGCATCTGCGCTACTACAGCCAGTCGGCCGCGGATTTCTACCGCCGCTACCTGCTGGCGGGCGCGGCCTTGCCCGAGTTCGCGTCGGCCGACTACCGCCTGGGGAAGTTCATCGCCAGGACCCTTGGCCTGGAGTACGGGCGCACGCTCGCCAACGGTCACTCGATCACCCTGCGGGGCGAGTACTACTGGCAAATCGGTGACGGCCATCCCCTGGGCGTGCCGGCCGGACTACGCAGCTACGATCTGTTTCCCACCGTGGACGCCGTCATCGTCCAGGTGGGCTACTCGTTCGACACGCGATGAACGCCGGCGTCTCGCTCGAGCGGCCGGCCGGCCAGACCCACTGGATCGGGCGGTTCGGTGCCATGGCGAGCCCGTGCGAGGTCCTGGTCGACGTCGACGATGGTGACGAGGCCCGGCGGCTCACGGAGCTGGCCGCCGCCGAGGCCTGGCGCATCGAGCGCAAGTACAGCCGCTACCGCGACGACAGTCTCGTGCACGAGATCAACGCGAGCGAAGGCGCACCGGTGACGGTGGACGACGAGACCGCCGGGCTGCTCGCCTTCGCCGACCGCTGTCACGAGCTGAGCGGCGGGCACTTCGACATCACGACCGGGATCCTGCGTCGCGTCTGGCGGTTCGACGGCTCGGACCGCGTGCCCTCGCGGACCCAGGTCAAGGCGCTTCTGCCGCTGATCGGCTGGACCAAGGTCGACTGGCAGCCGCCGGTGCTGATTTTGCCCCGCGGCATGGAGATCGACCTCGGTGGACTGGGCAAGGAGTACGCGGTGGATCGCGCCGCGGAGATCCTCGGCCACGAGACCGACCGGGGCGTGCTCGTCAACTTCGGCGGTGATTTGCGTGCGCTGCGGCCGCCGCGCGCCGGTCACTGGACGGTCGGCATCGAGGATCCACGGCGGGATCGCCACGCGTGGTGCCAGATCACGCTAGCCCGCGGCGGTCTCGCGACCAGCGGCGATGCACGGCGCTTCCTGCTGCGGCGCGGGGTGCGTTACTCGCACGTCCTGAACCCCCGCACCGGCTGGCCGGTCCGGCAGGCGCCCCGGTCGGTCACCGTCATCGCCGACAGCAGCCTCGAGGCCGGGATGCTGGCGACGCTCGCCCTGTTGCGCGGGCGCCACGCCGAGGAGTTCCTCCGGGAACAGGACGTCACCTTCTGGTGCTACCGGGGTGTGGGCCGGCGGGCGGAAGGCTGAGCCGGCGGGCCGATCTGGACCGACGGGGATGAAACCGGGGCCGCGATCCCGTATAATCGGCGCGTTCACGCCGGGGCGCGGCGACCACGGAGGGACGGGCGGCCCGGCAGATTTCCCTACCCCTGGGAAATGGACAGCGCTATGACAAGACGTTTTTGCATCCCGGCCGCCCTGGCGGCTCTCGTTCTGTGCGCCGGCGCGGCGGCCATCGCCGACGTCGGCCTCGGGTACTACTGCAATCCCGAGCCCACGACCACCGCGCCCGTTTCGCTCTGCTGTCTGCCGGACGGATCGGGCGACAGGCTGGATGACTGCCAGAGTTTCGGCGGCTCGCGCATCGACGCCACCCTGCACGTGACGATGGTCAACGAGATCGGGACGCCGATCGCCTTCGTGGCGGAGCAGCTCGCGCTGGAGCCGGATGCCTACGGCACGGCGACCGGGCCGGTCTACTGCCTGCCCCTGCATCCGGATGCCGACTGCGATCCTCTGGGGCGGACCACCTTTGCTGGCGCGGCTGCGGCGGGTGGACACCACTGGGCTGCGGCGGGCGAGTACGTGGCCGTCCTCGTCAACGGCGGCCTCGTCTACGATCCGCCGCAGCTGCAAATCAGCTACAATTCCCCGGACATCGACGGCGACCTGCAGGTCGACCTGACGGACGCGATCCTCTTCAGCCAGGACTACTATGGCGGCTACGACTATCGCAGCGACCTCCACTGGGACGGCCAGATCAACCTCTCGGACCTCGTGCTCCTGAGCGGAGGGCTGGGGATGCGCTGCGACTGATCGGCTCGGCGCGGGGCCCGAGGCTCAGCCCTTCAGCTTGGCCGCGATGGTGGCCACGTGCTCGCCCTGGAAACGCGCGGCTTCCAGCTCGTTCTCGCTGGGCATCCTCTCACCCTTGCCCCCGGCGATGGTGGAGGCCCCGTAGGGAGAGCATCCGGTGATCTCGTCCATCCGTGTCTGCCCCTGGAAGGTGTACGGCAGGCCGACGATGATGAAGCCCTGGTGCAGGAGGGTCGTGTGGAAGGACAGGATGGTCGATTCCTGGCCGCCGTGCTGCGTGGCGCTGCTGGCGAAGACACTTCCCACCTTGCCCACCAGGGCTCCCTTGGCCCAGAGCTGGCCGGTGGCATCCAGGAACTGGCGCATCTGCCCGCACATGTTGCCGAAACGGGTCGGCGTCCCGAAGATGACGGCGTCGGCCGAGGCCAGCTCCTCGACGGAGCACACGGGAACCGAGGACATGGCCTCCTGGGCCTCGGTCGCGCCCATCTTCTTCAGGATCTCGGCCGACAGCGTCTCGGGAACGCGGCGCAGGACGGCCTCGGCGCCGCGGACTCGTCCGACACCCTCGGCGACCGCCTGCGCCATCCTGTGTACGTGCCCGAACATCGAGTAGTAGACGATCAGCACCTTCATCGTGACTTGCTCCTCCATTTCGTGTGTCTCAACCGTCCTTCCCACGATAGACTCGCCGGTAGGCGGTCGCAAACCGCCCTGTCCCGAACGGGATTTCAGGTATTGCTCCGCGAGCAGCGAGACGCGATCTTGGCAGCATGCCACGAAGGAGGAGCGAGGGCATGCCGACCAGATTCCCAATCTTGCTCCTTGCCGCGGCCCTGCTCGCACTGGGCGGCTGCTCGGCGGGAGAGGACGGCCGGCCTCCCGGCATCCTGCTGATCTCCATGGACACCACCCGCAGCGACTACCTCTCGGTCTACGGCTTCCCGCACCCGACCACGCCGCACCTGGAGGAGCTGGCCGCGCAGGGGGTCGTGTTCAGCCACGCATACTCCCCCACGCCCATGACGGCGCCCGCCCATGCTTCGCTGTTCACCTCCCTGTACCCGGCGACCCACCGCGTCACCCACAACGCCGAGCGGTTGCCCGACGAGCGGCGGACACTGGCCGAGGTGCTGGCCAGGCGGGGCTACGCGACGGCGGCCGTGGTCAGCTCCTTCGTGCTCGATGCCAAGTTCGGGTTAGCCCAGGGCTTCGCCTTCTACGACGACGAGCTGGACCGCGCCCACTCCTCTATCGACCGGGAGGAGTGGCGGGGCCACTGGATCGAGGGTGGCTTCGACCGCACGGCCGACGAGACCACCCGCCGCGCGGTGGACTGGCTCGAGCACGGGCGCGATCCCAAGGCGCCTTTCTTTCTCTTCGTGCACTACTTCGATCCGCACGACCCCTATGTCCCTCCCGCGGACTTCGCGGCCCGTTTCGACCTGGAGGAGGTCGCCCCGCCCATCCTGCGCAGGATGCAGAGCGATTACTCGGCAGAGATCGCCTTCACCGACGACCGGATCGGTGCGCTGCTGACCGTGCTCGACCGGCTGGGGCTGGCCGCGAAGACGCTGGTGATCGTCACCGGGGATCACGGTGAGGGGCTGATGCAGCACGATTACCAGTACCACGGGGCCCAGATCTACGAGGAGGCCGTCCGCGTGCCCCTGATCTTCCGCTGGCCCGGCCACATCCCCGCTGGAGGCACGTTCGAGTCGCCGGTGGAGTTGCTGGACGTGATGCCCACCGTCCTCGAGCTGATCGGCGTCCCCGCGGCGGATCAGGACTCCGCGCAAGCGGGCTTCCAGGGCCGCAGCCTGGCGCGGGCCGTGATCTCCGGGACCGAGCCGCCGGGGCGGGCCCCGGTCTTCCTGCACCGCACCCACTACGAGCCCCACGAGGAGTGCGGCGTCTGGGTCGAAGGGGAGACATACGGGATCCGACTCGGCGACTGGAAGTACATCGAGGGCGAGGCCGAGGGCACACGCCAGCTGTTCGACCTCGTCGCGGATCCCGCCGAGCAAGTCAACGTGGCCGCCGATCATCCCGACCGCGCCACCGATCTGGCGGCCCGCCTGGCAGCCTGGCGCCGACGGGCGACCCGCCCCGACGTCCCGGACACGGCCGCAGGACTGAGCGAGTCCGACCGCCGCAAGCTCCGCGCCCTCGGCTACATCGCCGACTGAGCACGAGCGACTGGAATGCCGCACCGATGAAGGGTTGACAGATTGGTTAACAGTGTTTACTGTTAGAAAACATCGTTATCATGTCTCGAGGCGCTTTGGATACGGAGAAGGCCCATGACACCGAAGACGAATCACGCTGTCCCGACGACCTTGCAAACCCGGGACAGGATCCTCGCCGCCGCGCGCGGGCTCCTGGCCGAGAGGGGGCTGGAGGCGTGTTCCATGCGCGCGGTGGCGGATCGCGCCGGGGCCACTGCCGGTGCCATCTACAAGCACTTCCGCGGCAAGGAGGCGCTCGTCGAGCAGGTCGTGGCCGCGGCCTTCGAGCGATTTGAGGTCGCCCTGCTCGAGGCGATCGCCAGCGAGCCCGTGGGCTCCTTCGCCCGCATCGCGGCCATGGGCGAGGCGTACATCGCCTTCGCCGAGAAGCACGAGGAGGAGTTCAAGATCCTGTTCAGCCCGATCGTGGCCTCGCGCAAGAGGCTCCAGGAGCTGCCGGGGCATGGAGGCTATCCGATCCTGCGGCGCTGCATCGTCGAGGCGATCGACGCCGGCACAATCCGGAGCGACGCCGATCCGGATCTCGTAGCGCTTTTCCTGTGGTCCCGCGTGCTGGGGATCCTCACCCTGCTGCTGGCGTGCGATTTCCGCGGCGAGATCGCGTTCGCGGGCGAGCTCGATGCCCGGGAGCTGTTTGCGGCGACCCGCGAGTTCGTGACCGGCGGATTGGCTCCGCGATGAGGGCCCTGGCGTCTGGAGGACGCGGCCGCTGGGCAGGGCTCGTCGCCGGCGTGCTGCTCCTGCTGGTGGCGAACGGCCGCTGGATCGTCGCCCCCGCGGCGTGGCTCGCATTGCCCGGCTGGCTCGTGTTCGTCGAGCGATCGCGGCCGGGCCGCGGGCTGACGACAGCGTTCTGTATGTGGCTCGGCGTCTTCCTGGTCGCCTGGCGGGGGATCGTCCCCGCTCCGGGCTGGCTGTACGTCGCGATCACCGGGAGCTACGCGCTCGTCTACTTCGTCCCGCTCGTGGTGCACCGCCTCGTCGCGACCCGTCTGAACAGCGTGGCCGCGACGCTCGTCTTCCCGTTCAGCTGGGTCGGTGTCGAGTTCGTGTTCCAGCGCTGGATCACGCCCTACGGTTCGTGGATGTCGCTCGCCTACTCCCAGACCGGCCAGCTCGCCCTGCTGCAGGTCGCCGCGCTGGCCGGGACCGCGGGCATCTCGTTCCTGGTGACGTGGCTGGCGGCGGCGCTGGCCGTGGGCCTGCGGCCGGTTCGCCGCGCTGACCGGGTGGACCGCGGCGGCCGGAGGTGGTCACCGCTGGCGGTCTGGGCGGCCGTGCTTGCGGCCGTCGTGGGCTGGGGCGGGGTGCGACTGCAGCGGGCGCCGGATGACCTGGCCGGCGTCCGCACGGCGTCGATCATGCCTTCGGCTCCGCTCCTGGACGATCTCGAGGGGGCGCTGGCGCCGCTCCGTCGCGGCGGCACGCTCGGGCAGCAGCTCGTCGGCGAGGTCGCGGCGAAGGCCGGGGCTCTCGACGAGGACCTGTTCCGGCGGACGGTGCGTGAGGCCCGTGCCGGGGCGCGCATCGTGGCGTGGACGGAAACCGCCGGGCGCGTGGTGGCGCGCGACGAGACCGCGTTCCTCGAGCGCGGCGCGGACATCGCGGCGGCAGAGAGTGTCACGCTCGTGCTCGCCTTCGGGGTCTGGCGGCCCGGTGCCACGCCGCCGTTCCAGAACAAGATCGCGGCGATCGGTTCTGATGGATCGATCGCGTGGCGGTACGAGAAGTCACACCCGATCGTCGGGCCGGAATCGCCCCTGATCGTCCCCGGAGAGGGCAGGCTCCGGTCGCTGCCGACCGCGGCCGGCAAGCTGAGCGCGGTAATCTGCCACGACCTCGACTTCCCGGAGCTGCTGCGCCAGGCCGCCGCGGAGCAGATCGGTCTCGTCGTGGGCCCGTCGCACGACTGGGCTCTCATCACGGACATTCACGCCCGGATGGCCCGCCTGCGCGCGATCGAGTTCGGCTTCTCCCTGCTGCGGCCCACCCTCGACGGGCGTACCCTGGCCGTCGATCCCTGGGGCCGTACGCGGGCCGCGGTCGATCACGCCGGCGACGCGGTCGTGGCTCACGTCCCGGTCCTGCATGTCGGCACCGTCTACGGCGCTCTTGGCGACTGGCTCGGCTGGCTGACCATCCCAGGACTCGTCGTGATGGTGGTGATCACGGCCAGGCGGACCCGGTCGAAATCGAGCTCCTGAAGGTCAGTGGATCTCGCCAAGGTGCGGGCCCGGACTACGGCTTGCTCCAGGGGTCGGGTGATCGACGGCGCCAATCGGGCTGGCCCGGCTGCTCTCCCTGAATGAAGCCGCGGGCGATTGCTAGGTGATATGTGCTATGCTATCTTGCCACGATTCTCGGACGAGCTAGAGGACATTCCCCTGGAGAGCCTATCGTGACGAAAGACAGGAAAGTGGTCGCCATACTCCCGGCGTACAATCTCGAAGGCTCCATCGGGAACATCGTGGCGAGAACGATACCCTATGTGGACCAGGTCATGGTCGTGGCTGACGGTTCCAGCGACGATACTGCCGGTGCCGCGCGGGCCGCCGGCGCCATGGTTCCCGAACCAGAGTTCAAGCGAGGCAAGGGATTCGCCCTGATCAAGGGCATCGAGTGCAGCAAGGCGGAAGCACCTGATATCGTCATCGTGATGGATGCGGATGGACAGCATCTACCGGAGGAAATCCCGACGATGCTGGCACCCTTGACCACGAACGACCAGGCGAGCGGTCGTGAAGCGACGTCGAATAGCGTGGTCGACATGGTCGTGGGCTCGCGCATGCTCGGTACCTTGCGCACATCGCGGGTCAACAAGTTCGGCAACTGGGGCCTCAAGATCATTTCCTTTGTCGTCACCGGGCGCTGGTTGACCGACACCGAATCGGGATTCCGTGCGTTTCGCGCAGACCGGCTCTATGCCATGCCCCTCCGGTCGGTGGGCTATGAGATCGAGAGCGAGTTGTTGTTGAGAGGCCTTCATGCCGGATTTCGCGTCGTCGAGGTACCGATCACGGTCCCCTTCGCCGTGCCCGGCGTCACGGTGTGGGATGGATTGAAGGTCGGTTGGTACAAGCTCAAGACCGGCCTGGCCCTCAGGTTCGGAATGGAGCCCAGGTGAACCTAGCTGGCATCGAGGCACGCATCGACAGCGTGCGCTCGGACGACATGGAAGTGGTCGTCGTCCTTGGTCTCGGTTTCGTGGGCACGGCGGTGGTCGCCAATCTCTCCCGATGTGTCGGCGGCAGCGGTGCGCCACAGTTCTTTGTCATCGGTCTCGAGCTCGACAACGCGCCAGGACGCGAAAAGGTCGCGCGCCTCGATGCCGGTCGTTCGCCAATCTACGCCGCCGACGGCAGCCTCGAAGCGGTCTTCGCCCGGGCCGGGTCGGTAACGCACAATCTGGTGGGCACGGTCGATCCCCAGGTGCTGCGGCTGGCCGACACGGTCATCTCGTGCATCAACCTTGATCTGAATCGCGAGCCCTTTCAGACAGAGAAGCTCCACTGTCCAACCGAAAACTACGCCGCGGCTATGCGCATGGTCGGCCGCCACATCCGACCGGAGACGCTGGTCACAGTCGAGAGCACCTTGCCGCTGGGGATGTGCGACGCCGTGCTCTATCCGGCGCTTGTCGAGGGCTTCCGTGAGCAGGGCATCGACACCACCGAGTCCTCGCCGTTGCTGGCCTATTGCTACGAACGGGTGATGCCCGGACCCGGCTATCTCGACTCGGTCAATCAATACTGGCGTGCCTATTCCGGTATCGATACCGCGAGTGCCGATCGCGCCGAGGCGTTTCTGGCCAAGTACGTCGACACCGCGACCTTTCCCTTGTGGCGGCACAAGTCCACCCGCGCGGCGGAGATGGCGAAGCTGCTGGAGAATTCCTATCGCGCCACCAACATCGCTTTCATCGAGGAATGGGCGCGCCTGGCCGAGGGCGCGCGGGTCGATCTGTTCGACGTGATTGCCTCGATCCGCGTCCGCAAGGGGACCCATGACAATCTGATGCGGCCGGGCCTCGGGGTCGGCGGCTACTGCTTGACCAAGGATGCCCTGCTCGCCGCGTACGGGGCCGAGAACCTGCTCGGTCTTGCCGCCCACCTGCCCTTCTCGCGGCGCGCCATCCTGGTCAACGAGGCCATGCCATTGCGGGCGATCGAGCTGATCGAACGCCACTTCGCCGGCGGGCTGGCGGGCAGGAAAGCCGCGCTCTTCGGCGTGACCTACCGGCCCGGAGTTGCCGACACGCGCAGTTCACCGACCGAGATCGTCGCCCGCGGCCTGGCGGAGTCTGGTGTGGCGGTCACCGCGTATGACCCGCTGGTCTCCTCGGTCGATACGTGTCCGCAGCTCGCGTGCACGAATCGGCCGGAGGTGGCGGTCGACGGTGCGGACATGGTCGTCGTCTGCTTGCCCGATCCCCTTTACCGCGGATTCCTGGCGGATCTGCTGAGGCAGTCGCTGGCGGAGGGTGCCATCGTCATTGATCCCTGGAACCTGATCGCGGACGACGTCGCGGATGATTTCGCCCGACGCGGTATCGCGCTCGAGGTCTTCGGACGCGGTGATCTGCCGGCCGGAACGAGCAGCCTGGCAAGTGGCGATACACGCAACGAGGCGCGCGACGGTCCTGGCACAGGTCCCGGTGAGGGAGGAAGATCATGAGCGAGAGCTATCTCGTGACGGGCGGCGCCGGCCTGATCGGATTCGAACTCGTACGGCAGCTCGTGACCGCCGGCGAACAGGTGGTCGCGATTGATAACGGCAGCAAGGGCGGCATGGAGGACCTGGAAGCTCTGGCAGGGCAGTATCCGCGGCAGCTCCAGGTCGTCAATGGCGATCTCGCCCACGATGCCGCCTGCCTGCAGGGCGCGTACACGGGCATCTTCCATTTGGCGGCCATCGTAGGCGTGCGCAGGGTCATGGACAATCCTTACGAGACCATTTGGGTCAACATGCGCGCCACCCTGAACGTGCTCGACCATGCGCTGCAGACCGGATGCAAGGCGTTCGTGTTCGCTTCCTCGAGCGAGAACTACGCCAGCTGTGTGGATGCAGGTTTCGTCGCAGTCCCCACACCGGAGGATGTGCTGCTCGGCATCGCGGATCCCTCGTTGCCGCGCTGGTCGTACGCCGCGAGCAAGATCGCCGGCGAGTCGGCTATCTTCGCTGCGGCCGCCAAGGCCGGCTTTCACCCACAGGTCGTACGTTTCCACAATGTCTACGGCCCGCGCATGGCCTTGACCCACGTCATTCCCGAGCTTTTGGATCGGTGCCGGCGGAAGGTCGATCCCTTTCCCGTCTATGGTTGGGACCAGACGCGCTCGTTCCTCCACGTGGAGGATGCCGGCCGCGCCCTGCGACTGTTGCTGGGGGCGGCCAGGAACGGCTGCAGTGGTGTGTTCAACATCGGCTCGCCGCAGGAAGTACGTGTCGCCGACCTGGCGAAGCTCATCTTCGACATCACGGGGCACCACCCCCAGGTCGAGCAGAAACCGGCGCCAGCCGGCTCGGTCACCAGGCGTGCTCCGGACATCAGCCGCCTTGGGGCGCTAGGTTTCGAACAGACGATCCCGCTCGAGGCGGGCATTCGCGACTGCTGGTAATCAGCCATGAAGCGCTACCTGGGAATCACCCTCGGCATCGTCTGCAGCGGTGTGTTTCTGTACCTAGCGTTGCGCGGTGTCGATCTGGCGGTCACCTGGCGCTACATGCGCGGTGCGAATCTCCAGTGGGTGGCGTCGATCATAGCCAGTACGCTGGTCGCCGATGTGGTTCGCGCGGTACGCTGGCGGCATCTGCTGAAACCGGTCAAGTGCGTGTCGCTGGCGTCGCTCTTTCGTTCGGTCATGATCGGCGAGGCTGGGAACCAGGTCCTGCCCTTGCGTCTTGGCGAGGCATTGCGCGCCTACTCGCTCAAGCGCTGCGAGGCGATCTCGTTCACGACCGTGCTCACCACGCAGGTGGTCGAACGAATCCTCGATGTGATCGGCGTGCTGATGTTCCTCGGCGTGTGCCTGGCGGTACTGCCGGTGCCCGACGAGCTCGATCCCGGCGTGAACGTGGCCATCCGCGTGCTGAGCGCGGGCGTCGGCATCCTGGTCGTTTGCGGCGGATTCGTGCTTTTTAGACGCCGCCTGGCGACGTCCTGGCTGGATCGGCTCTTGCTTAAGCTGCCGGCGGGACTGGAAGGACGGATAACGCCCTTCGTCCAGAAACTGCTGGCCGGATTGCGTAGCCTGGGCAGCAGCCGGCAGATTGGCATCCTGCTGGCGGATACCATCCTGTTGTGGATCTGTTTCGGCTGCGCCTTTGCTTTCGGCCTCCAGAGTCTGGGCCTGGCCGGCGACAACGGTCTCGGCTTGCTGGCACCCGCGATCCTGGTGCTGGTCTGCGTCGCCTTGTTCACCATGATGCCGGCGGCGATCGGCTCGGTGGGGACGTATCAGGCAGGATGTATCGTCGCGCTGGCGGTCTTCGGTATCGCCAAGGACCAGGCGCTCGGCTTCTCGGTGGTCGTGTACTCGACACAGTTCGTGACGGCCGTCACAGTAGGTTCTCTGTACTTCGCGGCCGGCGTGGGCAGTATCGCCGAGCTGCGGCGCTTGCGGTGATCACCGCGTTCTCCTCAGGAACCGCTGAAATCGAAGAGATAGACATCGGCGCCCGCAAAGGTCCAGATCGAGCGCTCATGGCCGACACGTCGCGCCTCGCTCAGGAACAGATCTTCCTCGTTGCCGTGCTGATCGCGCCAGACGCCGGAGAACATGAGCCAGACACGCTGGCGGCCTTGCAGTTTCGCGAGGTCCCGCAGGACGACGTCCCAGTTCCACCGATCGTGGGGATTGTCGCTGATGATCACATCGTGCAGGTTCAGGCCACGGCGTTCATAGTACCGGTACGGCCGTATCGAACCATAATTCAGGTAGATAGTGTCTCCCTGATCGGCATGATCGGCGATCAACTCGAGGGCCGAGCGGACATCGGCCTTCACGACCGGATGCTTGACGTGCTGCAACGTCTGCACGCCCGGATCGAGCGCCAGTAGAACCAGCAGTACCCAGACCACTGTACCGCCCGATGCGCCGATTTTCTCACGCAACCAATCCGTTCCCTCGCCTATCAGCAGAAGCACGCTGGGAACCAGGAACAGGATCAGGCGTCCGACGAAGGGATACTTGCCGAGTCCAGACAGCAGCAAGGCCGCCAGGGCCGGCAGCAGCAGAAGCGCCAGGACTTGCCCACGGCGCCGCCCGAGCGAGAACGCGCCTATCACGGAGCAGAAGGCAGCCAGGGCGGCAGCTGGCAATCCTGCGCTGTACTGGAAGATCTCCAGGAAGGTGCGTCCGAACCAGAAGAGGTCCGCCGTCGATTTCGGCGGCAGTGGCATGAAGAAATCGTGCCAGAAGTTGAACAAGAACTGCGACGCGCTCACCCGGGACAGGTACAGGACGTAACAGGCCAGCCCGCTGATCCCCCAGGCCGCGAAGACGGGAAGGAAGGGAACCAGCGTGTGGAATCTGCCCCGGCGGAGTTTCGGCACCACAACGATCAGGCCGACAGCCAAAGCGCCGAAAAACGCCACGTGGGAGAACCAAAGGGCGATGGCGCCGCCAATCGCGGCGACCACCGGCCAGCGGCGGTCGGGCTCCGGTTCCAGCAACTTCAGGCCGAGCCAGAAGAGCAGCAGGGTGAACAGCACGTCACCCGAATAAGGCTTCACTTCCGAGGCGTAGTAGATCAGCGGGCCGGATATGACAAACAAACCGAGCGCAACCTGGACGCCCAGCGGCTTCAATATCTTCCGGGCCACGATGTAGCACAGCGGCAGGGAGAGCAGGCCGGCCCCCAGCGGCCAGGCGCGCATGGCGGCTTCCGTGAAATGGAACAGGGTACCGAATACTCTCTCGCCGATCAGAAAACCGACCGGAGCAGTCTGACCGTAAAGCGGAGACGGTTGGAAAAGCTGGCCAACCGAGCGGTCCATCACGTCGAGGGTGATGGTCGCCTCGTCGTGCCAGAGCGAGCGGCCGTATAGGAACTGAACGAGCCGGAATGCCGCGCCCAGACCGATCAAGACCATGGAGAATGCGCGGCTGGCCGCCAACCGCTGCAGCCACGCGTCCAGCGCTCGATCGAAGCCGGCGGCTTCTGTATGCACGTGTTGCATCCTCAAGCTACTTCCACCGGCTCATGATCAGATCTGGCTCCGTTCAGCGAGAAGGTTGGGCCTGGAGAAGGTCCGCAGCCGCAGTCCCAGCAATGCCGTGATCACCTTGACCATGTAGCGGATGACGCCCAGGCCATTGATGCTGGACTTGCCGACAGTCCGGCGGACCATGTCCACTTTGGTCTCCCCCACCGTGCCGCCATGCACGACCGCGAGAGCGAGCAGCTCGGGCTCCGGATACTCGTCCGGCATGCAGCTCAAGGCCAGCTCGCAGAAGCGCCGCGAGAAGACGCGGAAGCCGCTGGTGGGATCGTTGACCGCGGCAGCGGGACCGAAGAGGCGCAGCACGTTCAGGATCAGCAGGGCTCCGGCGCGCCGGAGGAAGGTCGTCGTCGGTTGCTGGCCTGCCTCGAGACTCCGGTCGCGACCGCTGAACCGCGATCCGACGAACAGATCGGCGCCGGCAGCTCGGGCGCGCTCGACGAGGGTGGGGATGAAGGCAATCGGGTGTTGCCCGTCTGCATCACACTGGACCACGTAGTCGTAATCGAGCTCACTGGCGATCCGGAATCCGGTGAGCAAGACCCCGGCCACGCCGACGTTCGACATGTGATTCGCGTGGTTCCGTGGCGCTAGCTCGCGCAGGATGGCTTCCGACCGATCCCACGAACCATCGTTCACGATACAGTAATCGATGGACACGTCATCGGTCGACACGAGCTTGTCCAGCTCCTGGATGATCGAGGGCAAAATCCTCGCCTCGTTGTAGCACGGCAGGACGATCAGTACGCGATCAGGTCTCTCGCCGTCTACCGCCGGCAGCGGCTGTCTCTGCGCCAGGAAATCCCGAGCGGCGATCCGGGATACGAGCTGGCGGTGTCCTCGCGTTTGCCCTGTGGATATGGACATCTGCTCGATCATCTGGTACAGCAGGAAGAGAATCATGCTGGCCAGGACGAGGTTGCTGACGAACTCGATGCCGAGGAGGTCGGCCAAGGGCCTGAAAGCCCGCGGAACGATGGCCGAGAGCATGAAGAAGATCATGCCCAGCCACCACACAACCGCATTGCGCGCCGCCAGGCGCCCGCCGAACTGGGAGAGCATCAAGAGCAGCACGGCAACGCCAAGCACTCCCGTCAACGGCGACAGCAATGGCCCTCCGCTCGTCCAGAATCCATGATATCCCCTGATGCTGTTTCCAGCACTCCAGATCGCTTGACGCTTCGACGTATCTCGGCCCGCTGCTACGGCGTGCCGCTCGAGCTGAATACATAATTCGAAAACGATGTGTACCGCCTCCAATCCCATTTAAGATTCTATCCGACGTGACAATGCGCGTCAATCCGCCTCGTGTGCTGAACGGGCATGGTGATCGATAGGCTGCCTTGCCGTTTTTGGGCTTGTTGGCGCGGAGATAGACACCCTTGCCGGTGCCTCCCGCGGGGATGATCGCGGGCCACCCAACCCTACAGCCGCATCCGGCAGGCACCGCTGCATGCGTATGTCCTTGCGAGAAAAGGAGGTTCACGGCCACGGAACGAGGCGATGCCCCGACCCTCGCTGCCGGAAAAGGGTGCCGAGCCCCAGGAAGCAAGGAGATCCTGCGCAGCCAACCACGCCCAGCCGGTGCAAGTTCTTCCTGGACCTTCCCCGGAGAGGCCGGGTCGATCCATGCCCTGCAGGCTCGCTGTGGTGCGCTGGGACGGGCGACATCACCATCAGTGGCGAGATTCTGCGATGGCCGTGGAACAGGGGAAAGCGTATGATACCCGTGTCCACGCTGTCCATGACGTCGCACGAGCGCAATGGGCGCGTCCGTGGGAAATGCTTGTCGTCACGGCCACCCACCGGCACCGGGGTTTAGCCGGGTCCGGTCGATTCTGGGACTACGGGACCGATGGGAGAGGCATTGAGTTTTCAGAGCTGGATCTTTCGTAATTTCATTTACTTGCCGGGTGCCATGATTCAGGCGGGGCCCGTTGCCGGGTATCTTCGTGATCTGGAAAGAAGCCAGTGGGAATCCGAGAATAAACGTTCAGAACGCCAGTGTGCGGCCCTGAAGAGGCTGCTCGGTCATGCCAAGGAGCATGTTCCCTATTATGCTCGTACCCTCTCGCGCATCGACCCTGCCGAGCTTCGTTCCCCGGCTGATATCACACAGATCCCGACCCTGTGCAAACTGGATCTACAAGCTCATCGCGATGACCTTCGATCCAGAGGATCGGTCGGGCGCTTGATTGGCAAGACCACGGGAGGTTCCACGGGAGAACCGGTAACGGTATTCAAGACCCGCAAAGCTCTGGCTCACGAGCTCGCTGCAACGTGGCGGGGCTACCGCTGGGCCGGGGTGAACATGGGGGATCGACAGGCGAGATTCTGGGGTGTGCCCTATACACAATCAGCACGCAGGCGTGCGCGCCTGATCGATCTAGTCTGCAACCGGCTTCGCCTATCCGCCTTTCGATTCGGAGAGGAGGACCTGCGTGCCGGCCTTGCACTTATCGAGAGCAGCAGGCCCAGGTACTTCTATGGTTATGTATCCATGCTTCAAGAGTTCGCTGCCTTTCTGCGCAGAGAAGGGCATCGGCTTTCTGTTCCTCTACAGTGTGTTATCACCACATCTGAAGTTCTCGCAGATCCCGTACGCCAGCAGCTGGCCGAAGCCTTTTCGGCACCCGTCTTCGACGAATACGGCTGTGGGGAGCTTGGAACGATTGCCCATGAGTGCACCGAGGGCTCGCGACATCTGAGCGAAGAGAATATGATCGTCGAGATTCTGGATGGCAATCGACAGTGCGAAGTGGGCGAGCTCGGCGAGATCGTCGTCACTGAACTCAACAACCTGGGCATGCCTTTGATTCGCTACAGGACGGGGGATTTCGGGGCGATTGGCAAGCGGAGCTGCCCGTGTGGACGATCCCTTCGCGTTCTCGAGAACCTGAAGGGCAGGGCATACGATTTCATCGTGGATGCAGAAGGTCGCCGCTTTCACGGCGAATTCGTGCTCTACATCTTCGAGGAAATCCGCCGCCGCGGGCCCGGGATCCGGCAGTTTCAGTGTATTCAGCGGGCGCCCGATCGTTTTCACGTGAAGGTAGTCCGCGAAGAAGGATACAGTTCGGAGCATGAGGCACTCATCACTCGTCGATTCCGCGAGAACATACATCCGTCGGCCCAAGTTGATTTCGAATATGTACCATCGATCGCGCGTGAACGGTCGGGCAAGATGCGGCTGATTGTCGGCCTACCTCGCACGGACAAGGGGACGGCGGTCTCGTGAATGTTCTCTTGATGTACGCCGAGGACTATCCGTGGGACGTGAGGGTCGAAAAGATCTCCAGGGGATTGGTGGAGGACGGACACAAGGTGAGCCTGCTTGTCAGGAACCTGAAGCGAAGCCTCCGTCACGAGCAGCTCGGCGAATTGAATTGCTGGCGAGTGACGACTCCGCACTGGCCGGCAGCCATCAACACGGCCATCTCGCTCCCAGCATTCTTTAATCCTGTGTGGAGATACGAGCTTCGACGAGTCCTGCGGGATTGCTCTACGGATTTGCTGATCGTGCGTGATCTGCCCCTGTCACCCATGGCCGTTGCGGAGGCACGCCGAAGGGGTATCCCGGTTCTGGTCGACATGGCCGAGAACCATCCTGCCATGTGGAAGGACGTTGCGGATGATTCGCGATTTCGTCCCTTCAGCTTGCTCTTGAAGAACCCGACACTGGCAAGCTGGATGGAGCGCTGGGTCGTCACCCGGGCGGATGCCTTGTTCGTCGTCGTGGAGGAAATGCGCGACAGGTTGCTCGCTCTGGGTGCTGATCCCGATAGAGTCAGCATAGTGTCGAATACTCCTATTCTCGAGCAGTTTGATAACGAAGATGTCGGTGGCATGACGGAAGGGTCTCCCTCGGCCGGGATGCTCGATATCGTTTACGTAGGCTATATCAACGCCTTCCGTGGCCTGCAGCATGTCATTCGCGCCATGGGGCTGCTCGGTGAAATGCAACCACGTCCTCGGCTGATCGTTGCCGGTGATGGGGATAACATAGGAGATCTCAAGGCACTTGCGTGTGAAATGGGTGTTGCTGACCGGGTTGTCTTTGCCGGTTGGATTCCTTACGAAGAAGTGCCTTTCCTGATCAAGCGAGCCGATGTTGGCGTTATCCCGCACCGGCGGACCGGACATACTGATTCGACGGTCCCTAACAAGATTTTCGACTACATGGCCTGCAGGAAGCCGGTGTTGGTGACCGACGCCAGACCCCTGGCTCGGCTCGTGCGGGAACTTGATTGCGGCCTGGCGTTCTCGAGCGAGAATCCGCGCGATTTGGCCGATAAGCTGCGAATTCTGGCCGATCCTGCCCTGCGCGTACGAATGGGCGCAAACGGGCGTGCCGCCGTGGAAAGTAGGTACAACTGGCGAAACGACTTAAGCACGGTCCGGCAAGTTGTGGCCGGACTGGCTCGAGAGGGCCCGGGAACCGCTTAACCCGCATTTTGCACTCTTGCGATATTAGGGCTGAGGGGTGGATATATCCTCTTCTGCGGATCCCCGGGGCAGAAAGTACATTCTCGGCTAGTGCGACGTCCCCCCGTTTAGTATTGTATCGGAGGATTGCCTGCTCCCAAAAGGCCATTCGTAGAGTCGTTGGACTGCGGATTGTCTCGATCGGGCGTCGCAAGTCGCAAATAAGGCACACTAATTGCTGCCGGCCCTGCTTGAGGAGGGAATCATGAGACTTCCAGCATTCTGCGTCTGCGCCTTGATCCCGATCCTTGTCTCGTCAGCATCGGCTGCGCCGGTTGTGCAGTCTGTAGCGGGGCTCCTGCAAGATCGTCAGCAGTTCACCATCTCCGGCAGCGGCTTCGGTGAGAAATCGCCAGCTGCTCCCTGGCTGTGGGACGATTTCGAAGGGGGGGCTATCGGTCAGGTCATCCGGGGGCCGCACTGGTCCACGTATGCGGCCTACGGCGGTATGCTGCCGGCATACTCCTCTGATCATGCCCGCGTCTCTGGACATATTGCCTCCAAGCAGGGGCCATACGGCAATACTACTCTGGAGGCTGCCGGTTACCCTTATGGGTGCGACGGCGGCGAAATGTACGTGACCGGATGGTTTTATGGTACACAGACGGGTGGCTCCCGCAGCATGAAGTTCATTCAGCTCAATGATGGAAATTGGGGTTTTCCGGAATACAGGACCGGAGGAGACTGCACGTACTACCGGTCGGAAGTCTACAACTGCGGTGGTACGCGGGTCATGAACCCCGATGGTGTGCCGCAGCCTTTCTCCGGGACGTGGGATCGCTGGGAGTGGCGCGCTCGGTTCGGCTCCAATGGTCTCTGGGAGACCTATCGAGACCTTGCGTTGCAGGCCTCTGGGTCGGGCAATTACACGAACGGATGTTGCGTCGTATCCGCATACATGTCTTCCTACTATGGTGTTGGAGATCCTTGCCCGGATGGATCGAGTGGATGGTGGTATTGGGACGAGATCTACATCGACAACACCATTGCTCGGGTCGAACTCGGTAATGCGCCAAACTGGTCCTCCTGCAGTCGCCGCGAGATTCAGATCCCCGTCGCCTGGAACTCCAATTCCATCACTGTTCAGTGCAATCCGGGGGCCTTCTCGAGCGGATCGACGGCCTATCTGTACGTTGTCGATCGCAACGGCGCCGTCAACCAGAACGGGCTGGCCGTGACCATCAATGGCTCCGGCCCCAGCGACAATCCCCCGACCATTGCCATTCAGGGTCCTACGGCGGGCGACAGCTATGCGACCACGGACAGCCTCATAGTTCTTTCAGGCACGGCCAGCGATGATCTGGGCATCATCTCCGTAACCTGGAGCAATGATCAAACTTCGGGGTCCGGGCAGGCCATCAATCAGTCTGGTGACTGGTCGAGTTGGTCGACTGGTGATATACTGTTGGGCGCTGGCATGAACAACTTGACAGTCAGGGCTACGGACACGACAGGTCACGTGGCCACGGATCATCTCACTGTGGATTACGACCCCGGTCCGCCATCAGAACCGGGGAAACCAGAACGTTTCTGAGCGAGTGCAACCATCCTTCTGTCATCTTGTCGGCATGTTCACTCATGCTGTAGTTGAACATTCATCCTGACAAGCAGCCATGGCGAATGGAGCCGCGTATGAGCAAGGCCGATGAAAGGGCCTACTTTGACGAAAGTTACGATTCGAATGCCAGGTCTCCCGTCTGGAAGTACTACGCTATCACCAAGAGCAGCGAGCAATGCTACAAGCAACTGCTCGCGAGGTTCTGTCACGGACTCAAGGTGCTCGAGTACGGCTGCGGACCTGGTGCCATGACTTTCGATTTGGCAGCCAATGGTGCCCAGGTCGTTGGCATCGACATTTCCTCGGTGGCGATCGATCAGGCTCGTCAGGAGGCCTCGAATCGCGGACTCGATGTGGAATATCATGTCATGGATGCCGAGGCCCTGGATTTTCCTGACGAAACATTCGATTTGGTGTGTGGGAGAGGCATCATTCATCACCTGGATGTCGATCTGTCGATGGCGGAGGTTGCGCGGGTCTTGCGGTCCAACGGCAGGGCGGTATTTTCCGAGCCGCTTGGACACAATCCGCTTCTCTGGCTTTTTCGCCGCCTGACACCGGCTTTCCGTACGCCTGATGAACATCCGCTTTTGTACAGGGATCTACGATTGATGCGGAAGCGCTTTGGCAAGGTCGAGATCAAGTACTTTCATTTTATTTCCTTGGCCGCCATTCCATTTCTCTGGACGGGCTTCTTCCATCCGGTTTATAGATTCCTGGAGAAGCTCGACCAGTTGCTTTTCAGGATACTGCCGGTGACCGGACTGCTTGCTTGGTATGCGGTCATCGACCTGCGAGCCCCCGGCGCAACGCGTTCGTCAAATCAGAA
>Ga0315542_1000808_pt1 | contig 19938 bp, 18 predicted proteins | sample SalMarSW160120MG_FD_202541 | JGI IMG/M metagenome (GOLD analysis project Ga0315542, IMG submission 202541) | Salt marsh sediment microbial communities from the Plum Island Ecosystem LTER, Massachusetts, United States - Salt Marsh Sediment SW1601-20 ... | reverse complement strand
GCAGGATATCCTTCGAAATAAATAACCTTGACATCGGTGAATCCGTGGTCATCAAGGTGTTTCCTGAGCTTCTTATGAATATCATCTGGATGCATTCCTTCCACCAATCTAAAGTCAATCTTGACACTGGCGTTTGCAGGCAGTACTGTCATTGATCCCTTACCCTGATATCCCGTGGTAATCCCACAAATATTGCAAGTTGGTTCTCCATAGTAAGCTTTCTTGAGTTCCTGACCAGTGAGACCATTGAGATATTCATCAACAGCAAATTCTTCCTTCATCTTCTCTTCATTGAGATCAATTTTCTCAAGAGCTTCTAACTCTGCTTCTGTAAAGGGTTTAATGCCATCGTAGAATCCTTCGATGAGTATCTTGCTATCCATCCCCTTAAGCGAATTGAGTGCCCAGACAAGACGATAAGCTGCAGAGGGTAACGTACATGCCAAACTAGAATGCACATCTCTAGATAATCGTACAACTTCTAACTCGACAAAGAAGACTCCTTTCAGTCCCAACCAAGCTTCCTGGATACCGTTGATATCAGCTCCTCCGAATTCCCAAATCCCTCCATCTGCTTTGAGGAAATTTCTATTCTTTTCAATATACTCAGGGAGATGTATACTTCCAATCTCCTCTTCCCCTTCTACAACAAACTTGATGTTAACAGGCAGATTTTTTCCAGTTTCTTTGAATGCCTTCAGAACCCATATTCGTGATGTTGCATCACCCTTATTGTCCGCAACTCCACGTCCCCAGAGCCGCCCATCGCGTATCTCTGGTTCAAAGGGTGGAGAATCCCACAAGTCAAAAGGTTCAGCAGGTTGGACATCATAGTGGTCATAGAACATGAGAGTTCGTTTTGCTCCTACATCTTTCCATCCAGTAACAACGGGTGCGCCTCCTGTAATAGGATGCTGTTTTGTTTCAAGACCAGAATCCTGGAGCATTTTCTCCACAATGTCAGCAGTTTCTTGTAGATGTTCGCCCTTTGCTGCCACTGTAGGAATGTGTACCAGTTTCTTGAGTGCATCAATAGCATCTTCTTGAGTGTCATCAATAAATTTCGTTATCTCTTCGTACATGAGATTCACAGTGAAAATTAGTCACTATCACCATGATATATTCTCTCTTTTTAGCGAGATGAAAAAACTCGAGAACAATTGTCTTATGAGCGTGAAGTTTTGCGAGATATCCATTATAAAAGGCAGAAAAAGGTCGTAGTAAATTTGGGTATCATCAAAGCAGATTAGTTAGAGAAAGTGGATATTGAATAATTAGTACAGAAGAAGGTTAGTATGTTACTCCGGCACCTATTGATTTTCTACTAGATTGTCGTTTCAAACTAAGATATTAGGAATTTGGTCCACAGTCAACCCAGATAAACCACAATTTCAATGAGTAGTCCTTAGGAGTTTTGTAGCATATTGGTTTGATTAGAAATAAGTCTGGGGGGATACTGCGAACTCGTGCAGGTATTCCTCCAGAATTGTAGTATTCAGATATGAGAAGTATCAGAGCTTCACAGGTCTGCAGAGATAGTCTTCCTTATTGGCAACTCTTCCACAGCCCTCGCAAATGAATTTAGGATCTTTTACTCTCATACGCATTTTCTCGACACTATTGTGTTTTGCGAATTCACACATGTGTTCTTTGTGGTCACTCAAAATTATTACCTCGTTATGTAGGTATATTCGTAAAGTTCTGTAATAAGGATTAGTAAATAGATGCTTTCAGATACAATTTTATCAAGCCTCAGGTGGTACGTGATGAGAGTGAGATGATTATAGACGCACCAAAAAGAAGTAATTGGAAAGCACTCACTTCAGTATATAATTCTGCATTCTTCTGTAGCTTCGGATTCTTCGTCGTGAGATTCCTGATTCCTATAATTGCGTACGAAAGTATGGGTGCAACTGCAACGGAGGTTGCTTTGGTTTTCTCCTTACTCACCTTGGGCATAGCAATATTCTCACCAATAGCAGGAAAAATTGCAAAGAGAGGACGCCGTCGAAGTACTATATTCGTTGGAACAACCGTTAGAGCTATTGCATATATTGGAATGGCAATTTCGGTCATGTTGAATGATAAGTACATCCTAATCATCAATAGCTTACTTTGGGGTCTCGGAGCAGCATTCTATAGAGTCGGAAGTGATGCGGAAATCTCTGAACGTGTTCTTCATGAAAATCGAGCTGAGGCTTTTGGAAAGAGAGAGGCATCAAATGGAAAAGGTAGTGTAATTGGTGCGATCTTGGGGTTCACGATTCTTCTATCGTTTCCAGAAGCAGGTTTAGTTTTAGTATTCCTTTTCTTTGCAGTGATGAATATCATAGGTGGTATTGTTGTCATCGTGAAGCGACCGCCACTAGAGAAGATTTCTGACAATATCAGACCGATTGGTGCAAAAAGTATTATCGGACTAGGGATAGCAACATTAATCATTGCAGCAGCTATTGATACTTTCATCACCGCTTTAATGTCGCCATTCGTTGAACTCTTTATCATTGATCAGTTCACTTCTGATTTGACACTTATTGCACTGATCTACTTACCTGGAGGAATCATCTCTGGTGTATTTGGTAGTCACTTGGGTAGATTTGCAGACCACAAAAACAAGGTAGTGATTGTTTCAGCGGCAGTGATAATTGGAGCGATTAGCACGCTTGCACTAGTATTCATGCCTTTTATTTTATCATGGCCGTTCAATCTGATATCAATTGCAATTCTCTTTAGCATTGGAAGTGTTGCAGGAATTATGGCCTATACTGTTATGTCATCAGTATTTGGTACAGCTTATGAGGGTAGAGCAAGTGAAGGATTCGGAATGTTTGAAGCTGCAATGGGTTTCTCAAGATTTACTGCACCGCTAGTGGGAGGATTCCTCTGGGATTTCTTGGACCCATCTGCTCCATTTCTCCTGGTAGGTCTCTCAGGATTCATATTAGTCCCAATCTATGTATATGGCATGAGACAGTATGAACAAATACGAATAGAGCAAATTGCAGAACCAATTCAAGAGTAAGTATAGCATAAGGCACAAGGGATATAACAAACCTATTTGGAGAACTGCATATACTATAATAGAGAGTGTGCATTCTCATGGTAGTTCGTGTTGGAATTAACGGATTTGGAAGAATTGGAAGAGGATTCTTGAGAGCTGTTCTAGGCAACAAAGATTTTGATATTGTTGCTGCGAATGATCTAACAGACGAAAAGACCCTCGGACATTTATTGCGCTATGATACAGTGATGGGACGCTTTGATGGGACAGTTGAAACCGGTAAAGGCACAATCACAGTAAATGGTGATGAAATCAAGGTTCTCTCTGAGAGAGACCCTGCTAAACTCCCCTGGAAAGAGTTGGGTGTTGACATAGTTGTCGAATCAACTGGATTCTTCAGAAAGAGAGAAGACGCTGAGAAACATATCGCAGCTGGAGCAAAGAAAGTTCTACTGAGCGCTCCTGGAAAGGGAGAGATGTTCACCGTTGTCATGGGAGTGAATGATGATAAATATGAACCAGAAAATCATCATGTGATCTCTAATGCATCATGTACCACCAATTGTTTAGCACCGCTTGTGAAAGTTGTTGACGAATCTTTTGGGATTCAGAAAGGTCTCATGACTACAATCCATGCAGTTACAAATGACCAGCGGATGCTAGACATGCCCCATAGTGACTTGAGAAGGGCTCGTGCAGCATGCTGGAATATCATCCCGACCACTACAGGAGCGGCAAAAGCCATTGGTCTTGTCTATCCAAAAGCTGCAGGAAAACTTGATGGGATGGCATTGCGAGTTCCAGTAATGGACGCATCAATTGTCGATCTCAACGTTATAGTAGAAAAAGAAGCTTCTATTGAATCAGTAAACGCAGCTTTCAAGAAAGCATCAGAGAGTGGTAGCCTTGCACCTTATCTTGCGTACATAGACGAACCATTGGTTTCCTCTGATTTCATTGGAGACCCTCATTCATGTAGCTTTGATTCACTTACTACAGTAGTAGTTGGTAACATGGTCAAAGTTCTTGGATGGTATGACAATGAACAAGGATACGCAACAAGAATGGGTGACCTTGCCGCATTCGTTGCAAAGAAACTATAAATTGAATTAAGAACTGAGTTCCCAGTCAAAGGGAACTCCTTTTTCTTCTATCTAAGGATTGATTCTAATTATGGAACCAATAAGTAGAATTGACTCTTCTACCAATCAGCTCTATTTCAGAGGAATCAATGTAACCGACTTATCAAAAAAAGCAGATTTTGAATCAGTGTTCTATTTACTCATGTATGGTTCACTTCCATCTGCAAAACAATATGATGAAATTAAAAATAAGATGATATCGTTTAGAGACCTCTACTCAACGGAAATTGATTCACTCCAATCACTTGCTGATTATTTTGACAAAATAAGATTAGAAAATTCATTAGAAAAGGAAGATGCCCTCCTAGCATTTGTATCGTTATCAAGTGTAGTAGCCGCATCTGCATTTGCAAAATCGAAAGGGATTGGAATACGAAGATCAGTTACAGCGCTGGGCCATGTAGCTAATTTTCTCATGATAGCAAATGGCAAGGAATCATCTCCTCTAGACATACGTGACTTTCAAACATGTCTAATTCTACACATGGACGACCCAGATAATCCATCACTATCAGCATTGTCTAGAAAACTTACTGAGAGTAAATCGATATCAGAGGGTCTGAAAGCAGCTTTAGAAAAACACGTTGATGTTTTGCATCATGGAGCAGGGGCTGAAGCGATGAGGATGTTCAACGAGGTAGATGAATTTGACTCTGTTGAGGAAGTCCTTAGATATCGAATAGAGAATGGAGAAAAAGTCTTCGGGCTAGGTCATCGTATCTATCGAGGTTTTGATCCACGTGCTCACATTTTACGAGAGATTATGTACCGACGGGCAGACAACTCAGAAACACGTAAAATAATCGAGATAATTGAAGAAGTGACAAAAAAAGGGAGAAAACTTCTTGCGAATCTCAAGGGAATCAATGCATATCCCAATGTTGACTTGTACAATGCTGCAACCTATACCACATTTGGTTTTCCGCCAGAGTTCAATACGACACTCTTCGCACTCGCACGTGTTGCAGGTTGGTCAGCACATGTACTCGAACTCTTATCAAGTTAGCATCTGATGTGTATGAGAACACTTTTCACATGCTAAGAGAGTTCGTTAAACAATCGGAGGATAATGAAAGTGAAAGCAATCATCAATGCAACAATTTTCTGTCCAGTCAATGGACTCATCAAAGGTAGTACAGTTTTATTTGATAAGAAGATTAAAGCAATTGGTAAGACTGTTGATATTCCAAAAGGAACCAAGACCATCGATGCAGAAGGGAAATTCGTCGTTCCAGGGTTCATCGATGCACACACTCACCAAGGTCTTTTTGATGGGTCAATTGGTTGGGCAGGATCTGATGGAAATGAAATGACGAATGCTACTACTCCGGAGGTCAGAGGTGTTGACTCATTCAATCCGTCAGAACCATCACTCAAAGAAGTGGTCAGGGGCGGAGTTACTTGTATAAACACAGGACCAGGTTCGGGTAACGTGATTTCGGGAGAAGCTTTAGTTGTAAAGCCAATAGGTGAGGGTGTGGTAGATGAGATGATTGTTAAGGCACCTTCTGGTCTAAAGGTAGCTTTTGGAGAGAATCCGAAACGGGTGCACGGTAGCGAAAAGAGAATACCATCGACCCGCATGGGCGTCGCTGCAGTTCTTAGAAAATCTCTTGTAGATGGACAAAACCATATGAGAGAAATAGAGAGCTATCTTTCAAATGTGAAACAAGCCACTGAAAAAGGAGAAACACCTCCGAGTCCGCCAAAGAGAGACCTCGGTTTAGAAACGATAATCAAAGTCCTCAAGCGTGAAATTCCAATTCACGCTCATGCTCATCGCGCAGATGATATAGCTACCGTGATCAGAATAGCAAATGAGTTTAATATACGAGCAGTGCTGATTCACTGCACGGAAGGTCATAAGATAGCCAAATTTATTGCCAAATCTAAATTCCCTGCAGTAGTTGGGCCAACGATGTATTGGGTCAGTAAACCAGAGACCCGAGAGAGGGGTTTCAAAACTGCAGTATTACTTAACAAAGCAAAAGTGAAAGTTGCTCTTCAGACCGATTCTCTCACACCAATGAATTATTTCCCAATCCTACCAATGAGCGTCATAAAGGAAGGGATGAGTAAGGAAGATGCTTTGAAGTGTGTGACTATCAATCCGGCAGAAATTCTAGGGATAGAAGATATGGTTGGATCCTTAGAAACTGGAAAGGATGCAGACATCGTCATTTGGTCTGGACATCCATTTGAATTCTATAGTAAGGTCGAGCAAGTTTTCATCAATGGTGATAATGTGTCTTTGAACTAAATGGGGATTAAGAGATGAAAAGAGTACCCTTTGCAATCGGTATCATTATGCTAGTAATAGGAGTGTATTTCTTTTGGTTGTATTTTCAGATTTTGTGGTTTGGCGATTTCATATCGAATCTCTCCCTGTGGATACTATCTTTGGTAGTGGGTATTCTACTCATTTCTTTGGGACCAGGAGTAATGATATGGAGCTATGCAACTTCTATCCAGACTTCATTCAAACAAATAGCCAAACAGAGTCAGTGGCAAATAATTCAGATTCCCTTAGAATGTCCTGAATGTGGAAAAGAAATTTCAGTTAGAAGTTTGGAATGGATTGGGGATGAAGAAGCCCGGTGCCCTTTCTGTTCAAAGGATTTGGATATCAGGTCGAGTAGAAGCTATATGTAATCACAAATTCCAATGTTGGATGCATGTAACAATAGCTTCTTGCTCTTCATCAGAAAGTTGATGAATTGGAGGTCGACATTTGCCACCTACCAGTCCTACATGATCCATCGCTCTTTTAACAACGGGCACATTATTTGCTTTATCACGACCCTCTCTCAAATATTCTAATGGTGTAATCATTCTCTGAATTTCCATCGCCTTTGAGTAATCCCCTCTATCAAGAGCATTATACATACTAGCAGTGATTTCTGGTGCAAAATTCCCAAGACCGCTTGTGAAGGCTTTGGCTCCCGCTAGCCAGAAGAATGGAGCAAACCGTTCTGCAGATCCGCACGACCAGATTATCGATGTGCCTAACTCCTGAATGGTCCTAGCAAAATCAACTATACGTCCAAAGGCATACTTGACTCCGACAAGATTATTGAATTTCATTAATTTTCTGAGAACAGAATCTGACAGTAATGGACCCTTCTTATAGAGAACAATATTCATTCCATCTGATTTTTCTAAGATAGATCGGTAGTAATCTAATACTCCTTCCTCAGATGAAAACACGTGTTGAGGATACATGATCATAACTGCGGGAATTCCAAGAGACCTAGCCTTTTCAATTTGTGAAACTGCAGTCTTTATCGAATGGCCAACTCCAGACATAATTGTGGTTGTACTTCCAGTTGCATCAACAGTAGCCTGAAGAACCTCAAACCATTCACTTTCCGATAAAGAATAAAATTCTCCAGTATTACCATTTGGAATTAGCATTGGAACTTTATGATCCAGTAGAAATTCGATATTTTGAGCAATTCCATCAGTGTCTATTCTAGATAGGTCCTGAGTGAACGGAGTAACTGTAGTGACTGAAAATCCTACTAATATTTTCTTGAATTCTTGTGGTTCCATCAGGGCACCTTCATACTTTCGGTTATGATAATCCTATTGAAATATTGCTCGATAGCAACCTATGGATAGTTGTTAAGTACATTGAATTTGCTCTCTAGAGAATCAAAATCAATGACGAATTCCTTATACAGACTAGTACAAGGATTACCAGATGTCACGTTGATTCTGAACTCAAGCTTATCACTCTCAATCCAAGTGACTTCTGCAATATAGCTGTACACGGTTTCACCTCGATAGGGTTCAGTTCTTGGATTCGATGATTGATGACGACAGATTGAATCAAAACCTCTACCCTCCGAATGCGTGCTAAGGAATTGAGTCATGTCCATCATTGATGTTGCACTCTCAAGTATCTTTGCTGCATGTTGACGGCGACGTTGGCTAGTTGTCAAGGAACCTCCAGCTTCGCGTTCAGCAAGAGATGCACAGCGAATGATTTCAGCAGTTGGGAGCAAAAGATGATGATTAGTCCGTGTGATGATTTTTGGATCTTTTTCCAGAATCGCAATACCATCTCCTATTTCAATCGCACCCACTCCAGTTGGGGAAGCAAGCACAAAATTACACCACTGATATCGCTCCCCATTTTCTAAATTATTTTGAACTAGTTCAAATGCATCTTCTATTGTCTTAGTTTCTCTCAGAATCCGTTCAAGGAGAATATCGTAGGGTTTGTTGGGTGTAACTAATACGGTCGTATTGCACGCGGCTAAACCATACCTATTGAATCCAAAGGAAGCACCTTCAAACTCACCATCTGCAACATTAATTCCAGTAACAAAGAATACATCATTTTCAAAAACGAGAGTGTCCCTAAATCCACCCCAGATCAAATCGCGATTCTTTAACAAGAAATAGCGATTTCCAATGATTTTTGCACCAGTAGTACATCCATCCGCCATGAACACCTATGCTGAACAAGAGCATATCAACATTATTCTTCGTTGAAAAATTCTTCATTGGTTTGTAGTGGAGGACTAAGACTATCTGGTGCAATCGCTTTTTGGGCATTCAATGGGCTCATGACACGAATTAATGAGATTACCAGAAGCATTGCGACAAAATTGAAAGCTGAATTGATGAAAGAGATTGGTTGAACTGTCAAGAAAACATACTCAGCAAAGATACCTCCAATTATTGGGCCAATCCATCCACCGGCATTTTGTGCTCCGTATACGAGCGACATTGCTCTACCCCTTTCATCTTCTCCAGAAATGAGCGCAGCTAACGCAGAAGTTGCAGTTGAAGCTAATGGGTAGATAGGCAAAGCCCACATGATAGTTGCTACTATTGGATCCTGAACTAATCCGAATAGAAATGAAAAGACTGTGTATGAGAAATATGCAATCACTAGAACCTTGATAGGACCTCGTCGGTCTACTATTTTTCCAACGTACCCCGTGAAGATTACGGCAATAAAAGTTGCAGCTGAATTAGCAAGCCCTACAAAAGCAGTACTGCCTCCCAGCTCATCAACAATCATAATTGCAAGAAATGCTCCTATTGCATTCATTCCAATCTGACTAAATGCGACTGCAGTTGTTAGTCGACTCATGCCCGGTCTCTTTAGAATATCAATTATTCCATATTTTACGGATTCAGTGTACTTGTTGAAAGGAATGTCTTTGATTAAGACAGCAGAGCTTGCAGTCGCACCCAAAGATAATGCAGCGGCGACAACAAATAGTATTCTCATACCAACGAAATCATAGAGTATTCCACTAGCTAGTGCTCCGCAGAACCATCCCGCAGATTGAGCAGCAACAAAATAACCCAATCTTTCCCCTTTGTTGTCAGCATTAGTCGTTAAATGAGCTTGACCCATAGGAAGTGCAGCTGACGAAAACATTGCACCAATAGCGGATACTAGCAGATACTGAATGATGTCTGTAACAAATGCGTAGAAGATGAATGTTGATGCATATCCAATAAATCCTATAATCATGAATAATTTACGCTTTTTCCAGCGATCAGATAATGTTCCCCATACAGGGGCCATCACCATAATAATGAATGCAGGCAGTGCAGACGCAAGTGATAGTTCTACAAATGATGTGGCATTTAAATCGTGTTTAACAAAGAATGTTACAAATTGCCAGCTTATAGCTTGCGCAGTTGATTGGAGACCATACGCAAGATACACTGATGCAACTGAACGACTAAAAATTGCCATATTCTGGGAACCTCAGCTTTTCACCTCAAAATCCATCTCAGGCTCCTTAAGGAGTTAACTCTAGGGTACGAAGCAAATAAGATACTCATTCTCCAACGGATTGCGCATGTGGTATGGTATATTATCGGGGAATCAGTGAATTATTCGATTCCCTATGTCAAATTCAGAAACGTTAACGGCTATGGATGAAGTTGAGATAGGTCTTGAAAGTGAGGCGATGCGAGAGAGACCTTACTTCTTTCAATTGGACGTCTTGAAAGCTATCGCAATTGCATTTGTAGTGATGGATCATAGCCTGTATTGGGATGTTAAGTCAGCTATGGGCAGTCTATTTTGGGAGAGACTTTCCATTCCTTTCTTTCTGATTGTAATGGGTTTCAACATGGCATATTCTTTCAAATATAGTGAAGCAACTACTCTACGAGAGTTATATTCGAAGGAATATTTCAAGGGCAAGATTGTTCGGTACGTTCTCCCCTTTGCAGTATTGTACATGGGTTCAATGTTGATTGGATTGTACACTGGTTTATTGAGATTCAGCGAGTATACACTCCTTGGATTCCTACCATTCTGGGGACCAGGTAACTGGTTCATTGCATTGTTATTTGGGTCAATAGTGGTATTCCCTTTCGTTTATTGGCTTTTTGAGAAGCAACCTGTCGCCACGCTAATTCTCTGTTTCCTAGGAGAGATTGTAATGGAGACCATTTTGTTCATAGGCACACCCTATCTTGCGGGTTCAGTATTTGAAGGGTTCATAATAACTGCAATCAGAATCAATGTCATTTTCTACCTACCTGCGGTAGGCCTGGGACTTTGGTTTTCTAAAGGTTACAACCTTCGCGCTAAGAGGAACTGGTTCATGTTCCTATATTTCCCAATTAGCTTGTTATTCATGGTCGATTATGTTACGTTTACACCAGGCACTCAGATTGGAATTATTGGAGCAATGCCTAATTCTTTTGGTCAATTTGTACAAGCTGTACAGATCTTCGTTGTAGGAGATTATACACTTCTATTCTATGGCTATGCTGCACTCCTATTTATTGGTGCAATGACACTGCTCCCTCAGAAACCATCTGGAAGATTCGAAAGATTTGTACAGCAAATTGGTAGAGCATCATATCACATCTTACTCTTCCAGATATTTTATATGTCAATAGTCTATCATGTGGTTTCGCCTGTAGATGCTCTGTACCAGCATATTCCAGTCTTTCCAGTCGTATTAGGGTGGCCATCAGATCTATACTATATCCCATTCTATCTTATGAATCTCACAATTAGCTTTGCAGGTGGTTTGCTGTGGTATAAAGCAGAAAAGAAAGCAACCAAGAAAGGAAAACCATGGTATCAACATATCTGGATGAAGAGAACGGTACTTCTCTTCAGTGCGGTGATGTCAATCATGTTGATGGGAGTTTCACTTGAAGTAATTGCTGAATATATGGGACTCAATGAATGGGCTAGACAACACGGAGATGTGTTTATTCTTAACGAATTTACGGGGCCAGGTGTCATGGCAAGTTTCCTGGTAATCATACTCTTCATTGGGCTCTGCATGATTTGCATGTATAAGGCATTTACATTCGATGATGATGAGATTCCTCTATGATATCGAGTTTCTGCGCTAGCCACAGAGTATTTCAATGGTAGTTCTATTGAAGAATTATGACGACCGAAGATACCGATATTACTCTTCGAGTGGAGAATCTCAAAGCATTCTATACTTCTAAGAAAGGTCTTGTCAGAGGAGTAAATGATATCTCTTTTGAAATACGAAAGGGAGAATCAGTTGGTCTCTTTGGTGAGTCAGGCGCAGGCAAGACATCCGTGGCTTTAGCAATTCTCGGACTCTTTGATAATCTATCACGCAAATATTCATCGACCGCAGCCAATGAAAAAAATGTAAGACTTTGGAAACTTAAAGATGAAGCTAAAAAAAAAGGATTAACCTCTAAAGACCTTGTTGAAGAGCTTCCAGGAGTTGAAGGACATCTCTGGTTCAAAGGTAAAGACCTTCTTACTCTTAGTGAAAAGGAATATCGTCAAATTCGTGGAAATGAAATCACATACGTACCACAGGGATCCGCGAAATCACTAAACCCCTATTCAACATTCGAAGAACAAACTGCAGAAGTTCTGCGTGCACATGATGAAGATAATGAGTTCACAGATTGGCATGTAATGAAGAGAGTCTTACAGACACTTGATCTTGTTGAACTTGGTGACGTGGACATTCGAAAGGATATGAAACCATCCCAGTTTAGCGTTGGTGAAGATCAACGGGTATTGATTGCTATGGCACTCATTCCCAATCCATCATTATTGATTGCTGATGAACCCACTACAGCTGTGGATATGGCCATCCAGTTACGAATTCTTGACGCTATCCAAATCATTCGAAAGAATACAGACCTATCTTTGTTGATGATAAGTAACAACCAAGGAACAATCTCTCAAACATGCGACAAAGTTGCGGTGATGACAGCAGGGAAAATCGTCGAGTTCGGGACTACAGCAACAATAATGAACTCGCCTGGACATCCATTCACACGTGCGTTCATCATGAGTAACCCAACAATGGAAATCATTCGAAAGATGAAAGAAAAAGGACTTCGAATACGAGGCATTCCTGGTCAGCCTCCAGACCTTTCAGAACCACTCATAGGCTGTCCATTTAGTGGAAGATGCGAGTATTGTGAGGAAGAATGTAAAGCGAGTGTTCCAGAATTCCGCGAGGTTGAAGAAGGTCATTTTATCATGTGCAGGAGATTTGAAGAGTTACCAGAATGGTAATTCTCCAGTTTAGGACATTGAATTTACTAATTCAAGTTGAACTATGATTTAATTCTCAGCAACTATTTCCTCGAGGCAGGTGGCTTCTTTACCCTCATTAGGTTCCGGTACAGGGAACGTAAGTTTGGGTTGAATTTCGCGGGATTTCCTGAAACCTAAGAACATCAAACGAAGAGTTCCAGACCTACGGACTATCTGTGACGCAAATAGGTATGATATGATTAGGGCTAGTGGAAAATTAATAATGACTAAAGGTGCTTGGGGATAGAAATTCAGTGTAGAGTACCAGATAGCGGAGCCACCAAGAACCTGATAATTTAATTCGATAATTAATGGATGAAATTCATAAATCTCTTGGCCATACTTATTGATTGATGTAGCTAACCGATTGAATAATGGGAATTTTTTGATTGTGTAGAAAGAGAGTAGACAAACAATGTAAGTTCCAAGAACACCTGTAATCATATAGGTTAAGATGGAATTCCCATAGATACTTTCACCGATATTAACAAAACCATTGCTCACAGAAAGCACTGAATAAACAGCAATTGCAGAAATCAAACCAGCCAAGTCAACAAGGGGATTAACACTCCATGGTGATAGATGTCGATACCTTCGAATTTCACTTCCAATCAGCATAAAGGACAATGAGATTAGAACCGCGTCCATGCCCCAAGGTACCAATTCTACACCTGTACTGAATTTGAGCATCACTCCGACTGCGGGTGACACCGCAAGTATAAATAAACGGAATACGGCTGGCTTGTCATGTAGGTAACGATCAACAAGTGAGAACAGAATAATCGCAAAGAACATTACTCGCAAGAACCACAAGTGGGTCACCCGCCCAAGGGGACCATTTCCATAGATGAGCCAGAATCCAAAATCTATTGGTGAAAATCCTAAATCAACTGTAGGATACACAAGAAAATACATCAAAAGCATAACGAAATTCAGGAGTATATATGGAATCATCAGAGCTCGTGCACGATTGGAAATATACTTCTTGAGACCATAACGACATTTGAGGCTATTGTGTGAAACTCCATAAAGTATGAAAAATGCAGGCATTACAAAACCTGTGAGGTAACTGGAGAGGCCATCTCTGTATATCGAATGTATGAATATAACGAGAACTAGAGCCACTGCCTTAGCAAGTGTTATCCATGATTCTCGGTGTTCTGTCATTGTGATTTAACCTCAAATGCGCCCCTATTCTACCGCATCCACATCGAGGAATCACAGTGAAACGTCTTATTGGATACAACATACCCAGATTGCAGAATGATAGCAGTCTGTATTTTGCTGTTTTCTTACAATCTTACGTTTAAGAGTTCCTATCATGGACCTTATTCTTTTTTCTTTGTAAGAGTCACTAGTGCATACTCAGTAGAACCAAGTCCGAATTTTTCCCCAAGCAAGAAAAATGCTTGAGACGCTTCAGTCAGTCTATCAAAATCATCATACTTCGGTGATGCAGGATTGAGTGTTGCTGTTTTCATAGATTCCAATGTAGCATGATCAATAGCTACGGGATCTGTCGAGTCAAAGATTCCGAGGCCATGCATCATAAGCGGGGCACCAACACGTACACAATCACACATATCTGAAATATCGATTGCCAAGTTAATGTAGTAGAACTTGTCTGAACCAATTGATTTTGTAACACCTACAGCATTCTCAACAATTCTCTCTGCCATATTCTTTCCAGTCCATGTCATCTTCAATGCACCAGCTTTGACAGAAGAGCAAACAGACGAACAATAACCACAAGTTACGCACTTATCAGTATCAATCATGAGCCCATCCGCAATCTCAATACATCGTACAGGATAGACAGAAACACACTTTGAACACTCCACCCCCAAACATCCCTCCGGATAGATTTCAAGTCCTCTAGGACAGTGTACAGCTGCCTTTCCTTACTTACCGACCATACCGACTCCCTATTCTTCAAAGACCCAGCTATTCCAATATGATGGAATTTTGCATGAGTCAGGAGGATGATCTTATCACAATTTAGGATAGCAGCGGCAACAGGAACTGAAAGGATATGGTCCCCATTTATCGGAACATGATAGGTATCCACTCCCCAATATCTGTATTATCACAATTGGAGCGCCAAGTGTGCCTTCAGTAAACCCATTCATTGCGGCGCGCATTAAGTACTCCGGTTGCGTCGTTCGACCTCCGTAAGGACCTTCAGTTCCATATGCCAGTGAACAAGTATCAGCAATAAAAGGGACATCTCCTGCTTCTTTCACAAGGTCAACGAGTTTACGAACATATGCAGATCGAATGTGGTTAGTATTACCGTATAGCCCGAAGTGAGTTTTAATCATCACCTTGTCTCCAGCTTTGATTGCCTTCTTCAAATCGAGTTCTCTGAAGACATGTTCTAATTTGTCAAGCATATTATAGTCTGAGCGAGTCAGTCGGTCAGCAAAGAAAACCTTGAGCGCAGAAATTGGAAATCCTCTCGCATAAAGTAGTAAAAGACCTCTTTAATGAATATGGTAACACTTCTAATGATTACTGCGTCTTCAACACTCTTTAATAGCAAATGACTTCAAGCTCGGGATGGTGACAATATGGCAAAGGGAGATCCTCTACTCATCATTGAGAACCTAAAAGCATACTATCCATCAAAGAAAGGATTAGTGAAAGCTGTAGATGATGTGTCACTGACAGTGCGGGAAGGAGAATGTGTTGGTCTCCTAGGTGAAAGTGGTTCAGGAAAAACCAGTATGGCATTAGCTACGTTAGGGCTTTTTGACCGAATTGCTAAATTCACAGCTGGGGCATCAAATGATCCGGAGTTAAGAAAGGCTTTTGCCAAAGGTATCAAGGGCGAAGTGGATAGACCCGGAGTTCAAGGTAGTGTGATATTCAGAGGCCAGGAGTTGGTTGGCCTCTCGACAGAAGAGCTTGTTAAAATCCGTGGAAAGCAATTGAGTCTCATTCCACAAGGTCTCGGTCATGCGCTTAATCCTCAACATAGTATTGGTCATCAGACTGCAGAACCAATCGAAATTCACGACGAAGAGGTCAGACTCATTGAGATGAAAAAGAAAGTTCTCGAATACCTTGGGATTGTCCAACTCGCAGACGCAGGACTTCGATTTGTTATGGATCCAGGCTCATTTTCTGGGGGAGAAAGTCAAAGAATTCTCATCGCTATGGCTCTTATCTCAGGACCGTATATGGTGATTGCAGACGAACCGACATCAGCTTTGGATGTCACAATGCAACGTCAGATACTGAATGTTCTCAGGATGATTAAAGAAGAGTTCGATGTATCTCTTCTTCTGATCAGTCATGATGCAGGAGTAATTGCGGAACTCGCAGATATTGTTGCAATCATGTATTGTGGTAGGATTATGGAGTCAGGCCTTGCAGTTCAGATGTTTCACAATCCAAAGCATCCATACACCCAGGGGCTCATGTCATCATTTCCGACAATTGCGATGATGCAGATGAAAGCTGGAAAGAGACCTAGACTACGTGGTATTCCGGGTGATCCTCCAGATCTAGCTGATGTTCCGCCAGGTTGTTCCTTCCATCCACGATGTCAGTATGCAGAAGATATATGCAGAACTGTTGTGCCCATTAAAGATGAAATTGAAACAGATCACTTCATCCGATGTCATCGTTGGCAGGAAATTTCCGAAGAATAAGGTGTGGGCGTCAATTGCGCCCACGTAAGTTTCTAATTACCAAGTCTAGCCACAGAGGTAGTGTATTCAAACTCGATTTTTTTCTCGAAACGGACACACACACATTAGTTGCGATTGGTTTTCTCCCGGCTCAATAACATGATATGTATTGCGCTGATATATACATCTTGCGCAAAATAATCAATTCAATAAATGATTAATGCGAAAAACCAAAAACCCAGTAGATGTGCACATTTGTGCATGAAAAAAGAAATGGGAAGGGCTGAAGCCCAACTCAATCTATTTTACACCCATTGTTAGTGCCATCACTGCCTTCTGAACATGAAGACGAGCTTCAGCAACATCGTAGACAATGGACTTTGGACTATCACAGACCTCATCGGTTACCTCAGCGTTACGATCGACAGGACCACAATGAGTGAAGAATGCGTCATTGGTTTTTGACATCCATTCTTTGTTTGTAATCCAATCATCGTGCTTTGCAGCTTTTTCTATCTCAAGCTGTTTAGCAGCATCAACACCATGCTTATTCATATCATCGTAAAAGCTCGAGGTCATCCAATTTCGAGAGTATACAATATCAGCATCATTATAACCTTCTTCAAGGTCATGAACGATTTCGAAATTGCTGTCTGCAGCCGCGGCATTTTCTTCGCACCACTTAATCACTTGAGGGTCAAGGTCATAGCCTTTTGGATAAGCCAAGGTCACATCCGTGCCAAGTCGTGAGTTAATCAAAATACTTTCTTGAACACTGCACCACGAACGAACAAGTGCACCTTTGCCCCATACCTGGAGGAGTTTCTTACCCTTGAGATTTTTACCCGCATGTTGCCTGTAGCCCATGACATCAGCAAGTCCTTGGAATGGATGGAATTTGTCATGTGCCATACTGAGTATAGGTACTGATGCATTATCTGCGTACTGTCGAAGGATTTCGTCTCCTTGACCATAGTAATCTAATGCAGTTTCTAAGATTCGTATTCCAATACCAACAGCATATCTACTCATGACATGTGCAGCATCTTCAATAGTTTCTCCAGCAGATTTCGATGTCTTGAGCCGCATTGATTTTGGTTCAAGAAATTGTGCATGGCCTCCCAGTTCAGTTGCAGCTGCTTCAAAGGACTGTCTTGTACGGACAGAAGGATTGTAAAAGAACATGAAAAAAGTTCGTAATGCTAGACTATTATTCATAGGATGATCATAGCGATTTGCCTTCATTTCAAAAGCCAGATTTAGAGCTTTCTCTATTTCTTCGACACTCCAGTCTTGTGTTGTGATTAGGTCTCTTCCATAGAGGTTATTCATTATAGGTCACAAGCATATCGAGAGAGTCATATGAGATTTAGATGTATCGCCGTGTACGTATTCCCAGAACGAAACTGTTTTCAATACTCAGAAATGAAGCGATATAACCATGAAGATAGCAAAACCTGCCAAGGCGTATCGACAATTACTTGACGAATTCGATTTGGACCTTGGTTTGACTAGCAGTCAGGAATCTGCATTAGATAACGGTCAATCCATTCTACTTACTGATGAACAACTTGATTTCATTATAGATCAGATGGTTGTTCTTGATGGAATAGATGAGTTTCTAGTGAAGTTCTCTCAGTCTGTCATTCCCCTTTCTCTATCATTGTTTGTTATTAATGACAGACTCTGGGAAATGATGAAACGAAAATCCCATGAACCTGAAAAAATGCTAGCTATGTCCACAATACCACTTTGCGCATGGGATAAAAAATCAGAAAAAACCAGCAATATAAAAGCTGTTAAGAGATGGCCTATCCATCCTAACAATCTCAGTTTATCTCTGGATAAGACTCCATCTATTAAAATCGGGGGTGAAGGTGGGGACTTTTCCGGTTTCATTGAACAAAGCCAACTTATCGCGAGAAAATTTGGAATGCCTGAAAGTAGGAAAACCGTGCCAAATTATATCTTTGAAAAACTTGACATAGAAATTGTACTCAAGGATGCAATAATAGAAACCTATCCTCAACCAAGAGATGATCTAGATTATGATTTCTCCGATCATGCAAGAGTGTATTACGAGCATGGAGTAGCTTTCTCTCTTCCAGGAGAATATGTCACATTAAAAGTGGGCAAAAGAAAGCCTACTAAGATGCTTGGCGACGTTTACTTCTTGCTAGGAACAAGGGTCGATGAAAACGATCAACCATATGAAGGTCTGAAAGTGGACCTGTGGTTGCAAGCTCTTCAGAGAAGATTAGGATAGGTGAATACCAATGTACATGACTATTGGCTTCATCCTTATGAGTATACTCTCATTCTTTCTGGCATTTGTATGGTATAGAAAATTGCATGCAGTAAATTGTTTCATAGAACCATTAAGTGAACGATTGGGTGAACCAGATACATCTGGGAAAAAACATTACACAAACTGTGACTCTCATAAATGGGTTATGAAGAATATCGTGTACGGAAGTTACTTGGAGAAGTCAGAAGGTTTCCGCAACTTCATGATGAATAGAACGGTGACAGGCACTATATTGCTTAGTATATTTCTTGGCCTCATTCCTGTTATTATTGTATATATTCTATTTCAAAGTTACAACATGATTGGTACATCTCTAGTCTTATTCATTCTCTCTGTTTTTGTAATAAGAGGCCCTGGTCAATTAGAGGTTTCAAATCTCCTCCTTAAATGGCAGATAGAACAGGATATTGACTCATTTAAAATGGGAGACCTTGCATATGCCAGAGTTTCACAAAGAGCAATCAGAAATTGGGTAAGAAATCTCATTCTAATTGGGACTATTACAATGGTTGCAGCACCTTGGGGTGAAGAGATACCAATAATTGTAGCATATATTTTTGCATCATTCCTGGGTATCGCTTATACCTATATGTTCCAACCACTTGCCATAATTTCAATGCCACTTGCATTAATGGTATTCTTCATCATTGGGCCAATAATACTCATACTTGCTGGACTATCATTTAGATCAATGCGTAACAAAATCGTAAAGGATGAAGGTATGAGATTGTAGATTATATTACAATGAACAGTGATATGATTGCGATAATTGCTGCAAAAGTAAAGAGAAAAATTCCAGTAAAAATCAGTTGCCTACCTATTATTGCCATCTTCCAACTAGTTTTGGGAGAACCATCTTCTTTGTATCGGTCCTCGTCTTTCAATGGTTGTCTGCTCATCAAACAAGCTCCTAAAATAAGAAAGATTCCCATCTCCAGAAATGCACCGCCTCCGGCAATGGCGCCAGTCATTGGTGTTACGAGAACTATAGTCGCGATAAATCCGATTAGGAGGTTTGTAATCATGAAGCCAGTTCCAATAATCATTCCACGTTCAAAGTCCTTTTCCCACAAAAACCATGCAGCTCCTAGAAGATCAATCCGATAGTTATTCCAATCAGGAGCATGGCAACTGCAAGGAGAACCAGTGGTAAAAATATTGTTTGTAGTGCAGCAACAAATAATGCAACGATATCTTTAGCATCAAGATCTGGGTGTGATGATTGGTCATGGTCGCCATAATCTCGCCAATCATATTCCTTTGTGTCGGTCGACTCTATCTGGGCTTCATCGTCTTCGAATGACATTTTT
>Ga0315542_1000806_pt1 | contig 19968 bp, 17 predicted proteins | sample SalMarSW160120MG_FD_202541 | JGI IMG/M metagenome (GOLD analysis project Ga0315542, IMG submission 202541) | Salt marsh sediment microbial communities from the Plum Island Ecosystem LTER, Massachusetts, United States - Salt Marsh Sediment SW1601-20 ... | reverse complement strand
TTTGCGGCGGCCCTCGTCGGTCGGGAAGGACCGGTGGAGGCCTGTCTTCGCCTGGCCGACCTCGGCCCGCGGGTGGTGGGTGTCACGCTCGGGCCGAGGGGATACGTGGGACTGGCGGAAGGAAAGCTCATCGAGCGCCCTGCGTATCCAGTCAATGCGGTTGACACCACCGGATGCGGCGACGTGTTTCACGCCGGTTTCATCTACGGCCTGCTCCAGAGCTGGCAGCCGGAGCAGTCCCTTGATTTTGCGGCCTGGGCAGCTTCCAGGGTGGCCCTCAAGCTCGGGGGGCGGGCGGGTATCCCTTCCCTTGAAAGTTGGGCCGGAAACCCTGAGGAAGGAAAGTAAAAGGCTCCCGGGGCTTCCCGCAACGCGCGGTATGGTGAATCAGAGAGTTGTCTACAGCCTTGACCGCATAGAGTGATTCCGGTAGTTTATCTGAAGGCTTTGTGTTCCTGATGTTATTATGGAACTCCATGGGGTTCCGGTAAATTATACGAGGAGATAGCAGTATGAGTACCATCCTGGAAGTGTTTTCCGACTATATCTGACCCTGGTGCTATTTCGTTACCGGGCGTATCGAACGACTGAGGCGTAAGTTTGACGTGGAAATACGGTGGACGGCTTTTCCGCTTCACCCTGAAACACCGATGGAGGGGAGGTCTCTGGAGGATCTGTTCCGGGGCCTGTCCTTCGACCTGTCGGAAGCGGCGGCACGGCTGAAATCAGTAGCCCGGAAGGAGGGGCTGCCGTATACCGACCGCAAGATGACCTACAACAGCCGCCTGGCCCAGGAGCTGGGAAAGTGGGCGGAGTCCCGGGGAAAGGGGGAAGAATTCCACCATCTCGCATTTCGTGCCTATTTTGTCGATGGAAAGAACATCGCGGAACTTCCCGTACTGGTTCAACTGGCGGTATCGGCAGGTTTGCCGGGGGAAGAAGCGGAAAAGGTGGTGCGCGAGAGACGCTTCAGCGAGGCCGTGGACGCGGACTGGTCCCGCTCGCACCGGATGGGCATTACCGCCGTTCCGAGCTTTGTGCTGGAAGATCAGCGGGTGGTTGGGGCTCAACCTTATGAGACTCTGGAACGATTCCTGGCCGGCAACGGCGCCAAAGAGCGCTCTTGAACCGGCAGCCGTCAGCTTTCTGCACCCCGCTTACCTGCCTGTGCTCCAGGATTTCACCATTTCCCGCTGCCCGGAGCTTTCAGGCGATCGGACAAAAGAAAAAGGAGTGAACCGCCGCAGCTCGTGAATCATGGCGAGGGCGTCTTCTCCCGCGGCGTACCCGTGCCTCGCCAGATAGCAGCCCACCGCCGTGCCCGTACGGCCGATCCCGCCCCGGCAGTGGAGGTAGACAGGTCGATTTTCGTCCATGGACGTGTCGATGGTGTCCAGGATGCGGATCATCAACTCCTCTTCAGGCACTTCGAACTCCTTGATGCCGTACCGGTAAAAGACCGTTTCGATCCCCATGCTGTCGGCCACGGCCTTCAGCGCCGGGGCGTAGGGAATGAAGGGCATTTCGCTCCCGTCCATTTCCCATGGTTCCATGAGATCGATAAAGGTGCGAAGACCCTGATCAAGCAAGGCCTTGCAACGATTCTCAGTCTCGGCCGGATCCTCGGAACCGGGATAACAGCCCGCCAGGAACTTGCCGGGGACCACCCAGTAGGAATGTTGAAACGGGGTTTTCATTGATAAGGGGTTTCCTGCAGCTTGCGGTAGGGTAATTCCGCTGGTCGGGGCGAGAGGATTTGAACCTCCGACACCCTGCTCCCAAAGCAGGTGCGCTACCAGACTGCGCCACGCCCCGGACTCATTGTTGGAATTTTAATGTACCTGATACTCCAAGGCGAAATCAAGACAATTCTGCCCGGCATCACGGGTGCCCTGCGCTCCTGCTGCCTCGAAATTTTCCCAGCTTTCTATTGACTTTTGATCTTTCATTATTTCATACTCAGACATCAAAAATATGACAAAGGCACAGGGAATGAAAGATATACAAAACCACGAAGATACCAGAAATATAGACATTGACCAGGTGGGCGTGAAGGGAATCAGATACCCCATTACGGTGCTGGATAAGGACATGGGGCAGCAGCAGACCGTTGCCAAGATAAACATGTACGTCAACCTGCCCCGTTATTACAAGGGCACCCATATGAGCCGCTTTGTGGAGGTCCTGAACGAGCACAGCCGGCGTATTTCACTCCAGAATTTTTCCGAGATCCTGGAAGAGGTGAAAAGTCGGCTCAACGCCGAGAGCGCCCACATGGAAATCACCTTTCCTTATTTTATAAACAAGGCCGCCCCGGTGAGCGGGGCCGAAGGGCTCATGGAGTATCAGTGCACCTTCAGGGGCTCCCTGAACCACGGAAAAGATCTGATCGTCATTATCCGGGTTCCCATCTCCACCCTGTGTCCCTGTTCCAAGGAGATCAGCGACTACGGCGCCCACAACCAGCGGGGTGAAGTGCGCCTCCAGGTGCGTTTCAATAAATTCGTCTGGATAGAAGACCTGATCAGACTTGTGGAGGAATCAGCCTCAACCGACGTGTTCTCCGTCCTGAAGCGGGAAGACGAAAAATATGTCACGGAGAAGGCGTACAACAACCCGAAGTTCGTGGAAGATATCGTTCGGGACATTGCCCTGAAACTGAACGGTGATTCCAATATCACGTGGTTTGCGGTTGAGTCGGAAAATTTCGAGTCCATCCACAATCACAGCGCTTACGCCTACGTGGAGAAGCACAAGGCATAAAACGCGTTCACCCGTCGTGCCCGGCGGCCCGTTGGCCGGTTTGAAAAGCACCGGAAAACCCACACGAAGCAGCAAATAACGGACAACAAGCGAAGAACGGAGAGACCCCATGAGCGAAGACCTCAAGAAAGCCTATCGAACCGTGATGGACGATCATTTTCCCACTGAGATGAGTGTTCATTTCGGCGACCAGGTCCTGGTCTATCGAAAACGCACCTGGAAGATCAGGGATGAAAAGACCGGGGACATCATCGAGAAAGGACTCCGCTACGGGGAAAACCCCGGGCAGGAGGCCGCCCTTTATGAACTGGTGAACGGGAACCTGGTGCTGGGAGATTGCCGTTTCATCGGACCGGGGGCCGGCCTGGTTTCGGCCATCACTGAAGAAGACATGATCCAGAGCGGAAAGCACCCGGGCAAGATCAACCTCACGGACGTGGACAACGCCCTCAACATCATGAAGTACCTCACCGCAGGGCCCGCCTGCGTCATCGTGAAGCACAACAATCCCTGCGGGGTGGCCTACGGGACCACCCTTTCTGATGCCTATGATCGCGCCAACATGGCGGATCGCATTGCCGCCTTCGGCGGATGCGCACTGTTCAGCAGGCCGGTGGATCTTCCCACCGCGGAGATGATCACCGAGAACTATCTCGAAGTGGTAGCGGCCCCGGATTTCGAGGAGGGAACCGTTGAACGGCTCGCCGCACGGGCCAACCTGCGCATCATCCGCGTCGCGCGCATGGACCGTCTTTCCGGATACTGTTCAGAGCGTTTCGTGGATTTCAAGTCACTGATAGACGGCGGGATTATTGTCCAGCAGTCGCCCCTGAATGCCATCACATCAGCCGATGATTTCACCCCGGCCTCCTGTACATACAGGGGCACGACCTACACCATTGAACGGACACCGACAAAGGAAGAATACGCGGACATGCTCTTCGGATGGCAGGTGGAGCAGGGCGTCACATCCAATTCGGTCATCTATGTCAAGGACGGGGTGACCGTGGGGATCGGCACCGGCGAGCAGGACCGGGTGGGTGTGGCGGAAATCGCCATCTTCAAGGCGTACACCAAGTACGCGGACGCCCTTTGTTTTAGGAAGCACGGGCTGCCGTATAAAGAACTGGAACTGCAGGTCGGAAAAGGCGAAAAAGACCGCTCGCTCCTCCAGGAAATTGACCGGGATACGAAAGAAGCGCATGGCGGCCTGGCGGGAGCGACAATGGTTTCCGACGCCTTTTTCCCGTTCCGGGACGGGGTGGATGTGGCCATTCACGAGGGTATCCGGGCCGTGGTGCAGCCGGGCGGGTCCCTGAGGGATTTCGAGGCCATCCAGGCCTGCAACGAGGCCGATCCACAGGTCACCATGGTATTCACGGGTCAGCGGGCCTTCAAGCATTAGCCGCGCCCGGTTCCTTTTAAGGCTTTTCCTGGTGTTCGGCCTTGTATTTTTTGCCGATGCTCCATGCCTTGGCGACCGGTTCCCCGAGGCTCCAGTAGGAGGAGTCCGGCTGTGACAGGATCAGGGGCTTCATTTTCCTGAAATCCAACTTGCCGTCAGTCAGAAATCGCTGTTCCGTGTAGGTTCCCATGATTTCGCCGATGAAGATCTCGTTCAGACTGCTCTCCACGATTTCCAACACCCTGCATTCCATGTTCAGGGGACAGTCTTTGATCATCGGGGCTGTTTTCAGGTCCCCATAGAAAAGATCGAAGATCTTGGATTTATCTGTTTTCTTCCCCGATACAATTCCACAGTAATCGGTTACCTCGATCAATTCCTCGGAAGGCAGGCAGACGCTGAAGGTCTTATTCTCCCTGATCCCAGGGTTGGTGTAATGGCCTTTCCCGAGGGCGATAGCGATCCTCGGCGGTCTGGAGCCGGCCATGGTGAACCATGCGACGGCCAGAAAATTCGGTTTGCCGTCCACGTGGGCGCCCACGAGGGAAACGGGCATGGGGTATGCGGGAATAGTCGATCCCAGGTTTATCTTCTCCATTCTAACGAACCTCCGTGATATTCCTGTTTATCCCTGCACCGGGGCACATGCCCTGTTGCCTGCAACGCTGCTGTCACTCCCGGGAAGCCAGTCTCCGACAGTGATCGGGGGCCGGGAACCTGGATTCCGGATAAGCCCTGCGGGCTTTCCGGAATGACAGCAGAGGAAAACACTGGTGCTTTCGGCGGGATGGTTCATAATGACAATTGACGGTTACACCAATCTATCATCAAAGCCGGGCGAATTCAAATGATCTGTGAAACCGGTGTCCGCAGGACCCTTGAAACAGGTTGACAGCCTTTATAAAATTGGTATAAGGTTAGCCCAAATGCTTTCTTATTGCGTCTTTTCCGATTGCCTGCCACCCGAAAAATCTGACTAATATTTTTTTGTGTAAAGAAGAAATTCAAGAGCAATGATGAGAGCTTCCACCGGGCACTGGCGGCTGCCGCCAATAATCCATTGTTGAGTGTTTTTCAATCGGCCCTCATCGACGTTCTTTTCAAATTCTTCTACGACATCATATGGGAAGATGACCACAAAAAATGCATCCTTTCTCAACACAGGAGCATCGCAGAGAAGGTGGAAAAAAGGGATGCGGCTGGAGCCAAACAAGCAATGAAAGATCATTTGAAGGATATGCGGCGTATGCTGTCTCTCTGTCCTGATAAAGATCATTCTCCGGCCTGGATTGGCAGGCCCCGAAAAACAGGATAGAAAGGAGGTGACGAACCATATTCTTACACCACTTCATTCGATAGGAGGCAACCATGAAAAAGATCGCGTTTGTTTTCGTTGCAGTGCTGGCCATGAGCATGATGGTGACACCGGTTTTTGCGAAAGCGCCTATCCAGCTCAAAATGGTGACCTTTTTGCCAAAAGGGGACGCCAATATGACGGCGTGGATGGCGTTCATCAAAGACGTGAATACAAAAGCCAAGGGAGAACTGGAAATCGTCTATACCGGAGGTCCTGAGGCCATTCCGGGTTTCAAGCAGTTTGAGGCGTTGCGTAACGGGGTGGTGGATATGATTTTCGGCTGTGAATCATACTATGGCAGGCAACTGACCGGGGCGGCCTACACCCACCTGACGCAGCTTGATCCGATCAAGGAGAGGGAAAACGGGTATTATGAGTTTCGGGACGGCCTCTTCAATAAACACAATATTCATTACCTGGGAAGAGCGGAATTTGGTGTCTGGTTCCACGTTTTTACGAACAAAAAGATTCAGAGGCCCCGGGAATTGAAGGGACAAAAGATCCGTGTTTCCGCTACGTATGAGCCCTTTGTCAAAAGTCTCGGAGCCGTCACCGTCACCCTGCCCGGCTCTGATATCTACACTGCCCTGGAGAGAGGAACTATTGACGGATATGCCTGGTCTGTTTTGGGAAATGTTCAGGCCGGATGGTGTGAGGTGTGTAAGTATATCCTGGAACCCAGGATCTACCAGATGAACATTGAAGGACTCATTAATCTGAAGACCTGGCAAAAACTCCCTTCCCACCTTCAGAAACTCATGACCGAGTGCATGATTGAAAATGAAAAAGAGTACAGCAAGATCATGGCGGACATCTCTGAAAAAGAATTGCAGCAGATGCAAAGCAAGGGAATGGAATTGGACAGGTTTTCCCCTGAAGACACAAAATGGTACGTAAAGCAAGCCTATGAAGCGGGTTGGGCTGAAGTCATTAAACAGAATCCCACCCTGGGGCCGAAACTCCAAAAGTTTCTTTCCCCCTAGGCAGCAGGGTCTGAAGAAATTATGACGTTTTTCGTGTGGGCAGGGCGCTTCTTTGACAAGCTTATTGAGGGATTTGCCTGGCTGGCCGGGATCCTTATGATGCTTTCCCTGGTGGGGGTCTGTGTGGATGTTGTATTGCGATATCTTTTCAACAGGCCGATAGCAGGGGTGCTTCAGTTCAGTGAATATATCCTCCTCTACATGCCTTTTTTGGCCGCGGCCTATGTGTTGCGGGAGGACAGCCACATCAAGATTGATATCGTCCTCAACAGGCTGAACAGGAAGTCGCAGTCATTGCTGAACCTGGGAACATCCATATTGGGATTTTTCGTGCTTTCCGTTCTGTGCTGGTACGGAATTCGGATTACGGTTGACTATTATCTGAGAAAAGTGCCGACACTGGAATATTACAAGATCCCGGAGTTTCTTGTGGTTATGGCTATTCCACTGGGCTGCCTGCTTTTTGCCGTCCAGTTTGGCAGGAAGGCCCTTCAACACTTCAGATCACTCGGAACCATTGAGGAAAAGGAATAATTCTACAGCTGTCCTGCGGTCACAATCGGACCAGGTGGCCGCAGGATCATCATGCCGGGTCCTTTGAACCACCGAGGATTTGTCTTCAAAAGGGGGATGCATGGAGTGGTGGCTGGCCTTAACATTGCTCTTGGGTCTTATGGTCATCCTGATATTATCAGGAATGCCCGTTGCCGTCTCTTTTCTCCTTGTAGATATCGTGGGCGCCGCCCTGTTCCTGGGGGGTGAGCATGGTATCATCCAATTGATCCTGAATATGGAGGAGAGTCTCTCCTCCTTCTCCCTTCTTCCCGTCCCTCTTTTTGTGCTCATGGGAGAGGTGATGTTCCACTCCCAACTCGGATTCAAGGCGATCGATGTCATGGATCACTGGATCGGCAGGATCCCCGGCAGGCTGGGTCTTCTCGCAGTTATCGGGGGGGCTGTCTTTTCCACCATGAGCGGTTCAACGCTGGCAACTACTGCCGTCCTGGGATCCATACTCGTGCCGGATATGGAAAAGAGAGGATATAAGAAGGCTATGAGTATTGGTCCTGTTATGGGGAGCGGGGGTCTCTCCATGCTGATTCCCCCGAGTGCGCTTGCAATTCTCCTGGCAGCTCTCAATCAGATTTCAGTCGGTGGCCTTCTGATTGCGGGAGTACTTCCCGGATGCCTGATTGCCCTTTGCTACGCAGGGTACGTGGTGATCAGATGCATGATACAGCCTGAACTCGCCCCTTCCTTCGAAATGCCGCACGTCCCTTTTTCAGCGAAAATGAAAGAAAGCCTTATCCATGTGTTCCCCCTGGGACTCATCATATTCCTGGTCATTGGCCTCATATTTCTTGGCGTTGCGACGCCTTCAGAGGCAGCGGCCATGGGGGCCTTAGGCATCATTTTTCTCGCTGCTGCATATGGAAAATTGAGTCTGCCGATTCTGAAAAAATCAATTATCGGCACGGTAAGAATAACTTCCATGATGTTCATGATTATCGTGGGGTCCATGACATTCAGCCAGATCATGGCGTTCTCAGGTGCGAGCGCAGGGCTTATCCGGATAGTCACGGATCTTGATCTTCCTCCATTCATGATCCTGATCTCCATGCAGGTGCTCTTGCTTTTCCTGGGGTGCTTTATGGATAACCTTTCCATGGTTATGATCGCTATCCCCATATTTCTGCCCATAATACACGCCCTGCATTTCGATGTGCTGTGGTTTTCCCTGATCATGCTGATCAATATGGAAATGGCCAACACCACACCCCCTTTCGGCCTCCTGCTTTTTGTGATGAAAGGGGTAGCGCCTCCGGATACGACCATGGGCGAGATATACAAAGCGGGAATCCCATTCCTGCTTTGTGACGCATTTGTGATGATAACAGTTATGATCTTCCCGCAGATAGCCCTCTATCTGCCTGGACTTATGAAATGATGGATTGTGCTCAATAAAAGGAATGTATCATGAAATTAAAAATCGGCGTTGATGTCGGAGGAACTTTTACCGACTTCATTGTGATGGATGAATCAGGGGAATCGGAGATTTTCAAGGTGCTTTCGTCTCCCGATGACCCTTCTATCGCAGTCTTTCAAGGCTTCTCCGACATGGCGGAAGCAAGGGGGCTGGGTCTGTCTGATTTTTTGGAACATGTGGAGATCATTGTCCATGGAACGACAGTCACCACAAATGCTGTCCTTACAGGCAATGTGGCCCAGACGGGGCTTCTCACCACACAGGGCTTCAGAGATGCTCTCCAGATGAGGAGGGGAATCAGGGAGGTGCTCTATGATAACACGTACCTTCCCCCTCACCCGATCGTTCCGAGGTTTTTGAGAATACCCGTGGAAGAAAGGGTAGATTATGCCGGGACGATCGTCAAAGCACTGAACCTGCCAAACGTAGATGAAGGGGTCCGGAGATTTCAAGAGAACGGAATCGAGGCCGTGGCGATCTGTTTTCTGCATGCCTATGCGAATAACAGGAACGAATTTCTTGCCGCAGAGCGAGTTCGTGAACTGCTCCCCCAGGCGTATCTCTCTGTTTCTTCCGAGATTCTGCCCCAGGTGCGATTTTATGATCGGGTGAGCACAACGGTTCTCAACTCGGCGGTGGGCCCGATCCTGAAAAAATATCTCCTGCGGCTCACAACTCGCCTGAATGAAATAAGATTTCAGGGAATCCTTCTCATCATGCAGTCAAATGGAGGGGTTACCTCACCGGAAACAGTAGCGGAGCTGGGAGCCAGTACGCTTCTGTCCGGTCCGGCGGCGGCACCGGTCGCAGGTATCGCGTATACCGCACTTCACGGACAGAAGAGCTTCATCACCATCGATATGGGTGGAACCAGCTTTGATGCCGCCCTAGTGAAGGACTCCAGTCCAATCGTCAGCACAAGCGGCAGGGTAGGCCGTTACGCCCTGGCGCTTCCCATGATGGAGATCAATACGATTGGTGCCGGCGGGGGCAGCATTGCGTGGCTTGATGAAGGGGGGCTTCTCAAAATGGGACCAAAGAGCGCAGGTGCCCGGCCAGGCCCGGTTTGCTACGGCCTTGGCGGGAGTGAACCCACCTGCAGTGATGCGAATCTCATCCTGGGATACCTCAACGCCGAGTATTTTGCTGGGGGAAAAATGAAACTGGACTATGCCGGGGCCGAAAAAGCCATTGAAGAGAAGATCGCGCGGCCTCTCAACATGTCCCTGGTGGATGCCGCCTATGGCATGTTCCACATTATGAACATCAATATGGCATCGGCCATCAGGGAAATTTCCGTCCAGAAAGGGTATGATCCGAGAGAATTTCTCCTGGTGTGCGCGGGCGGCGCCGGGCCGATACATGCGGCCATGATTGCCCGGGAACTGGAAATCAGGGGAATCCTCATTCCCAAGGAATCGTCGATTTTCTGCGCGGCAGGCATGTTGCTCTCTGACTTGAAACATGATTTTGTGAGAACGTATCATTGCATTTTTTCAGAACGCGCGATCAATACGGCACATTTTCGGTCGCTCATCGATGCCATGGAAGAAGAAGGGGCTTCCCTGCTCGCTGCAGAAGGCATCCCACCAGCCAGGAGAATATTTCAATATTCTCTGGATCTCAGGTACCTCGGTCAATATCACGAGGTCAACGTCCCTGTGACCGTGGAGGCCGTCAGGGAATTCCTTGGAGAGGAGATGAAGGAGGCCTTTCATACCCGGCACGACAGACTGTACGGCTATTCTCTGAAAGAGGAAAAAACAGCAGTGGAGCTCGTAAATGTGCGGATGACGGCGGTGGGTGTCACCGAGAAGCCCTCGCTGAAGCAAGAGACCCGACGGACAAAAGATGCAAGCGGATGTTTCAAGGGAAAGAGGCCTGTTTTTATTCCCTCCGAAGGTGACTTCGTATCCGTGGGGGTATATGACGGGGATAGTATGGGATATGGGAATACACTGAAAGGACCTGTAATCCTGGAGCAAGTCAATACGACCATTTTTGTCCCCCCTGAGTACCAGGTTGCATGCGACCCGTACGGGAGTTATTTGTTGACAATGTTGTAATTTTCCGGGAGGCAGCCCATGAGTAAAAAGATTGACAAAATTCTCGCTTCGGTTCTTCAGAGGAGGTTCAAGTCTATCACTGAAGAGATGGGTCTTACGCTCCTCAGGACAACCCGGTCACCCATCCTTAATGAGGCGAGGGATTTTGTAACCGGTCTGTACGATTGCAAGGGCAGGATGCTCGAGCAGACTGAGTATATCCCGGTCCTGGCCTTTGCAATACAACCGGTGTGTGAATATATCGTCGGGTATTTTGGGGATGACCTGAAGCCCGGAGACGTCATCCTTCACAATGATGTATTCAGCGGGGGTAACCAGAATGCTGATGTGGCCGTTTTCAGGCCCATCTTCCACGAAGGTGATCTGGTAGCGTGGGCGGCGTGCAAAGGGCATCAGGCGGATATCGGTGGGGCCGTGGCAGGAGGATACAACCCTGAAGCAAGGGAAGTGTGGCAGGAGGCCCTGCGGATTACTCCCGTCAAGATCGTGGAAGGAGGGAAACTGAGGAAAGACGTGTGGGATTTGATCTTCGCCAATATCCGCTATGATATCGTGGCGGAGGACATACGGGCGGAAATGGGAGGCTGTGTGGTTGGAGAGCGGGCGGTCAGATCGCTTCTTGAAAGATATGGAAAAGAACAATTTGATGACCACGTTCAGTATCTCTTCGACGTGACTGAAAAAATGGTGAGACGGGAGATCAATGCAATCCCAGACGGGGCCTATCACGCTGAAAGCTCTGTCTTTTATGATGGGATCAATGAAGGATCCAGGATGAAAATTGACCTGGACGTCCTCGTGGAAGGGGAAGAAATAACCTTTGATTTTACCGGGTCCTCCCCGCAGACAGAGGGTTTTGTAAATGCTCCGTACGCAGCAACGGCCTCAGCAGTACTCCTTACCTTCCTGATGCTGATCAATCCGGATATTCCCCACAACGACGGTATCATGAAACCTATTCATATCGTGAATCCTGAGGGGTCATTTTTGAACGCGTGTTTCCCGGCGGCCACAACCTTTGGGAACAGCATCACGGGTCCGAATGCAGATGCCATTTTCACGGCTATGTCGCAAGCGCTTCCCAGGAAAGTAACAGCCGGGTGGAATCGTTTTCTCGGATTTACCATTACCGGTCAAGACCCCAGGAAAAAACGTTCATATGTAGATATCCTCTTTCTGGCCCTCAAAGGGGGGTCAGGAGGAACATGGATGGCGGACGGGTATGATCATATCGGACTGATCAATTGTGCGGGCGGTATTCTTGCGCAGGATTACGAGATGTTCGAAATTCATGATCCGCACTTTCTCCTGAAACATGAATACCTGCCCGATTCGGCAGGAGCAGGGAGATGGCGAGGCGGGTTGGGCGTGGAAACGGAATTTGTTATTAATGGGGAAAAGGTGACGGGCATCGCATTTGGAGATGGGGTCGAGGAGGAGGCAAGGGCGTTTGGATTTTTCGGGGGCAAAAAGGGCGCAGCCAATCGTATCGAACTGAGATATCCCGATGGCAGCATGAGAGTGCCCAAATCGAAAGAGATCGTCCGTAATATTCCAACGCACACCATTTTCAATGAGAAGGCCGGGGGCGGTGGAGGATACGGCAACCCCTTTCTCCGGCCGGCTGACAAAGTCCTTGAAGACGTAAAAAACGAATTGGTTTCCCTGAAGAGTGCCAGAGAGGACTACGGAGTAGTCATCGACGAGAAAACCCTTACCATAGACCGGGAAGCCACCGCAGAATTGAGAGGAGAAAACGGATGAATCGGCCTCGGGTAAATCATATAGGAATCATTGTTGAAGACCTGGAGGAAAGCATAGATCTCTTCCGGAAGCTGTTTAATATCGGTGCGGCGGAGATTAAAGAGATCCCTGATGCGGGGCTCAGGGTGGGCCACATGCACGCAGGGAACATCGATATCGAGTGTATCGAGTATCTTCATGAAAAGCCGGGCCTCGGCGAGAGGGTGATGGGAAGGAAAAGCGGGTTAAATCATATCTCCTTCGAGGTGAAAGAGATGACGAACGCCCTGGAGGAATTTCAGCACAAGGGGCTCAAGGTAATGGAAGGCTTTCCCCGGCAGGGGAGTCACGGCCAGGTCGCTTTTTTTGACCCTGCCACCACCGGAAATATCCTGTTAGAGATATGTGAGAATGATTGACCGCATTCATTAAACACTCCGCCTCTGGTGGAGGACCCGGACAGGTTCTACCGATCCGGGGTTTGCAAGGGGCAGCCGTTGGGGCTTCATGACGCCTCCCGCTCTGTGGGAGGAGATTCACGTTGATATTGAGGAGAGAGATAGATGGTAGCCTATGAAGAAAGAAAACTCTGGAATGAAGCCATCGAAACACTTTCCAGGGATGAGATAAGGGCCCTGCAACTGGAGAAACTCAAGAAGCAGGTGACATACAATTATCAGAATTCACCTTTTTATCAGAAGAAATTTGATCAGGTGGGAGCAAAACCGCAGGATATCCGGAGTTTCGAGGACTTTGCGCGGATTCCCCTCATGACGAAAGATGAACACAGGGGGGCCCAGGAGGAATCTATTGAAAGACACGGCAATCCCTACGAGCTCCTTGCCTGTGCTCCACGGGAGAAGATTGTACGCATCAACTCCACGTCCGGCACGACCGGAGTGCCTACCCTCTATACGTTGACGCAACACGATGTGGATGTTGTCAATGAGATGCATGCGCGGAAGTACTGGAGGGCGGGCATCCGCCCCGGTGACGTCATGCTGCAGGCCTTGTCGCTCAGCATGTTTACCGGCGGACTGCCCCTGTCACAGGGCATCATGCACATGGGTGCATGTGTCGTACCCGTGGGCATTGCGGGAGGAACCAAGCGTGTCCTTGATTTTGTGAGACTCACCTCACCGGCAGCTATCATCGCTACACCCTCCTTTGGCCAGTATCTCATAGAGAAATGCCCTGAACTGACCGGCAAACCTGCCTGCGAATTGGGACTCAGGTGGTTTTTCTGTGCCGGAGAGCCGGGAGGAGGGAATCCGGCGGTGCGCACGGTTCTCGCGGGAGGCTTTGGGGCCAGGGTGTTTGACCACACAGGGGGCGGACATGCTTTTCACGGTATTTCCTGTGATGAGCCGCCTGAACAATTCAGCGGCATGCACTTCGTCTCTGAGGATCACTGTCTGCTGGAACTCGTCGATCCCGACACCAAGGCTCCCATCAAGCTGAAAGACGGGGCGATAGGGGAGATGGTGTTTACATTTCTTGACTGGGAGGGTGGTCCGTTTATGCGATATGCCCTGGGTGATATGCTTCGGATTATCGCGCAGCCTTGCTCGTGCGGCATGCCGGGTATCCGTTTCAAGATCGTTGGACGGGCGGATGATATGCTGATTGTCAAAGGGGTAAATGTCTATCCGGAGGCCGTCAAATCGGCAATCCTGAGCTTTTTCCCCCACGTTACGGGTCTTTTTCGAATTCTTCTGGACGCACCGGGACCGGTGGTGAAGCCCCCCCTGAAAATCAGGCTCGAGTATGCTCACGGTTTTGCGGAAAAAGACCTGCCCGGACTCGAACAGAAAATGATGACCTATTTCAGGCAGGAAGTCAGGATCGCCCCGGAGTTTGAATGGGTTCCAGCCGAGACGATTCCACGCGAGATGAAGAAGACAAAATTTATTGAAGTTCAGGAGCAGTAGGCCGCCGGGGAGACGGGAGCAGGAATGGCGGCCTTCAAGAGACCGCCGGTTGCGGTTATCCGCCAGGGGCTTCAACGGGAGGCTCTGAAGAGGCCTTTGACCTCCAGCCTGTCAAACCAGCGCAGGGACCTGCGGATCTGGCTCAGCCAGTTGGAAGAGTAGACATAGTTGACCATCATGCCACAGGACTCACTCAATCCCTTCTGAGAGGGATTGGCCAGGAAATTGACGTTTTTGGCAGAGACGGTGGCCCCGACTCCCAGATGGAAGTTCGTGACCGGGTCCAGCGGCTTTCCCCGCCGGTTCTTTTCGCTTACCAGATAGTGGTAGGCGATCTTCACCATAGGGCCGTGCAGGTCGGAGCAGAGCTCTTCATCTTTCACCCATTCTCCTGCTGACAGGATGCCGAGCAGAACCTCGTTGAAGGCATTGCGGTCACGACCGCCGCCGGGTCCGTGTCCCAGGATTTTCTCCACCGGCTTTTTCTGAAAAAAGGAGATAACATCCTGCTGTTTCAGGCTGAAGTTCTCGTCATTTCCTTCGAGAATCGGCTTCAGGTAGTGCCGCCAGAAGCCGGGCATGGGGCTCAGTGTTGCGAAGTTTTTTATTCTTTCGTCTTCCTCCCGCAGGTAGTCCACCACTTTTCCGATCAGTATCTTGCCGAGGCCGAGCCCTGCCAGCCCGTTCTGGGTGTTGTTGATGGAGTAGAATATGGCGGTATCGATCCTGCCTCTGCGTCCTTCCGTGCCGCTGGGCCCCACTATGTCGGCCATCTTCCTGACGAGCCCTTGCGTCAGGGCCACCTCAATAAAGATGACGGGCTCGAAAGGCAGGAGACGGTGATACATGACAAAGCAGCGCCGGTCCTTTCCCAGCCGCTGCCCCATTTCGTCAATGCTCGCCATGGGGTGAACCATATCCCGGTTCTTGATGAGCGCGATCTGGTTGTAGGAGGAATTGAGAGTGATTTCCTCCAGGAAGAGGAAGCCCTCCTGGAAGAGCATCTCCAGGAGGAACACGATGTCCGCATCCAGGGGTTCGAGATCCAGGGTGGAACGTCGGCGTACGGACAGGAGGTCGCCCCGGAAGTCCAGCAGGAATTTCAGGCCGCCCGGGGAGTGGGAAATTTTCCTGAAAAGCTTCAGCCTGGGAGAATAGATCCGGCGTCTCAATTCCGCAAGCAGGCCGTGGCGCAAAGGGTCATCTTTTCCGCATTGCAGCAGGGTCTGCATCAGCTCGGTCAGGTCCTCTTTGGGAACCTCGATGTTCTCCAGGAGGGCCCCGAAAACCATCTCCTTTTCCCGGCCGCCGAAGTCCTCGTAAAAGGATCGAATCTCTTGAAACAGGTCCTCGATCCCGGAATCCTCTTTTTCGAGGGCCTTGAAGGCATCCAGTATCCGGTCGATGTTCCGGGGTTCTCTCTCGCGGATATCTTCACCTGATCCCGTCATTTCCATACCGCTCTCCCGTCTGTCTTGTCCCCGTCGCGAGGTGCGATGGAGCCCCGCATCTCAAAATAATTTCCATTCTAACACAGCCGTCGTTGTTTGGAAATGGAGGACCGTTCTCTTTTGCCCGAGGACAAACGTTGCTTATCCGGTTTCCCGGGATTTCCCTTGACGAGCGGTATGTTCCTGCAATAGAATACATACCATTGCCCTTGTGTCGATACCCTCAGAGAGGTTATCCGTGACAACGACACCGCTCAAGATGTGCCTACCCCGCTCCTGACAGGTGCTCAGCCCTGCCGGGAGTCATTCCTCATGAACGTTAGAAAGCAGCCCATACGCCCAAGCTCGCCTTGATTCGCAGGTACCTCAATTTCCTTTTCTCATCGGTGTGACTCTGTCGTCTGTCTCCATGCAGTCGGACTGATTTTTTTCGCTGATCCCGTTCCTGATTTCCTCTTAACCCTGCCGTTCACGCGTTTGAACTATGCACACCCAGATTCCCTCAAGATACTGAAGAACAGTGATGCTTGGGAGTTTTATCGAATTAATCACAAAACATTTGAAGGTATGACGGGTACCGGTGCGTTCCATTGCTGGTCGAGGGATGCAGTGAGACCGGGAAGGCGTCGGGACAAGGTCTTGCCGGAGAGGAGGTCTATCATGTTGTTTCTCAATATGTATTCCTTTAAAGAGGGCAAAAGGGAAGAGATCATCAAGAGACGTCTCGAAATCGGAACGGGTGCCCCGGAGGGAGTGAAAATTATCGGGGAGTGGACTGCCCTTGATGGAAGCGGCGGGTATCTGATTTTCGATACGGATACGCCTGATTATTCATGGACCATGAAATGGAACGATCTGTTGGACATGGAAATGATTCCCATTCTGGACACGGAAAAGGATGTAATGGGTCTCCTTAAATAGGTAAATGGATAATAGAGACAATGAGGAGGAAAAACTATGGGAAAGTATCTAGTGCTTTGGGAAATAGACACTGCAAAGGTACCGATTGATCCGAAACAGCGAGGAACTGGTTGGAATGCATTAATGGGCATGGTCAAGCAAGACCTGGAAAAGGGCAAAGTGAAGGATTGGGGCGCTTTTGTCGGTGAACTGAGCGGATATGATATCTTTGAGGGAACCGAAGTGGAGCTTATGAATACGCTGCAGCAATTTGTTCCATTTGTCTCTTTCAAGGTACATCCCGTTGCCTCAGTAAGTCAGGTGGACGAAATGATAAACGCGTTATCTTCATAATCGATCTGAATTGGCGAGAAGGGGGTGTGTGTGAAATGTTGAGGTATTCTGTGTTTCGGATGCCCTCTTCTCCCACACGGCAACAATCTCCGAGGGCGACTCTGCTTTCAAGGAACTCGTTTTCGATACATTGCCGCCAATCTTGCTCGGTGGCAATGTATTGCCTTGCTGGTGATCAGAATTCTCTCCCGGCCACTTTCCCTCATAAAAGTAGATGAAATCTGATGGTGGATTCGGGATTCCCGCGTTGACATCCAGAGCGTTTTGATCTATGAATGTCGAAAAAGGGAGATTGAGCGAGTGCCTCAGTCAGCCCTTCGTGAGACTGTTTGCAGCCTTATTTTCCAATCTTCTTTTCCCAAGACTTTCATGAGCAACACTGATCGGCAGTTAATGCCTGGCCGGGGTTCTTGCCGATTCTTCTTCAAGTTCCGGCATGACGGAATACAGTCTGTACCTATGCGCACGACAAACTCAAATCGGTCGTATCATGGAAAGCCCGCCGCCTGCCACTGCCTGCGTTTTTCAGGGGCCTTTGTGATGAGGCGGTGGAGCGTCGCGGGGACAGCGGGCTGAGCCTGCGGAATCCTGCTCTTCGAGCACACTGCCGTGGCGCACAAGGAGCAGGGCGGAACGTAATGATAACCATGGGTCTCACAACTTTGAAGGGGGTCAAATGCCGAGAAAAAAAATAAATATCCCGTGCCACGTGGAATACCTTTCCGTACTGGACGAAAAGGGAAAGCTTGACGAAAAGCTCGAACCCCGGATGCCCGAGGAACTCCTCCTCAAACTTCATCGTGGCCTGCTCCTCGGACGGAAGTTTGACCATCGCTTGCTGAACCTTCAACGGCAGGGCCGCATCGGGACCTTTGCGCCGATCACGGGCCAGGAAGCCTCCCAACTGGGGGCCGTTGCCGCATTGAGGACCTCGGACTGGTTTGTCCCGTCTTTTCGGGAGACGGCCGCAGAGCTCTGGCGGGGGAGAACGATGGAAAGCGTTATCTTGAGCTTTGCGGGATTCAGTGAAGGGGCAAAGAGCGCCGCGAAGCTCAACAACCTCCCGGTTGCCGTGCCGGTGGCCTCCCAGGTTGTCCATGCGGTGGGCCTGGCCTGGGCGATCAGGTACCGTCAAAAAGACGATGTGGCCATGACTTTTTTCGGAGACGGCGCTACCTCGGAAGGTGATTTTCATGAAGGACTGAATCTGGCGGCACTGTTTCAGCTCCCTGCCATCTTCGTATGCCAGAATAATCATTGGGCGATCTCTGTGCCGCGCGCAAAACAGACGCACTCGAAGACCCTGGCCCAAAAAGCAGTCGCCTATGATATGCCCGGCATCCAGGTAGACGGGAATGATGTGCTGGCAGTGTACTCTGCAGCACACGAGGCCGTAGAGCGTGCACGGTCCGGGGGCGGCCCGACCTTGATCGAGTGCGTTACCTACCGGATGATGATGCACACCACGGCGGATGATCCCAAACGCTATCGCACGGACGAAGAGGTGGATGCATGGAAGAAGAGGGACCCTATCCCCCGGTTTCAAACCTACTTGAAAGGAAAAGGAATCCTTTCAGCGGAGAAGATCAAGGAATTGGAGGAAGAGATCGATGCTGAAATTCAAGCGGCAGTGGACAAGGCAGAGAAGCAGATAAAAGAAGGAGGAAATCCGGCGGACATGTTCGATCACACCTACGCCCAGCTCTCCCCGGTCCTCATGGAACAGCGGGAAGAATTGATGCAGGAACTGGCGGCGATCAAGGAGGACAGCCATGGCTAAGATGACGATGGTTCAGGCGCTTAACCTGGCCTTGCGCCAGGAAATGGAAAAGGACGACAGGGTCATCGTCCTGGGGGAGGATGTGGGGTTGAATGGAGGTGTTTTTCGAGTGACCGAAGGGCTTTTTGATCAATTCGGTGATCAGCGGTCCCTCGATACCCCGCTTGCGGAATCCGGCATCGTCGGCATGTCCATTGGAATGGCGGTGTACGGTCTCCGGCCCGTGTGCGAGATCCAGTTTTCCGGATTCAGTTATCTGAATTTTCATCAGATCGAGTGCCACGCCGCTCGTCTGCGACTGCGCTCTCAGGGGCAGATTACCGTTCCGATGGTGCTCAGAGCTCCGTATGGGGGCGGGGTGCGTGCCCTGGAACACCATTCAGAGAGCCGCGAAGTTTTTTACGCACATATTCCCGGACTCAAAATGGTCATTCCTTCCGGTCCCCGGAATGCAAGGGCTCTTCTGGTGGCTGCCATTCGCGATCCTGATCCCGTTGTTTTTTTTGAAGGGAAGGCGATTTACCGGGCCTTCAGGGAAGAAGTTCCCGAAGAAGAGGAAACCATAGCGATTGGGACATCCCGGATAGTGAGAGAGGGAAAAGATCTGACCATGATATCCTACGGGGCAATGATGCGGCCAACCCTCGAAGCGGCCCGGGAACTGAAGGAAAAGGACGGCGTGGAGGCGGAGGTCATCGACCTGCTGACGATCTCTCCCCTTGATGACACGCTGTTTGTGAAGTCGGTGACCAAAACCGGACATGCAGTGGTGATCCATGAGGCGCCCCGCAGCTTCGGTCCCGGGGCGGAGGTCGTATCCCGCCTGGTGGAGAAGGCATTTTATTTCCTGGAAGCACCCATAGCCCGCGTCACCGGATTTGATATAACGATTCCCCTGTTCAGCCGGGAACAGGACTATCTGCCGGGCGTCCGGCGGATCGCAACTGCAGCGAGAAAAATGTTGAGCGCCTAGCCCGCATTTGTCACGGACTTTCGTAGTGCGGGTTAACACGGAGGAAAAACATGGCCAGATACTTCAAACTGCCCGATTTAGGGGAAGGCATTCACGAGGCGGAGGTTTTAGCTGTTCTGGTCTCTGTCGGACAGGAAGTCAAAGAGGAAGATCCGATTCTCGAAGTGGAGACAGATAAGGCCACTGTTGAGATTCCATCGCCGTATTCGGGGGTAGTGCAGGAAATCCTGGTGAAGCCCGGTGACACCGTAAAGGTGGGTGATCTCCTGATGGCT
>Ga0315542_1000805_pt1 | contig 19975 bp, 19 predicted proteins | sample SalMarSW160120MG_FD_202541 | JGI IMG/M metagenome (GOLD analysis project Ga0315542, IMG submission 202541) | Salt marsh sediment microbial communities from the Plum Island Ecosystem LTER, Massachusetts, United States - Salt Marsh Sediment SW1601-20 ... | reverse complement strand
AGTACTGTCAAAAAACGGTGTGCCCGGAGGTTATCAGTCTGTCAGGTAAAACATACGACACACGACTCACGACTCACGACACAAGGGAGTTCATATCTCTTAGTCCCTTAGTCTCTTAGTCCTTATCCATCCTCTCTCCGATTCTGAGAGTTATTTCTGAATGGAATGTTTATAAAATTATTAACTTGTATCGCTTCTTTAAGTATAACATCGTAACAAAAGAATAATGATAGTAACGGTTATCATAATATTTGTACTCGGCTATATTGCTATAGCTATTGAACATAATATAAAAGTTGATAAGGCAGCCTCAGCTCTGGTAACAGGAGTGCTTTGCTGGCTTCTTTATTTTTTTGCTGAGCCATTAACCACAAAATCTGAAGGTGAACTTTTGCATCATCTGGGGGATATTGCTGCCATTCTGTTTTTCCTGATGGGTGCAATGACTATTGTTGAGGTGGTTGACTCCCACCATGGATTCAGGTTGATAACTGATGCCATAGTAACCAGATCCAAACCAAAATTACTGATATTGTTAACAATAATGACATTTTTCGTTTCAGCTATTCTCGATAACCTGACCACATCCATTGTCATGACTTCTCTTTGTGCAAAACTGCTTACCAAAAAGGAGGAGCGTTTATGGTTTGTTTCCATGGTTATTATTGCCGCAAATGCAGGCGGGGCATGGTCGCCACTGGGAGATGTCACAACTACTATGTTATGGATAGGAGGACAGGTAACCTCTTACAACATTATTGTCAAGACTATATTGCCGAGTTTAGGGGTAGCGCTGGTTCCACTGTTAATAGTTATGTATAAGTTCAGAAATCAAAAAATTGATGGTGCTTCAGAGAATACTGATATGCAAACAACTGAGAGTAAGATCATCTTCTTTACCGGAATAGGCTTGCTGATCTTTGTACCGGTATTTAAAACCTTAACGCACATGCCACCTTTTATGGGAATGTTGTTAGCACTGGGTATCATATGGATCGTCAGCAGTATAATTCATTTAAGAAAACATCCCGACGAACGTTATAAATATTCCGTTACAAAAGCTCTGCGCAAAATCGACACCTCAAGTATACTATTCTTCCTTGGGATCCTTCTGGCTGTATCGGCCCTGCAATCATTCGGTATCTTAAGCCATTTGGCACAGTACACCGTTAAACATATAGATAATGAGTATGTAATTGGCACAATAATGGGGCTGTTTTCCGGAATAATTGATAATGTCCCCCTGGTAGCAGCAGCACAGGGAATGTTCTCTTTGGAAATGTATCCGACCGATCATGTTTTCTGGGAATTTCTGGCACTCGCTGCAGGAACGGGAGGAAGTACCATAATTATTGGCTCAGCTGCCGGTGTGGCAGTTATGGGAATAGAAAAAATAAACTTTTTCTGGTATCTGAAGAAGATCAGCTTGCTTGCCCTGGCCGGTTTCTTTACCGGGTTGATACTTTATATATTGCAGCAATCCATAATAGGTTAGAACTTTAGTTTCACTAATTGAAAAACGATAAGATTTCTTATCTTAGACATCATCAATTCTTTAAAAAATGAAAAGATATCTACCTTTTTTAATTATCGCTTTTGTCCTGATTGCCTGGTCAACACAGGACGGGAAGTGGCGTCAGCTCTTCAATGGGAAGGATTTATCAGGCTGGGAACAGGTTGGTCCGGGTAAATTCGTGGTTGAAGACGGCTTGCTTAAAACTGTTGGCGGAATGGGTATGATCCTCTTCCCTTCTGAAAAGTTCAGTAATGTCAAAATCCGTGTTATCTACAAAGTGAAGGATAATGACTGCAATTCAGGAGTATTTATAAGAATACCTGAAAAACCCAAAGATGAATGGGAAGCTGTAAACAAAGGGTATGAAGTCCAGATAGATAACGGGATAAGGCATGTAGGAGGAGACTATCATTGTTCCGGAGTGTTATATTCCCTTACCAAAGCTATGGCTCATCCCCAGAAAAAGCCCGGAGACTGGAATATCATGGAGATAACACTCGACGGTAAAAAAACAATTGTGTCAATAAATGGAGAAAAGGTTACCGATTTTACCGAAGGTGATCCCGTTCCTCCAAAAACAAGGGATTTTGAACCGGACAGGGGTCTAAGGCCGGAATCAGGTTATATCGGGTTGCAGGATCATGATTCTCTGTCGACAGTCTATTTTAAGGAAGTAGCTGTAAGACCGTTGAAATAAAATTTCCTAAAAAGTGATATAATGAAATTAAGATCTCAAACACAATTCTCCGTAATCGGACTGGCAATGGTAAGTGGTTTTGCGGCTCCTGTATGTAAGTCGCAGGTTCCGGATGAAAAGCCTAACATTTTGTGGATAGTAAGTGAAGATAACAGTGCTTATTTTACAGGTTGTTATGGAAACTCCTTTGCCACCACCCCGAATATTGACAGGCTGGCTGGCGAGGGTTTTTTATATACCCATGCCTATTGTACCAATGCAGTTTCTTCTCCGTCAAGAAATACAATTATTACCGGGGCATATGCTTCTTCCAACGGCAATGAAAACATGAGAAGTAATTATGCCAAATCGGACCTGGTACATACCTACCCGGAGTATTTACGTAAGGCCGGTTACTATTGCACCAATAATTCCAAAACCGATTACAATACCGACAGCATTGATCCAAATGCCATATGGGATGAAAGCAGTAGCAAGGCGCATTACAAAAACCGCCCGAAGGGGAAACCATTCTTTGCAGTATTCAACTCAATGATAAGCCACGAAAGTTGTATTCAACAGTCAATCCCAACAGAGAAGCTACGGCATGACCCTGCAAAGGTTGTTTTACCACCCTATCATCCCAATACACCTGAGATGAGGCACGACTGGGCCCAGTATTACGATAAGATTGAAGATATGGACAAGTGGGTGGGAGCTTTGCTGAAAGAGCTTGACGACAGCGGACTGGCTGATAATACCATAGTGATGTATTACGGCGACAATGGAGGTATACTGGCGAGAAGCAAACGTTTTATATATGAGACCGGAACTCAGATCCCATTTATTATAAGGATACCCGAGAAATACAAATACCTGTTCCCGGCAAAGAAACCCGGGGACAAAGTTGACCGGCTTATTAATTTTGTTGACCTGGCACCAACGCTGCTGAGTATTATTGGAGTTCCCATTCCTGACTACATGCAGGGAGATGCCTTTTTAGGCAGCCAGAAAACAAAAGATCCTCAGTACACCTATATGTCGCGTCAACGCATGGATGAGCGTTACGACCTGGTGAGGGCAGTAAGAGACAAGGAATATCGTTATATAAGAAACTATATGCCATTCAGAATCACCATGCAGCATGTAAATTATATGTTCATTGCTCCTTCTGCACAATCGTGGGAGGACGCATATAAAGCAGGCAGAACAAATGCTTTACAAAGCAGAGACTTTGAACCAAAACCTGTAGAAGAGCTTTACGATACAGAGAAGGATCCCTGGGAAGTCAACAACCTGGCCGGTGATCCAAAGTATAAAGCAGTGCTTGAGAGAATGCGTAAAGCAGAGACAGACTGGATGAGAAAAATAAAGGATGTCGGACTGATCCCCGAGACAGAATACAGCGTTTTTGCAGGAGATAAGTCGATGTATGATTATATGCGTTCAGCAGCATGCCCTTTTGAAGAACTTATGAAAGCATCTGACCTCGCTACCTTAGGGGGGCCAAAGGACCTGGATACATTTATTGATTACCTGAAGAGTGATAACAGCGCCATACGATACTGGGGAGCAACCGGGATCCTTATACTTAAGGGTGCTGCAAAACCTGCAATTCCTGCTCTGAACAAGGCAGCATATGATAAATCGGGGTCTGTAGCCACACTTGCTGCTGAAGCACTATATGGCCTGGGAGAGAAAGAAAAAGCAAGACAGGCATATAGTAACCTCTTGAAGGATACAATAACGTATAATATGACATCCAGAAATTTTACCTTAAACAGCATTGATGCCATTAATGATAATGATCCTGTAATTATTGCTGCCGTACAAAAGCTATTCAAAGACCATGGTGGTCCGATGCAGGGATTTGCCAAATATAATTTCTACGATGTGCTTATGGCAGAATATTTACTTAAAAAATGGAAGGTAACACAGTAATATGATTTATCATGGAATATTCAGGAAATACAAAACATTTTTAGGTTAAGACAATTGAATGCAATTCTTTTTTAAATTTGATCTTTCTTTAATAAGATACCACTATGAAAATTAATAACAATGATGAGATTTCAGCTGCCGAAGTAAAAATGGAAGGAGCTAAAAACGTTAAGATGAGGATCCTGATTGGCAGCGGAGAGGAATCAGAAAATATCGTTATGAGGCATTTCTTCATCGCCCCGGGGGGTAATACTCCTTTTCATCAGCATAATTATGAGCATGTGGTCAAGGTTGAAAGAAACAAGGGTATTGCCGTTGATGAAAACGGAAATGAGCATGAGATTAAAAAGGGTCAGAGTCTTTTTGTAAAACCCAATGAAAAGCATCAGTTCAGGAACCCGTATAACGAAGAATTTGAATTCATCTGTATTATACCAAACCAGGATAAGAAATAGGCTGTAGGCAGTAGGCGGTAGGTCACCTCCTCTGCCTCTCTCCCCCTCTCCCAGTCATTCTTTATAAGTAAAGTGTCCTGTAATTCTGAAGGAGAACAGACAATCTGAAATCTCCTGTCCGTTTCCTATATTATGAACGACCAGGTATCTTTTATTATCATCAGATTTTTGATTGATGACAATGCCGATGTGCGGAATACCTCTGCCCAGATCCCAGGTAACAATATCACCCGGTAAATAGTCATCAGGATCTGATGATATGTTCTTAATCTGTCCATGGCGGGAAAAGAAGGCCATAAGATTTGGAACCCGTCTGTGGTCAATGTTTGTATCTGTACTTATTAGTCCCCAGTTTTTAGGATACATGTTAAAATTTGAACTCATATCTTCATGAACCTCTTTTTGAAGATCAATTCCGAGTTTCCTGTAAGCCCTTATTATTACATCAGTACAAACACCTTTATCTGCCGGTATGTCGCCGTTGGGATATTGAATATTGTAATATTTTGGATCATAGGTTACCTGTTGCCGGGTTAAGTCTATTGCAGCATTACTGAGTTTAAGTGCAAATTCATCCTGGGCTGCAACCCTGCAGCACAGAAGAATAAGTATTATTTTCATGGCCCAGTATTTCATTGTATCAAAAGACTGAAAATTGTTTTTGTTTGATGAGGGTTAATTTTCCCTGACATAGCAAATAGTTTAATATTCTGATTACAAAAATCGTTCCCAATTTTAACATTGGAAACAGGAGTCAATTGTGTGATCGTTCCATTGTTAATTAAGGCGGAGGGCGGAGGGCGGAAGGCAGAAGGGTGAAGGCTGTAGGCAGAGGGCTGTAGGCAGAGGGCTGAAGCGGGAGAAGGTGTGACCGTTTTAGGTTTTGAAGAGTGTGCCTCTCAGAATTTTATTTTTTCAGCTATTGCCATAAGGTAATCAATATCTGAGTCATATTCTCTGATTAAACTCTGGTGGAACTCTCCAAATCCTTTCACTCTTCTGGATTTAGAGTTATGAAGAGTTTCCCAGATTTTTGTCTTTTTAGCGTTAATAACCCTTTGTAAACTTTGGACAGTTTTATCTATGCTGTATTTTTCTTTTAATGCACAGATTTGAGCAAGAGCTTCTTCAATTATTTTAAGATTCTGTTCAATTGTTGAATCATTTATATCCTTTTCTAATTCATAACAGCATGCCTGGTTTGAATTGACCATAAGGTCCTTAAGATCTACCAGCAGTTGTTCAACTATTATTAATGTTGATGACAGGGATCTTTTGTGGTTATCGGATAATATAATTCTACCCTGTTTCATTGATTTCAGATTTTTGAAAGTGATATGAACAACAAAATAATCCGGAAGATTGGCAATTTGTTCAGATTCTTGTTTTTCATAGATAACCCCGTTTTTCTACATTAGCAGGAGTTATCAGCTCTTCAGGCGGTTTAAGGCGAACTCCATCACCAGGATCTAAAAGTACTGATTTTATGAAACCGATATGTCTTGATATGGACTTTTTATTTATCCTGATTCTGGCTTTAATAGTAAAAGTATGGCGTAAGTATTTAAATGCATGTGTCTGGTGCTTTTCATATATTTACAATACAATATAAGAATATTCAAAAAATGCGGAGACTTTTCCGGGCATATGCAAAATGGTTATGAGCCTAGCTTATTTCAGGTTTTATGAGGAACTGAACGATTTTCTGCCTTCAGAGAAGCAAAAGAAGCTTTTTCCGTATGTATTTAACGGCAATCCTTCAGTTAAAGATGCCATAGAGGCAATGGGAGTACCACATGTTGAAGTAGACCTGATACTTGTGAATAGTCTGCCGGTAGATTTTTCTTACATTCTTAAGAATGAAGATTTCGTCTCCGTTTATCCTGTTTTTGAGAGCTTTGACATCGCTTCTGTTTCACATCTGAGGGAAAAACCTTTGCGCGATGTGAAGTTTGTCGCCGATGTTCACATGGGAAAACTTGCCAGGTACCTGCGATTGTGCGGCTTTGATACTTATTACAGCACAGACTCTGACGACAGGGATATCATAAATATCTCATTATCGGATAAAAGAGTTATCCTTACAAGGGATAAAGAATTGCTCAAGAATAAAAAAGTGACCCATGGCTACTGGATAAGATCGGTATATCCCGATGAGCAATTGAAAGATGTACTCCTGCGTTTTGATTTAAAGAAAAAGACAGCTCTTTTTACACGTTGCATGGAATGCAACGGACTGCTGGAGGATGTTTCAAAAAAAGAAATTCTGAACCGTTTATTACCTAAAACCAGGCAGTATTACCGCAAATTCAAAAAGTGCCGTCAATGTAATCGTATTTACTGGAACGGATCGCATTACCAGAGGATGAAAGGATGGATAAGATCGATGAAGGAGCTGGACGCCAACCTTCGCTAAAGCTTCGGTTGACAGAGCTGGACGCCAACCTTCGCCAAGGCTTCGGTTGACAAAGCCGGACGCCAGCCTTCGCCAAGGCTTCGGCTGACAGAGCTGGACGCTAGACGCTAGACGCTCGGAAGGCTTGAATTCTAAAATCTCTAATTTCTAATTCTTTTTTTACCACAGAGTTACACGGAGTAATGCACTGAGGTTCTTATCTCTCAGTCTCTTTGTCCCTTAGTCACCCCTTCACCCTTTCACCTCTTCTCCCCCTCTGTCCTCCGACTTCGCCGGACGTAGTCCGCTTCGTCGGACGAAGTCCGTAGCTTTAGCGAAGGAGGATCTCTCCTCACTCCTTCTCAACCTTCGTACCATACGTAATACCCGATTCATTAAAGGCGTCAATACTGAAATAATAGGTCACATCCCTGTTTAAACCGGTAAGCATAAGTGAATCTGCATTATATACCATAACAGGGGTGTATAGTTTCCCGGGATCAATTCCATAGTTCACTACATAACCGGTTGCACTGCCATCGCTGGTCCACCTTACAGTTGCACGCCTGGTATCGGATACATTGCGTTCCACTTTAAATCCGGTTACCTCGTTGGGATTATTTCCCTCTTTCCTTCCGAATATTCTCAGGTCATAAATTGAAAACTTCCCATCCGGCACCTTAACATTCTCAATTTTAATATACTTCGCTTCTACAGGTTTTTCCAGCTCAATATAATCATCGCAGGCATCCTTTATGTTTTTACTTTTATCAACTATCAGCTTCCATTTCTTCTGGTCATCTGAGGCAAAGATCCTGTAACAATACCGGAGATCCCTGCTGTCGGGACCGAGTCTTGCATCGTTATCAGCAAAATTTACCTGGATAGCATTAACAGTAACCTTATCATTCAGATCCACGCTTAACCATTCTCCTTCATCTCCTGTATTAGCCGACCACCACGTCTTGATGTTTTCATCGAAAGCATTATTTGCGGGATATTGCTGCATGGATGACGAAGCTGTGGCATTTTTGTTATACGATAAGAGCATCCAGCCCCTGAAAAGGCTTTCCTTATCAAAATCGACCTTATGATCCGGCATTATTGTGGGATAATCGCCGAAGGCGGTAAATGTCCGTAACACTCCATCCTTATCAAAGCAGGCAGGGAACAGTCCCAGGCGGCGTTCAAACATATGCCTCACGGCAATAACCATGCTGGAGACATGCCAGTAGTTGCCATATTTGTCCGCAAAGGTGGAACTATGACCAGCCCCCCTGATAAAGCCACCCGGCTTATAGGAGAATGGACTGTACGTTTCATACATGAAAGGACCCATGGGTGAATCGGAGGTATAGACACCATCAGCATAGGTTCTGAATTCTGTACCGGGCGATGCATACTGAAGGTAATAGCGGTTATTGAATTTATTTATCCATGCACCCTCATTGTAACCATTTTTTTCAATCTGGTTAAATTCGCCCGGATTTTCCCATCCGTATAATTTTGGATTATGCAGTATAAGAACTTTAGGTTCAGTAACAGGCTGCATTTTTGAGTCAAGCTGAACAACTCTGATCGGGTTGGAATCATTATCGGAGCATCCCCAGTAAAGATATACCTTCCCGTCATCGTCCCTGAAAAGATGGGGATCCCAAACCGCAAAAGGCAGGGGCTTGTCCATCGGTTTCCAGTTATCTTTAAAAGGGTTGGTGGTATAATAAATTGGCTTCTTTGCTATTGATGAAGCTACATAGTAGGTTGTGTCGTTAATCGTGATCACATCCGGGGCATAATCTTCGATTGGCAACGTTTTTACCGGTACAAAAGTCCAGTCCAGCATATCATCAGAATACCAGTATCCCCCGCTATGAGAAGCATACAAAAAATATTTATTTTTGTACATGCTCATGGTTGGATCTGCAGCTTCCCTGTAAGCTTTCCCGATAGTCTTCTGGAACCTGTAATTAAGATTCATTGGATTGCAGAAAGTTCTTTCATTTTCGCCGGAGAATGAAAGACTGATAATTGCAATGATGAAGAAAACAAAAATGACTTTTTTCATATAAAGATATTTTTGGATATTATTATTTTCATTGCTAAAGATAAGAATTATTAACATCTGGCAGATAAAACGCCAAAGCAGGGGGTCAGACGCTGGACGCTGGGCACTAGACGCTGGGCACTAGACGCTGGACACTAGACGCTCGGAAGGCTTAAATTCTAATTCTCCTCTTCTCCCCCTCATTTCTTTCGAAGCTGGATTTTGCTAGTCAGGCTTATTCTCAATTGAATACTCCAGCGCTGCTCTCGCCAGTATCCGGGTAGAATCCAGTACCGGCAGTGGTGAATCTTCCGGAAAGACAATTAAAGGGATCTCGGTGCATCCGAGAACGACGGCATCACATCCGTCAGATTTGAATTCATCAATAACATTCAGGAAAAAGTTCTTTGACTCTTCCCTGATGATTCCATTTACCAATTCCCTGAATATAATATCATTAATTTTTATCCTTTTCTCCTCAACTGGTATACAAAAACTAATATTCCTTCTTTTCAGTATATCAGGATAAACAGGTCCTTCCATTAAAAATTTTGTGCCGAGAATTCCCAGTTTCATGTAGCTGTTTTTCTCTGCAATTTTTGCTACTTCCTCTCCAATATGCAACCATGGAAGAGGTGATCTTTTGATAACAGAGGAAAATGCCTGATGGATTGTGTTATCGGGACTTATTAAAAAATCGGCCCCGGCATTGCATAGTTTTTCCGAAGATGCCAGCATCAGGTCAGCAACCCCTTCCCAATCGCCGGTATCGATGTATTTCATATATTCGTTTAACGGATAATTATGAAGACTTATCTCAGGATGAGCATGTTCCCCCATATTTCGGGAACCTTCTTTGCAGATTGTCTGATAGCATAAAGCCGCTCCTTCGTAACTGCATGCCACTATTCCTATATGTTTTGGCATTGAATTCAATATTAATTAAAAACTGATATGAATATTTATATAAGTTTATAAGTTAAAGATAAGAATTATTAAACTCAGGGGAAAAGATCCTGGGTGCTAGGTAAAAAGACTCTGGACACTAGACGCTGGACACTAGACGCTCGGAAGGCTTAAATTCTAATTCTCCCCTTCTCCTCTTCTCCCCTTCTCCCCCTCATTTCATTTTAGTTATCAATGCCTTATACCGGATGTCATCCCTGATAATCCCGAAGACAGGATCGGACTCGACCGTTTTTCGTGAATTAAACCCATGTTTCATGGCTTCTGAAAGGGCATCAACTGACTCCTTTGCTTTGCCCGACCCGGCCAGGGATCTTGCAAGATTATAATAATTATTCTGGTTTTCGCTGTCAGATAAAGTGCAGATCTCAAAGAGGAAGGCTGCCGGTGTATAATACCTGATCCTGTAATATGATGTCCCCTGCTCAGAGCAGAGGATCGAAATGAAATTCAGTACTCTTGATGCCATCTGGCTGTTTTCAGCACTGCCTCTATCACGAAGCCTTATAAGTGTCCTGGTCTCATTTTTCCACCAGGCTAAAGCACTGTCTGGTAATGAACCTGAATTAAAGATATCACTCAGGTAGTTCATATATTTTTCTCTTTTCCCCTGTTCAGTTGCAGCCATTTTATTCCACTTGCGGGTTGCCAGTTGATATACCGTTGATTTTTCGTTATCATTCAACAGTTGTGTCATCCTGGAACCAAAAGGAGTACCCCGGAAGTCCCTTGAGGCAAACCTCATATACATTATAGCATCATGCTGGTTTCCTGCGGATAATTCCGAATTGATCAGGTCCTGTGTTTTCTTTTCAATATATGAAAGAAATGTCTGATCGGCGGGTATTATTTTCCTGTTCATTGTTTGAAGGACTAACCATTCAACAGCTTCAGTGATCAAATTGGAGCCTGGCCATTGATGACCCCCGGAGAATGGCCTGAAATATGATATCACACCTGTCTGGTTGCTGAAGAAACCGGGCAGTTCGTTCATTTCAAGATAATTCATATCGAGGGTGCCGGCGAGACCGTAATATAAAAAGCCGGAATTTACTGACGGAAGATAATTCCTGTCATTAGGCAGGCCAGCCCCACAACCGATAACACCGGAGATCCTCTTGTCTTTTAAAGCCAAAGCCATTGCAAAACGTGATCCCCCGGAAAAGCCTGCAGCATAAATCCGTCTCTGATCCACGATGAATCGTTCTTCAACATCCCGGAGCATTGCAGCAGCGGCAGTGAAGTTATTTTCCATAGGTCCGTTGCGCGAATTGTTCGAACAGGCAAGGATGAATCCATATTTTCTGGCTGCTTCAAGGAAGGTATTAACTCCTGTTCTTCCCCTTGCTGAAGGATCAAAAATAAGGATGACCGGCCAGCTCTTTTTGTTGTCATAGTGTACCGGCAGGTAAAGAGCATAACTCTGTCCAGCCATATCACGGCATCTGACTGTGTCAATAACCTGGTCTTTGGTATACACCTGCGGGAACACGAGTGAATGAGACGTGAAAGCCTGCAGGAAAAAGAAAAGGATGAATATCTTTTTAACGATGGTTCCCATTTTTCGGATTTCTTCTGATGTGTGTCTCCACGGCATCCGAAGATATTAATTTATCTTGTATTTTTTCTCACTAAAAACTCAAAATCCAAAATGAACCTACACTGGCTGACCCAGATGTATGTGGAGAAAAAATAATATTTTTGACTGCTGCGAAAAACTATCTTTTACATTTTTGGCATAACTTTATAAGAAAATATGCATAAATCATGAACAGGATAATTTTTATTACACTAGCAATTCTTGTGACTATAAATTCTCTTCCCCGGACCGGATCTGCTGACAGGGAGCTTTATGCAGCAGGCAGATCCTATTCTTCTGATAAGTATCAGAAAAATACGGGTATCCAGGAATCGGATTTGAAAGTTTCATTTACAAAGGATGAGGTTAATAAACTCTTCTCCATAGCAAGGAACAGCATTCATACGATGCTCTTTGAAAATAAGAGACTGACCATTAATCCCTCAGATATCTCATCAAATCTTAAAAAGGGGATGGGTGCTTTTGTAACCCTGAATATCAATGGCAAACTGCGTGGATGCATAGGTCAGTTCCCTTCGGCTGAGCCGCTTTATGAAGTTGTTAATCAGATGGCTGTAGCATCAGCATTCGGCGACACACGTTTTCTTCCGGTTACCAAAGACGAATACAATAAACTCAGAATAGAAATTTCGGTTATCGGACCGTTAAAAAAGATCAGGGACACTTCCGAAATTGTCCTGGGCAAACACGGTATATACATAAAGAAAGACTCCAGGTCAGGCACAATGCTTCCACAGGTCGCTACAGGAAATCACTGGACTCTTGAGCAATTCCTGGGGTATACCTCGAGCGAAAAAGCCGGTCTGGGATGGGAAGGATGGAAAGATGCTGACATTTACATCTATGAGGCAGTGGTACTTGAAGAAAACAAAAAATAAAATTCCCTGGTTTGGGTAATATCAGCTGTAAATCACTCATAGCGTAATGCTTCGACCGGGTTTCGCGTTGCTGCCCTTCGACTTTGCCAGCTTACTGTTAATAAAGCTATCCCTAATGCAATTATTCCGGAAATGGCAAAGACCCACCAACTCAATTTGGTTTTAAAAGCAAAGGATTGCAGCCATTTATGCATGACAAACAATGAAACCGGTACTGCAATAAGAAATGCCAGGGTTACACCAATCATGAATTCTTTATTTAACATTGTCATAATCTCCGATACTTTTGCTCCGTTGATTCGACGAATACCTATTTCTTTTGTCTTATTTACAGTCACCTGTAATATCTGTCCTAACATACCAAGGCATGTAATTATAAAAGCGATAAGTGAAAACATTGCAATTGCTTTTCCCTGCTGATCTTCTTTATAGTAAAGAGAATTAAAATAGTCTTCGAAAAAGACATAGGAGAATTGCGAATCAGGCAAAATTGATTTCCATATGCCACGAAGAATTTTAATCTGTTCGTCTAAATTTCCGGGAAGTAATCTAACACTTAATGAGGAATAACGATTATCGGTAAACATAAGACAAACAGGTTCAATCTGTTTATGCAGTGAGGTTATGTTAAAATCTTTCACCACCCCGACAACTTTATATCCTCCTTCTTTGCCATTGTTAAATCTTTTGTTTTCCAGATTTTCCCAACCGTATATTTTATAAGCTTCTTCATTGATGTAACATGACTCATTCAGGTCCCCGTCAAGGAATTGTCTTCCTTCAACCAAATCAATATCATAGGTTTTAAGGAATTGCCGGTCCACATACAGACAATTATACATTTGTTGGTTCGTTTCAGGGCATGACATCTTAATTCTTACTACACCCGGACTGCCTTCGCTGTATGATGAACTTTTAATAAATGACAGGTTATCAACCTGCTGTTTCAGTGCAACTTTATTTTTAAAATCTTCAGGAATATCTAATTTCAATAAATGCTCTTTATTAAATCCTAAATCAGCATTTTTTACAAAAATCAATTGTTTTTGGATCAATATAAGACTCATAAGCAAAATCATAGATACTGTGATCTGAAAAACAGTAAGTAACTTTTGTCCGGATCTTTTCCCTGGTTTTAATCTCTTTTTCCCGAACAGCATCTGAACATCGAAACGTTTTATAATATATGACGGGGCCAACATTGACACCATAATCACCACCAGGATTACAAAAATGAAAAGAGCAGAAATCTGCCAGGAAAAGAACCATTTGAAATCAAGTTTCGAGTCCAATATTTTTCCAATAAACGGAAGGATGACAGACGCAAGGTACAGAGCTAAACAAAATGAGACAAATACCGATAATGCTATGTCGGTAAGATAATACTGCTTTAATTGTTTACTGTTAGCTCCATTGGTGATCTGTATTCCTACAACTTTCAGAGCACTAATATGCTTTGACAGTGTGAAATTTATATAGTTTATTACCGAAAGGAAAAGTATCAAAAGCCCTATTGTAATAAAGATATTTATCAGGCCATTGCTTCCGGCCCGGTTCCCATTCTCCTGGATACCTTGAGCAAGGTAAATATCAGGTAAAGGCTGAAAAGAAACACCTGAAGTTTTCGATTTGTTTGAGGGGAAAGCTGAATTCACTTTTTTTTGAATTGATGCCACATCCGTTTTTCCATTGATCAGCACATAAATATCTGCAGGATTGTAGCATACACCACTATTGCAGCTTTGTGAGAATCTGAAATTTTCATTTTCACTATTAAAAAAAAGATCAGCACTGAGACTGGAATTTTCAGGCAAATCTTCAACAACTGCACTAACGGGCAATTCCATTGAACTATCAAAATGCAATATTTCGCCTGTTACATCTGTTTTTCCAAATAACTTAAGGGCAGTTGATCTTGTAATCACAATGGAATTCAAATCAGCAAACGGAGTCTCCTTATCTCCTACCAGAACGGGTAAGGTAAAAATTCGGAAGAAGTCATTGTTAATGGACATTACATCTTTTATCATCACAAAATCAGACCCCTTTACAGATTTGACATATTGTGGAGGGTTGAGTGAATATTGAAAAGCAGGTGTCGCCTGGACTATATCCGGGAACTGTTGCTTTAACGAAGATGCAATATCAGAATCAATTTTGGGACTATTCCGGATTGTATCGATTAACCTGTAAATAGCATTATGGTTGACAAAACTTGTATCTACAGTAAATTCCTTAAAAATGAACAATGATAAAACAATGCATACCATAAAACCGAAAGTGAATCCTGTCAGGCTCAGAAAAGAAATAAGTTTGTTATTTCTTAAATTTCTTAATGATGTCTTTAGATTATATAATAACATACAATTTAGTTTGAAGAACCGAAAATTAACATGAGAATAACATCTTTTAAATTGGTTTTAGGATTTCACAACCATAATGATGCCATTATTGTAAATACAAGATATACAATCATATAAATTTCTTTGTTATCTCATATTGTAAATATATTTTACAGTTAATCGTAAAATTATTTTACTGGTTGTTCTGTTGATCTTTGATCTGAAGACGGAAAGCAATACGAGGTATGAGGAGCTTCGGAGGATCTCCTATTCTCCCATACATTTTTCCACACACACGATCATGCTACAATAGCATTGTCTGTGTTATGCCTGTGTTTTGTTTTAATTTCTTGGGAATTTTAGCTCAATTTTTTGATTAACTACAACTTATGCATAATATGCATTTATGGCTAGTTCTTATTTTTGTATAACCAGAGCTAGATGAATATAAATCCGGCAATTGTAATCAGGATAATACAAATAAATGAGATGTAAGCATACGGATTGGCCCAATTAAAAGTCCATCCTCTGGGATGTTTAACTCTGCGTACCAGTACTCTTGGGTCATTAGGATTCTTATAAAAAATGCCATTCCAATTATTGGGATTATTGATCATTGTATCAAGAATCGCCTTTTCAAGTTTGGTCTTCATATTTGATTGAATATTTACTCAAATTTATGGAATTCAATGGTAATTCGTTGTAATTCATTGTAATTAAATGTAATTAGGTTATAGCCTTCGTGACGCTGTACCATTGCGCCCTTTGACCATCGACTTCGTCGGCTAACAAAGCCGGTTGCCGGGCGCCGACCAGATAACTAGTATATTATGATCTTTGCTAAAAGGCCTATGATAATTGCCACGCTAAAACTAAGCAGGGTACCGATAAGGACATACTCTGTCTTTTTTCTTCCGTTTTCATCACCTTCCCTGCTGACGCGTAAAAGTGATTTTGCGGCAATTAGGAATCCGATTGCACTGTATTGACCAATCAATACAAATATCAGTACAAGGATCCTCTCCAGGATGCCAATATAGGTACCAGCATTACTCAGGCTCTCAGATGTTGAAAACTCTTTCCTCAGATGCTCTGTAATTTTCCCAATTGCTTTTCCTGCAGGCCAGATCACAATAAGGAAAGCTGTAAGAGTTGTTAATATCCTGGTATCGGATAATAAGTCGGCTATTTTACCAAAGAGATGTCTGAAATTATCAGTCAGGTATAGCCAGGCCAGGATAATTATCAGTATGTGAAGTAATTGATCCACAAAAAAGTACTTTGGCCCGGGCACATTACTGTCCGTGGAATCTTCAACCTTATTCGATATGGTTGATAATTGTTCTTTCCTTATTTTCCACAAATCAATTAGTCCGTGAGTTATGATAATAAACAAGGGGATAACCCAGTTATTCCACTGCATCAGGATAACATAGGTCAACAAACCCGCCAGGCCAATATGTAACCAGAAATACCCTGATCTCAGTCCCTTTGCTTTTTTCTTTTTCACCCATTTATCCGGTTGAACAATAAAATCCGTAAGGATATGGGCGAGCAACAGCTGTATGAAAATCAATGAGTTCACCTGCCTGCCTCCTCTTTAAATAATTCTTCAAATCTCTTTAAAAGCGGCTCAATACCTGCCCAGCCGGCGGTCTTTTTTCTTTGATTAATAGCTGATTGGGATATTTTAAGCTTATCACTGATATCCTGTTCAGTCAGGCCCAGGAGAGTCCAGTAAATCACTTCAGCCGAATTAACTGTCCAACCCGAAAGTATTACCTCCAGTAATCTCAGTTCAGTATCCAGCTCAGCATCTAACCTTGTAATATTTGTTTTTATGGTAATACTGCGTTTTTGCTTTTTCATAGAATCAAGGGTTCTGCCTGAGAAGGTATATGCGTTCCCCGTCGATTCACCTACATTTTTTCTCTTACCCGAAATTTCCCCTGCACCTATTGCAATACGTACATCAATGAGGGGTTTATTTCCAATTCTCAGGACAATTTTCTTAATTACCGATTTTAAAAGAAGAGCTGCCTTGAGAGCCTTGTCAGCGTTAACCAATTCTATCTGAATGTTATCCCCACGGGTTATAACAAAGCTGCTGTCACCAACATTAGTCCGGATATCACTGTTGTCTTCGAATGTCTTATAAATGGTATCGATAACCTTATTCTGTTCACCCGGTGACAGCCTGGAATAATTGATAATATCTGCTGTAATTACTGCGTTCATTTCACATATAACTTTTTGTTCGGACTGTCAATTATAAGGGTTAAGACTTATTATTATGCATTATAAGCCTCTATCATTATTTTTTGACAATAATAATCATGTTAATATAATGATTATTAATCATAATCCGACAAATATAAGGCAAATACCTTATAAAACCTAATTATAAGGCCATATTCTTATAATAATTGCAATTCCAGAGACTGTATTACGGTCTCAGGGTTGTCTTTCAGTCTCTTTGTCCCTAAAATCGCTTAGTCTCCCCCTCTCCCCGCTGTCCTCCGCGCCCTTTGGCCACCGAAGCCTTTGCGAAGGTGGCATTGCACCTTTAATTTAAATTCATTACATTAGTACTACCAATGCTATATCGATGAATGACATTCAACTAATTATTGACGAACTTGCTAAGTTCCGCGATGATCGTAACCGGGACCAGTTTCAAAGCTTTAGTTTCATTAAACTCTTCATATTTTATTGCTAATATCAAACCAGGTCCGCCAATTGCGCCCTAAATGATTAATGATATGAGAATATCAGGGACTATCCTTACATTGCTTTTTTTGCCTGTCAGAATTACCAAATCCAAACTCCGGTATAGATGCTGTCGCACTTAAAAATGGATGGTATCTGCTGGTATATAACCCAACCATTCAGGGGCATGATGATAGAGCCTGCTAAGGGTGTTGGGGTATTATAAAATTGTCTGCTTATTTCTATCTATTATTTTAAATAGATCTGAATAATCACAATATACCTGCCAGTGTTTTATCATGTTATTTTCTACTATTGCTTTCCAGGAGGCAGAAATTCTCCAGAAATTACTGTTTGACTTATTTGTTAAATTCATATAAGTTGCCTTTGCATAACCAAAGAGACCAAATACAGATCCATTTTCAGTTATATCTAAAACCTCAATTTGATAGTCAGGAAATAACTCATAATATCCTTCCCATCCTTCTTTCATGGCTTTTTTACCAACAGTTTTATTGTCTGCTGCATCGATGAAAATATGATCCTCTGATATCAGGTTTACTATTTCATTTACGTCGTGATCGTTGATAGCTTTCACAAATCTGATGACGATAGCTTTATTTGATTCATTCCCCATTTTGAATTAATAATTTCTTAATTTAAAAACCATTATGTAAGGATTTTCCATATCATCGTAATTTCTTGCCATCTTAATTAGTTCAAAACCGCAACTGATTATATCAGATATCTCTTTTTCAAGCGGGGAGGCATTCCATCCATATTCTTTTCTTTGGAAATCCATATCACTGTAATCACGATATTGTGGATTAACGACATAAAACAAGCCGTCATTTTTTAGTTTCTTCTTAACATCCAATATAAAGAGTTTAGGCTTTTTGATATACGGATAGGTATATATCATCAGAATCTTATCAAATGTATTATCGGGCAGATTGGTTGTTGAATCTGTTCCGTTGACAGCTATAAATTTACTGGTGAAAGGTGTTTTCTTTAAGTTCCTGTAGAAGTCAACTACCTTGTTGACAGATAATTGATTACAAATAGAAGTATCAATGTCTTGAATATAGAAAGTCAGGCTATCAAACAAGATGGATAACATACCCTCTAAATATCCATTTCCAGCACCAATATCAGCTATTATTTCTCCTTTTTTAAAATCGATAGTATCAATACATCGACCCGCAAGAGATGCTTTTATTGAATCCATATTATCTAATAACGGGTAACCTGCATAAGGTTGCATAGATTCTTTTTTGGCAGGACTCTTACAGTATGATAAGCCGGCCAAAATAATAATGAATAAAACGAATTGTTTCATATTAGATTTTTTCATTTTAATTAAATATTAGTATTGTATATTCAATGAAAAAAGCATTAATGCACCTGTGCTTAATAACTATGCCACCAACCTTTAGATTAGTCCCATATTTTTTAAATATCAAATTTAACAATTTCCACGGTGAACTATGCGCTGACAATGCACGACTCACGACGCCAGCCTTCGCTAAAGCTACGGCTGACAAAGCTGGGTACTGGGTAATTCAGTGGTAATTCATGGTAATTCAATTATAATTCCTTGTAATTCAATTGTAATTCAGTGGTAATTCGGTAGTAATTCAATTGTTTTATTATAGTCATATTTAATTGATTTTTTCTAATTTAGCTGAAACCAAGTGCTAAAAGGATATGAAATTAGAAGAATTAAGGGTTTATTCTCTTTCTATGGAGATAGCCGAAAATATCTGGCTCATTGTAAAGGAATGGGATTATTTTACTAAAGACACAATCGGGAAGCAACTGATAAGAGCCGTTGATTCCATTGCCGCAAATCTTAGCGAAGGTTATGGCAGATACCACTACAGGGAAAAAATCAATTTCAGTTACTATTCCAGAGGTTCATTATATGAAACCAAAACATGGCTAAAAAAAGCTCATAACAGGAATTTACTTAATGATGAAAACTATGGATTATTTGTAGATACTATAGACGATATAGGAGTAAAACTAAATAATTATATCAAATCTACTTCTAAATCAGCCCACTAACAAAGAATTACAGCGAAGCGAATTACAATGAATTACGGCCCGCCAGGGCCAAATTACAATGAATGACGGCGCAGCCGAATTACAATGAATTACGCGAAGCGAATTACGCCGACTTTGTGCACCATAGCTTTAGCGGAGGTGCAAGGCTGAATAAGGCCCTTTTAAAGAAATTTAGTGCGGGGGGGTGATTTAAGAACAACGATTAACGTCTTTTGTTAATAATTTTTCTATTCAGTAACCATTGGAGTCTGATAACACATAGGAATAATAACTACTTTTAAAAAAAATAACCAGACTGTAATTATCCTTATTAAATAGTATTGATTTTTAACTAAATAAGAAATGGCGCAACAATATTTAGATCACTCAAAAGCAATTTTAACCTC